>JAEEGK010000365.1_pt1 | contig 113944 bp, 119 predicted proteins | sample 8958771 | NCBI WGS metagenome assembly JAEEGK01 (sample SAMN16246547, study PRJNA631951) | gut metagenome | biome: gut microbiome; feature: rumen; material: SC-attached | host: Bos | place: Iran: Karaj | collected 2018-10 | reverse complement strand
ATGGTCGAGGAATGCCAGACTATCCTTTATTTGAACCGTTATGCAAAGAACTAGGTATAACAACATCTGAATTACTATCTGGAGGACAAAAAGAGGATAAAACAGTAGAATACATTAAATATAAAGATAAAAAAGATAAATCACTATTTCTAATTATTATACTTGCTATTCTAATAACTTTAGCAATTATTTTTATAAGCTTTTTTTTGAAATATAAAAATTACTACGAACAGAATTATAATCAAACAAAAATATATAAGTTTAGCGGAGAGAATGAAAATTTTAGATATAGTGATATGTATCTAATATCTTCTACATATAAGACTATTATGTTTACAGGAAAGTTAGAATCTAAAGATGTAAAAACAATTCCAGAAGAAAACATAACGGGTTATTCATTAAACTATAATGATAAACTTATACTTGGTATGGGTGGCGTATCATCAGCAATTAGTCCAAAAGTAATAACTGAGCAAAGAGACTATGATGAAATATTTGATCAAGAAAAGTTAACTCATCTAAACGAATGGAATATTGAAATAAGTTACACTAAAGGCGATACTAAATATGATGAAAAAATCGAATTATCTGTAGATGAAATATTTTCGCCTGATTCGGAAGATAATTATAAAGTAGATCCTATTGCATCAGATAAACCAAAAGAAACAATCTCAGATGATTTAGAAGATTGTCCAGAAGATAAATTAGAACTAATATATAAACTTGTAGATAAAGGATTTGTAGAGCCAATTGATGCATGCGCAACATATATTAATTTTGAAGATGGATCAAGTTTAGATTTAGAAGCATATGAAGATAGAGTATCTCTTCTGTATAACAATTTAATACTAAATTATTGGTATGGAAAAAGAGATAATAAAATAATAGTATCTGGAGATACTAATGAAAAACTTTGGGAGTATGAATATAATTACAAAACAAAAGTCCAAAAATGTATAAAAGGCAAATGTCCAAAGGTAGATAAAGATGCCATAGATTACTTTATTAAAGTAACTAATGAATATATTGAAGAAGAACATATTTTTGATTAAAAAACTTAATGCATATTTACACACTAATGTGATACTTTGAATAACATAGTTAATAACTTGTAAAATGGTAGTACCATGGAATATTATTTAAAGACAATATTATAAATATTGTCTTTTCTTTTAGCTAAAATTGGGTGTGCTATAATGTAAGGCACCTCGATATATGGGTAAAAGTGGATTTGAATACAAATGACAGCTTTATACCCATAAAATAGAAAGAAGGTTTGAAGATTAATTAATGAGGAATATTAAAGGAGATGATATTATGAAAGTAACGGAAAACAATAAAGAGAAATTGCTAGAAAGATACATACGCGATATATATATGTCTACTCAAAATGCAATGCCGTTCTGGAATCACCATATTAAACCGACTATAAAAACTATACAAGGATTATCGCATAGAGCTTTAGTTTCTCAATATGCATTAACTTTAGAATTAATGATACGTATAAGCAAAGAATGTAATGTTTTACTAAAGATATTACACAATGAGCCTTTTGAACCATATAGTCTCAAAAAATTTAGTGAAAATTTTTCAAGAATAGCCAAAAAAGAAATAAAAAGAGAACTAACTGAAAGAGAAAAAATTGTAATATTTAGACATAGAGCAGCACGACATAAAAAGACAAATGAATTAATGAAATTAGAATTGAATATATTAGTAGAAAACTTAAAAATTTTGGGATTTAAAAAAACTAGAAATGGAAAATATATAAAAAAAGCAAAGGAAGGTAAATTTGAAGTAATTCCATTAATAGATTTAAAAAGATCATCATTTAAATACGTAGATAATGAGTATATTGTGTATATTGATCCTGTTAGACAATCTTATATGTTTGTTAACAAAAAAGATTTAAGAATAGGTATAGCATATGATAGAGTAAAAAATGAAACAACATGCAGTAGGATAGATAGAAAAAATCGACCATCAATAATTGAATGCCCAAAAAGAACCAAAGAAAAGATTAATAAATATATTGACATAATAGATGAAGAATTTAGGCAAATTACCAAGCCAAACGCATTTTGGTATATTGCATAGAGAAGATAATTAAGATGTCTAGACAGTGTTAAAGTAAACACTGTCTTTTCTTATTGTTTAAGTAAAGTGTGATATAATAAAGTTGGTGATATCTATGGGCAAAATTAAATATTTATTTCAAAGAATAACAAGTATGGATTATAAAAGATTCTTTGCAACAATTGATGAGATACATAAAAAGACAGGTAAGAGTAAAATATTTTTATTCTTCGATATAGTTCATTGCGGTCTAAAATACCAAGCTGGTTACTTAGATTATCGTCTATTTGAAATGTATGATTTAAATGCTAAACAAAGAAAAACTATTATTACTAGAGGTATAAATAATAGTATTGTTAAAAGATTTAATGACCCTAATTATTACCATTGTTTTAGAAACAAATTAGAATTTAATAAAAAATTTAATAAATACCTATTAAGAGACTGGATGGAAGTAAAAGAAGACAATTATGATGAATTCGTAGCTTTCACCGAAAAACATAATGAAATTATGATTAAACCAGTTGATGGTACATGTGGAAAAGGTATTGAAAAAGTTAAAGTAACTAAAAAGAATGTCAAAGAAGTATATGAAAACTTATTAGAAACTAAGAGATACTTAGTAGAAGAAGTTGCTAAACAATGTAAAGAAATAGCTGCTCTTCATCCAACATCTATTAATACAATAAGAATAGTTACATTAAATGATCATATAGTAGCTGCTTATCTACGTATTGGTAATAACAATAATGTAGTTGATAACTTTAATAGTGATGGCTTAGCAGCACCAATTAATATTGATACTGGTATCATTGATTATCTAGCTATAGATAAGAAAATGAATTTATATGAAAAACATCCTATAACAGGAGAACCAATACTTTGGTTCCAAGTTCCAAAATGGCCAAGAATAAAAAGATTTGTTCTTAATGCTATGAAGGAAATACCACAAATAAAATATATAGGATGGGATGTATGTCTTGGTGAAAAAGATCCATTCTTAATTGAAGCTAATGAATTCCCAGGACATGACATATATCAATTACCACCTCATAGAACAGATGGAATTGGTTTATTACCAGTATTTGAAAAAGCAATGAATAGTAAGGGTGAAGAAAATGAAGATAGCAATAGCAACTGATCATAATGGAGTTAATGAAAAAAAAGAAATAATGGAACTAATGAAGGATGTCGAATTTGTAGACTATAGTCCTAATAATTATGATACAGATGATTATCCAGATTTTGCTTTCAAAGTAGCTGAAGATGTAGCTGCTGGTAAAGTAGATTTAGGAGTTCTAATGTGTGGAACTGGAATCGGAATGAGTATTGCTGCTAATAAAGTTAAAGGAATTATCTGTGGACATTGTTCAAGTGTTGAACAAGCTCATTTAACTAGAGAACATAATCATGCTAATATTCTTGCATTAAGCTATAAACAAGCAGTACCAGAATTAGTTGAAATGATTAGAGAATTCTTAAATACAGAGCCTTCTAAAGAAGAAAGACATAATCGTCGAGTAAATAAAATACTAGATTATGAAAAGGCTAGATAATGAGTTATAAAGTATATGTTTATGTAATAACACTAATGATGAGCATCTATGCTACATCAGGAATTAACTTTGATGGATTTATAAAGAAAAATAAAGCTATCGAAGCAAGAGTATTAGTTATTCTATTAAGTGTAGCTTTAAGTTATTTAGCAACAAACTTTATAACAGATTTTATATCATTAACAAGTGTTATAAAAAAATAATGTTAATAAAAAGGTATTTATCAAAAGATAAATATCTTTTTTAATATTTCTTAATGGAAATATAACCATAATGATGGTATAATTTAAGTACGGAGGATGATGAATATGAAATACAATATTCGTGGCGACAAAGTCACAGTAACTCAAAGTATGAAATCTTACATTACTGAGAAGTTATCTAAGATGGATAAATATTTCGAAAATCCAGATGAAATAACTGCTAATGTACTTGTTAAGATTAAAGGTTTAGAACAAATTATTGAAGTTACTGCTCAAACTAAGAGATTTACTCTTAGAGCTGAAGAATCGCATGAAGACTTCTATGCAGCAGTAGATTTAGTAATAGCTAAACTAGAAAGACAAATTAGAAAGAATAAGGACAGATTAAATAGAAAATACAAGAATGTAGAAAAATTAGAATTCAATTTTGATTTACCTACAGAAGATCCTGAAGAAGAAGTTAACGAAAGTAAAATAGTAAAAAGAAAAAATATTTCAATGAAACCAATGGATGAAGAAGAAGCAATATTACAAATCGAACTTCTAAATCATGATTTCTTCGTATTTAAAAATATAGATGAAGAATGTGTATCAGTGTTGTACAAACGTAAAGATGGCAACTATGGTATTATCAATATGAAATAAGGAGCAAAAAGCTCCTTTTTTTATTGTAAAAAAAGGAACTAAATGGTATAGTAGACAAACAGGGTGTGATTTTGGTGAAAAGCAGACAACAACAAGTCATTGATTATTATTTACTATGTAACAAATTAAAAACAGTAATACGTACTGGATGGTTAAATTGGAACGTAGATGCTAAAAGAGTAGAAAGTATTGCTGAACACATTTATGGTACGCAAATGATGGCTATAGCTATGTGCAAAGCTTATAACTATGATATTGATTTACTTAAAGTATCATTAATGTTAGCAGTACATGAAACCGAGGAAATAATTATTGGTGATAAAACATTATTTCAAATATCTAAAGAAGATAAAGAAAAAGAAGGACATAGAGCAATTCACTATATTTTCAAAGATATTATTCCTGCTCCTTACTTAGAACAACTAATTTTAGAATTTGACGCTAGAAAAACTAAAGAAGCATATTTTGCTTATCAATGTGATAAGTTAGAATGTGATGTTCAAGCTAAAATATATGGAGATAGAGGATATGTAGATATTGCTCATCAAGCAACAAACAAGTCTGCTAGTGATCCAAGAGTAACTAAATGGTTTGATCAAGGATGTAATTTCGGTGAAATGTGGATTAGATTTGGTCAAGAAAGATATGGTTATGACAAGAACTTCCTTGAAGTATCTAATTATGCCTTAAATCATAATCTTGCTCAAAATCAACCATTATCTGATCAGAAAGCTAAACAAGTTATTGAATATTATATGCTTTGTAATAAATTGAAAGATATTATTCGTACAGGTTGGTTAACTTGGAATGTTGATGCTAAAAGAGTAGAAAGTATTGCTGAACATATCTTTAGTGCACAAATGATTGCTATAGGAATGTACTATTCATATGGATATGACATTGATTTATTAAAAACATCATTAATGTTAGCAATCCATGAAACAGAAGAAATAATTATTGGTGACAAGACATTATTCCAAATATCTGATAAGGAAAAAGCAATATCTGGTCACCAAGCAGTACATCATATCTTTGGTTCAATTTTATCTGCACCAACATTAGAAAGCTTAATACTAGAGTTTGATGAAAGAAAAACTAAAGAAGCAGATTATGCATTCCATTGTGATAAGCTAGATTGGGGCTTACAATCAAAACTATATGGAGACTTAGGATTTGTTGATTTATCTAAACAACAAAACAACCCAGTTTCTAGACATCCAAGTGTTACAAAATGGTTTGATCAAGGCTGTGATTTTGGCCAAATGTGCTTGAAATTTGATCAAGAAAGATACGGTTATGATGCTAATTTTACAGAAGTATCTGATTTTGCCTTTACAAATAATCTTGCTGAACGCCAAAAAACACTGAAAAAATAAGGAAAAACCGAACTTTAAAATTGATATTTAAATATTAATTTGCTAAAATATATTATGCGTGGAGGAATGCCAAATGGGATTTTTAAGAAAATTAATTGACTCTGAGTACAAAGAGTTAAAAAGATTTGAAAAGATAGCAAACAAAATAGATGATCTTAGCGAAGAAATGGAAGCATTAAGTGATGCTGAACTTCGTGCTAAGACAGACGAATTTAAAAAACAATTAGCAGAAGGAGCAACACTAGAAGATATCGTTGTTCCAGCTTTTGCTGTAGTAAGAGAAGCTGCTTACCGTGTTATTGGTGAAAAACCATACTTTGTACAATTATTAGGTGGTTTAGCAATTCACTATGGTAACATAGCAGAAATGAAAACAGGTGAAGGTAAAACTTTAGTTGCAACAATGCCTGCTTACTTAAATGCATTAACTGGTAAAGGTGTTCATATTATCACAGTAAACGAATACTTAGCAGATCGTGATGCTAAGTGGATGGGTGCAATACATGAATTCTTAGGATTAACTGTTGGAGTTAACAAAAGAGAAATGTCACCTCAACAAAAGAGAGACGCTTACAATTGTGATATATTATATTCAACTAATAACGAAATCGGTTTTGATTACTTAAGAGATAACATGGTAGTAAGAGCTCAAGATAGAGTTCAAAGACCATTAAACTTCGTTATTGTCGATGAGGTTGACTCAATCTTAATCGATGAAGCTCGTACACCATTAATTATTTCTGGTGGAAAATTTGATTCAAAAGATTTATATACATCAGCTGATAGAGCTGCTAAGAATTTAAAAGAAGAAGATTATACAGTAGATGAAAAAACAAAGAGTGTTTCATTAACTGATAGTGGAGTAGAAAAAATTGAAAAAGTATTCCATTTAAATAATCTATATGACTTAGAAAACGCTGTATTAGTTCATCACTTAAATCAAGCTTTAAAAGCTAACTACGGATTTAAGTTAGATGTTGACTATGTAGTTGAAGATGGTGCAGTTATAATTGTTGACCAATTTACTGGACGTTTAATGCATGGTCGTCAATTTAGTGATGGTCTTCACCAAGCACTTGAAGCTAAAGAAGGCGTTAAGATTAATGAAGAAACTAAGACAATGGCAACAATTACATTCCAAAACTTATTCAGAATGTATGCTAAATTGTCAGGTATGACAGGTACTGCTAAAACAGAAGAAGAAGAATTTAGAGATATCTACAACATGTACGTTATCCAAATTCCAACTAATAAACCTGTTATAAGAGAAGATTTACCAGACTTAGTTTATGCTACAGAAAAAGGTAAATTTAAAGCTATCGTAAATAAAATTAAAGAAATACATGCAACAGGACAACCTATCCTAGTAGGTACAATTTCAGTTGAAAACAACGAAAGATTAAGCGAAATGCTTAAAAAAGAAGGATTAAAGCATGAAGTATTAAATGCTAAGAACCATGAAAGAGAAGCTGAAATCATTGCTAAAGCTGGTCAAAAAGGTGCAATTACAATTGCAACTAACATGGCTGGTCGTGGTACCGATATTAAATTAGGTGAAGGTGTCGTTGAACTTGGTGGTTTATGTGTAATAGGTACTGAAAGACATGAATCACGTCGTATCGATAATCAGTTACGTGGACGTTCTGGTCGTCAAGGAGACCCAGGTATGTCTCAATTCTTCGTATCATTTGAAGATGACTTAATGAGAAGATTCGGTACAGATAAGATTAAAGATATGTTAATCAAAGTAGGATTTGGTGATGATCAAGCAATTCGTTCTAAATCATTTACTAAATCTATTGAACAAGCTCAAAGAAAAGTTGAAGGAAACAACTACGATACTCGTAAATCATTACTTGATTACGATAACGTAATGAATGAACAAAGAGAGATCATATATTCAAGACGTAATGAAATTCTTGACCAAGAATCAATTAGAGAAAGAACAGAAGCAACATTCGATAGTAATATTGCTAACTTAGTAGATTCTCATATTGAACCAGAAGGTTATTTAACTGATGATGATAAATCTGAAATAGTTGAATATTTAAATACTAACTTACTTAAAGTTAATAAATTAAATGAAGAAGAACTTGAAGATATGACTGACCCTCAAGAAATTAAAGAATTCTTAACTAATAAAGTTAAAGAAGACTATAAAGAAAAGACAAAAGAAATTCCTGAAGAAATTATTAATGAATTCGAAAAAGCAATCGCTTTAAGAGTTATTGATGAAGCTTGGGTAGATCATATCAGTGATATGGAACACCTAAGAGAAGGTATTGGACTTCGTGGATATGGTCAAACAAATCCATTACAAGCTTATACATTAGAAGGATATGATTTATTCGATAATTTAATGTCTAACATTGAATCTAAGATTTCTATCTATTTGTTAAAAGCTGAAGTAAGACAAAATACTGAAAGAAAAGAACAAAGAGATAACAAAATAGTTCATGATACACATTTAAAAGTAAAAGGAACTCCTATTAAAAACGCTAAAAAAATAGGAAGAAACGATCCTTGTCCATGTGGTTCAGGACTTAAATATAAGAACTGCCACGGAAAATAAGATAAAATAAAGAGAACAGATATTTAAAATCTGTTCTTTTTTTAAAATTAGTAAAAACCTTTCTTTTCTAAATCCATAGTTAAACCTTCTTTTTTTAAAAAATAAGGTAAATCTTTTGACCATTTTCCATTATGACATGCGGCATATTGAGCTCTTCCATCACGAAACCATGATAAAACTTTTTTATCACTTACAATGTAAGCATCATATTTTAAAATATCACCATTATCTTCAACATCCCAAGGACTACCTTCCTTATTAGATAATATTTCAATTAGTTTTTTCTTATCCCATATACCACATAATAAACTTAGACGGAAATCTGAATCTTTTGTCTTCTTTTTAAAACCATTATATTGGCAGAAAACATCATAATAATTAAACGACATTTCAAAATTTATATAAGCAGCATTAGGCTCTTTATCTAATATTTTTAAACAATCTTTTAATTTATCTATATTAACATAATCATTTAGAAAAACATCATCACATATAAATATGACTTTATTTTCTTTTATATCATTTAAAGAGTTAATTATTCTAGTTGTCCACTTATTTAATGGATAATTATAACAAATTGTATCAATTATTGGTGAAGTTTTTGTCTCTGTTAGTAGATAAACACGTGGATGATTTGTCCAGTATTTATTTAAACAAATACTAAAGATTGGCCACATTTCTTCATCTTTATCACAACTAAAACATACGATAGCTAAATCTTTCATATAATCACCATATCCATTCTAACACAATAAATATGATATAATAAAATATATAGTAAGGAAGTGATACACATGTCTGAAATTCAAGAAAATAACAACAGAGAATTAGAGATAGGTGTATCAGATCTTTTCTTTGCTTTAAATACAATGCCAATATTGAATGAAGCTACTGAAAACTTAATTAAAGCTATATCATCAGCGGAAGATACAATAGCTTCTCTTGGTGGTAATGAAGAATATACATCAGTAGAACTACTAAGTACAGACACTTCCTTATCAAATAAAAATATAACAGAAGAAGAAAATATTATTACAAAATTGAGTAATACTAAACGATTACTAATTAGTTTTGATGCTGATGCAATGCACTTCTTTAAATTTACTGATGCTGGATATATAGACATAGATGAAGAAGGAAATATGTTCTATGTTAAAGCTCCAGAATATGCTCAAGATTTTTATATTCACGATGACTATGCTGGTTCAACAGTAGCTAAAAGAGGTTGTGGATTATGTAGTATGTGTACATCATCTAGTTCTTTACTAAATATATTTATGGCACCAGGATATTTAAGTAGTTTAGTTACTTCATCAAATACATCAAATGGAATTCTAGATGCTGCTCATATGAGTGGATTAGATATATTCTATGGAGATATAAAGCATTTGGCAAAAGGAGAATCCGGATTCCCAGATAGTGACTTACTATCTGAAAAAATGTCATTTGAAGAAGCTTTACCAATACTTATTGGTGCCGGATATTCAGTAACAATACAATATAAATTAAGTGATGGTCACTTTATGTGTGTACCAGCTTCTGCTGGAGATGGGAAATACTATTTAGTAGATTCATATAGTAATAAAGAAAACATATCAGGAGTAAGAACAGGAGAATACACAGCAGAAAATATTAATAAAGGGGATTTTAATAATCAATCACATCCTCTTGATAAACATAGTACAATTTTTGTATGTAAGCCATCTGCTGAAGTTGGAACAGCTGACTTAGCACATACAACAATAAGCATTACTAAAGATTTAGCAGATGAAATATATACTGCCAATAATACATATGTAGATGGCTCAGATATAATAGAGACACTAGACCTACCAGAAACAGAATTATATGCTGCTTATGAACAAGCAGTTGATGAATTTAATAATCAAACAAGAATTTAATAGTAAAGGAGAATTAATATGAGTTTATATTCAGATTTAGCTAACGTTGAAAAAGAACTCGAAGAAGCTAGAAAAAAACTAACTAAATATTCTAATATTCAATCTGTCATTACTCCTTTACCAGGATATTTAGAAACATGTATGAATAGTCATAAAACAGCATCAGCATATACAAGTAAAATTATTGTTAATTATGAAGCAATTGATGCTGGTGCAATGGGTGCAATAGAAAAAAACTTTAGTACTATTGAAGCCGATTTTGAAGAAATGATTGCTCAAGGAAATCGTTTAATTGCTAAATATCAAGAAAGAATAGAACTTCTGGAAAAAGAAAGAGAAAGGTTGTTAGCTGAAATTGCAGCAGCTGAAGCTGCAGCAGCCAGAGCTAGAGAATCACAAACTCAAACATATACAAGTCAAAGATCACCAGTAGTAAAACCAAAATTTAATAATAAGTTTGTAATTCAATCAACAAAATAAAAGCCCACAAAAAGGCTTTTTTGTTGTATAATAAGCGTCTTAAGGAGGGATTATATGTGTGATAAATCATACGTTGTTCAAATGCTTTATATAATAAAAACTATCTTAAATTCATTATGTTACCTAGTTCCTTCAATTATTATAATAGTATCTATGATAAGTTTTGGCAAAGTAGTAGTATCAGGAAAAGAAGAAGATTTTAAAGCTGCTTTTTCTATCCTTTTTAAAAGATTAATTGCGGGTATTGCTATTTTCTTATTACCTTCAATAGTTACTTATATATTTAAAGATGTTGCTGAAACAGATACATCATTAATAGCTTGTATGCAAACAGCAACATTAGAAAAAGTAAACTCATTAAAAGAAAAAGAAGAGAAAGAGAAAGATTATCAAAAAGAAGTAGAACAAGCTAAAGCTAGAGCTTTAGAAAAAGAATACTACGAAAACGAAAAAGCAAAATCTGAAAGAAGAGAAGAAACAGAAAAAGAGACTCAAAAAGATGTGACCATAACAAATAATGGAATATCAGCAACAGAATTTAATAATAAAATATCAGAGATGAACACTCCAACTATAAATGAAATAGAAAAAGTTGCATCTCAAAATGGAATTGATTCTAATTACCTAGTAATTATCATTGGTACAACTGCTAACGAAGGTTATTACAATGATCCTTACCTAAGTTATGGATGGGCAAGTGCTATGATTAATAATCAAGTAACTATAGCTCAAATGCAAGGATGGGATCCTTCTCATACAGGAGAAGCAAATTATTATTCTCAAACAAATATTAATAGAGGATATAATAATGCCAGTAGTGATGTTTTAAAAGCCGTATATATTGCTTTAACAAATAGAAATACCAAAATAATAGAATGTAATGGTATGTATTCAACTACACCATCAAATTACAATAAAATATATACATCAGGAGCTTATTCGAATATTTCTATTTATGAAATAAAATAAGGAGGGCTTATGGTTAGAAGCTTGAATTTCAATGATAGAATAACCAAATTAAAGAAATATAAACTTATAGGTAGAGATGGTAAAGAGTACCTAAGTGATATACCTGGTACTCTAGGAGGAAACAAAAAGTTAAAAATATACGGTAGATTAGATTGTCCGTCTGCTCTAAGATGGATAAAAAAAGGATATTATACTCAAAATAGAGTATTCTTCGAATCAGAAGAAACTGCTAAAGAAGCAGGATATCGACCATGTGCTATATGCATGCCTGAAGAATATAAAAGATGGAAGGAAATGATAGATATGGATTACACAATATTAGTTAATAAAGAAAATATATTACCAAGTGATTATGTACCAGAGGGACTAGTAGAAATACATGAACCAACAGGTTCAAAACTAGATTCAACTTATGTTAATCGACTAAATATTGAAGCCTTTAGATCTTTTAAAGAAATGCAACAAGCGGCTTTAAAAGAAGGTTATGAAATATTTGTTGATTCATCTTATAGACCATACGAATATCAAGAAAGAGTTTTTAATAGTATTGCTTTAGAAAAAGGAATAGATCATGCAATGAAGTTTGTTGCTCCTCCAGGAGGAAGTGAACATCAAACAGGTTTAGCACTAGATGTTATTTTTAGAAGAAATAATGAAATGATTGAACAACAATTAGAAGAAGATCCAGAAATAAAATGGTTATTCCAAAATGCTCATAGATTTGGTTTTATTCTTAGATATCCAAAAGGAAAAGAAGAAATAACTGGTTTCAATTTTGAACCATGGCATTTCAGATTTGTTGGCAAAGAACTAGCAGAACAATTACATACTTCTAATATTACATTAGAAGAATATTATAATCTTAAGAAAGCAAGACATGTTTAATACCTGTCTTGTTTTTATATCAATATAAAGAAATTTTATATATTTATACTTTAAATTAAATAAAAGAGTGCTATAATAAGTAAAAAGAAAAAAAGCCTTGAGTAGTAAATAGGGGGTAGTATATGTTTTCATGTCCAAAAAAATTAGTTGTTAAGCAGCAAGACAGAGAAATATATCAGACTAATGAAACTCAAGGCTTATACTTGTATCCATTAACTTTAAAAGATTATGTCGATAATTTAAACGACAAAAAGCCTATTAAATTAGATCTGTTAGAATTAGATAATAATGTTGATTATGAAAAAATATTTAATCATCAATATCTAAGTAATTTAATGTGCATTGAATTTAATATTGAAAATAAAAAAGACATACCAATTGTTGAAAGAATAATCGATATTAAAGAAAATGTTAAAGTATCATTAAATATAAAGAATCTTAATTGTCTTTCTCTAAAAGATTTAGAATTACTAAGTCCAAAAGTAGATTACTTTAAAATATACTGGAATTATAACGACTATGATAAATTTCTAAAAAGAATTAAGTGTATAAATAAATACAAAAAAGATAGTTGTTTAGTTCACGTAAAAAGTTATCTTAATTTAGAAGAAATTAACAATTATGAAAAATACATAAAAGACTTTAATAATATGGTAGATGTATATCAATTATCAAAAGAATTAATTCCACTAAATACAACTAATATTCAAGTAGATAATAAAGTCGAAAAAATAATTAGAGGTTTAGAAGAAAAGTATTCAGGTGATGGTATTACATTTATTAGTGTTAAAAACTTAAAAGAATTGTATTATCCACGATTTGAATTAGATGAAAGAAACAGTCGTGTTTGTTATGCATGCTATTTAAAACCATATCTATATAAAGATACAATAATACCATGCAAAGTAAGAGAAAAATTAAATAATATGGATGAATGGGGAACAAAAGACTTCAATGATTTTTCTAATTTTGAAAAATGTGGATTACAATGTGATGATTGCGCATCAATATATGAAAATGATAAACTAAATGAAATAAACAATATAATAAAAGAGTATAAAGATATAGAAACAATTATGGAGGAAGAAAGATGATATTACTTTTAGGTAAAAATGGTTCTGGAAAAACTTACATTACAAGAGAATTAGAACAAAAAGGTATCAAAAGATCAGTAAGTTATACCACAAGACCTCAAAGGCCAAAAGAAGTAAATGGTGAAGATTATGTATTTGTCGATCACCTTGAATTTGAAAGAATGATTGAAGCTGGAGAATTAATCGAATATAAATCATTCTTAGGAAACTATTATGGAACACCAAAGAAAAATATGGAAACATCAGATATTATTCTTAGTGGTGGCCAAATAAGTCCAGAAATACTTCCATATATTGATACTGTTTATTTCATAGATAGTCCACTTTCTCTAAGATACAATGGAATGTTAGTCCGTAAATCATCTAAAGTAGAAATGTTTGATCGTATCCATGGAGAAAATGATGAATATCTATTCGATCACAAAGCAAAAATATTTATAAATACACATCAAGATGATATAGTTGATACTATTTATCAATCTATAAGAGATAAAGATTTAGTAAAAGCTAGGCAATTTAGAGATTTTCTAGGATATGCTGTTGAAAGATATAATCCACAAGAACACGCTTCTGAAAGTAGATTATTACAATTCTTAAATTATGAAGAATATATTTTAAGAAAAATGTACCTAGAAGGAAAATTGACTAGAGAAGAGTATGAAGAACAAGTTGAAAGATATCTAAGAAACAACGGCTTCTTCTACATGCCTCAAGAAGATCACTTTGTAGTTGATTTTGATGGGGACTTAACCTATGTTAAAAAGTTGGTGAAGACAGATGGAAAGAAATAATTATTATTATCACGGCCTTCAAAATCCAAGTAAATTATCTAATATATTAGAAGAAGGAATATTATCAAGAGATTATCAAAGAAGATTAAACAAAGATAATTTTTCTTCAGCAAATGATTTCTTGGAAGATGAAGGAACTAATGGTTTAAATACAATATGTGTATGTGAATATAACACATTATCATATTACCTATTTGCTGTTCCCAATATAACATTAATAATAAAGAAAGATGATTCTTATAAAATCACTCATGGTGGTTTAGAAGGAGAAATCTTAATAGAAAATATGATACCTAAAGAAAACATTATAGGTATCGGTATTAGAAAGTTATCAAGTGAAGAATATAATCCGTCTATATATAAATATATATTAGATATAAATGATAATCTTAAATACTTTAATTTACCTATCTATGATTTAGATACAGGAACAGAAGTAACATTAAAGGAATTATTAGAACTATTTAGTTATCTAACTAAAAATAAAAATTTAAATGTATTATTGCTAGGTCCAATCTTTAGTGGAACTAGAGATATAACAAAGGAACTATTAAAACATAATGTTATAAAATATGAATCTAAAATAATGGATGATAAAAAAGAAGAATTTATAGAAAGATATAATGATGAACGTAATAATCAAAATATTACATTATATAATGATTCTTTATTAGATTATAAAAAAGAATTTACTAAAGAAGAATGGAGTAAATTACTAAAAGAGCTAAATACAACAGATAGTAAATTAAAAGATAATTATGACATTGTAATTCACTTATATTCATTTGTATCTAAATATAAGAAAATATATGGAAAAGATCTTCCAAAAGAGATTAAAGAAATCTTGAAGAAAGATGAAAATATAGATAAAGAATGGGGCAAACATGATAATTATTACACTATAATGCCTAAAGAAAATATTAAAGACAAATTAAAAGAAGTAATTGATATATTAAAGGATTTTATTTAGATAGGAGGGATTAAATGAAAAAGGAATATATCGAAAAAAGAAAAAAGTTTACTTCTAATACCTATATGCGCGAAGCCATTGACTATGACATTGCTATCGTAAAAGAAGGAAATCTCTTTATAACTATTAAAAAGTATAAAGATATGACTGATAAATTTACTTTAACTAATGAATTGGGAAAGAAAATCGACTATATAGATAAAGGGTATTACGTAGTAGAATTAACACCAATCGAAGAAAAATATAATATAAGATATTACTTTGATAAAAATAAAAAGTATATTGATTATTATATAGACATTACATTTGAAAATGGTGTTGAATATAAAATGCCATACTATGTAGATTTATACTTAGATATAGTTCATTTCCCAAAAAGTAACACTAATAAGTTCTGTGATGAAGAAGAACTAGAAGAAGCATTATCAAAGAAGATTATTAGTAAAAAAGACTACGATATGGCTTATAAAGTAGGAAATAAATTATTAGAAGAAATTGAAAACAAAACAAATAAATACTTAAATATCGACGTAATGAATTACATTAATAAATATTTTAACTAAAGGGGGATGTTAAATGCAATTAGTTATAGGTCAAGATAACAAAGTATATGAATTATCAAGTTTAAGAATTAATGAAACTGCAAATCAATATGTAGAAAAAGGAATAAAAGGGCTTTCTTATAAAGAAAGAAGAATGAAAGCTAAAAGCTTAGTTCTAGTTTATAAAAAAACAAATAGAGTTGTATTTGAATTAAACATGATTCAAAATCAACACTATTATCCACTTAGCATTTTAGATTACGCAAATGCTATGTTGAATTACATGAAAAAAGACATTAAAAACTTACCAATAATGTCATTAGATTCACACGATTATAATTTCTGCGATTTCCATTGTAAAGACTGCTTAGCTGTTGATACAAGAAATTGGGCAAAAGATAATCTTGGATTTACTAATTTTGATATCGATCATTATAAAAAAGTAATAAAAGAAATAGCTAGATATTCTAAAGAAAGAGGATTAGACAGTATCAGATTTGAAATGTCAGGTGAAGGAAATCCAGACATGTATCCAGATAGAGCTGAACTAATTAGATATGCTTCTGAAGAATGCAATATGAAATGTGTATATATTTCATCTGGTTCACAACTAAACGAAGAGACAATTGATGCTCTAGCAAAATATGCTTATTACATAAGAATCAGTTTACCTGGCGTAAACGAAGAAGCTTACAAAATCTATTCTGCTCAAAAAAGAGTAAAAAATCCATTTACTTATGAAGATGCTATGAAATTAATTGAAAAATTAGTTCAAAAGAGAAAAGAATATGGACGTGAAGGGGAATTAATGATTGGTGCTAGAACATGTATGAGACCTGAAAACGAAGGCGGATACATTGAAACAGCCAAAAGACTTGGAAAAATCGGTGCAGATAGCTTCCAAATTGTTAAAATCTTAATTCCAATTGGAGATAAAATAGAAAAATATAAATTAAGTAAAAAGACTATTAATGAATTAACAGATCTTCGTGAAAACTATGAACAATATGGTTTAATGCATATTCAAATACCATATAACTTAGATTATGAATACTATGATAGAAGAATTGAAGATCAACAAAAACCAAGTCAATGCTATAGTTCATTAGTATCTCCAATTCTATATGGACCTAACTTAATTATTTGTACACATTGGGAAAAGATAAAAGACGTTAAAGGATCTCATTATTGCAAAATGACAGGAAAAGAAAATGAACTTGAAAAGGTTATGGAAGGTGCACATGCTAAAAAGATCAGATCTAGTGTACCAAGTAAATGTTCTTCTTGCTGTTCAATCTTTGATAATCAAGTTCTAGAAATGATAAGAGCTCAACTTGCATTAGCAACAGATTTAGATGATTTAGAGTTCTTCTTAACTTATTAATATGTATAGATTTAATATTATAATAACTGAAGCATGTAATGCTAATTGTACTCATTGTTATATGGGTAATAATAAAAGTACCAAGACAATGTCTAAAGAAGATATAGATACTATTATTAGTAAAGTACCAGATAATACTGAAAAGATAGTATTAACTGGTGGTGAAATATTCTTAAAAAGAGAATTACTTCTATATACAATAAAAGAAATACATAAACATAATCCTAAAATATCAATCGAATTAGAAACTAATGGTATCTATCTTTATAAAGGAAAAGCAACTGCTAAAGAAAAATTACAAAAGCTAAAAGAATTAGGTGTTACATCAATAAGATTCTCTGATGATCCATTCCATGAAATGGGTGGTGTTAACTTAGAAAGAGTTAGAGCATTAAAACAATTAGAAGATGAATCCACTCCTATCTTAAAATACTTGGTTCAAGAAAAAGCTTTAGCAATTGGTAAAGCTGCTGACTTATCTGAAGAATATACTGAAAATAGAGATTGTATGAATAATCAACAGACTGTTGATAATCCTTATTTCTTCCTTGATGTATCAGGGAATGTATATATCTGTACTTGGAAGTGTATACCTCCAATTGGTAATATGATAAAAGAAGATATGGATACAATATTAGAAAGATTAAATGAAGAATTTAACTCTTACATACTAAGAGGAGAAATACTTAAAGCAATTAATCTTGTATCTAAAGACTCAGATAATTCAAAATTTATAAAAGAACATGGCGAATGCATGCTTTGTAATAAAATTTTTAACAAATAAAAAGTAGTTTAAATAACTACTTTTTTTATTCTGCAAAATAACCAACTTCTGTTAAGCTACGTCCATTACCGATAATGGTTTGAACTTGATTACTATTCTTACTCTTATATAGTAAAGCAATAGAACCACCACCATCAAAGTTAGTTCCAGTTTGACATTTAGCTTGTAACATTATATTTATCATATCGTTTCTATTTAATCCAGCTCCAGTAATAAGCAAGAAATTATTTCTATCAATCTGACAAATAGCTTGTCTATTTAATGAAGAACCAGGTGAAGGCATCGAAGTAGTATCATTACTAGCTTGTCCATTATAAACTAATGGAGAAGCAAAAGTAAATGTATTTCTAACAGTACCTATTACAGAATCAGCCCAAGCTTTCTTGGCATTTACATCACTAGTTTTTTCGTCTTTAAATATCTTTAAATAACCTCTACCATCGACACCAGCAATAAACCAAGTTTTATAAGCTTTATCATAAGCGTTTCTAACAACTTTACCATCTGTTATAACTAATGTACCAACACTAGTTCTATCGTATTTAGGATAATAATTAACACTAGCAGCATCATAAGTATCTCTTAAATAGAAACCACTAGCATTAAAACCAATTATTAATTTATTATTTAATCCTCTTTCAGCAATAGCTCTTTGTAATAAATCACCAGGCCTATATAAACCAGAACCATAATTAGGTGAATCATATTTATTTAACTGAGTATAAGGATTCTCAACCCAAATTTGTGAAACATAATGAGATCCTACTTTATTAACATATATTTTTAAGGATTCAGTTTCTTCTTTAACTGTATTGGCTCCAACTAAATCAACACCTTCTACTTTAACTTTAGCAACATCATGAAGATCTAGTGTCTTAAATTTTTCTTCTAATTTATCAGTTAATTTTGTTTTAACTGCTGCATCTTTAACTTTACTAATTAATTCTTTCAAAGCTTTATAATGCTTTAATTTAGTCATACCTAGTATGTTTTGGGAAATATTAACGTATTCTTGAATTTCATTTATTTGATTCTGTAATTCTTTTCTCTTAGATTCATCTTCAACCTTTCTTAAATAGGCCGAAGCTGTTTTTAAATCGGCTGGTTCTAAAGTATCTTTAGCTTTAGCAATTAATTTCTTTGCTTTATTATAATAAGCATTTTTAATACCTTCTGGAGTAGCGTTATCTATACAAGCGTGATAGTTTTTAGCTTCAGTAGAAGCTAATTCGAAACCAACATCTACCCATGATGGAATTAAAAAAACTATTAAACCAGCAATTAATCTTTTAAATATTGGAGTAATTATCTTACTTAAACCTTCACCACTATTGGCCACAGTATATTGAAATACATCTTTAATAGAAATTATAACTATGAGCATAGGAACAACTATTCTAATAATCTTCAATATTTCTTTTCCTATTCTGAAAGCATTAAGTATATCTCCATCTTCACAAACATCTAAGATATACATATCATTTCACCAATAGCATTATATCATTTTTTTCAGACATTTTTATCTATATTTGTCAAAAAAATAAGCAAATGATATAATACGTCCAATCGAAAGAGATGATTATATGAAAAAAGTAGTTAAAGAAGAACGTTATGATAAAGCAAAAAAGACATTAAAAAGAATTAGTCTTACAGCTTTAGCTGCTATACTTACAGCAACAATAATAACAAGTTGTAATAAAAAAGAACAAAAACCTAATTTCAATTATTCTTTTATTGAGTATAACGACGCAACTAAGATAATAGTAGATGATATTATCTTAGAACTTGCCGAAGTAGATAAAGATGGTAAAATTCCTAAAGGCTTTGTAACTAAAGGTGATATTTGCTATAGATTAGTTTCTAGAACTGGTATTGCTCCAGAAGGATATGTTTTAGGTACAGATGCTACTACACTTTATGCAGTAGATACAGAAATAAAATATGAAATACCAACTGATATAAATACCATTTTAGTAGGTTCTAAAGAAGTAACAGTTGTTAATAACAACGGTACTTTTGAATATGCTATAAATGATGCTGTACCAAGAAAAGGGTATACAAAGTAGATATAAAATCTACTTTTTTAATGTCTACTTTTTACAAGATTTCTTGAACTTACATATCTATTATTGTAAACTTATATTATAGGAGGGATATCGATGAGCGATTTATTAAATCATAAGGTTGATAGAGTTCAAGACTTATATAATAGTTCTGAAGAATTATACAACAATGTAGTAATAAAAGGAGATTGCAGTGCGGAAAACATGCTTGAAGATTTAGGTAATGCTATAACAAATCTAAAAACATATTGGCATGGAGCAGATGCAGGACTTAATATTCAAAAGGTTATAACTATTTATAATAGTCTTGTAGAAGTTAGAAATGCATTAGCTTCATTAGCTTGTGATTCATCTGGAGTTGCTGAATTATATAGAAATATCCAAATTGCAAACGGCGTAAATATGCCTGAAATTCAAAGATTACATTATTCAGACAAAGGAAAATTAGAAGACTATACTGATAACAAGGATACAATTGATATTAGTCCAGAAGCAGAGCAAGGAAAAAATAATATTGAAGCAGTAGTAAATTCTATGGATACATTTATTACAAATGTTAATACTAAATATAACGAAATAATGGATAACTGGACTCAAGGTACAGGAAGAAATAACGCTGATCAAGCATTTACAGAATTCTTAAACAAAGCAGCTGAATACAAAAAGACTTTGACAGGTGTATCAGATACAATTGCTAATGCGTTAAAAAATTATACATTCTAAGAAGCTATTTGCTTCTTATTTCCTAAGGAGAATAACATTATTCTTTTTAGGAAATAAGAAATGGGTGGTTAATGTGCAATCATCAAGTTACTACAAAGGATTAATGGAACAGTATAAAAAAAAGCAAGAAACATTTAGAGCAATAAAAGCTCAAATAACAGCTTTATACGGACCAGTATCTGAAGCGCAAACAGCAACATCAGATACTAAAAAATATACTGATAGTATTATTATTATGGGAGAATCAATGGATCAAGGTTCTCTCTCTTCTGACGTGGAAGGAAATCTTAATAAAGTAAAACAAAATCTTGATACTATAGTAGAAGAATGCGATAAATTAATCAAAAAGTACACAGAATTATATAATGAAGCACAAGCCAATTATAATCAAGCATTAGCAGAAGAAAAAGCCGCAGCTGAAGCTGCAGCCAAAGCTAAGCAACAAGTACAAGTATAAGAGGTGATAAAATGGCAGATTTAGATTTCGATTGCGCCTCAATACATTTTGGTTTAATTAAATCAGAGGCATTATTAGATACATTATCATCACTTTCAAAGACTTTTGCTAGCACTAATATTTCTAATAGTGAATTAACAACACTTCACTTATTAAAAGACTCACAGTCTCTTATAGATACAAAAATGACTTCTGCAGTTAAAGAAGTTTATAGAAGATTAACTAATTCAAAAAATATTCTAATAAATATGGATAAAGAAGCTGAATTATTCTTTGAATATGTTGGAACAGGTTTATTAGATGAAAATTTAAAATTTACTGATGTTCCATATTATGATCAAGAGAATTACTATAATATTCCATTTGCTAATAGTAATATTGGAAGTTGTGGTTGTGGATACACATCAATGTGTATGGCTTTGTCATACCTAGAAAACAAAATATTAACACCAGATATAAGAGCTGGTGAAGTAGATAGATCGGTATATAATCTAGAAAGCAAAATGATGAAAATTGCCGAACTAGAAGGAGTTAACGTTTATAAAGAAGAATATATTGATTACAACAAACTAAGAGAACGTTTAGCTGAAGGTAAAATGTGCATTGTTTTAGTTAAAGATCGTTCACATTTCGTTTTATGTAAAGGTGTAACTGATGATGGTAGAGTATTAGTTAATGACCCATATGGAAAATGGGCATCAACAGCACCTTACACTGAAGCTCAACTTCAAAGAGGAAGTAGCGGAATGGTATGGGTAATAGATCCATATCAAAATGTTGGAGCTGCTAGTAACTCAATCGGAAAAGTATCAGTATCTCAAGACGTTTTATCTGAAATCCAAAGAGCAAATGCCGGAAAAGGTTATGTTGATATTACTTCAAGAAGATATATAAAAGCACTTGAAAAATCAACTCAAGCTAGACAATCAGGAGATTATAAGAGTATTCTTGGTCCTTCAGCTGTTGATTTAAGTGGAACAGATCAATCAAATAGGCCAAAAGCTGAAACTTTAACAACAGAACAAGGTGATAAGCAAACAGATAATCCTGCAGATACTCCATATTATGCTCAACAATTAAGCCACAATTCAGGCGGAACAACAGGAGAAGGATCACCAATTGGAAATAATCCAAGTAATCCTGCTCCAAAAGCCGAAACAGTCGAAAGTCAAATTGTTGAAACATCTAGTGAACCTACCGTTACAACTGCTGAAAAAGTAAATATAACATCAACAACAAGAACAACTCCTAGTTCAAGTGGTGCAACAAGTATCACAGTAAGAAATTGGTCAACAAAAACACCAATTACAAGTTCAAAAACTACTGCAACATCTACTGTAACAACAGCACCACCAGCAGCTGGTGAAACACTTACACAAACAATTAATAAATATACATCTCAACCAAGCAATCCAGTTATTCATAGTGAAAGATATACAGTTTCACCATCAACAACTGCATCACACATAGATGTTACTCCAAGAAATAATATAGAAGTTAATAATATGGTACCTGCTGAGGAAGCTGTAATACCTAATACAGGAATCTCTGTAGAACAACCAATTACTTCAGGTCCTAAAGTTAGTGAACCAATTAATGTTAAAGTTGATAGTGAAAGCTTAATTGCTAAGAATCCAACACCAGAATATGATTACAATCTTGTTAAGAATAATCAAATTAGTTCTAACTCAAGTGGATCAGATTATAGTAAGTATTTAGGTTTAGCAGCTGGAATACTTGGTACATTAGCTGTAGGAACTGCAGCTGTAGCATTAATGAAAAAAACAGAAGAAGAATAGTAGAAAAAATCTACTATTTTTTTATATAATATAAGAGAAGGAGAATTAATATGGAAAAAACACTTATAACTTATTTTTCAGCTAGTGGAGTTACAAAAGAAGTTGCTGAAAAGATTGCTACTATAATAGAAGGAGATCTATTTGAAATTGAACCAGTAGAAACATATACTGATGAAGATTTAAATTGGATGAACAAACAAAGTAGAACAACTTTAGAAATGGCCGATAAAGAATGCCGTCCTGCTATTAAAAACAAAGTAAACAATTTAAATGAATATAACAAAATAATAATAGGATTCCCAGTATGGTGGTATACAGCACCAAGAATCATTAACACCTTTATTGAAGAAAATGATTTGAGTGGAAAAGAAATATACATTTTTGTAACAAGTGGAGGTTCTTCTTTTGGAGGAAGTTTAAAAGATTTAAAAGCTTCTTATCCTAATTTAAACTTTGTAAATGGAATAAGATTTACTTCAGTTAAAGAACAAGAAGTACAAGACTGGTTAAAATAAAAAGACTCTAATAGTCTTTTTTTATATGTAAAGTAAAAATAAAATACTAAGAGTATATAAATATCAAATGATATAATAATAGTGGAGAGTGATGACAACATGGGATGTGATTATACACTTGATCAATTAATGGAAAATCCAAGGTATAAAGAAATATGTGACCTATTTATTAATTCAGCCAAAACTCTCGAGGAAAGAGAGACTTTTGAAAAAATATTATTAGAAGGCCAATTTGAAGACTTTTACTTCGTTTCACATACATGCAATAAAGATAATCCTTTTATAGAGGGAAAAAGAAGATTAGCCATGGCTAGTTTATATAAAACAAATCCTAATACATTCCTAGAATTAATTCGTAATAGAATTAATCTATTTCATGGAACTAACGCTAATGCTTTACCTAGTATACTTAAATATGGTTTAAATAGCTCTCAAAAATCTGTTGATGATGGTATTGAAGTAGTAACAGGAGAAAAAAGTACAAGAATGTACCAAGAAAGAAGATTTGTTAGTTTTACAGATATTTTTGAAATAGCAAAAGGTTATGCAACATTATCCCCAGAAAAAAGAAAAGAAGAATTAAACTTCGAAGTGGTTGTATGCACTACTACCGAAGATGCTCATAAAATAGGTGTAAGAACAGTAAGATCTGATGTAGTAGAAATGGGAATAATGAATAATGTACCTGTAAGTTCAATTAAAGCTTTAATAGTTCCTGAAGATAGAGTGGAATTTGTTAAAAAACTATTACCAAATGATGAAATAAAAGTATTTGGGCTTAACACCTTTGCTAATCAAATATATTATGCTGATGAATATGGCATAATTAATATTGATTATGACTTCTTCAAACAACCAGTAGAAGAACCAAAACCAAGACAAGTACATAAAGATGAAGTTAAGAGATTGGTTTCATCAAGATTATTATCAAGAATAAGAGAAAAATTACATAGTTTTATTTTAAATGAAGAGGTGGCATATGCTGGAAAAGGTAAGTAATGATGTAGCTAAAGAGTTACTAACAGTAATATCAGTTTATGATAAAGAATTATTAGATAGTCTACCTAATGAATTACTACAATCTTTATCAGATAAAGCAGCTGATTCATATAAAGAATTCTATTTAAAAGAGAATGTCTTATTAAAAGATCAAGATTTATCAGAAGAATGTAAAGACCTACTAGCTATACTTTATTATAATTATCAATCAGATGAATCTGAGAAAGATGAATTAGTATCTAAATGGTTAGAAAATGATACAAATAATTAAGGAGTAAATTATATATAATTTACTTTTTTATTGGTATAATATTTATAGGAGGGAAATATGAACAAAATAGTACTTGCATCAAATAACCAACATAAAATCAAAGAATTTAAAGAAATCTTAAAAGATTATGAAATATTATCTCTTAACGATATTGAATATTATGATGAAATAGAGGAAACTGGAGAAACGTTTGAAGAGAATTCTCTTCTAAAAGCAAAAACAGTCCATGATTTCCTTAAAGAAAAAGGTTTAGAATATATTGTCATAGCAGACGATAGCGGACTATGTTGTGAATCATTAAATGGAGCACCAGGAGTATACAGCGCAAGATATGCGGGTAACCATAATGATCAAGCTAATAGAGACAAATTAAGAAAAGAATTAAAAGATAAAGATCATACAGCATACTTTAATTGTACGATAGTAGTTTACTATCCAGATGAAACACATAAAGTATTCGTTGGTAAGACATATGGAACTATAATCGAAGAAGAAAAAGGAGATAAATCCTTTGGATATGATTGTATCTTCTTATCTAAAGATCTAAATAAAACATTTGGTGAAGCAACCGAAGAAGAAAAAAACAGTGTATCACATCGTGGCCGTGCAATCGGAGAAATGTTAAAGGAGTTATAAAAATGGAAAAGAAATTAGGTTTTGGATGTATGAGACTTCCAATGAAAGATGGCGAAGTTGATTACGAAGAATTTAATAAAATGATAGATTATGCTATGGATCATGGCTTCAATTACTTTGATACTGCTCATGGCTATATAAATGGAAAAAGTGAATTAGCAATAGGAAAATGTCTAGCACCACGTTATAAAAGAGAAGATTATATCTTAACTAATAAACTAACAGATAATTATTTTAATAAAAAAGAAGACATTAGGCCTTTATTTGAAAAACAACTAGAGGCATGTGGTGTTGAATACTTCGATTATTACCTTATGCATGCTCAAGGGGCTAAAAACTATCCTAAGTTTAAAAAATGTGAAGCTTATGAAGTAGCACAAGAATTAAAGAAGGAAGGAAAAGTTAAACATGTAGGTTTATCTTTTCATGATACTGCTGACGTCTTAGACATGATTCTAAATGAACATCCTGAAATAGAGATTGTTCAAATACAGTTTAACTACATAGATTATCAAGATGCTGGCGTTCAAAGTAAAAAATGTTACGAAGTATGTCGTAAACACAATAAACCTATCTTAATCATGGAACCTGTAAAAGGTGGTGGATTAGTTAAACTACCAGAAGAAGCTAAACAAGAATTAGATAAAGTAAATGACAATAATTTAAGTTACGCATCATTTGCTATTCGTTTTGCTGCATCTTTTGATGGAGTATATAAAGTATTATCTGGTATGTCTAATCTTGACCAAATGATAGATAATGTTAGCTATATGGAAGATTTTAAACCTTTTGAAGATAAAGAATATAAAGCTGTAGAAAAAGTAGCTGAAATTTTAAAAAATCTTGGTGGAATTCCATGTACTGCATGTCGTTATTGCGTAGCTGGATGTCCTATGAAAATATCTATACCAGACTTGTTCTCTTGTTATAATGCCAAGGTTCAATTTAAAGATTGGAATAGTGGTATGTATTACGATATTCATACTAGAGAAAATGGTAAAGCATCTGATTGTATAAAATGTAGACAATGTGAACGAGTATGTCCTCAACACTTAGAAATACCAGAATTATTAGAAAAAGTATCTAAAGAATTTGAATAATATGACATTTGATGAATTAACAGAAATATTACTATCAGAAAAGCCAAGTGAACAAATTAAAGCCCACGAACAAGAAATCTTTGCATTAATTCCCGAATTAGAAAATTGTAAAGGTTTTGATCAACACAATCATTGGCATATTTATGATGTATATGAACATATTCTTCATGTTGTAGATGAAGTACCAAATAACATATTATTAAGGTTATCTGCCTTATTTCATGATTTAGGAAAACCATCTTCTTTTACTTTAGATGAAAATGGAGTAGGTCATGCTTACGGTCATTGGAAAGAATCTTGTCGTATTTTTGATGAATTTGCTACAAGAAACGATATTCCTTTACCACTAAAGAAAAGAGTAGATACCTTAGTATATTATCACGATCTTCATTTAGAAAAACTAGATGACGAATCGTTACTAAAAATAGGTGTTGATAGTATAAGACCATTATTTCAATTAAAAAGAGCAGACTTATTAGCTCAAAATACAAAATATCATTACTTATTAGATAGTTATAAAGAACAAGAAAATGAAGTCTTATCAAGAATTATAGAATTAAATCAAAAAGAATTAGAAAGAATATTACTTAGTGATAATGTTAAAGAAAGTATCAACAATAATATTGACAGATTATTAGAAATAATACCAGAGATAAGACACATAGTAGGATTTCCACATAATCATCCCCATCATCATTTAGATGTTTGGAATCATACATTACTTGCTGTATCATTGTCAGAGAAAGATTTAATTACTAGATTAACTTTGTTATTACATGATATAGGTAAACCATTTTCTTACCAAGACGCAGAAGTAAGACATTTTCATAATCATGCTGAAGTATCTGCAAACATATCTAAAGGAATCTTAGAAAGACTAGGTTATCCAAAAGAAATGGTAGATGAAATAGTCTACTTAATTAGATATCATGATACTGAAATAACAAGAGATGATATTCAAGAAAAATTAGAGCTGACGTTAAAAAGATTACATGTTCAAGAATGTGATTCAAAAGCACATAATCCTGATTATCAAGCTAAAAGATTAGAATACATAGATAAGATAAAAAAGTTAGTAAATCAACACAATGTTGATAATTAAATTAATGGCATAAAACAATGCCATTTTTTTAATAAATATGGTATTATATTGATGAATAGTAACGTATTAAAATTATGCTATTCAAATAAATCTTATTTTTATACATGAAAAAGGAGGTATTTTATGGGATTTATTAAAGCATTTACAGGAGCACTAAGTGGAACTTTCGCTGATCAATGGAAAGATTACTTAATGCCTAGAGCAGGCGTTAATGAAACAGCTGTAATTTTCCAAGCAGTACCACAAGCTCAAAATAATGGAGTAGGAGAAAATACTAAAGGATTTAACAACATTATTTCTAACGGAAGTAAAATCGTAGTTCCAGAAGGTACAGCTCTTATTACATTACAAGATGGAGCTATCACAGGTTTCATCGCTGAACCAGGAGGATATGAATTTAGATCTAATGACCCTAATTCACAATCTATCTTTGCTGGAGATGGTATTTTATCACCATTAATTAAATCATCATGGGAAAAAGTAAAATTTGGTGGACAACCAGGTTCTCAACAACTAGCATTCTATATTAATTTAAAAGAAATCGCTGGTAATAAATTTGGAACACCAGAAACAGTTTATTGGGATGACTCATTCCTAGAAACTAGAGCTGGAGGTATTGCAAGAGGATCTTACTCTATTAAAATCGTAGATCCATTATTATTCGTAAAACAATACGTTCCAATGAAATATCTTCAAAGTGGAGCACCTACTTATGACTTCGCTGATATGGATAATGAATCTGCAAATCAATTGTTTGATGAATTCGTAGCAACTATTCCAGGAGCTATAGCTAATGCTTCATTAGCAGCCCTAGAAAATGCTGTTGATACAATGACATATATCCAAACTCATAAAGCAGAATTCTCTGTAGTTATGGATAATGAACTTGAAACAGAACATAAATGGTCAACTGAAAGAGGTATCAAAGTAGCTAATATCAATATGCTTATTAACTATGACGAACCTACTAAAGAAGTTCTTGGAACTATTCGTAGTGACGATGCTGAAATCAGAAAAGCTAAGAGACTTGGAAAAGCATTTAGTGATGACATGACAGGTATGATGGCTGCTGCTTCTGCAGAAGCTATGAAAGGTGCTGCTAAAAACGAAGGTGGCGCTATGCTTGGATTTATGGGTATGGGAATGGCTCAACAACAAGGAGCTAATATGCTTGGAGCTGCAGGAAATATAGCTGCTCAACAAGCACCAGCTGAACCAGCTGCTGCACCAGCAGAAGATCCAACTGAAAAATTGCTAAACGCTAAAAAATTATTAGATGCTGGAGCAATTACTCAAGAAGATTACGATAAATTAAAATCACAAATTTTAGGTATATAGCATATGGCCGAAGGTGAAAAGAAAAAAGTAACTCCTTCAGCAGAAAAAAAAGAAACAACTAAGAAAGAAACAAAACAAAAACCCAAAGTTATAGGTCATGATCCTAAAACAGGAGCTCCCATCTTCGATATCAAAGATGGGGAAAAACCTATAGGATTTGATCCTAAAACTGGTGAACCAATTTTTAAAGAAAAAGATGATAATCCAACTGAAGAAAAAGCTTCAAAGGAAGAAATAAAAAAAGAACAAAAAGAAGAAACAGAAAAAGTAGCTGAATCAGCTACAGAAGAATCTTCTTCAGAGGAAGAAAAACTTCCAGATAACGTAACAGTTAAAGACGGAGTCAAGATTGTTAAAACGGACGTCGATTCAAAAGATGGACAAGTTACTTGTCCTCACTGCGGTGCTACAGATATATCTACTAATTTCAATAATGGTAAATTAAGATGTAACTATTGCCGTCGTGAATTTGATCCAATAAAAGTAAGTGGATTTGTAGAAGATATCAGCAAATTAGAAGGAAAAGTTGTTGCATCAGGTGCAACAGACATCATTGCTGATACTAAAGACGTCATTACACTAAAGTGTCAAAGTTGTGGAGCAGAAGTTGTAGTCGATACTGCATCATCTACTCAAGCAAGATGTCACTGGTGTCGTCATACTTTATCTGTTAATAATCAAATTCCAAATGGAGCTATACCAGACGTTGTATTACCTTTTACAGTAAAAAAAGACGATGCAAGATATGAAATTGAGAGATTTGTAGGAAAGAGAAAATTCTTTGCTCATCCTCAATTTGCAAAGGAATTTACTACTGAAAACATTATGGGTGTATATTTCCCATATATGTTAGTAGATGTAAATGCACATGCAGCTTTTTCTGGAGAAGGAGAACATCAAACTAGAGCCTATTGGGTAGGATCTGATGAACACAAACAAAGAAGATATGATGCTGATTTATATCATGTTGAAAGACATTTTGATATAACTATTAATGGTTTATCGGTAGAATCTAATTCTGATAGACTTAATAGTGCATCAGCAGAAAAGACAAACAACATTATTAATGCTGTAATGCCTTTTGATATTGAAAATTGTGTTAAATATGATTCTAATTACATAAAGGGATTTACATCTGAAAAAAGAGATGTAAACATTGAACAACTAAGACCAGTTGTTCAAACACAGTCTCAAGATATAGCAAGAATTGCTGCTAATGAAACCTTAAAACACTATGATAGAGGTGTATGTTGGGGACAAGAAGTCTTTAAAATGAAAGGTGAACAATGGAAAGCAGCATATCTACCAGTATGGTTATATAGCTATCAAGAAATAAAGGGTAATAAAAGTTTATTACACTACGTTGCTGTAAACGCACGTACTAAAGAGACTATGGGTAGTGTTCCTATCCATATGCCAAAATTAATAATTGTATCTATAATTGTTGAAATACTAGCAATTTTAGGTTTAATAGTATTATCAGACGTTGATTTTGATCTAAAATATGCTTTAGTATTTACTGGTTTAATCTATTACCTTATTATTTATTCAAAATATCGTAATAAAGGAGCCAGACATAGATATGAATTAGAAACTACTCGTAAAATGGATAACATAAAACAAGTAGATGACTTTATAAAAAAAGAAACAGGTCTTTCTAATTCTAGAATTAGAGGATGTAATAATACCAGAGTTTCTGGTGTAGATGCCGGTAGTCAATTATTTGATTCTCTAGCGCAAGGGAATTTTAAAGGAGTATTATCCGGTCAAATAAATCCAACAATTCCAAATGATGACAATCAAGATAATACAATAATAAAATAGGATTAAAAAATCCTATTTTTTTTGTTATAATATTTAAGGTAGAATAGAGGGAATAAAATGTATAAAGTATTAAAAAACAAAAAGATTAGTCCAAATTCATATTTAATGGAAATAAAAGCTCCATTAGTTATAAAGAATGCTCTTCCAGGTCAATTTGTAATAGTAATGGCCAAAGAAGATAGTGAAAGAATTCCTCTTACAATATATGATTATGATTTAAGCAAAGGAATTATTTCTGTAATCTATCAAGTAATCGGAGCATCAACTGAAGAATTAACAACTGTTAAAGATGAAATATTTGCAATAGTTGGACCTTTAGGAAAACCAAATGAAATATGTGCTAATCCAGAAGAGTTTAAAGGCAAAAGAATAGTATATGTTGCTGGTGGTGTTGGTATAGCACCTGTTTATCCACAACTTAAATATTTAACTAATAAAGGATTTAAAATAGATGTAATCTATGGATCTAGAGAAAAAGACTTGCTTTTAATTAGAGATAAAGTTGAAGAACTTGCTAATAAAGTAGAATATGCTACAGATGATGGCTCATATGGTATTAAAGGATTTGTAACAAATATTCTTGAAAAAAATATAAAAGATTATGATATCTGTGTTGCTATTGGACCAGTTATCATGATGAAAAACGTATGTGATTTAACTAAAAAATATAATGTTAAAACAATCGTAAGTATGAACCCATTAATGGTTGATGGTAGCGGAATGTGTGGAGCATGTCGTTGTGAAATAGAAGGCAAACCTAAATTTGCTTGTATAGATGGACCAGAATTTGATGGTCATAAAGTAAACTTTGATTTAGCTCTTAAAAGAATGAACATTTATAAAGAAGAAGAAAAAATCAAATGGGACGAAATGAAAGAAATACTTAAGAATAAATAGAGGTGTCGAAATGGATAATAACGAAAAAGTAAAAATGCGTACACAAGACCCTGAAGTTAGGAGTCATAATTTTGAAGCAGTAGAATTAGGATATTCAGAAGAAGAAGCATTAAAAGAGGCATCTCGTTGTCTTCATTGTAAAGTTCCAAGATGCGTTGAAGGATGTCCAGTTAAAATTCAAATCCCAGAATTTATAGCTGCTCTAAAAGAAAATGATATAGAAAGAGCTTATCAAATAATAAGTGAATCATCATCATTACCTGCAATATGTGGAAGAGTATGTCCTCAAGAAAAACAATGTGAAAAATTCTGTGTTAGAGGATTAAAAGGAGAAGCAATATCAATTGGTTCTCTTGAAAGATATGTTGCTGATGAAGCAATGAAAAATAACTTAGTATCTAAAATAACTGGTCAAAAGAAAAATAAAAAAGTAGCAATCGTTGGATCAGGTCCAGCAGGATTAACATGTGCTGGAGACTTAGCAAAAGCTGGCTACGATGTAACAATCTATGAAGTATTACAAAAAGCTGGAGGAGTTTTAACATATGGTATACCTGAGTTTAGACTTCCAAAAGACGTTGTTAATAAACAAGTAGAATCATTAAAGAAACTAGGAGTTAAAATCTTAGTTAATGTTCCAATCGGTAATGCTATAACAATAAAAGATTTACAAAAAGAATATGATGCAATCTTTATTGGAACAGGTGCTGGATTACCAAAATTTATGAATATTCCTGGAGAAGATGCTTCTGGTGTTTTCTCAGCTAATGAAATATTAACTAGAATTAATTTAATGGGAGCATTTAAAGAAAAAGCCAAAACTCCAATTAAACATGCTAATATTGCCTATGTAATTGGTGGTGGGAATGTTGCTATGGATGCTGTTCGTTGTTTAAAAAGATTAGGTATTGAAACTCATCTAATGTATCGTCGTGGTGAAGATGAATTACCTGCTCGTAAAATGGAAGTTGAACATGCTAAAGAAGAAGGAATTATCTTTAATTTGTTAACAAATCCAACTGAAATAATTGTCGATGAAGAAAACAATGTTACTGGTATGAAAGTAGTAGATATGGCTTTAACTGAACCAGGTGAAGATGGTAGAAGAGGTGTAGAACCTGTTGAAGGATCTGAACATGTAGTTAAATGTGATATGGTAGTAATGGCTTTAGGTACTGGACCTAATCATGAAGCATTAAAGAATAGTAATATTGTACTAACTGAAAAAGGCTTAATTGAAGTAGAAGGTACAAAGACTTCATTAAAAAATGTATATGCTGGTGGTGACGCCGTAACTGGTGCTGCAACAGTAATTCTAGCTATGGAAGCTGGTAAAAAAGCTGCTAGCGAAATAATGGAAGCAATTCAATAAGATAGTAATTTGAGTTACTATCTTTTTTATGGTATTATACGTACTCAAGAAACGAATACATTTATGTTATAATAAACTAGGTGATGATAATGGAAATTAAAGAAATAAAAGAAAATTTAACAACATTAAAAGAAAGACTTAATACTATTGGGAGGTCACTTTGAAGTAGATAATAAAATGTCTCAAATAGAAAAATTAGAAAAACAAATGAATGAACCTAATTTTTGGGACAATATCGATAAAGCTAATAGTATAAACAAAGAATTAACATTATTAAAAAAAGAAACAAGCCAGTATAAAGAACTATCAAAACAAATTGATAATGATTTAGAAATGACTTCATTACTAGAATTAGAACCATCAGAAGAATTACAACAAGAATTAGAAATAGATATAACTAAATTAGAAAAAGACTTAGAAGAATTAGAAATAAATACTTTGTTAAGTGGTGAATATGATAATAGCGACTGCTATTTAGAAATACATCCTGGTGCTGGTGGAACCGAAAGTTGTGACTGGGCTAGTATGCTTCTTCGTATGTATGAAAGATTTTGTGATAAACAAGGATTTACTCATGAAATAATAGAATATGAAGCCGGTGAAGAAGCCGGGGTTAAGTCCGTAGTTGTCCACATCAAAGGGGAATATGCATATGGATATCTAAAATGTGAAAAAGGTGTTCATAGATTAGTAAGAATATCTCCATTTGATTCTAATAAAAGAAGACATACATCTTTTGCATCAGTATCGGTAATACCTGAAATAGATGACAGTATAAATATCGAAATAAAAGAAGAAGATATTAGAATAGATACATATTGTGCATCAGGTCATGGAGGACAAGGCGTAAATACAACACCAAGTGCTGTTCGTATTACCCATTTTCCTTCTAAAATAGTAGTAACTTGTCAGAATGAAAGAAGTCAATTGCAAAATAAAGAACAAGCAATGAAAGTCTTAAAAAGTAAATTATACGAAATAGAAGAAGAAAGAAAACAAAAAGAAATTGCTGATCTAAAAGGTATTACAACAGGAATCGACTTTGGTAGCCAAATTAGAAGTTATGTATTAGAACCTTATACTCTTGTAAAAGACACTAGATCTAACTTTGAAATGACTGATGCAAGTAAAGTATTAGATGGCGAAATAATGCCATTTATCGAATCTATTTTAAAATTAAAATAAACTGTTGATTAATACTATATATTAATATAAAATACAGAACAAAGAGGGGATACTATGAAAGAAACAGTAGCATATTTAAATAGCTTACTAAAAGATAACGACAAAGTAGTTGTCGGTCTTTCTGGTGGACCAGATTCTATGTGTTTACTAGACATCTTACTATCCCTAAATAAAAAGATTGAAATCATCTGTGCTCATATCAATCATAATATTAGAAAAGAAAGCGCAGAAGAAGAAAAGTTTGTTAAAGATTACTGCTCAAAAAGAAAAGTAATATATGAAACAACAACCTTTGATAAAAAAAGTCCAAATAAAGATTATACTGAACAAGAATTACGTGAAAAAAGATATATTTTCTTTGAAAAGATTATTAAAAAACATCATGCTAAATATTTATTTACAGCTCATCATGGTGATGACTTAATTGAAACAATTTTAATGCGTATTTCAAGAGGATCTAATCTTAAAGGATATACAGGATTTCAAATAGAAACTCCAAAAGATGGATATAGTATTATTAAACCTTTAATCTTTGTATCTAAAGATGAAATTAATAAATATAATGAAGAAAATAATATTCCATCAGTAAAAGATCATACTAATGACGAAGATAATTATACAAGAAATAGATATAGACATAATATCTTACCATTCTTAAAGAATGAAAATAAAAACATTCATTTAAAGTATTTAAAATTTAGTCGTGAATTATCTAAATACTATAATTATGTTTCTAAAGAAGTAGAAAAAGAAATTAATAAAAGATATAACAAAGGTGTTTTAGATATATCTGAATTTACGAGACTTGATGAATTAATTCAAACAAAGATTATCGAATATATTCTAGATGATAACTATATTGATAACTTATATTTAGTTAGTGATAAACACGTGTTGATAATTCTAGACGTTATCAACAACCCAAGACCAAATATTGAATTAAATCTACCAGACGAATTAAGAATTACTAAATCTTATAACAAATTAAAAGTAACTAGAAATAAAAAAGATAAGAAGTCATATAACATAATTCTTAATGATAAAGTAGAATTACCAAATGGACACAGTGTTGAGTTTCTTGAAGATACCAATGAAACAAGCAATAACTATCTAAAATTGAATTCAAAAGATATTAAATTACCACTATATGTAAGAACCAGAAAAGATGGTGACAAAATGACAATTAAAAACATGAGTTCACCAAAAAAACTAAAAGATATTTTCATAGATTTAAAACTATCAAAAGAAGAAAGAGACAGCCAACCAATTGTTGTTGATGCGGCCGGAGAAATATTATGGATTCCGGGCTTAAAAAAATCTAAATTTGATAAGGCAAAACAAGAAAACTATGATATAATACTTAGGTACAACTGATTTGTACGAATAATTAGAAGGAGAAATAAAATGAAGAAAAAAAATAATGCATATATAACAATGCTACCTTACGTAGTAGTTGCTGTTGTAATAGTCATTGCTTTATTATTACTAAATGGTAATCAAACTAAAGTTAATGACATTAAAACAGGTGAATTAATTGATGCAATTCAAAATAAAGAAGTAACAGAAATAACTATTACTCCAAAAATGGGTGAAAGCGTATACATCATAACTGGAAAAATGAAAGAATATGATGAAAACGAATCATTTACTACAAGAGTTATTTCTGAAGAAGTAAATACAATTACTAAATATGCTGAAGAACAAAACATCAAAGAATTTAAAACTAATAAAGATCCTGGTTCTTCAAATATTGGTTATATTATTATTAACGTATTACCAATTGTACTATTAATAGTAGCATCATATTTCTTATTTACTAGATTAACATCAAGTAACAATAAATCTATGGACTTCGGAAGAAGTAGAGCTAAACTAAGTGAAGATGGTGGAAAAGTAAGATTTACTGATGTTGCTGGATTAAAAGAAGAAAAAGAAGAAGTTCAAGAATTAATTGATTTCTTAAAGAACCCTAAAAAGTTCCAAAAATTAGGTGCTAGAATTCCTAAAGGAGTATTACTAGTTGGTCCTCCTGGAACAGGTAAAACTTTACTTGCTAAAGCAGTAGCTGGAGAAGCTAACGTTCCATTCTATTATATAAGTGGATCAGATTTCGTAGAATTATTCGTTGGTGTAGGTGCATCACGTGTTAGAGATATGTTTAAACAAGCAAAACAAAATGCTCCATGTTTAATCTTTATTGATGAAATCGATGCTGTAGGACGTCAAAGAGGTACTGGTTTAGGTGGTGGACACGATGAACGTGAACAAACTCTTAACCAATTACTTACTGAAATGGATGGATTTGGTGCAAATGAAGGTATTATTATCATTGCTGCAACAAATAGACCAGACGTATTAGACCCAGCATTACTTCGTCCAGGACGTTTCGATAGACAAGTAACTGTAAGTCTTCCTGATTCAAGAGAAAGAGAAGAAATACTTGGAGTACATGCAAGAAACAAAATATTTGCTCCAGAAGTTAACTTAGAAAACGTAAGTAAAAGAACACCAGGATTTAGTGGTGCAGACCTAGAAAACTTATTAAATGAAGCAGCATTACTTGCTGTTAGAAGAAATAAAGAAGCTATTACAATGGATGAAATTGATGAAGCAACAGATAGAGTTCTATTAGGACCTGCTAAAACATCTAGAAAGATAACAGAAAAAGAAAAGAGACTTGTTGCTATCCATGAAGCTGGACACGCTGTAATCGGATTAAAATTACCAGATGCTCAAGAAGTTCATAAGATAACAATTATTCCTCGTGGAGTAGCTGGTGGATACACAATGATGCTTCCAAAAGAAGAAAAAATTGGTATCATGACAAAAGAAGAATTAATCTCTCAAATAACAGGTTTATTAGGTGGTCGTGCATCTGAAGAAACATTCTTAGGAGAAATAACAACAGGTGCTTCAGACGACTTCAAAAAAGCTACTAAGATTGCTCGTAACATGGTTACTAAATATGGTATGAGTGATTTAGGACTTGCTCAATTAGAAACTGAGAGTGAAGGTGTATTCTTAGGAAGAGATTATGCTAAATCAAGAGACTTCTCAGATCAAGTTGCGTTGGAAATTGATAAAGAAGTAAGTAAGATATTAGAAGAGTGTTATGAAGAAGCTAAAAAGATTCTTTCTAAGAACGAAACTCTAGTATTACTACTTGCTGATGCATTAATGGAATACGAAACATTAACAAAAGAACAAATTACTTCTTTAGTTGAAACAGGAAAAATGAAACCAGAAGATGAACCAAAAAATGATGAACCAACTGATGGAAATCAAACTGTTGATGAACTAAAAGAAGAAGCTAAAGAAAAAGGTATTAAAGGTTATTCAAAAATGAACAAAGAAGAACTAAAAGATGCCTTAAATGAAGAAGAAAAATAAGGGAAACAAATTATCTGTTTCCCCCTTTTTATTAAAAACAAAAACTATCATAATCCAATGACAATTTGGAATATATATGATAAAATTATTTAGAGAAATACTCATTAAAAAGGTGGTACATAATATGGCAAAAATAATTTCACTTGTAAACCAAAAAGGTGGAGTTGGAAAAACTACAACTAGTATAAATTTAGCTGCCGCACTTGGTAAAGAAGGTAAGAAAACTTTATTAGTAGACTTAGATCCTCAAGGCAATGCCTCTACAGGATTAGGATATATTTCAGGGGACTTCAAATATGATATCTATGACATCATGACTGGAGCATGTGAAATAGAAGAAGGAATTATTAAAACAAAATTCGAAAACTTGTCTTTAATTCCATCAACTATTAACTTAGCAGGTATTGATGTAGAGTTCGTTAAAAACATGCTAGAAAATTCAGATTTTCATCAAAACGAACAATTAAGAAATGCCCTAGCAAAAGTATCTGACAATTATGATTTTATTATCATCGATTGCCAACCTTCACTAGGTATTACAACAATGAACGCTTTAGTAGCTAGTAATTCAGTAATAATACCTGTACAATGTGAATTCTTTGCTTTAGAAGGTATAACTCAATTACTAAATTCCATAATAATGGTTCAATCAAATATGAATCCAGACCTTCGTATAGAAGGAGTACTTCTAACAATGTTAGATGGTAGAACAAATATTGGATTAGAAGTAATTGAAGAAGTAAGAAAGTATTTCAAAAATAAAGTATTTAATACAATTATTCCTCGACTAGTTAGACTAGTAGAAGCACCAAGTCATGGTAAACCTATCAGTGATTATGATCCAACTAGTAGAGCAACACTTGCATATCAAAACTTAGCAAAGGAAGTGATTAGTAGAAATGAGTGAGACTAAGAGAAAAGCTTTAGGAAAAGGCTTAGAGCAATTATTTTCTAATGAAGTAATCGACTTTGATAATTTTGAAAAGAAAATAGTTAAAGAAACAAAAGAAAGCGATATTGTAGAAATACCTTTATCAGAAATTAGAAGTAATCCTTATCAACCTAGAAAAGAATTCGACGAAGAATCACTTAATGAATTCGCTGAATCAATTAAAGAACATGGCGTAATTCAACCAATAATCGTTAAAAAAAGTATTAAAGGATATGAACTAATTGCTGGTGAAAGAAGAACACGTGCTTCAAAGATTGCTGGTAAAGAAACAATCCCAGCTATCATAAGAGATATTACAGATCAAGAAATGATGGAAATAGCTCTTATTGAAAATATTCAAAGAGAAGATTTAAATCCTATCGAAGAAGCTGAAGCATTTGCTAAAATAATTGAAACTAGTGGAATGACTCAAGATGAAGCTGCTAAGAAATTTGGTAAAAGTAGAAGTTACATTACTAATATAGTTGGTTTACTTCGTTTACCAAAGAAAACTATGGAATTAGTTAGAGATGGCAAGATTACAATGGGTCATGCTAGAGTATTAAGTAAATTAGAAGATCCAGAACAAATAGATGAAATAGCTAAAGAAATAATTGAAAAAGGACTAAGCGTTAGAGAAACTGAAAAGTTAGCAAGTTCTAGCGACATTCCAAAGAAAAATAAAATAAAAAGGGAACCTGTATACAATGCAAGACATTCTATCTATGAAAGTATAATGCGTGAAAAGATAGGAACAAAAGTAAAAATAAGTCAAAAGAAAATTGAAATTCCTTATGACTCAGATAATGATTTGGATAGAATATTAGAAATACTAGGTATCAATACGGATGGTGAATAATGACAGATTTTATAGAAGAAGTCATAGAATTCGTAACCCAAAAAGAAGTATATGGCACAGTATTAACAATAGTTATTTCATGTTTAATTTATAAAGCAATAGCTGCTTTATTAGAAAAAGCTTTAAATGCTAATAAAGAAGGCTATGAATTAAAAAAGAGAAAAACCGTAGTTATATTATTTCAAAGAATTACTAAATATTTGATTGTAATTATAGCTGGTTTAAATATTCTAAGTATCTTCGGTGTTAATGTTAAAGGTATGGTTGCTGGACTTGGAGTTACAGCTACTATCATCGGTTTAGCATTACAAGATACATTTAAAGATATTATTAGTGGAATTAATATCATAACTGAAAACTACTTTATAGTAGGTGATATAGTTTCTTACAATGGATTTACTGGAGAAGTAATTGAATTTGGTTTAAAGAGTACCAAAATTAAAAATGTTAATGGTGAAGTAATGATAATTGCTAACCGTAACATAATGGAACTTAAAAATTTATCTCAAAAAGATCAAACAGTACAAATTAAAATACCTCTACCTTATGGAGAGGATATTGGTAAATTAGAAGAAATTATCAATAATCAAATACTTCCTCAAATTAAAGAAGTAGAAAATGTTACACCAGAAACTGTTGTTTATCTTGGAATTAACGAATTAGCAGATTCAAGCGTTAATTACTTGGTTCAATTCCGTTGTAGAAGAGAAAAACAATGGCAAGCTAAAAGAGATGCTAATAAAATTATCTTAGAAACATTAAATAAGAATAAAGTTAGTGTACCATTCCCACAAGTGGAGGTTCATAATGGCAAGTAATTATAAATTAGGAGATACTGTCATAATGAAAAAACCACATGCCTGTGGAACAAACGAATGGCAAATAGTAAGAACTGGTGTAGACATTAAAATAAAATGTATCAAATGTAATCGTGAAATAATGATGGATCGATTAGAATTTGAAAAAAAATTAAAGAAAATAGTAGGTGGTACTAATGAATAAGTTTAAAGAAAAAGCAACTTTAAACCCTGTTATGACCTTCCTAATATTAATATTATTTACCATAATATTAAGTGGTTTCCTTCATTTATTAGGATTTGAAGCCACATACGATAAAATAGATATTTTAACAGGAGAATATGTAGCAACAAGCGAAAGTGTTGAATCATTATTTAGTTTAGGTGGACTTAAATATATATTTACTTCTACTGTATCTAACTTTACTGATTTTACACCATTAAGTAGCTTAATCATAATCCTTATAGGAATAGGTATTATGGAAAAAAGTGGTTTCATCAAAACAACTTTTACCATCCTTACCAAATATTGTAAAAAATATACAATAACTTTCTGGCTTATTTTAATAAGTATCTTATTAAGTATATCTGGAGATTTAGGATATGTAGTAATGATTCCTATAGCAGCTTTAATGTTTAGTTATGGGCGAAGAAATCCTATATTAGGAATTGTTGCCGTATATGCAGCATTAACTTGTGGCAGTGGTTTAAGTGTTTTATTAACTGCTACTGATAGTGAAATGATGAATTACACCTTAGCAAATGCTAATAATATAGATCCTAACTATGCTTTAGGAACAGGTGCATTTATCTTTATCATGACAGTTGCTATAATAGTTATTGCTTTTGTTTTAACTATAATTACTGAAAGAATAACTAGTCAAAATATCGTTAAATATGAATATAAAGACGAAAAGAAAGAATTAAGATTAGGACGTAGAGAATATAGAGGTTTATTATTTTCTATCACAGCTGGAGCATTATATTTATTAATATTTATTTATAATATTATTCCAGGCTTACCTTTCTCAGGTAACTTCCTAGATCATAAACAAACGTTCTATATTGATAAACTATTTAGTTATAATTCCTTCTTTAGTAATGGATTTGTCTTTATTGTTACAATGTTATTTATTATCTTAGGTTTATTCTATGGAATAGGTGCTAAGACTATTAAAAATAATAATGATTTCTGCGAAGATTTAGCTCACTCTTTAGATGGAACAGGAAGAACATTAATACTTATTTTATTAGGTTCTATCTTAGTAAATGTTTTCAAAAAGAGTAATATTGGAACAGTAGTAACAGTAAGTTTAGCTAATATCCTAAAAGATGGATCAATTACAGGTGTATCGCTAGTAGTAGTCTTGTTCCTAATTGGAGCAATATCAACATTATTACTAACCGGACCATCTGCTAAGTGGTCAATAATTTCAACAACAGCTGTACCAGTATTTATGAATAATAGTTTAAGTCCAGAGTTTGCTCAAATGATTATTCGTTTCTCAGAATGTGCAACAATTGGTTTAACACCATTACTTGCATATTTTGCAGTATATCTAGCATATATTGAAAAATATAATCAAGAAGAAGAACCTATACCATTATTTACTACATTGAAATATCAATTAGTATATGGATTAGCAACTGGAGCAATATTATTAGTAATAATTATTGGCTGGTATCTAATTGGCTTACCAATTGGAATAAGTGGAAATATAGGCGCATAAAACAATTGAATATTCAATTGTTTTTTTATATAATAACTAAGGAATTGAGGTGTATATTATGTCATTAAAAGCAGGTATAGTAGGATTACCAAATGTAGGAAAATCAACATTATTTAATGCCATAACAAAAGCAGGAGCTCTTGCAGCTAATTATCCATTTGCAACAATCGAACCAAATGTAGGAGTTGTAACAGTTCCAGATCATCGTTTAGATATCCTAAACGAAATGTATAAACCAAAAAAGAAAATACCAACAACATTTGAATTTACAGATATTGCTGGATTAGTTAAAGGTGCATCTAAAGGTGAAGGATTAGGAAATAAGTTCCTTTCTCATATTAGAGAAGTAGATGCTATTGTCGAAGTAGTAAGATGCTTTGAAAACAAAGAAATTACCCATGTAGAAGGTGAAATTGATCCTATTAGGGATATAGAGATTATTAATACAGAACTAATCCTAGCAGACCTAGAAATAGTTGAAAATAGAATAGGTAAAATTGAGAAGAAAGCTGAAACAACAAAAGATAAAGAAGCCTTATTAGAATTAGGAGCTTTAAAGAAATCTCAAGAAGCTTTACTTGAAGGACGTTCATTAAGAAATGTTGAATATACAAAAGATGAATTAGAAGCTATTAACAGTTTTAACTTCATTACTTTAAAGAAAATAATCTATGCAGCCAATGTTAATGAAGAAGCTGCTATCGAAGGCGGAAATAACTATACTGATCAAGTAAAAGAACTAGCTGATAGAGAAGGTTCAAAAGTAATCATCATGTGTGCTAAATTAGAAGAAGAATTATCAAGTTATGCCGATGAAGAAAGAGATGCATTTATGAGTGATTTAGGACTAAATGCATCAGGTTTAGACCAATTAATTAAAGCTACATACGCTTTATTAGGTTTAAAAACATTCTTTACTGCTGGTGAAGACGAGTGTCGTGCTTGGACATTTAAAGATGGAATGAAAGCGCCAGAATGTGCTGGTATTATCCATACGGACTTCCAAAAAGGATTTATCAAAGCTGAAATAATGTCTTATGAGGACTTAGAAAAACTTGGAAGCGAAAAAGCTGTTCAAGAAGCAGGTAAACTAAGACTTGAAGGTAAAGATTACAAGATGAAAGACGGAGATATTTGTTACTTCCGATTCAATGTGTCAAAATAGGCGAAAGCCTATTTTTTTTGTTTACATAACCGTACAAATGTGCTAAAATACTAGCGAGTAAGAAATTTACTCCTTGCTTTATTATGAGATAAAGCCGAAAAGACCATAAGGAGGTGTAGAAAAATGAATAAATATGAAATGATGTTTATCGTTAAAGCTACAATGGAAAGTGAACAAGTTAAAGCAACTGCTGAAAACATGAAAAACATTGTAACTGAATGCGGTGGAAAAGTTGTAGAATTCAAAGAACTTGGAGAAAAGAAACTAGCTTATCCTATTAAAAAAGAAATCAGCGGATACTACTATGTTATGACACTTGAAGCTACAAAAGAAGCTGAATCAGAACTAAGCCGTAAAGCTGGTATCGATGAAAACGTAATTAGACATTTAATTGTTAAATTAGATGAGGAGTAAGATGAGTTATGAATAGAGTAGTATTAGTAGGAAGATTAACTAGAGATCCAGAAATGCGTACAACTGCTAGTGGCATTAGCCAAACAAGATTCACATTAGCTGTTAATCGTCGTGGAACAAACGAAGATGGTTCAAGAAGTGCAGATTTTATTAACTGTGTTGCTTGGAGAGGAACAGGAGAAGCTATAGCTAAATACCTAAAAAAAGGTAGAGAACTAGCTGTAGAAGGTAGAATCCAAACTGGTAGCTATGACGCTCAAGATGGAACTAAAAGATATACTACAGATGTTGTAGTAGATAACTTCACATTCATTGGAAGTGGAGCTAATTCTGCTGCAAATAACGAAGATTTTAATAATGGTCCATCAGAAGATATTGCTACAACTGATATAAGTGAAGATCCTTTCAAAGATTTCGGTAATGAAGTAGCACTAAGTGATGATGACCTACCATTCTAAAAGAAGGAGGAAAAAACATGGCTGAATTTTATCGTAAAAAGAAAAAAGTATGCCAAATGTGTGCTGGTAAAAGCGTTGACTACAAAGACGTTATGATTGTTTCTAAATATATAAATGAAAAGGGCAAAATAATGCCTCGTAGAATGACAGGTGCTTGTGCTAAACACCAAAGACATATAGCTCAACAAATTAAATGGGCAAGATTTATGGCATTACTACCATATGTTAAATAAGATACTCTTTATAGAGTATTTTTTTATGCTAAAATTCTTTAATACTTTAAATAAATATGGTAAAATTATTACATAATAGAGGTGTTGGCTATGAAGATATATCTTTTTTTACCAGATGAACTCTATACTTTTAATCTTCCTAGTGATGTATCAGGTAGCTTTAGCTTCGACATCAAAGAAGGCGAAGAAAAGAAGTTAATAAATATAGAGGCCAGCCAAGGAAAGTGGATGATTTATTCTACTATTTTTTCGCGTCTTATAGTTAATGGCCTTGAAGTAGAAAGTCAGGAAGTAATTCCTGGAAACTTCTACAAATTACAAAGAGAAGATGAAAGCTATCTTATTAAAATTGAAAATTCATTAGATGATAGCTTCGGATGTTATAAATACGATACAACTTTAAATTTAAAAATCGGTGGTCCAGATGGAAATTTAATATATAACAACGCCATTGGTAGTTATGTATACATGCAATTATCATTTGGTCAAGATGGTAAGGTATATGTTCAAAACAACGCTGAAATAAATCCATATATTAATAATATTGTTATGTTAGAAAAACAATTTCCTTTAGAAATTGGTGACTACATGAATATATATGGTTTAAAGATATATTTATTAAATGGTTTAATCTTAATTAACAATCCAAATGGCGAAGTAGTACTAAACGAAATGAGCTCTGGACTTGTTAATTATTATTACGAAGATACTACTGAAAGAAGTAAAGAAGAAGTAGTAGATATTGATATGTATAAAGAGGAAGATTATTATTCAAAATCACCTCGTTTAAGAAGACAAATAGAAACAAAAGACTTTGATATAGAAAACCCACCTAATGATGAAAAAGATAGTAATATTTTACCAGTAGCTTTAACTTTAGGACCTCAATTGATTATGGGATTAGTTGGTATTTTAAGACTAACAACTATTTTAACAGCTATCATTAGTGGTGAAAGAACATTAGGACAAAGTATCTTACAATTATTAACAAGCATAGCTGCTGTACTAGGTTCTTTAGTATGGCCTAGATTAAGTAAAGCTTATATGAAACATATCAGAAGAGATAAACAACGTGAATTAGAAGCAAAATATGATGAATACATTAATCATAAAGCAAGAGAATTAGATGAAGAATGTATGATTCAAGCTGAGATTTTAAAAGAAAACTTATATGATGAATATGAATGCTTAAAAATAATGAACAGAAGAGGAATGAACTTCTGGGATAAACGTATGGATCAAAATGACCTATTAGTAGCAAGAATAGGTGTTGGTGATGAAGAATTAGATGCTAATATTAATTTCTCAACAAGAGAATTTGATATTGATAAAACAGAAATGAGACAAAAGGCTGAAGAAATTGTTGAACAACACAAAGTTATAAAAAATGTTCCAATCGGTTACTCATTTAACAAAAACAAAACTACAGCTATAATGGGTGAAAAGAAAAAAGTATATACATTTGTTAATAACATTTTATTACAATTTATTACTTATTATAACTATACTGACTTGAAACTAGTAGTATTCACTGATGGAAAAGGTAAAAAGAATTTTGAATATATTAGTTACTTAAATCACAACTTCTCAAACGATAAGAGTTTCAGATATTTTGCTACAGATCAATTCAGTGCAAAGAATATTGCTGAAAACTTATTAGAAATTTTAAAAGCTAGAACAACACCTGGAGAAGATGGCCAAGTAGCATCAAAGATTCCATATTATTTAATAATAGTTGATGGATATGACTTAGTTAAAAGATATGGTTTAATCAATGCTTTAGTAGAAATCGATGCTGATCTAGGATTTAGTTTAATAATAATTGAAAACAAACTAAGTAAATTACCAAGTAAATGTAATAACTTCATATCAATTGGTGAAAACTTATCTAATGTTTTAACAAATTCATATGATGAACAAAAAAGCAAAACATTTAAAGATGAAGTTAAATATAACATCAATATGATGGAAATAGCTAGAGTACTTTCAAATATTCCAATTGAAGTTAGACAAGCATCAGGTGGTTTACCTCAATCAGAGACTTTCCTTGAAATGGAAAGAGTTGGAAAAGTAGAACAATTAAATATTCTTGAAAGATGGAAAAATAATGATGCTACTGAGAGTTTACGAGCAGAAATTGGTGTAGATGGAAATAAAGAACTTATTTACCTAGACTTACATGAAAAAGCTCATGGACCACACGGATTAATTGCTGGTACTACAGGTTCTGGTAAATCAGAATTCATTATTACCTATATTTTATCAATGTGTATTAACTATAGTCCTGATGATATTTCATTTATCTTAATCGACTACAAAGGTGGAGGCTTAGCTTACGCTTTTGAAAACAAAACTAATAATATGATTCTTCCACATTTAACAGGTACTATAACAAACTTAGATAAATCTGAAATGGATAGAACTTTAGTTAGTATAGATAGTGAAGTTAAACGTAGACAAAAATTATTTAATGAAGCACGTGAAGCAACTGCAGAATCTACTATGGATATTTATAAATATCAAAAACATTTCCATAGTGGAGAGCTAAAAGAACCATGTCCACATTTATTAATCATATGTGATGAGTTCGCCGAATTAAAAGATCAACAACCAGACTTCATGGATGACTTAATCAGTATTGCTCGTATTGGTCGTTCATTAGGTGTTCACTTAATTCTTGCAACACAGAAACCAAGTGGACAAGTTAGTGAACAAATTTGGACAAATACTAAATTTAGAGTCTGCTTAAAGGTTCAAAGTCCTGGTGACTCAAGAGAAATGTTAAAGAAACCAGATGCAGCATTCTTAAAAGAAGCTGGACGTTTCTACCTACAAGTAGGTCAAGATGAATTATACATTTTAGGTCAATCAGGATGGGCAGGAGCTAAATATTATCCATCAAATACTGTTATTAAAGAAGCAGATAAGAGCATTAATATTATTAATGATACTGGTATCATTATTAAGAATATTAAAGCTGGTGGTGGACCAAAAGTAGAAGCCCAAGGTGAACAGCTTGCTGCTATATTGAAAAATATTATAGAAGTAGCAGACCAAACTAATAAAAGAGTTAAAAAATTATGGCTTCCAAGTATTGAAGGCGTAATACTATTAGATGATATTGAAAAGAAATACAATGTTGTACATGAACCATTCAAAGTTAAAGGAACTATTGGTGAATATGATGCACCAGAGATTCAACAACAAGGTTTATTAGAAATAAACTGTTTAGAAAATCAAAATACATTAATATATGGAATTGTTGAAGACGAAAGAGAATTTTTCCTTAAAACAGCTTTATATTCTATTTTTACTCATCATGATGCCTCAGAAGTAAATACATTCATTATCGATTATGGTTCTGAATCATTAAGAGTATTTGAATCATTCCCACAAGTTGGTGAATTCGTTGGCCAAGATGATGGTGAAACAGTTGCTGGAGTTATAAAATTAATTAAGAATGAATTAAACGAAAGAAAGAAAAACTTCATGCAATATGGTGGAGATTATAATGCATATCTAAAAAATAGTCCTACTAAATTACCAATCATGTTGTTAATAATAAACGGTTATGAAAACTTCATTGAAATTAACAAGAAATTCCCAGATATTTTATCAGTATTAATTAGAGAATGTACTAGATATGGTATATTTATTTGGATAACATTAGCTAATACAACAAGTATTTCAAGAAGACAAAATCAATCTGTACAAACAAATATTGCGTTACACTTAAAAGACGATATGGCGTATAGAACAGCTGTTCCTGGAAGGTCAAAACTATTACCAAGAAAAGACTTCGCAAGAGGTATTGTTAATAATGGTAGAGTACATGAATTCCAAACTGCTTCTATAATAGCTGAAAAAGATAATATTAATACAAAAATTGCTGAAACTGGAAAAGCATTATCAGCAACAGCTAAAGTAATAAGTAAGAAAATTCCTAAATTACCAGCTGTTCTTACATTTGATATGGTTAAAGATTATATTACAGATCTTAGAGAAGTACCAATTGGTATGGAAAAAGAAACGCTTAAAATTAGTAAATATAACTTCACAGCTAATAATGCTACAACAATCAGTGGTTATAAACTTGAAAACATCAATGGATTTATGTCTAGTTTAGTAACAATATTTAAGACAATGAAAGGTGTAACAACAATCTTTATAGATCCAAAGAAAAATCTTCCTTTTGCTAAAGATTATGTAAATAATTACTATGATACAGAAATAGAAAAAACATTTGATGTTTTATATGACTTTACTGAAAAGAACAAAACAATTGAAAATAGTAAAATAGTATTTATCATTTATGGTATATCTGATTTAAAAAATATATTAACAAATGTTACAAAAGTAGAAGGTATGCTTAAAAATATAATAAATAATACGAACATGCATCTAATTATTGCAGATGGAGCAAGAAATTTAAGAACTATAGATATGGATAGATGGTATTCGTTAATAAGATTAAACTCAGATGGAATCTGGGTAGGTAAAGGACTTGCTGATACACAAGTATTTAGAGTAACTCCTATCCCTAGGGAAGCATCATTAAGAATTAATGATACATTTGGATTTAATATTTTTGAACAAGGTGCAACAGTAGTTAAATTATTAAGTTTCTACGCTAAAGCCGAAGAAGAAGAGAGTGAAGAAAATGAAGAACAAGATTCTAATTAAAGTAATTGTTCCGGAACTTGAAGAAAGTTATGACATATTTGTTCCGGTTAACGAACTTGTTTGGAAAGTTAAAGTCTTGATTTCTAAAGCAATTAGTGACTTGAATGGTGGAGTATTAAATATAAAAGACAACTATGTGTTGATTAATAAATATACATCACAAATATATGGAAACAATGAAAAAATAATATCAACTGATATTAGAAATGCTACTGAATTAATATTAATAAATTTAAAAAAATAAAATGACACTTGTAAAAAAAACGTAAAAAAAAATAAAAAAATTAATCAAATAAAAAAAATATGATAAAATAAATATGAATAGAGAATATTCACGATAAAGAAAGAAGGAAAAAAATGGCATACTTATTAGGTGGCGGCGGCGGTGGCGCTGCAGCAGGAAGCAAAATTGGTACAAGCAGAAGTGGAACAATCGCATTAATCGGTCAAATTCATGACAGTGCAACTACATTCACTTCAGAAACAATTAAAACTAAAATAGAATCAGGAATCGTTACTCCATTAGTAAGCAATTGGTTTGCTGAAGATGCAGTATTATTCCTAAATAGTTTAGGATCAATTGTTTACGCTTTAACAAGCGAAATTGCTGTTCTATCAAACGCAGCAATCGGAGCAATAGCTGGATCATATGATTCATGGCTATTATCTACATCTGGACAAGATTTAGGTGAAGGAACTACTGAATACGATCAAACATACGTTGGAGCTGGCGAAGCTCAATCAACAATGTATGCTGATCCAGATGAAACTACTGAAAACGCTATTAATGGTTGTGGTGGGTTCATAGCATTACCTAACTTTACAGCTCCAGAAGGTGGAAGTGAAAACTATAAATCTACTACAGGTGGAACTGGAAGAGGACAAGCTTATAACTATTTAAGTTCAGCTGATACTCAAATTCAAATTGATGTTAGTCAAGCTAAATCAGAAGATGAAGGAAAAGTTTATATTGTTTCAGACGTAGCTGAAAATATTGACTTTAATCAAATTCAAACTGATATTGAGGACGCTCTTGATACAATGAAAGGTAACTTATCAGCATCTGATGCATTCTTCGATGCAAGTGGTGAACAAGAACAAGCTGTTCTAGATTTCTATGATGCTGTTAACCAAAAAGTTAAAGATGCATTTGCTGCAATGACAACTGGACCTTCATCATTAAAAACTGCTCTTGAAAAAGCTGTTGAATCTTACGGTACTGTAAGCACTAGCATTGCTGGTGAATTAGGTGACCTAGCTCAAGGCGGCGGCGAAGGCGGTCAATAATTTAACGTTAAGTAATAAAACACATCACTTTGATGTGTTTTTTTTTGGTATCATTATGATATAATGAAAATAGAAAAGAGTGATAGTATGGCATATACACATCGAAGTTTAGAAAGAACAAAGAACTTAATATACAATGTAAAAAGATATAGCAAAGATATTTCAAAAAGTATAGAAAAAGAAATACAGTCAAAAGTAATTACTCCTTTAGCAGAAAGTTGGTACACAGAAGAAGGTGTAGTATACGTTAAAGGATTAAAAGAAAATTTAGAGTCACTATCATGTGAAATAGCTGCAAATGCTAATGATGTAATAAAAAGTATTACATCAGCATATGATTATTGGTTATCTAAAGCCAAAAGAAGTGATGATGAAGAGGAAGCAGAGATTGCTAGCCATTATTGGTACATAAGTTTTGAACCAAACACTCAAGTAAAAACTACATCTCCTATCAGTGTAGATAAAGATAATAGAATGCTTCAATATAGATATACTTCTGGTGGTGAAAGAAGAGAATTTGGTTATCAAAGCTCATCTGAAACTAAATTTAATTTAACAATAGACTCATTAGCATCAACTGATAGAAGTGGCGATGAAGAAATGGGTATAAAAAAAGAAAAATTTGAAAATGTTATTTCAAACATTGATTCATTATTAATAAATATTGATTCTACTATCAACAGTTATCAAAACGCATTATCTAATACTGCATATTCAATGGGATATGAAAGCGGAATGTCTAGAGCAGTAAGTAATTTTGATACTAAAATGAAAAATAGTTCAGATAAAATTAGAGATTACATTAAAACTGGTTTATACGGCTCTAAGAGCGTTCCAGCAAAAGTACAAGAAGTTATTGATAGATATGGAGAAACGATAGTAAGAGAAGTTGCCGAGGATATCGATCAATTAATAAGTGAATTAAAATAATTAAAATAATAAGCTAGTAATAGCTTTTTTTTTGTTAACAAATTATGGTATAATAAACAATAGAATAGAATACTATAATGAGAGGAGGATGGAGATGGCTCTAAGAGGTGGAATCGGAGATCATAGCGCCTTTGGCTTTAGTTATACTCAAGGATCAGGTAGCGAAGATACAAACGTTAGAATTGAACCAGATACAGCTACAGGCGGATATGATAATAATACTACGCCAAGTCCAAATCAAACCACTCAAAACGCAGGAACTGAAGAGTTTGATTTGTATGGACAAGATTCAGATCCAACTACAAGAACCCAAAGTACTCCAGATGTAAATAACCCAACTGTATCAACTACCGGCGGGGAAAATGCCGTTCCTGAAAATAATACAAATCCAGGTAGTCCAACTGCCCCAGACTCACCTCCATCTACATCAAATCCAGCAAGTCAGCAATCACCTCAAAATTCACCTGATGGAAGTGGAAACACTACACCAGCTAGCCCAAATAACAATCCAGTTTCACCACAACAAGCTCAACAACCACAATTTAGTGGTGGAAATAATGGTGGTGCAAGCACTCAAACACCAGTAAATGGTGGTGGCACAGGAAATATATCAATGGGAGATGCGGGTGGCGCATCACGAGCAACAACAAATGCTATAGGAAATGGTGCATCTGATTTAGGAGATACTCCTGAAATGGATGCTGTAGCCGGAGGACAAGAAACATATTATGAGATTGAAGATCCAATTACACATGAAATAAGAAGAGTTAATCAAGAAGAATACGATGTTTGGGTTGCTCAAGTAAATGAAGAAAAAAGAATAGCATTAAAGGAAATGGGCTTTAATGATTACGATATAAATAGAATTATTTATCAGGGAGTAGATGCACAAGCTTTATATCAAAGAATATTAGATAGAACAGAAACAGATCCAAATGCAACTTCAGATGAAGCTTTATATGAAGCAATGTATTTTATGAGTCTACGTGGAGAAATTCCAAAAATCCCTGGTGTAGAATTAACTTTAGAAGATTTTGATTATACATCTTTTGCTGGTTTTGATGAACATGTCGCAGAAGTAGTAGCTTTTGCTAACATGCTATCTGAACAAGCATTCTTAAGAGATATAGATGAAAATACAGCTATTTATTTATTAATAGAACATATGGCTGGTGGTTTTGAAAACTTAGATGACGCTTATAAAAACACTATTATAGCGTTTAGAACGGTTGACGAATATGGTATAGTACAATATTGGTATAACCCAGGAGGACCACCACCAATACCAGATGGACTAGAATGGGAATACGTTAGATTTAATGAATTCTATGGCGACAGTGAAATGTACAAAGAATTGGAAGAATTGATTCCATGGAGAGAAGAAGAAGTTTCCGATGCTGGATTCTGGTTCTGGACATGGTGGGATACCAAAATTGCGACTGTTAGAACAATAAATTTCAGTGATCCAGCTGTATTAGCATTCTATGAACGTGTACAGCAACAATATCAAGACCATTACATAATATGGTGGGAAAAACCTGAAGAAGTTGTAGCTGCTGTTAGCAGAGCACAAGCTCTATCAGCAATTTCAGATGAAATTCATCATAATCTAGAATATAATATGGAAAACATATTTGCATATATTAAACAACCTGACTGGGCTGAATATTGCAAATTTGATTATGTCCAAGTAAGAATTGTTGAAAACGCTGAATCAAGAGTAATCTATGATGGTTATGGCATGGGCTATTTATATATTACAACAGACGAAGAAAGAGCTGCTTTTTTAGCATGCGTATTTGCAGGAAAAGCTAGAATAAGTGGAAGCTATGTTTATACAGATCATGGATGCTATCAAGTATCAGATGGCGATGTATTTAACCATTACATGCAAAAATGGGCAACTGAGACCGATCAAAATGGAAATCCAATAATATCAGACCAAGAAAAAGCAATCTTCATGTATATTTTAAATAAACAAGGTGCAGAAGCTGCTATAGAATACATTGAAGGAATAGCTGACGAAGTTGATACTAGATATTACAGAGCTGAAACAGGCAAAGCTAGAGCATGGGCACAAGCTAACTGGTTTAACGGAGTACTTGCTTCAATTGCATCAGTTATTATTACTCCATTCGAAGGTATTGGTGCGTTCTTCAACTCAGTAGGAGCTTTAGGAACAGATCATATCTGGAGATCTGATGTTATCAGTTATGGAAATGTATACAGATCAGCAGTATCAGAAGCTATTAGATATAAACATAATGCTGATGGAAGTATTATGGTAGATGAAACTGGTGCATATGTAGCCAATCATCCAACTTTAGCATTTATTTATGACACAGGTATGAGTATAGCTGATACAGCAGCAATGATTGTAGTAGGATACTTTACTGGTGGAACAGGATTCTTAGCAGAATTAGCAATAAGTACTGTTATGATGGGTTCTAGAGTTTATGTAAGTTCATTAAATGATGCACTGGATCGAGGAGTATCACCGCGAATGGCGGTTATATATGCAATCGGTACATCTGCTATCGAATCTTTAATGGAAGCATATTCATTAGGACATTTAGTAAATCTAGAAGCTAAATTAGGAGCAACTTCAATTAATCTAATTAGAAGAATAGGAGAAAAAACTGGCTCACAATTTATTACTGCGAATGCCTATATTTTGGCGTGCATGGTTTCTCAAGCAATCTGTGAAGCAGATGAAGAAGTGTGTACAGAAGTATTAGATACAATTTGGGATAATGTTGTTTGCCAAGACTTAAGCTCATTTAACTTAACAATGGCGAGTTACATGCAAGCAGGTGAAAGTCATGAACAAGCATTTTTACATGCTTTAAAAGATAAAAGAAATGACTGCTTCCAAGCATGGCTTGGTGGTCTTGCATCAGGTTTAGTTTTTGGCGCATTTAAAGGTAGAAGAGTGGTTAGACAAGCTAATGGTTCAATGAATGATATTTTCAAAACCACTGGTGCTTCAGTTGGTGGATCACAAACTCAATTAAATTTACAAGATACATCTCAAAGTACTGCTGCTCAATTAGGTAGAAACTCTATGGAATCAGGAGCAATAGATTATTCACAAGCTCAACCAGGTGTTCAAGTACCTTCTTCTTTAGAAGCTACTACTCAACAATTAATTAATAACAATAGTACTAATGTTGCTGGAATACTTGCTAATTTCAATATAGATGCACAAACTAAAGCACAATTATATGCTGATATACTTGCATTATACGATAGTGCTAATGAAACAATAGTTAGTCCAGTTATGGTCAATACTATGATTAATAATGGATTACAAAGAATTCAAACTACATTTAATCCTTTAGTACTTGATGGTACTTCAGCTGTTGAATTAGTAGAAACAGCTTTAGGAGAAGTCCAAATTACAATAGATGTTTTAGTAAAAGTATCTGAAATATTAGATGATAATAAATTCCAATTAACACCAGCAGTAATAGCTGCATTACAAACAGATGCATACAATGCTGTAGTTGGATTAAATGAAATGGATGAAACAACTGTTGATACACTTGCTCAAGAATTTGCCGATAAAATTCTTGAATCACAAACTCAAAGAAGATTCACACTTAAAGATACATTCAGTAGAATTAAAGAAATGTTTAAAAATGGATTTACAAAATTCTCTGACTTTAAACAATTATTTAAAACTCCAGGAGCAAGTCTATCTGCGATTTTTACCCCAATAATTGATTTGTTTAGAACTGGAACAGTAGTTACAACAGGAACAGTTATATCAAGACTTAATGAAGGAAGCATTACTCTAACCGATCTTACTGGAGCTCAAATTGATACATTACTAAATATTAACGATCCTAGAATAACTCCAGCATTTAAACAAACTCTTCAAACTATATCAGATCAAAATGTAACAGCTCTAGAGAAGAGTATTCTTTCTAAGATTAGACCTAATATGAGTCAAATGGAAGTTGCTAGATTGATTTATTATGAATTAGGTAAACAAGTAGATTATAGTGAGGCATTTAAATATGCCGGCAAATATGATATTTTAGATTTACATGGAGAAATTTACAATAATACTATGACATTTGAACAAATAGAAAATAATAATTCAATAATATGTGTTCATTGGTCACAACTATATTCTAAAATACTTAGAGATGCAGGGTTCAATCCAAGTTCAATTGTTATTCAAAGAGTAGTACCATCCGAAATTGCATTATCAGCTTCTCCACCAGCAGTAAAAACCGAAGGCAATTTTGTTTTTGGAAGTCATTCAGGAATATATATTATGTTGGATGATGGAACAATTATAATGCCAGATTTAACAGCACCAATTGGAAAAATGGATGATACATATAATGTTAAATTTGGTAGAGAAACACAAGGCTTTATTGTTTTCACACCTGAACAAGTTGCTGCTTTATCTGGAATAGATACAACAAATGAAACTTTAACTAATTTGTTACAACAAATATCACAATTTGATGAAGCAATGGGAAAAGTTTATACAATACAAAACAACAATTTTGAAGAAAAGCTAAATACAACTTTGACACCAGAACAAATAGCTTTCTTTACAAATGTTGGAAAATTCTTGTTTGCTGCCGAATCTGGAGGAAATGTAGAACTTTCAGCTTTAACTGATGCAAGAACAGAATTAGAGTCACAATTATTCAATTATTTAAGAACAACAAATGCAGGTATATTAGCCGCTGCTGATTCTACAATTATGCAATATATTAAAGACATAAGTAGTATGATAAATGGATTATTTATCGAAAATGAAGTTGTTTTAGAAAGCACAAGATTAATGTATGAAAGCGAAATATTATCTGGTGAATTAACAGAAAACTTCATAAATATTAACAATGTAAGAAATACAAATATGATTACATTATTTAAATATTTACAAGAAATGCTTAAATTATATAATTTTACATTCCAAACAGAAGCAGACTTGAAATTTAATGTAAAAAAAGGAAAGATAACCCAAGAACAAGCAACAGCAATAATGCAAGAGCAATCAACAAGAGCTGGTATAAGGATTAGTCCTCTACAATTTACTGAACAACATGCTATGATAACTGTTGATTTGTTTGATCATGGAAAACCAATCGGTCCAAGGTACGTATATACCGTAATCGATGGAAGAGTGACTTTTGTTAAAATAACAGAATCATATAACCAAATTTTAAAAATTTTAGGTGATAAAAAGATTGATAAAAGATTAAGAAGAGATCTTCAAAGAATTGCTCCTAACGCTAATTCTTTCGAAATCACATCAAAATTAATTGATATTATAGAGTCAATGCCAGAGTTTACAGAAAAACTATCACCAATTATTCAAACAGCAAAAAAAGAAAAGATAAGAATTATAATTGATGATATATTCTTTAATAATGGTGGAGATACTCAAAATTCACTAAAGAGATTAAATGATATTCTACAAATGAATGCTATTGATCCTAAAGTAAGTGGCTTTGCTAATGTTGAAGAATATAGAGCTATGATTATAGATGAACTTATATCCAGTGGAGATATAAATAAACTAGCACCAGTATATATTTCAACATTAATACAAAATAGAGATATAGTTCAAAAACTTGTTGGAACAGAAGCATTAAATAACACAGTAGCAAGTTTCATTGGAAATGATGTTAACTTCCCAGTTAACATGGGTGAAGCGTTCAGTTATTTAAGCAATGATGATTTTAATAAAATATTTGATAGCCCTGTTGTTCAAGAAAAAATCAATGGATTAAATAAACAGTCATTAACTAATTTGTTATCAGCCCTTAGAAGTGGTAAATGTTCATTCCAAATTGAACAAAATGATACTATTATTAATAAAATATGTTCATTAAATATTAACGATGCCTTAGAAGTAATAAGTGATGTAGTATTAATTTTTGATCTAAGTCAAGAATCTAATAAATTTATGAATGCCATAGTACGTCATTTCTTTACTAAAGAAAATATATTCGAAGATTTTAATGCTACATTTAACCTTGCATATACTGTAACTGATTACTTTAATTTGGCAGATATAGATTTGAGAAATTACAGAAATAATGTAGAAGCTGAATTTTTCGATGGATTTATCAGTACATTAAATCAAATATCTGAATTTAAAATAGAAAGATTAAGATATGTAGCTGATAGTAATAGCGTTTACGATTTCACAATAGAAGTAGATGGAAAAAGATTTACAATTGCTTACAATACAGGTTCAAATTTTGTAGGCAAAGGATTCATCGATATTATAAAATTCTTCCAACAAAATTTCATATTAGGAAAAGCTCTAGACGGTAAAGTAAAAATAATTAACATAGAAAAAAATGATATAAAATCTAATATGATTATTGGTGATAATGAAGGAGTACAACGAGGTATAAATGTCGTTTATGCTAAAGTTGATGGAATATTAAAGAAATTCATTGTAAGTTCTTATGGAACAGAAATTAATATGCTTAATTTATTTAATGAATTAAAACTATGTCAAAGTTTTGAAGTATTAAAAGTAAAACCGTTAGGCTTACTAAATTTTGAAAATCTAAATCCAAATAGTGTATATTTAATAACAATTAAGATGGAAGATGGAACAACTAGAGAATTCTATAGACACCCAAGAGTAGATTATGCCGGTAATGGAAGTATAAACATATCAGATATTGTAATTTCAGAAAATTTAACTGATATGGTCAACTATTCTATAAGAGAGTTAACAAGAGATGAAGTAAATAAAGCATCTAGTTACTCAATTAGAAATATGAAAGCCTTTGCAGACATATTCTCTCCAGGCCAATACGGTGGAAATCAATCAGATGTTTCTATCTTACTTAGAAAATTGTTAGAAAAAACAAGCGATAAACCTCATTTTAATTCAATAACTTTAGCAAAAGCCGAATTATTTAACACAATGATTGATAAATATTTCCCTAATGCAACAAACGCAGAAAAAATGTCGCTTGCCGAACGATATGCGAATGGCGGATGCTGTTATATGGCCTTCGCAAATGCATTTGTAACTTATATGGCAAGCATTGAAAATGGTGCAGAAATATTTAAACAAAAAATGGGATTTGATATAAAATTTGATGGAATGTTCTTCGATGAATTGGGTAAAGTTGGATATAATTTTGAAGCAGTTGCTTTCGATATGTATTTAAGTTATATGTCAAAAGTTTTTGCTTCAAGAGGATTTGCTACTATTGGAGAATTATTAAAAGCTCAAGATATTATAGTTGGATTCAAAGGTGAACTAGATCAAAGAGCAAAAGCAATAAGCTATTTTGAATCAAAAGGAATTCAAGTAGATTACACAAGCATGGATGGTTTGAATTCAACTGCGGGTTTATTGGCAGCAATAATAAATCAAAAAGACAGCTTCCTTATCCTTGCAAGTACTCATTTTGATATGGAATTACTATCACCAGAAACTCCAGGTTCTACGCCAAAGGATGCGGCATTACTTTCATCAGTTGTTGAAGGAAATATACAAAGTGATATTGGTGGTCACGGTATGTTAATTACCGATGTTCAAGACGGAGAATTAATTGTATCATCATGGAGTAAAAAATATAGATACATTCATGATAGCATAAAGAATCGTGCTAATTCAGATAGTGGAATATGGGCTATAAGATTTGGAATTAATCCGCAATCTTCTGGAGCAGTAGTTGCTCAAACTGATGCTGTAAGAACTATTATGGATCCTTCATTAGCATCAACAACAGTTGGTAAAGAAGTATCTGCTAAAGGTGGATTACTTGATGGATTATTTAAAGGCAAAAAACAAAAGGAAATAGAAGCAGTAGCAGCTAATTTAAGGAATGTTGTTGCGTCTCTAGATTACAAAGCTCAAACAGCACCTCAAAATCATGCTCCGGGTCTAATTGCACTTAGGGATTACATAAACTTTGGTAATCCAACTGTTATAAGTAGTTATAATAATTGTCGTGCTTACGTTACGAGTGTCGATAAACAAATACTAATAGAAGCATATAACTTGGTATATAATGAAACAGTTGAAAACGTAAGAAATGTTATTAAAATTCAAGATGCAAAAGCTATAGCTAATCCAGATTATATGTTAGGTATTGAGGCTATAAAAGCTTATTTGAGCAACGGATACGATAGATATATAACTAGAGATAATAACTGTCGTGCATATATTACAAGTTTGAACGTTAAAGTATTAAATGATATTATACTTACAATTCAGAGAGATGGAGGAACACAACAAGTAACTCCAACTGTTCAACAAAACGTTAATACTAATGTTCAAAATCAAGCAGCTAGTAGAGTTAGATATACTTTCACAAGAAGAAATAATGTTACAGAAGTTAATACTGCAGCTCAAAATCAAATAAATCAATATTCAGTATTAGCTAAGATAGAATATGCGTTGAATAATGGTGTAGGAAAAATTTATGATAGATTAGTAAGTCTAACAGGAACGCAAAGAAGACCTCCAACGCAAAATATGATTGATAAATTCTATGCTAAATTCAATTCTGGTAATGGATATTTGGTCGATAGTTCGAATCCATATTGGAGCCATGTATTCAGTAATGGTTTCGATACTCACGATGTTCAAAAGAGAATTTATATCAACCTTGACAATTTCAATGATGTTATTGATTTCACAATGCGTTTTGCAGATAAGTGTAGACAAAGAGGAATTCCATTCTACTTTAAGACATCAAATATGACTGGAGGACCTTCAAGTATAATGCCAATGAACTTAACTAGAGATGAAAGTTTAGTAATTTACTCTGGTAACGAATACTTAGCTGAATATACTAATATCTGTAATGAAATAAGAGCGGAAACTAATATGAGCTTTAAAGCACCACCAGTATTAACTGGAGTTCTTGATGGATTTATGGGTTACGGTTCAGAACCAAATAGAGGTCGTCGTGAATCTTATAACTCATTAAGAAGTATTTTATTAGATGAAGCAATAAATAGAACAAATCAAGAGTTTATGAATCGCTACCAAAATTACGATATTAATGCTATACTAAATGCTATAAGAAAAAACAGCCAAGAATATCAGAATTATTTGAATAGCTTATATACTAATATAATTAATCTATCTAGTTCTTATGGAATAGATCCAAATAATTTCTTCTTAAATACAGGAGGTAGTTAAAATGTACAAAATTGAAAATATAACTGAAAACGACCCACAAAGAAAAATATTAATGATGTATAGTGGATATTGCATGATAAATCTAATAGCTAATAGAATGGATAAACCAGCTATTCCAGTTAATGATAATATGGTCGTAGATAATTCATTTGTTGAATATGATTATGGTAATTTTAATAAAAGGCAATCCAATGAATACTACATAGAAGCAGCAAATAAATATTTAAGAAAAACTAGGAAGAGGTAGTTATTATGTTTGATAAAATGGTTGGAAAAGTTTTACAATTAGATAACAATAAATCTTACCAAGTTATATGGGCTGAAGAAATAGATGGACGTACATTTTTATACTTATTAAATGTTAATGATTGCTCAGATCCATTATTCTGTGAAAGAATATCTGACTCGTATTTAGAAGAAATAAATGATCAAGAATTTTTGAGAAAAGTAATATTAACAGTAGCAAAAGATGTAAATACTTTTGTGTTATAAGGGGGAAAAGTATATGATATATATACCAAATACATACAATACTGATTTAGTAGGATTAAGATTCTATGATTTAGATGAATTTGTCCGTTTACAAAAAAAGTATAGAAAAGCTCTTGAAGAATATTTAGATAAACGTGTTCATTTAAAAGAAGTAGAACAGACTATATTAGATAGTGGATTAGACATACCAAAGGTAGAAGATCAAGAATACAATTTCTATCATCAATCTGAAGTATTAACCAGTGGCTACTTATTTGTTAGAAATAATATTCATATTGAAAAACTATCTGAAGAAGATCTTAAATACTTAAAAGAAACACCAGTATTAGATGAAAAATTCATAGAAGGCACTATACCTACAGTTATTTTTGAAGATGGTTATCATACATATTTTGGAAATCCAACGGATGAAAATAGAGTAGATTGTAAAAGCGTAATTATGGAATTTACTTATGATATGGTACGTTGTAAAGATGATGAAGTGTTATTTGGAACAATGCGCTTAAAGGATAAAATACAAGAGTTATTACAAGAAAGATTTAAACAAGCTCAAATTCCTTTATCATATTTAGGATATGTACAATTACCAGATTACTTCATAGAAGATAAAAAAAAAGTAACTAAATAGTTTAAAAAAGATTATTGATTTCAATAATCTTTTTTTAAAAACAACTGTATAGTAAAAAAATGAATAATTGTAAAAAAACTTTAAACATTATATAATTAAGACGAGAAGGTGACATATATGTTAGAACAATTTAGGGCAGAATTAAGAGCTCAGAGAGAAAAAATTTATGGAGATCCAAATTCAGATGCTGCTCATAAAGATTATATAGATAAAGCAATAAAAATATTTGATAATAAAGATGCGGTAGAAATGTTAAGTACACCTCAAATAATGGCAATTGCTCACTTATTAGGACATTCTATTCCTGAATGTAAGCAAATAGCATTACAAATTGAACAAGAAGTAAGTCAAAGATATACATATGTAAATCCAGATAGATTTAAAGGAAAATGAATGGAAGAAGAATAATGATAAAATATTTTGAAATAAACGATAAAGGAAATAACATTAAATGTAAATTATTTTGTGATGATCCACAAAATATAAAAACAGTGATTATATCTTGCCACGGCTTTGCTGGAAGTAAAGAAAGTGGTGCCCATAAAAAAATAGCTGAAACTTTTATAAAGAAATCAAAAACAACAGCTGTAATATCTTTTGATTGGCCTTGCCATGGAAAAGATGTTAAGAAAAGTCTTTCTTTAACAGATTGCAATGACTATATGAATAGTGTTGTTAGTTTTGTTCAAAACAGCCTTGGCGTTAATGATATATATTTACAAGCAACAAGTTTTGGAGGATATTTATCATTAAAATATATTAGTGAAAATCCTAATCCATTTAAAAAGATTGCTTTAAGATGCCCTGCTGTTAATATGTATGATGTCATGACTGAAAGAATATTAACAGACGAAGATAAAAAAGACTTAGCTAAGGGAAGACCAGTTGTTTCAGGATTTGAAAGGAAAATAAAGATTACTCCAGAATTTATAAAAGAACTACAAGCTAATGATATAACTCAAAGAGATTTTAGTGATTTTTGTGGCACTGTAAGAATCATGCAAGGAACAAACGATGAACTAGTTATGTTTGATGACGTAAAAAAATTCTGTGATAACAATATCCTTGATTTTGATCCTATTGAAGGAGCAGATCATAGATATACTAATCCAGCGCATTTAAGAGCTTGTATTAATATAATGGAAGAATTATACACTCCCAGTGAAATTGATCTAGGGAGAGGCTTAAATTAATAAAAAAACTACAGTTTATACTGTAGTTTTTATTTTCTAATATTTAACTAATAAATCAGCTATCTTGGTAACATTACCAGCACCTAAAGTTAAGACAATATCATTTTCATGAACTCTATCTTTAACGTAATTAACTATCTCATCGTAATCACTTATATGGATAGCATCTTTTCCTAACTTCTTGATTTCATCTATTAAATCTTCTTCATGAATATTATAAGTATTTACTTCTCTAGCTGCATATATATCAATAATTATAATATGATCAAAATGAATTAATGATTTAGCAAAATCTTTTAAATGTTGAGATAATCTACTATATGTATGAGCTTCAAAGATAACCCAAGACTCATTAAAATGCTTATTCATTATACCTTCTACTGTAGCATTTATTTCAGTAGGATGATGACCATAATCATCATATATTTGAGCTCCTTTAATTAAACCTTTATATTCTAGTCTTCTAGAAGCACCTGTATAACTTAATAATGCTTTAGCAATATCATCTATTTTAATACCATAAGCATCGCATAAAGCAATACAACATAAGCTATCGAAAACCATATGTAATCCAGGTACTCTTAGAGTAATTCTTTTAACCATTTTACCGTTATGATAAGCATCATATGATGGGAAACCTTCTTCATCATAAGTAACATTATCAAAATACCAATCAGCATTATTACTTTTACCAACAGTAATAACAGTAGCTTTAGTACTATTTCTTAAATCATAGCATCTATCATCGTCTCTATTTAAAATTAAGAAACCATCTTCTGGTAACATAGAAACATACTTTTCAAAGCTTTTCTTAATATTATCAATACTACCAAAATAATCTAGATGATCATCATCAATATTAGTAACAACAGCACTTCTTTGTTTAAAGTTTAGATAACTTTCATGATATTCACAGGCTTCAATAATAAAATAATCACTATTTCCAACTCTATAATTACCATCAATTTGTTTCAAAACAGCACCTACTTGAATAGAAGGATCTAAACCTGCTTCTAAGAAAGATAAAGAAATCATACTAGTAGTACTAGTTTTACCATGAGTACCAGAAATACCAATAGTATCTTTAAATAACTTAGTAATTTCTCCTAAGAAATTACCTCTTTCAACCATCGGAATACCTAATTCTTTAGCTTTAACTAATTCAGCATTATCTTCATGTATTGCTGCTGTATAAACAACTAAATCTATATCCTTAGTTATATTTTCGCTAACTTGTCCTATATTAACATGAATACCATTTTTTTCTAACCAATCAGTTTGACTAGATTTAGCAGAATCAGATCCACTAACTTGATATCCCCATTTAACTAGAATTTCAGCAATACCACTCATACTGATACCACCGATACCAACCATATATATATGTTTATAATCTTTTATATTCATTAAATAGTCTCCTCTCAGATAACTAATAAAATTATACATCAAAAAATAAAAAAAGCGATAATTTATCGCTTATTTATAAGATTTAACTAAATCCTTAAATTCATTACCTCTATCTTCAAAGGCTTTATATTGATCCCATGAAGCGCAGGCAGGACTTAATAATACTACATCTCCAGCTTCTGCTTTAGCATGACATGAATTCGTTGCTTCTGTTAAATTTTCAAATATATCACAAGGAATATTAATTCTATCACAATATTCTTTAATTCTATTCTTTGTTTCACCGTAGCATGCTACATATTTAACATTTTTCATATCTTCAGTTAAATCATCAAAAGAATGACCTCTATCTAAACCACCTAGTATCAATAATACAGGTTCTTTAAATGATCTTAAAGCTATCTTTGTAGATTCGCAGTTTGTAGCTTTACTATCGTTATAATACATAACATCATTAACAGTAGTTACATATTCAATACGGTGTTCAACACCACCAAAAGTATTTAATACCTTAAAGATATCTTCATTACTTACATCAAATAGTTTAACTACACTAATAACACCCATAATATTTTCATAATTATGTACACCTTTTAATTTAATATCTTTACAATCAATAACTTTTTCATCTCTATAGTAAATAGCATTATCTAGTAAATAAACATTCTGTTTACTATTTTTAGAGAAGTAATATTTAGTACTAGGAATATCACTAGATACTTCCATAGCTTCTTCATTATCATAATTGATTATAGCAATATCGTCTTTTGTATGATTATTGAATATCTTTTTCTTAGTTTGTTTATACTTTTCGTGAGAATCATGAAAATCAGTATGAACTTCAAATATATTATTTAATAAACTAACATCAGTTTTAAAATCATACATATCACATAATTGATGATCTGATATCTCCATTACTAAATAATCACCTTTTTTAAGCTCTTTAACAAAATGACATAATGGAGTACCAATATTACCTCCTAAATAAACAGGGAATCCTGCTTCTTTAAGAATGTTATAAATCAAAGTAACAGTAGTAGTTTTTCCATTACTACCAGTTACACCAATTATTTTTACTCCTTTAGTCATATAATGAAATGCTAATTCAACTTCATTGATAACTTTCATTCCTAACTCTTTAGCTTTAAGAACAGCAGGATGATTATACTTAATACCAGGGTTCTTAACCATTAAATCAAAAGACTCGTCAAATAGTTCACACGGATCTCCACCAATAACAACCTTAACACCTAGTTTTTCCAATTCCTTAACTTGGTTTTCATCTTGCTCGTTTATATCATTAATAACAACAGTGTTATTAGGAGCTAATATCTTAGCTGCCTCATAACCACTTCTTGCCATTCCAAGGATAAATACCTTTTTATTTTCAAACATAAAATCACTTCCAAACATATTATATCAAAAAACTTTACTATTAAAATGACAAAGAGAACCAAAATAAAACAAATATAAGAAAATGTTTGATATAATTAATGTTATAAGGATAGTGATATTATGCCAAGTTATAAAGTAAATATTGGAAGAATTCATGAACTTGCCGATAAAACTAGAAAAGAAGCAAATGAATTAGAAAGTCATTCTACAGCATCAACTAACGAATTGAGAACAGAGTTAGATTCATGGGAAGGTGACACAAGCGGTTTATACAAAGAAAATGCCGAAACCAATAGCAACAATACTGTTGAAATAGCTAATGCCATGAGAGCTTATGCTGATCACCTAGATGAAACAGCCGATATTATTCAAGAAGCTGATGAGTATTGTGCAACAGCTAAAATATAGGAGGTAAATTATGGGAGAAGTAAGTGATTACAAAATTGACTATAACGATTCCGCAGATGGAGTAAATACCATTAATAAAACATCTCAAGGTATTAATGACATAATTGAACAAACTAATAAAAATATGAATGATACTTTTGATAAAGATGTATTTAGTGGCCCATTAGCAGATTACTGTCAAGGTAACTGGGAAGAAATCAAAAGATTGGCCATGAAAAACAGTAATAATATTGCTGAATCCGGAAGAGTTCTTAATGCTATGACTGAGTCATATAGAGATTCAGATGATAGAGTTGGTGAAAGTGTAGGGAAGTCATAATGGTAACAAGTGCTACAGTAAAAAGTGACTCATCAACAATTCAAAGCATGTTCTCATCATATAAATCTACAGTAAATAGCTTTAAAAACGTAGAAAGTTGGAACGGGCCTTCACAAAAGAACTTTATGGAACAAGCTGAAAAGTTCATGAGTGAATTTATAAGTCCAATGGAACAACAATTATCTACATTTGCTGATTCACTTGATAATTTAGAAAAATATGAAAAACTAAAAACACAATTAAAAACTGCTGAAAGTAATTTAAGTAGTGTTCAAGGAACTGATAATACTACAGCAATTGAACAGTATAAAGCAGATATTAGAAGAATAAATCAAGAAATGACTCCGTTAAAAACAAAGATTAAACAACAAATAAACGAAGTCGCAAGTTTAAAAATAGATACGAACCCAGCTGAAGATTTTAATATCAAAGATTTCCATCTAAATGAGTTTAAATACTTCAGACAAGGAGATTACCATAATGCATATGCTGGTGAAACAATTGCTGCTGCCGGATGTGGACCAACATCAGCAGCTATGGTACTTACTTATTTAACTGGAGAAACAGTAGACCCAGTAACAGCAAGTGCATGGAGTACACAACATGGATTTGCTACAAATGGTAATGGTACATATGAAGCATTATTCCCAGCTATTGGTGAAGCTTATGGCTTAACAGTTCAAAAGCAATCTCAAACAGCTAGTAATATTGTTAATAGCTTACAAAATGGTAATGTTATTATTTGCCATATGGGACCTGGAGAATTTACTAGTGGAGGACATTACATAGTTCTACGAGAAATTAATGATCAAGGTCAAGTATTAGTAGCAGACCCTGCTAACCCTGGAAGAAACAAATGGTATCCGCCAAGTATATTTGAACAACAGCGAAGAGGTTCAATGTATAGCTTTAATACAGCTTAGCATTGATGTATAGATAGAAAGGAAAAGAATATGAATTTAGAAGAGAAAGTAATACAAATTGCTCAACTTGTAGAAGAAGCAGAAACAGAAAATCCTTGTGATCTTTTTATCCCAATATTAGATGGATTTAAAGAAACACCAGATACTAACAAAGAACATTTAGTAGCAGTAAACGGTAATATGCTTGAACAATTTTTTACAGATAAAATACTAGATGAAGGTGAAACTTTTGAAGGAAGAATTAGTGAAATTCAAAATGAAACAATCGAAAGTTTACCAAATAAAGAATTATATGAGGGAGAATCATTTAAATTCCTAGAAGATTATGAAACAGAACTATTTAAGTTTAAAGTATATGCTCAAGACATTTTAGTTGGATCTAAAGAAAAATTATACTTTGTAAGACAACTAAATGCTTACTTTATGAATCCACTTAATAATGAATTAAATTTAATATCATTAGCTGCTGGAAGATATGAAGTAACAGAAGATCATAGATTACTTAAAGATATAGACAATCTTCAAGAAGATGAAATAATTAAACCATTAAGAAAATCATTAGAAGTAATAATGAATAGCACAAAATACTATCATAATTAGAAAGGGATGAAATGATATGGCATCAAGTGACGAGACAATTGTTATAAATACCGATGTACTTGAATCTGGAAGCGATAGTATTGCTTCTTTGGCCGAATCAGCAAGTAAAGCTTTAAGTAGCGCTAATAGTTACGCTGTTACATCAGTAGATTTTGACTTTTCACCAGCGATATCAGCAATTAAAACTAATATGCAAAATATCAATGATAAAGTTAAAGCTTCATCTGATATTCTAAAAAAGATAGCTGCTATTCATGCTAATTTACAAAATTCTCAAGATGGAACAAAAGGTGCAACTACAACAACAACCACTGGAACACCAACGTATTCTACACCAACTTACTCAAGTGGTCCAAGTTATAGTAGTCCATCTTATTCAACGTTACCAACTACAAGTACCCCAATAACTGAAACAACATTAGGTCCTTCATCAAGAGGTACTAATATACCATCAAAAACTGATAAATATGATTATGCAGAATTAATTAGAGCAGGTAAGATAGAATTACTTACTGAAGAATCTATTAAAGAAAAAACTAAAGATAGAACTAAACTTATTATTAGAATAAGTAAAGATGATCCTAATTATGATAAATACATTGAAATGGTATATAACGTAGCTAAAATGTATGGAATAGCTGTTGGTATTGTTTTAATACCACAAGGTGATGACAAGACTGTTAAAGTATCACTAGTTAAAAACGGTGAAGAAAAAGGTAAAGTTGAAGGCGAAATCACTGAAGAAAAAATCAAAGCATTATTTGAAAATGCTCCTGATGACGTTAAAAAAGATTATCGTACAGAAAACGAATTTGTTTATTATAAACAAGGAGATTATGGTAACGCATATGCTGGCGAAACAATCGCTGCTGCCGGATGCGGACCAACATCTGCTGCAATGGTATTAACATACCTTACTGGTGAAGAAGTTAATCCACCAACAGCAGCCGCTTATAGTACACAACATGGCTTTGCAGTAGACCATGCTGGAACGACTGAATCACTATTCCCATCAATCGGAAAAGCATATGGATTAAATGTTCAAAAAGAATCACAAACTGCAACAAATATAGTTAATAGTTTAAAAGAAGGCAATGTAATTATTGCTCACATGGGACCTGGTGAATTTACTAAGGGAGGACATTATATCGTTCTTCGTGGATTAAACGAACAAGGACAAGTATTAGTTGCTGACCCAGCTAATCCAGCAAGAAACAAATACTATCCTGCAAGTATATTCGAACAACAAAGTCAGGGATCTATGTATAGTTTTTCCGTTCCTGTGTAAAAGGTAATGTAAAACTAATTCAATAATATGCCAAAATATGATATATTTTAGATAATGGAGATGATAATATGGCAGACGTAGGCTTAAAAGTAAGTCCAGAGAGAATGAGAGAGATATCTGAAAAATCTGGAACTATGGTTGAAGATTTAAAAACAAAATCTACAGACTTAAAAAACAAAAAAATAGGTTTAATGCAAATTTGGAGAGGTCCATCAGCAACTGAATTCGATAGTGGATCAGATGTTCATTTTCAAAAATTAGAAGAATTTGAAAACGTATTACAAGATATGGTTGCTAGAATTAAAGCAGGTTCAGAAAGCTTCCGTACAACTGAAGAAGAAAACGTTACAGAAGCAAGAAAACTTCAAGAAACAAATTATAATTTTAGACCTTACGGAAATTAGATAGGAGATTAAGATTATGAACGATGAAATTTTAGTAAAAGATTATGAAACTGCTAGAGATACAGCAACAGGCATTAAATCTGATGGCGATGCTATCATGGATATCTTCAATACAATTGATAACTATATGAAAGAATTGTATGGAGAAACATGGCAAAGTAGTGGAGCAGATGTATCTAATGGAAGATATGCTGAATTAAGATCAAACTATGAAACTTTCTATGGCAAAATAAACGAAATGCATAAACATATAACTGAGATAACTGGTAGAGATCAAGCTACTGATACTCAAGTTGGTGCTTCATTAAGTTAAAAACTACAAAAAATGTAGTTTTTTTTATTCAATAAAAAGTGTATAATAGTCGGTAATTACTTATATTGAATTTAATTTCTAAACCTTCTGATGGTTTATTAATTAGTTAAAATTTGATATAATAAAGTACAGACATTGGAAAAGGAGTGATATCATGAAGGTTATACTACTTGCAGATGTTAAAAAACAGGGGAAAAAAGATCAAATAATTAATGTTAGTGATGGTTATGCCAAAAACTACCTAATTAAAAATGGTCTTGCTGTTCAAGCAACAGAAACTAGTACAAAAAGACTAGCCAAAGAATTAGACATCAAGAAAAAAGAAGAAGAAGCTAATATCGAAGCTTGTAAAGAATTAGCTGAAAAACTAAAAAAGAAAGAAATAATTATCAAAGTTAAAACTGGTGAACAAGACAAAGTATTTGGTACTGTTTCATCAAAACAAATATGTGAAGAATTAAAAAAGATGGGGTTCGAAATCGACAAGAAAAAAATTAATGTTACATATCCATTAGATACCTTAGGAACTCACATTGTTAAATTATCATTACATAAAAAGGTTGAAGGAGAAATAAAAGTAACGCTTAAAAAGTAGGTGATTAAATGGCCTCTAGAAAAATGCCACAAAATTTAGAAGCAGAAATGAGTGTATTAGGAGTATGTTTTTTAAATAAAAATGCTCTTATTAAAGTATGCGATGAAATAACAGAAGACATGTTTTATAGTGATGCAAACAAAAAGCTTTTTGAAGCCATTAAAACTTGCAACGACAATAAAATTCCAGTAGATATTACAACTGTTAAAGAAGAGTTAGATAAAAAGAAAAATCTTTCTGCCATTGGTGGTATTGATTACTTAAGTGATGTAATCGATTCAGTTGCTACAGCAGCTAATCTAGATTACTATATAAAAATAGTTAAAGATAAAGCAGTTTTAAGAAACTTAATTACAACAGCTGAAACTATAGCAACAAATGCTTATGAAGACGATGAAGAAGTAACAAGTTTATTAGATACTGCTGAACAAAAAATATTAAATGTTGTTAAAGAAAGACAAACAAGTGATTTTATTCATATTCGTGATGCTATAGCAAGAGCTCAAGAACAATTAGAAATACTATCTAAAAACAAATCAGAAATTACTGGATTACCAACTGGTTTTATCGATTTAGATAAAGCTACAGCTGGATTACATCCAGGTGAAATGATTGTTATTGCAGCTCGTCCAGGTATGGGTAAAACAGCACTTGCTTTAAATATTGCAACATATGCAGCTCAACATACTAAAAAAGCTATTGCTATATTCAACTTAGAAATGCCAGCAGAACAATTAGTTAATAGAATGCGTTCAGCTGTTGGTCAGGTAGATTCATATAAAATTCAAACTGGTCAATTAAATCACGAAGACTGGAAAAGAATTAATGAAGCCAATAGTCAACTTGCTGAAACAAATATTCAAATAGTAGATGATGCAGGTATAACAGCAGCAGAAATAAAAGCTAAATGTCGTAATTTAGCAAATAAAGAAGAAGGTTTAGGATTAATCATCATCGACTACTTACAGTTAGTAACAAGTGGTGGTAAAAGACCTGATTCAAGACAACAAGAAGTATCAGAAATATCTCGTTCTATCAAAACTATGGCTATGGAATTAAAAGTTCCTGTAATAGCTTTAGCTCAGTTATCACGTAGTGCTGAAAAAAGAGAAAACAACCAACCTATGTTGGCAGACTTACGTGAATCTGGATCTATCGAACAAGATGCTGACTTAGTATTATTTATACATCGTAATGACTATTACAAAGCTAAAGAAGAAATAAATCAACAAAAGAATGTCGTAGCAGACGTTATAGTTGCTAAACATCGTAAAGGTTCAACTGGTAAATTTCAATTATTGTTTGAACTTAACATGAGTAACTTTAGAAATTACCTAGAGAGAGAAAGTAGCGATGAAAATGAAGGATAAAAAAGGAATATTTTTAAGTACAATCTTTACTTTATTAATAATAGCTTTATTAGGTTTAAGTTTTATGTCTAAAGAAAAGATTAGTCATCCTGAAGAAGTATATCAAGTATACTTAGATGGAGAAAAAATTGGTCTAATAGAGTCTAAAGACGAATTATATGATTTAATTAATAAAGAACAAGTTGAAATTAAGAATCAATATAAAGTTGATCAAGTATATCCACCTCGTGGCTTTAAATTAATAAAAAAAGCTACCTATGATGAAAAGCTTTCATCATCAGAGGAGATATACAATTACATAAAAGATAAAAAACCATTTACTATCAAAGGTTATACAATAACAATAAAGAAAAAAGATAGTAAAGATGAACCAACATATATCAATGTTATAGATAACAAGATATTTGATTCATCAGTAACAAATATCGTAAATACTTTTATTGGTGAAGAAAGATTCCAACAATATATGAATCATACTCAACCAGAAATAAAAGATGTTGGTTATACTATTGAAAAAATGTATTTTGACGACACTATCAAAGTAAAAGAATCATACATTAGTGTAGATGAAAAAATATATACAGAAGAAGCCGAATTAACTAAATACTTATTATATGGAAAAATAGATAGTTATCGTGAGTATGTAGTTAAACAAGGAGATACTATTGAGACAATAGCATATGATAACGAACTTAATGCAAGCGAGTTAATAATTGCTAATGACAATATTGATTCAGAAGATACACTGCTTAAAATAGGTCAAAAAATAAACGTTGCCTTAATTAATCCAGTATTATCTTTAGTATATGAGGAGATAGTTGTTGAAGACGTTGTTCAATACTATGAAACAGAGTATGTTAATGATCCAACTGAATATGTAGGATATGTTAAAACTACTACTCAAGGAGAAAATGGTATAAATAGAACAACAGCTCGTGTTCAATTTGTTAATGGAAATGCTAGTGATGGTGTTCAATTTATCGGTGAAGATAAAGTTATTAAACCAGTTGTTAACAAAGTAATAACAAGAGGAACAAGACAATTACCAACTCCGGATGGACAAATCGTAATTATCGACGATGGTTCTGTATGGTTATGGCCAGTTAATTCATATTACATTATATCTGGATATGGATGGCGTAGTGGTACATTCCATGATGGTGTTGATATTCCAAGACCAACAGGAACACCAGTATATGCTGCCTTAGATGGAACAGTTTATAATGCTGGTTGGGGTGGATACGCAGGAAGCTTAGCTGGTATAAATGTTGTTATCTTACATCCAAACGGATATTCAACAGTTTATGCCCATTTATCAGCAGTAAGCGTATCATATGGTCAAGAAGTAAAACGTGGTCAAAAAATAGGAGAGGTAGGAATGACTGGATTAGCATCTGGTCCACACTTACACTTTGGTGTATTCCCAGGACTACCTTATCAACAAGTTAGAAGAGGATTAAATCCTTTACAATTCTATAATTAATATGAAAATATGTGTATTAGCCAGTGGCTCAGAAGGAAATGTAACTTATGTAGAAACTGAACATCATAAAATACTTCTCGACTTAGGAACAACAGTTAAATACATAAAAGAAAAGCTTTCTGAGCTTTCTGTTTCCTTAGATGAAATAGATTACATATTTATTACTCACGTTCATGATGACCATATAAAAGCCTTAAAACAATATATAAAAAGATATCAAGGGACAATATGTGTAAGTCCACAAATGTTTAGTGAACTTGAAGACTTACAATACTACAACAATATTTTACTTTACCAAGATAAAGTTGAATTAGATGATGCAACTATCGATATAATAAAAACCTCACATGATACAAGTGATTCAAGAAGTTTTATCATCAATAGTAACGATAAATCAGTTGTTTATTTAACAGATACTGGTTACTTAAATCAAAAATACTTTAAAGCCTTAGCTAATAAAGAAGTATACTTATTTGAAAGTAATCATGATATAGAAATGCTTCTTAATGGGCCATATCCAAAATGGCTAAAAGATAGAGTTATGGGTCCATATGGACACCTTAATAACAAAGATAGTTCAGTATATCTTGCTAAGTTAATTGGCGATAGAACAAAAAAAATAATTCTAACCCATTTATCACAAAAGAATAATACCGAAGAAATGGCTTTAGAAACTATCAAAGAAACATTCAAAGAATATGATGTTAAATTTAAAAATATATCATGTGCTAGACAAAGAGAAAAAAGTGAGTTGGTTACACTATGATCAAAATAATATGTTTAGGTAAAATAAAAGAAGATTACTTAAATAAAATGATTGAAGATTATCAAAAAAGAATATCTAAGTATCATAAATTAGAAATAATAGAATTAAAAGATACCAATGATTTAGAAGAAGAAGCAACTATGATTGAAAAACATATATCTAATCAAGACTATGTCATCGCATTAGATATAAACGGAAAGAACTTCAGTTCTGAAGATTTTGCTCATAATATAGAAGATATCTTTAATCACTATGGAACAATAACATTCATTATTGGTAGTAGTTATGGCTTAGCAGATAGAATCAAGACTAAAGCTAATATGAGATTATCATTCTCAAACATGACATTCCCTCATGGTTTATTTAGAGGAATACTACTAGAGCAAATATATCGAGCTTTTAAAATAATGAATAATGAAACATATCATAAATAAAAGATGATAAAATCATCTTTTTTTATTGACATAAAAAAACATATGAATTAGTATAAAAACCAATCATTAAAAGAGGAGAGCATATATGGCAAAGTACATATTAGAAAAAGGTGCAAAACCAGACAAAAATACTGTTAGAGTAGAAGACTATTTAATAGGAACACTATATACTACGACAGAAGAACAAGGATATATAGAAAAAAAGTATTTTGAAACAGAATGGGATTTTATAGGTAATATAAAAGGGCCAAATAAAATTACAGAAGTTGGTAAAATAATGATTAAGAATACTCCAGCTTTAAAAACTAGATTACTTTCAGCAAAAGCAACAGAGTTCTTAACAGGAGTACAATTAGATTTATTATCTTATCGACCAGATCCAACTGGACATGTAATTCTTACTAGAACATCAAGCAAAGAACTTGATACATTCGTTTATATGTTTAGAGGGGATCATCCAACAGTAGAACAATTATGGGAATATATTCAAACTCATGAAAATGTAGAAGAATATAAGAAACAATTAGAAGAATTAAAAGCTCAAGGTAGTTTAAGACATCTTTTTAAGAAAAAAATAGAAGAAGAACTACAAGATAGAGCAGAACAAGAAAGATTATCAATAAGAAGAATAGGTTAATGACATTCATTAACTTATTTTTTATAATATATGTAGGTGATATTATGATAGGTAATGATTGGGACGAAAAATTAAAACTTGTATGGGAAAGTGAAGGCTTTAAAAAGTTTATGGGTATTATCAAAAAAGAATATGATACCAAAACTATCTTCCCACCAAAAAACTATGTTTTTAATGCTTTAAAACTTACACCATACTCTAATACTAAAGTTGTTATAGTTGGTCAAGATCCATATCATGGTGTTGGTGAAGCTCATGGTCTATCATTTTCTGTTCAAGAAGGAATTAAGATACCTCCATCACTCCAAAATATTTATAAAGAATTAAATGATGATTTAGGTATACCAATAGCTAGTACTGGTGATTTAACTAAATGGGCTAAAGAAGGAGTATTACTTCTTAATGCTGTATTAACTGTTGAAAAAGATAAACCAGCATCACATCGCAATCTAGGATGGGAATTATTAACTGATTATATTATTAAAGTACTTAATCAAAAAGAAGAACCAGTTGTCTTTATCCTTTGGGGTAACTTTGCTAAAGAAAAAGCTAAATACATAACAAATAAGAGACACTTAATAATTACCTCTCCCCATCCATCACCATTTTCTGCTAGAAGTGGATTCTTTGGTAGTAGACCATTTTCTAAAACCAATGACTTCTTAAAAGCCAATGGTATCAAAGAAATAGATTGGAATATAAACAAATAAAAAAGACTCATTCGAGTCTTTTTAAAATTTAAAGTCGTCTACAATTTCATCTTGCATGTTTTTACCATCAAAGAAAGGTTTAATTTCAATACCATGCATTCTTGCTACAACATTAGATGGAAATTGTCTAATTAAATCATTTAATTCACTAGTATACTTATTATAATAAGTTTTAGCAGCTTGTAACTTTTCATTAATCTTTTTGCTTTCGCTTAATAAATCTTTAAATCCCTTGTTATTAGCTAAATCAGAATAATCTAATTTAATTTGTTCTAATATACCAACATATTCAGTTAATTTTCTATCTAAATCATAATTACTAATATCATCGTTTTTAACTTTGTCTAATCCCTTAAAGAAAGTCTTATCATTATTTAATTCAGATTGAACTAACTTATCAGCTCTAAGTAGTAAATCATATCTTTCTCTTAAAGCTTCATCAATTAAACCTTCAGCTTGATCAATTTTCGTTTTAGAATGTTGTAATTTATTATATTGATAAATATATAAAACAGCTAAAGCTCCTACAATAATAACTATAAATAAAAAACTGTATAATAAAGGCATTTATAACACTCCATTCTAACTTGATTATAACATATTATTTATTTTACAAAGCAATTTATTTATAATACAATGTAAACAGGTGATTAAAGTGGATATTAAAACAATTGTAGTAGGAGAATTAGAAGAAAATTGTTACCTTTTAATAAAAGATAATGAATGTCTTATTATTGATCCAGGTGATGACTTTGAAGTAATAAAAAAAGCTATTGGTGATTTAAAAGTAGTTGGAGTTTTAATAACTCATTTTCATCCAGATCATATTGGGGCTTTAGAAGAAGTTGTAAGTCACTATGATGTTGATACCAATAAAGTAAATAGTGATAAATTTAAATATGAAATAATTGAAACACCAGGTCATACAGCAGAATCAAAAACATATTATTTTAAAGATGACAACATTATGTTTACTGGAGATTTTCTTTTTAAAGAAAGCTTTGGTCGAACAGATTTAAATGGTAATAATTTAGATATGATTGATAGTTTAGATAAAATAAAAAACTATCCCGATAAAATAACAATCTATCCTGGACATGGAGAACCTTCTAATCTAGGAAAAGAAAAAATGCATTTTTCATATTACAAAAGATGGCTAGAAAGATAGCTGTTTTTTTTATTCAATTAGTGTATAATTACAATAGGTGAGAATATGAAATTTAATTATAAAGAGATAATTGATGAAGTATGTTCTAAAAACTTTTGGCCTCGTATGATAGTAATGGCCTTAAGTGTTTTCGTTGTGTCTTTATGTTATAACGTATTTTTACTTAGAAATGACTTAGTAATAGGTGGGGTAAGTGGTATAGCTACTATCTTACATTCCGTTATTGATATCTCACCAGCAACATTTATTTTAATTACTAACGTCGTCTTAATAATAATTAGTTTCTTTTTATTAGGGCCCAGAAGTACCGGCTTAACTATTATAGGATCTATTTTATTTCCAATCTTTATTTCCTTAACAGCAGGAATATCAGATACAATTGCTAGTAGTATAGATGTTGAAGAGTTCGTTGTTATAACTGTAATAAGTGGAATCATCTATGGAACAGCTAATGGCTTTATATATAAAACAGGTTATTCTACCGGTGGAACTGATATCATCATGATGATTGTAAGTAAATATTTAAAAATACCAACAGGTACAGCAACGTTAATAATTGATACTATTATAGTTGGGTTTGGCGCTATCACATTTGGTATAACAAAAGCCATCTACGCTTTAATAATAATCTTTATTAATAGCTTCCTAATAAATAAAATAATGCTTGGTATATCTTCATCAAAGATGTTCTATATTCAAACCGATAAGATTGAAGAAGTAAAAAGATTTATTACCGAAGAAATGCATACCGGATATACCATAATGAATACCGATAATGGCAATAAAGATAAAAGAAAAAACATTATTATGTGTGTATTATCAACTAGAGATTACTTCATGGTAAAAAATGTAATACGAACCATCGACCCTGATTCATTTTTCATAATAAGTGATTGTTATGAAGTTTACGGTGGACATAGAAAAGAACAATTCCCATTTATTTAATGGGGATTTTTTGATATAATGAAAGATAGAAAGGTTGTGGGACATGAAATTTATAGATATTAGAAATTGCTATAAAGTGTACAAAAATGGTGTAACAGCCATTGCTGACTTAACCTTAGCTATAGATAAAGGAGAATTCGTTTTTATTACTGGTGCTTCTGGTTGTGGTAAATCAACACTAGTAAAACTTTTATATAGAGAAGAAAAACCTACTAAAGGACAAGTTATGGTAGGTGGTATAAATGTTGCTAAACTATACAATAGTAGAGTTTACAAACTAAGAAGAAAACTTGGAATCGTATTCCAAGACTTTAAATTGCTACCTAAACTAACTGTTTATGAAAATGTTGCTTTTGGATTAGAAAATCTAGGTGTAAAAAGTAAAGAAATCAAAAAGAAAGTTATGAAAGCCTTAGAAAGAACTGGCTTACTAGAAAAGATTAAATGCTTTCCTAATGAAATATCTGGTGGTGAACAACAAAGAGTTTGTATAGCTAGAGCAATCGTTAACGAACCTAAGCTATTAATATGTGATGAGCCAACAGGAAACTTAGATCCAAAAACTTCTAAAGAAATTGTTAAATTAATAAGTAAGATTAATAAAGAGATGGGAACAACCGTTGTAATGGTTACACATGATAAAGAAATAGTTAACTCTATGAAACGTCGTGTAATAACATTAGAAAATGGTGTTTTAACAAACGATACAATGAAAGGAAGTTATACTGCCGATGAAAGCGATTAGAATATTTAATAGAAACATAGCTAGTGCTTTTAAAAGTATATTTCGTAATTTCAGCTTAAGTGTTGCTTCCATAATATGTACTACTATTACTTTAGTAATTGTTTCCTTAGCTATTATATTCTCAGCTAATATTAATAACTTTACTCAAGAATTAGAAAGCACTTTAACTATTATTGTCTTCACTGATAGAGATGCTACTGATGAAGAAATAGATGTTATCGAAACCAAAATAAAAGAAATTAAAAATGTTAAAAAAGACGAAGTATTAAAGAAAGATAAAGAGACACTTCGTAAAGAAATACTAAAAAACGAAGAGAAAAAGTCAGAAAAAACATCAATGTATACAATAATGAATTCTCTTAATGAAGAAACAAACTTCTTGAAAACAGAATTCATCGTCCATGTTAAAGATGTAGAAGAATTAAAAGAAACTGCTGAAATAATTGAAAAAATACCAAAAGTTTCAGATGTTAAATATGAAGAATCAGTTGTAAAACGTATGATTCCAGTATTTAATGTAGTTTCTAAAGTAACAATGATAATCATAATTGGTTTAGTTGCTGTAACAATATTCTTAATTTGTAACACAATTAAACTTACAATCTTCGCTCGTCGTAGTGAAATTGAAATTATGCGTTTAGTTGGAACAAGTAACTTTGTTATTAAATTACCATTTGTTATTGAAGGATTATTCCTTGGTATTATTGGATCTATAATTCCAGTAGTAGTAACTATATGGGGTTACACAATAGCATATGATAGACTTAACGGTCACTTGTTTACTAATTTCATTAATATGTTAAAACCATTACCATTTACTGTTAAAATATCTGGAATACTAGTTCTAATTGGAGCAGTAGTTGGTATGTTAGGAAGTTATCGTACAGTAAGGAGATATTTGAAGATATGATGAAGAGAATAATAATAAGTATTTCTCTTATATCATTAGTCTTCATAATGTTATTCCCTGCACCTGTTCAAGCTAAAAGATTACGTGATTACAAAAACGAAGTAGCAAAACTAGAAAGTCAACAAGCTGAAAACAATAGATTAACTCAAAGTACGAAAAATGCTATTGATGAAAAGAGAAATGCTATTTTAAATGCTAATAACACAATTGAATTAAATGAACAAAAAGTAGAAGATGCCAAAGCATTAGTAGCAGAAAGCAAAGAACAAATAAAAATTAAAACAGAAGAATTAAAAGAAGTAATAAATATATTACAATACTCAAATATAAATTCTGATGAAGTATACATGGATTACTTATTCGATTCTCAAAGCTTGGAAGAACTTATGGAAAGACAAGCTATTATTGAACAAGTAGTAGATTATACACAAGAACAACTTGATAGTTTAGATAAACTAATAGTTGAAAATGAACAATTACAAGTTCAATTAAATAATGACAATGTTGCTTTAAATAATTCTATTACTGAATATGAAAAACAAGTAGAAGACTTAGAAGCATATATTGAAAAATTGGCTACAATCGGAATGGATTATAGTGAACAACTTAAAGCAGCACAAGCTCAAGTTAAAATGTTTGTTGATGCTGGTTGTAAAGACGATGATGACGTAGATGATTGTTACTACAACAGAGGTGGACAATCAGGAGCTTTCTCAAGACCATTAAATAGTGGAGTTGTAACTCAAGCATGGGGTAACAATGGACACAAAGGAATGGATATTGGTGGTAACAGTCCTGGTACATATGTATATGCTCCTGCAACAGGTACTGTTGCTTGGGTATCATATCATCAAAGTTGTGGTGGAAATATTATCTACATGCATTTCAAAGTAGGTGGCCAAAAATATACTGGTGAATTTGCTCACCTTAGAAGTGTTAATGTTAGCAAAGGCCAAAAAGTTACTAAAGGAACTGTTATAGGAACCGTTGGTGGAGATTCATCAACATGGTATTACGATAAATGTACAACTGGACCTCACTTACACTATGCGATAGCATATGGTTATTACTTAGTAGATTATAGTTCGTGGTCAACATTTACATCTAATACCAAGGCAACTAGTGTTCAATCAATAACAGGCCTTAAAAACCAAAGAGGCTGGCGATTTACAACTAGAGGATAAAAGAAGTAGAAATACTTCTTTTTTTATGTCCAGGGGTTATAAAACCCCCATATTTGTGCTATTATATGTTATGAGGTGGGTAATAATGAAAAAAATAGTAATATTCGGTGGAGGTAGTGGACTATCTCAACTTTTAAAAGGTATAATGCAATTTCCTTGGGAGGTAACAGCAGTTGTTTCTGTATCAGATAATGGAAGTAGTACAGGAAGACTAAGAGAGGAATTTGATATTCCAGCTGTAGGTGACATAACAAAAGTATTAATGGCTATGTCTACAGAATCAAAAGGAGTTAAAGATTTATTTAACTATCGTTTTAATAACGAAAGTAGTCTTGGTAATCATACAATAAGAAACCTAATTATGACAGCATTGCTAGATCAACATGGTAACTTTGCGCATTCATTACCAATTCTTTGTGATTTATTAGACGTTAAAGGTAAAATACTTCCTTTAACAGAAGATAATGTCGATTTAGTAGGAATTACTAAAGATGGTAAAAAAATTGTTGGTGAAGAACAAATCACTGAATCAAAAAGTAAAATTGTTGATTTAAAATATAGTAAAAAAGTAAAAGCAACACCTAAAGTAATTGAAGCTATTAAACAAGCTGATTTAATTATCTTTAGTTCTGGCTCTTTATTAACTAGTATTTTACCTAACTTAATAGTTCCAGAAATAGTAGAAGCTATTGAAAACTCAAAAGCTAAAACTATGTATATTTGCAACATGCTTACTCAACCAGGTGAAACAGATAACTTCAAAGTAAGTGATCATATTAAAGTATTACAAAAACACCTAGGTAATAGAAAAATAGATGTAGTAATCGCTAATACTGCTAAAATACCTAGAAACATGTCTTTATTAGTTAAATCTGAAGGAAAAGACACTGTTGATATAGATGATAAAAACTTAGAAAAGATGGGTGTTAAAGTAATAGAAGAGAAATTATTTAAAGTAGAAGATGGTTATGTAAGACATAACTCATTAAAAACTGCTTACTTAATCTTCTCATACTTAATGGGTGAATAAAATGACATTCACTACTAGAATAAAAGAAGAGGTTACTAAGAATGATATTACCGTTCTAGAGTCACTAGTAGAATTATCTGCTTATGTTAGATATGCTTCTAAAATAACAGATAATAAAATTGTTTTAACTATGGAGAACGCCTCTGTAGCTAGAAGAGTTTATAAAGATATAAAAAGTAACTTTGGAATAAATATAAAGATCATAGTTCGAAATCAAAAAAGATTTAGAATAAAACAAATATATATTTTAGAGATATCTGAAAAAGTAAATGAAATACTAGAAACATTAAATATCTTAAAAGATGGTCGAAAGACTCAACCAGAAGATTTCTTCTTATCCTCAGATGAAGAAAGAGCATCCTTCTTAAGAGGAGCTTTCCTAGCTTGCGGAAGTATTAATGACCCTAGTACTTCAGGATATCATTTAGAATTTGCTACATCTTTAAAAAAAGATGGTGAATTCATAAAAGAGATATTAAAAGAATTTGGTATAACATCAAAAGTTTTAAAAAGAAATAATAATTATATGACCTATATTAAATCAGCCGAAATGATATCATATTTAATAAGGCTTTTTGGAGCCACCAATGCCTTTTTCTATTTTGAAGACATTAGAATATATAGAGATCATAAAAACATGGTAAATCGTCTAAATAACTGTGAAATAGCTAATCAAGAAAAAATACTTAAAACAAGTATTAAACAAATGGAATATATTAACTATATAAAAGAAAACGATTTACTAGGACTTCTTGATGAAAACGTCCAAGAAGCAGTTAAATATCGAGAAATGTATCCAGAAACATCTTTACAAGAGTTAGCAGATATAATATCTCAAGAAACAAATCGAAAGATTGGAAAATCTGGAATAAATCATTACTTTATAAAAGTAAAAAACTTAGTTGAAAAACATAAAGAAAAAAATAAATAAAAGGTGGTCATTTTATGATATTAGATGGCATGAGTTCCTTATCATTCTGTGAAAGAGAAGGAATATTAAGAACATTTAAAATAATATATTTATTACTAAATATTATTCGTGTTTTAGTTCCCGTAATAATAATTATTATTGGAACAAAAGACTTAATGAATGCTGTTCTACAAAGTAACTCTGATGAAATGAAAAAAGCACCATCTATCTTTATCAAACGACTAATCGCTGGATTAATAATATTCCTAATACCATCATTACTTGATACAGTTTTCAATATGGTAGCAAGTTATGAAAAAAATCCAACAGAATTTGCTGGTTGTAGTGTTTGTTTAACTAATGGCAATGATTGTGATACTTTAATGGAAGTTGCTAAAGCTACAGAACTATCTATTAAAGCATCTGAAAGAAGAGCTTCTCAAGAAGCTAATGAAATAACTGATGCAGATATAGCTAACTGGGAAAAACATAAAGCTGAAAGATTAAAAAGACAACAAGAGAACAAAAATAACCCTAATAATAACAATAATAATAACAATAGCAATATTCCAAATACAAATACATATACAACAACAGTTACAAATGGCGAAAGTAAATACTTCAATTCTAAAGATGTAACTCAAATAAGTGGATTAACAGAACAAGAATTAGTAAGTATCTTACAAAGTAATACCGCCTATAAAGGAAAAGCTAAAGTATATCTTCAAATAGCTCATGATTTAATCTTAGCTGAAAGAAATCATGGCGTTAATGCTTTCTATCTTATGGGATTATATTCTTATGAATCAGGATGGATGGGATCTGCTTTAACTAAGAATTGTAATAATATAGGTGGAGTTAGATTCTATAACCAAACATATGGTAATGGTAAGAAAACTACTAACTGTAATAGTGGATATGCTGGTTTTGATAGTATAAGTGAATTTATTGATTTCCACGCTAATTTATTAGAAAAGAAATACCTTACTCCAGGAGGCAGCCACTACTATGGTACTAGTGTTGCTGATGTAGCAAAAGACTATGGAGCAGGTAATGGTATAGACACAATAATTAGAATAGCTACAAGAGTATCAACAGAATATTAGGAAAGGTGATCAAAATGTTATTAGATGCACTTGCTCCTTTAGGATTATGTGAAAGAGAAGGACCATTAAGAGTATTTAAAATAATCTATTTACTTATTAGTATTGCTCGTGTCCTAATCCCTGTAATAATAATCATAATAGGAACAAAGGACTTAATGAATGCAGTTCTACAGAGTAATACTGATGAAATGAAAAAAGCACCATCTATCTTTATCAAAAGATTAATTGCTGGTTTAGCTATATTCCTAATACCATCTTTTATAGATGCAATATTCAATATGGTATCTGGATACGAAAAGACTCCATCACAATTTGCTAGTTGTAGTGTATGTTTAACTAATGGAAAAGACTGTGATACTTTAATTGCTACAGCAATCGAAACTGAGAAATCTCTACGCGATGCTGAAAGAAAAGACACCAGAGCTAAATTTGAATTATCAGATGCTGATATAGCTAACTGGGAAAAACATAAAGCTGAAAGATTAAAAAGACAACAAGAAAGAAAAAATAATCCATCTAGTCAAACAACAGATGGTGATAATATAACTTATGATACAACTGTTACTAATGGTGAAACAAAGTATTTCAATTCACGTAATGTATCTCAAATAAGTGGCTTATCAGTACAAGAATTAACTAACATTCTTCAAAATAATAAAGCATATAATGGTAAAGCTAAAATGTATGTTCCATATGCTCAAGCTTTAATAGATGCCGAAAGAAATCATGGTGTTAATGCTTTCTATCTTATCGGTGTATATTCTTTAGAATCAGGTTGGTTAGGTTCTACCTTAACTAAAGAATGTAATAATATCGGTGGTGTTAAGTTCTACAGTTCAAAACCATATGGAAATGGCAAGATGACTTATCAATGTCGTGGTCAATGGGCTGGATTTGATAGTATTGATGGATTTATTGATTATCAATCAAGCTTGCTTGAAAGAGCTTACTTAACTCCAGGAGCATCTCACTATTATGGTACTAGTGTTGCCGATGTAGCTAAAGACTATGGACATAGTAGTGGAGTAAACTCTATCATTCAAATAGCCATGAAAGTTTCAAGTGAATATTAAAAAAACTATAGAATAATCTATAGTTTTTTATTTACCACATTTGTGTATAATTACCGTCTTCTTTATAAACATCATCCATTAAAACAACGAAAGTATAAATACTTCTTCTATGTTCTAAATCATATTTTGGAACAGTTGTCATAACAACTCCACCAGTAGTATTTAAAGACTCAGCAATATAATAGTTTTCATCATCCCATCCAGCAAGTATTGCTGCATGACCACTTAAACCAATTAAATCTCCAGCTTTAACTCTACCAGAATTCATTAACTCAGGAGTGATATTTAGTTTTGTACCTAAGTCTGGCATTGAACGATGAGTTGTATCACCATCTTCACCAGCACCAATATCACCAACATCAAAACCACCATTTAATAACGTCCATGCTACAAATCCCGAACAATCTAATCCATTAGGGTAATACTCATTTCTAACCCATTTACCCCAGTTAGTAAAGTTCTTTAAATCGCATCCCCAAATAGCAGGGCCAACATAGTTAGCTCCTTTAGCTAAAGTACTAAATTTAGATTCATGTAGATACATACCTCGATGATAGTATCTACCTTCACCGTCTACTTTAGGGAACGGATCATAATTCTCTAACCTTCCATTTTCATAGAAGTAATCAATTCGATAAGAAAACTCTAATGTAGCAAATCTAGCTGCTGCTAAAACACCAGCACGAGTTCCATAACCGGCTTCATCAACTCTATCAAATAATATCTTATCTATTAAATCAGCATCTTCTTGAGAAAACTGTCTACAAGCAATATATTTTTTAGAAAAATCAATTTCTGGCTTTCTAATCAAAGGAGTAACTATAACATTAACCTTACCGGCTAAACCACCATCACCAGTTATCTTAACAATAGTAGTACCATAACCAACAGCTTCTATTTCACCGTTTTGATTAACAGTAGCAATACTTTCATTATCACTTGACCAAGTAACTTCGTCACTACCATCACCAAGTTTAACAACATTATATGTAATCTTTTCTTTTCTTCCCTTATACATATAAACATATTCTTTACTTGGTTTAACTTCTAATACTTTATTAATTTTAACTTTTTGCGTATTCAAATTACTAAGATTACCATATCTATCTTTTAAATAAATATCATAATCACCATCATTTAAAATAAAACTACAATTATCTTGTTTAGCAGTAATCCAATCATCGCTGTCTTTATCTACTTCTTCGCCTTTAGGAATAACTAAACAATATGTTGTCTTATCAAACTTATAAAAATAATTACCAACATCAATATTAATAACCATTTTATCTTCGTATTTTATACTATCGCTTAATTCAATATTAGTTACAAAAGGTGCAGCTGTAAAATTAGCTATAATCAATGTAACAATCAATACTAAAAAAAGAGAAATGATAAAAATAGGATATATAGCTTTTTTTAACATATCACACACCCCAAATTCGTAATTATTATAACATAAAGAAATAATTCATAAAAATTTAACTATTTATTAAAAAGTAAAGTGATGACAAAAATCTTAAATAATAGTATAATTACTTTAGAATAAGAGAGGTATTTAATATGGCAACAAATAGAGCAAACGTAACTTTTAGTGATGGTACCGTAATAGAAGTAGAAAAAGGTACTACAGTATACGATCTTAGCAAAATCTATAAGAAAAAAATGAAATATAGCATAGTTGGAGCAGAAGCTGATAACGAAATAGTTCCAATGGAAACTAAGATTATGAGAAACACTAAATTAGACTTTATAGATATAACAAGTACAAATGGATATAAGATAAATAAATGTGGCTTACAATTTGTTATCGAAGTAGCATTAAAAGAAGCTTTTGGTGAAGGATATGATGTAATATACGATCACTCAATAGCAAATGGCTTACATATGACAATCGATTGCGAGAAAAAGTTCACATTAAATGATGCTAAAAAGTTAAAGACAAAAATGAATGAAATCATCGCTAATGATGAAAGAATATATAACTTAAATGTTGAAAATAAAGAAGCAATATCTTATTACAACAAAGTTAAAGCACCTGAGAAATCTTCTAACATTCATAACTTAACTAATAAGATAGTTACTATGTATAAACTACGTAATTATTTAAACTATTTCTATTCAGAAATGCCATACTCAACTGGTTGTTTAAATAAATATGATTTAGTTTTCTTAGGAGATAATAAATTAGTATTACTATTCCCATCTCCTAATAGTAAATACAAAGTACCTGAATATATCCATTATCAAAACGTAATTAAATGTTTTGAAGAATCAAAGAAATGGGCTAATTCAGTCGGTATACCTTATTTAGCAGACATTAATAGGGTCGTATCAGAATCTAAAGTAGAAGGCTTAATTAAAATAGTAGAATCTGACTATGATAATCGTATTCATGATTTAGTTTCTGATGTAATTAAGAAAAAAGCTAAATATGTGTTACTTGCTGGTCCATCATCAAGTGGAAAAACAACAACTACTAAAAAGATAGCTCTTCAATTTAGAAGTAGAGGATATGAAACTTTAGTAATATCTGTAGATGACTTCTTTAAAGAAAGAGTTGATTCTCCAAAAGATGAAAATGGACATTATGATTTCGAATGCTTAGAAGCATTAGATATAAAATTATTAAGTAAGACATTAAAAGACTTACAAGCTGGTAAAAAAGTAGATCTTCCAGAGTTTAACTTTGTAACTGGTGAAAAAGAATATAAAAATGATCCAATTAAGCTAGGAGAAAATGCTATTATTCTTCTAGAAGGGTTACATTGCTTAAATGATGCAATGACTCCTGATTTAGATCCAGCTTTAAAATATAAAGTTTACTTAAGTCCATTTACACCACTAAATTACGATAGACATAACTATGTATCAACAACAGATTTAAGACTATTACGTCGTATTGTTAGAGATAATAGAGATCGTGCTATCGATGTTGGTAAAACAATTAGTTATTGGCAAACAGTAAGATCTGGTGAAGAAAAATATATCTTCCCATTTATAAACAATGTAGATACTATTTTAAATACATCATTAATATATGAAGTTGGTGTACTTAAAGTATTTGCTGAACCATTGCTTTATTCAGTTAAAACTAACTCACCATCTTATAATGAAGCAAGAAGATTAATTAATTCATTAAGAGTATTCTTCCCAATTCCATCAGACTATGTTCCTGATGAATCAATCTTAAGAGAGTTTATTGGTAAGAGCTCTTTTGAAAAGTTTAGATAGAAAGAGGTAATAAAATGATAAAAGTTGCAATTAATGGTTTTGGTCGTATTGGTAGACTTGCATTCAGAGAAATGATTACAGGAAGTGATTTCGATGTTGTAGCTATCAACGATTTAACAGATGCAGAAACATTAGCTTACTTACTAAAATATGATACTAATCATCGTTCATTCCATGAAGACATTATTGATTTCGAAGGTGATGAAATCGTAATCAAAGGAACAAAGAGAATCAAAGTATTTGCAGAACAAGATCCTGAAAAACTTCCATGGAGAGATCTAGATGTAGATGTAGTACTAGAATGTACTGGACATTTCACAGATTTAGAAGGAGCTAAAAAACATATCACTGCTGGAGCTAAAAAAGTTATTATTTCCGCACCAGGTAAAGGAGATATGAAAACAATCGTATATAATGTTAACTCTGATATACTTGATGGAACTGAAGAAGTTATCTCAGCAGCATCATGTACTACTAACTGTTTAGCACCTGTCTTAAAAGTAATAGAAGACAACATTGGCATAGTAAAAGGATATATGACTACTGTTCATGCATATACTAATGATCAAGCAACATTAGATATTCCTCATAAAAAAGGAATCCTTGCTCGTCGTGGACGTGCTTGTGCTATGAACATCGTACCTGCTTCAACAGGAGCAGCATCTGCTATCGGAAAAGTTATTCCTTCAATTGATGGAAAACTAGACGGAAATGCATTCCGTGTTCCAGTACCAGATGGTTCTGTAATTGATGTTACACTAGAATTAGCAAGAAACACTACTGTTGAAGAATTAAATAAACTATTTGAAGAAAACCAAAATGAAACATTAAAATTCACAATGGATCCTATCGTATCAAGTGATATTCTTGGTAAAAAAGTAGGAGCTACTGTTGATGGATTATTAACTAATGTTTTAGATAGTGATGGTAAACAATTAGTTAAAGTAGTAGCTTGGTATGACAATGAAATGGGTTATACTGCTCAAATGATGAGAACAGCAAAAAAACTAATGAATATTGAAAAATAAGTGCTCAGCACTTATTTTTTTTACTACTTTACATAATCAACATAAAATTAATTATTGTAAATAAAAAAAATATATCATATAATAATACTAGGTGATGATATGAAACGCAGGATACAGGACATGGAGGTTAGAAATAAAAAAGTACTTCTTAGATGCGACTTTAATGTACCTGTTGCCGATGGCAAGATCCTTGACGATAGCAAAATCATCGCTTCTTTGAATACTATCAATTACTTAGTAAAAGAAGGAGCAAGGATAATTATATTATCCCATTTTGGTAAAGTTAAAAGTGAAGGAGATAAACCCAAGAATTCTCTTGCACCTATAGCTGCCCGTCTTCAAGAATTGGTAAATACCAAAGTTATCTTTTCTAAACAGACTCGCAGTCTTTACCTTGAGGCTAAAATTGATAGCATGAATCCTGGGGAAATCATCGTTCTAGAAAATACTAGATTTGAAGATGTTCCTAATAAGCTTGAGAGTGGCAATGACACTCAACTAGCTATGTATTGGGCAGGTTTAGCCGACATATTTTGTTTGGATGCTTTTGGTTCAGCGCATAGAGAGCATGCATCAACTTCTGGCGTTGCTAAATACCTACCTAGTTGTATTGGGTTCCTTGTTCAACATGAAGTTGAAATGCTAGACAAATATATTTTAGCTGCTAAAAAACCATTTACTATCGTTATGGGCGGTGCAAAGGTTGAAGATAAGGTAGAACTTATTGAAGCTCTAATCCCTCAATGTGATCATCTTCTTTTAACAGGAGGTATCGCAAATTCTTGTTTAGTATCACTGGGTTTCGATGTAGGTAGTTCTTTACGAACTAAAGACCCTCAAATATTAGTGAGATTAAGGGAACTACTAGTTCAGTATCGTGACAAAATCATGGTACCAGTAGATGTAATCATCAGTCGTGTTTATAATGATTCTTATATAGAACATATAAACATTGATAAAATTCAAGAGGACGATATCGTTTACGATATCGGCGCTAAGACCGTTAACAAGTATCGAGAAGTTATTAATTCGTCTCAAACAATTTTTGTTAACGGCACTGCAGGAAAGTACGAAGACATACGTTTTGCAACAGGGACTAGAGAACTGTTGAATGCCATTGCGGATACCAACGCTATTAAAGTAGTCGGTGGTGGAGATGGCGTAAGTGCTGTAAAAAGTTTTAGATTAGAAGATAAATTTACCTTCTTATCTACCGGTGGCGGAGCTACGCTCGAGTATATTATTAATGGGGGCCTACCTGCAATAGATAACATCCAAGATGTTTAAAACATCACCTTCTAAGTAATCCAATTACTTAGATAATATTATTTAACGATACATAGTTATCAATTTATATTCTATTCTTTTAGAAAAGGATATGTTTTCATGAATAATGAAATCCAATTGTTGGTAGTGTGTAGAAAAAACGATATAAATTCGTTTATATCGAAAATCCATATTATTTCGAAAGAAATAATCATTAAGTATACTGCAGATACTTATAAAAAAGCGTTAAATATTATTAATGAAGCCACAAGCACATTTGATGCTATCATTATTGATGGCACATTCACTGATGAGAATGTATTATGCCTTTTAAAAGGCTATGTTAACGAAATGTTAATTTCACGAACAATCATTATTGATAATATCAAGATGGATTGTTATAACTTGTCTTCGAGTAAATATCAAATATTTAATATCTTTCCTAAAAGTTATAGACCCGAAGAATTAATAATCTCACTAAAAGAAATCAAAAGTAAGAATGAAATTTACAACCTAAAAAAGATTTCATTGTATGATGAAATAGCAGTAGTCTTAAAAAGACTTGGAATCGCGCCCGATATTAATGGTTTCCATTATTTAAGGAAAGCTATCTATGAATGCTATTTACATCCGAATTTGTTAACGTCTATTACGAAGAATGTCTATCCTATGCTTTCTACTACTTTCGACAAGAATGAAAGCTGTATTGAGCGATCGATTAGATTTGCAATCGAATCCGGGTGGAATCGTGGAGATTACGAATATTCGTCTAGTCTCTTTCGTAGCTGTGTTGGTTACAATACGGCCAAGCCCACCAATAATGAATTTATTGCTGTCATAGTAGACATGTTGCTTATTCAAAAAGGAAAAACATCATACTAGCTTTTGGAAAGACCCTTTTGGGTCTTTTTTTATTTATAAAAAAATGTTTATATGCTATTATAAAATTAGGAGTATGTACAATGAAAAAAGTAATAACAATTATATTAGATGGTTTCGGTATGCGTGAAGACATATATGGAAATGCCGTTAAAATGGCCGGAATGACTAATTTTATAAATATATGGAATAAATACCCACACTGCTTGCTAAGAGCTAGTGGTGAAGCTATAGGCCTTCCAGAAGACCAATGTAGTAGTAGTGAATTAGGTCATGAAATATTTGGTGCTGGAAGAGATATAAATTATAAGATAAATGATTTAAATGAAACCTTTAAAAAAGATAGATTAAAGTATAATCCTAAATATAATGAACTAATTGCAGACTTATTAGATAAAAAAAATAATCTACACATTGTTGCTTTACTTTCTGATGGAGGAGTATCTTCTCACATCAATCATTTAATATCTTTTATTAAAGAATTAAGAAAGAGTAAAGTTAACAACAATATATTTATTCATGCTTTATCAGATGGTAAAGACTCTGATCGTAAATCAATCATTAAATATATGAATAAACTAGAAAGCAATGTTGATGAAAACGTTAAGATATCTTCGATATGTGGTCGTTTCTATTGCTTAGATGTTAATAAGACATATAAAAAGTTAAAAACGTATTATGAATTATTATTTGAATCAAAAGGAGTTAATGCTTTAAATTTAAATAGAGTAATAAACAAATGCTATGAAAGAAAAGTAACAGATGAATATTTACCACCTTTAAAAACAGCATCATATACTCCAATTGAAAAAGATGATATCTTAATGATAATGAATTATAGCGAAGAAGAACAAATAGAATTACTAAACTCTATTGTTTCTAAAAGTTTTGATGGATTCTCAAGATTAGGACCAATTCCTAAAGTATATAGCTTATATCCAATAGCTTATAACTTAAATAAAAATTACTTCTTTGATAATAAAAGAACTAATAATACATTAATAGAATACTTATCTAGTTTAGGAATAAACCAAGCAAGAATATTTGAAGAATGTAAAAAGTATTCTATGACATACTATTTAGATGGTAAAAGAAATCTAAAACTAGATAATTGCAATACTATCTGTATTCCATCTATTTCTCCAGATGATATTATTCATAAACCAGAATTAAACTCTCTCCAAGTAGCTAAAACAGCTATTAAATGTATGGAAGAAGATTATGACTTTATTCTGGCTAATATAGCTAATGCAGATATAGTAGGCCATACGGGTAATTTCCAAGCTACAATTAATAGCTTACAAGCTGTAGATGTTTGTTTAGGTAAGATATTAGAAGCAGCAGAAGAGAACTTTTATAAAGTAATAATTCTTTCTACTCATGCTAAAGCCGATACAATAATTGATCGTGATAATAACATAGTAACTAAGAATACCTTAAGTTCAGTTCCTTTTATGATACTAGATAAAAAAGTTAAACTAAGAAACGGTAATCTTAAGATGGCAGCTCCAACAATTCTTAGTTATTTAGACATTGCTTTACCAAAAGAAATGAAAGAAACAGAAATTTTATTAGAAAAAAATAAATAATAGAACGTAAACAAAAATTTATGTTCTTTTATTTTTTGCAAAAATAGTAAAAAAATGCTTGATTTTAGGGCTTTTTATGTTATAATTAAAAACGTATGACTGCGTAGATGTGCGAGGTTGCCGATACACTAGGAGAGGTTGTTACATACTTTCTGATAAATAATCGGGTAATTCGTTCGGAGCAAGCCTATACTAGATATAGACGAAGGGAGGACATATAATGTCAAGTAACAAAGTTCGTATTACTCTTAAAGCATATGATCATAGACTTTTAGATCAAGCATGCGGAAGAATAGTAGAAACTGTTAAAAGAACTGGGGGAGAAGTTGTTGGACCTGTACCACTTCCTACTGAAGTAGAAAGAGTTACAATTCTAAGAGCTGTTCACAAGTATAAAGACTCTAGAGAACAATTTGAAAGTCGTACTCATAAGAGACTTATTGATATTAAGAACCCTACAAAAGAAACAGTTGAAGCACTTGCTCACTTAGATATTCCAAGTGGTGTAGCTATCAACATCAAATAATTAACAAAATATAATGGAGGAAAGAGAAATGAAAGGAATCTTAGGACGTAAAGTCGGAATGACTCAAGTCTTTACAAAAGATGGAAAACTTGTTCCTGTAACTGTTGTTTCTGTTGAACCAAATGTTGTAACTCAAGTTAAAACAGTTGAAACTGATGGTTATAACGCAATTCAATTAGCTACAGTAGACAAGAAAGAAAAGAATGCTAGTAAAGCTAGCGTTGGTCATGCTAAAAAAGCACAAACAACTCCTAAGCGCTACTTAAAAGAAATTCGTGATTACGAAGGTACTTATAACTTAGGAGACAAAATTAGCGCTGACGTATTCACGGCTGGTGAGTATGTTGACGTAACTGGTACTAGTAAAGGACATGGTACTGAAGGTGTTATCGAACGTTGGAATCAATCAAGAGGCCCTATGGCTCACGGTTCACGTTATCACAGAAGACCAGGTTCACTTGGAACAATGCGTCCAATGCGTGTTATCCCAGGTAAAAAATTACCAGGTCACATGGGTGTTGAAACAACAACAATCCAAAATCTAGAAATTATCGAAGTAAATGCTGCTGAAAATTATATTTTAGTAAGCGGAAATGTTCCAGGAGCTAAACAATCTTTAGTTTTAATTAAAACAGCTGTTAAGAAAAATGGTTCAGCTGAACCAAAAGAAATCTTAACTTATGGTGAAGAAACAGTTGTTGATGAAGTTGTAGAGGAGACTCCAGTAGAAGAAGTAGCAGAAGCTGCTACTGAAGAAGCTGCTGTTGAAGAAACAGTTGAAGAACCAGTAGAAGAAGCTGCTGAAGAAACTGCTGAAGAGGCTACAGAAGAAAACCAAGGAGAAAGTAAGTAATTTACTTAGAAAGGTGATCTAATATGGCAAAAATACAATTAATTAACGTTAAAGGTGAAAAACTAAAAGATATAACATTAGCTGATAATGTTTGGAACATTGAAGGTAATGACATTGTTCTTAAAAAAGCAATCGATTTACAATTAGCAGCAACTAGACAAGGAACTGCAAAAACTAAAACTCGTTCTGAAGTTTCAGGTGGTGGAAGAAAACCATGGAGACAAAAAGGAACTGGTAGAGCTCGTCAAGGTAGTATTCGTGCTACTCAATGGCGTGGTGGTGGAATCGCTGGTGGAGTTACTCCAAGAGATTACACATTCGATATTAATAAAAAGGAAAGAGTGTTAGCTCTTAAAACTGCACTTACTCATAAATTCCAAGATAAGGAATTAGTAGTTGTAGATAAAGTTGAATTTAAAACATTAAAAACTAAAGAAGTTAAAGATTTAATGGCAGCATTAAAACTTGACGGAAAAGTTTTATTCGTAACTGGCGAAGACAACGAAAACCTATATATGGCTAGTAGAAATCTTGGTTATGCTTACAACATTAATGCAGATGAAATAAACTGCTATGACCTAGTAAATGCTGACATCCTAGTTTGTGATGAAAAAGCAATAGAAGTAATTGAAGGGGGACTTAAATAATGAAAGATTATACTGATATTATTCTTGCACCTGTAATTACAGAAAAAGCTGCTATCCAAGCAGAAAACAATATATATACTTTCAAAGTAGCTGCTGATGCTAATAAAACTGAAATTAAAAAAGCTATCGAAGCTGCATTTGGTGTAAAAGTAGTTAAAGTTAATACTTTAAATACTAAAGCTAAATCAAAAAGAGTTGGAAGATATACTGGAAAAACTAATACTTATAAGAAAGCGTTCATCACTTTAGCTGATGGCGACAAAATAGAACTATAGAAGGAGAGAAGAAATTATGGCAATAAAGAATTATAATCCTACGACTAATGGACGTCGTGGAATGACTACTTTAGCAAACACTGAAATAACTACTTCAACTCCTGAAAAATCATTAGTTGTTTCTAAAACTAAAACTGGTGGAAGAAATAACCAAGGAAAAATGACAGTTCGCCACATTGGTGGAGGAGCTAAACAAAAATACAGAGTTATCGATTTTAAAAGAGATAAAGTAGGAGTTACTGGTAAAGTAGCTACTATCGAATATGATCCAAATCGTAATGCTAACATTGCATTAATCAATTATAGAGATGGTGAAAAAAGATATATCATCGCTCCAAAAGATTTAACAGTTGGATCAATCATTGAAAGTGGAGAAAATGCTGATATCAAAGTTGGTAACGCATTACCACTTGCTAACATTCCAGTTGGTACAACAATTCATTGTATTGAATTACAACCTGGAAAAGGAGCTGCATTATGTAGAGCAGCTGGAACAAGTGCACAAATCTTAGGACGTGAAGATAAATATGTTTTAATCAGATTACAATCTGGCGAAACAAGAAAAGTTCTAGGAACTTGTATAGCTACTATCGGAGTTGTAGGAAACGAAGACTACGAATTAGTAAACTGGGGAAAAGCAGGACGTACACGCCACTTAGGTGTAAGACCTACTAACCGTGGTTCTGTAATGAACCCTAACGACCACCCACATGGTGGTGGTGAAGGACGTGCTCCAGTAGGACGTAAGTCACCAATGACTCCATGGGGTAAAAAAGCTATGGGTCTTAAGACTCGTAAAGATAAAAAGAAATCTAGCAAGCTAATTGTTAGTCGTAAGAAAAAATAGGAGGAAATAAATAATGGCAAGAAGTTTAAAAAAGGGACCTTATGTATTCGATAGATTACTAAAAAAGGTTCAAGAATTAAATAAAAACAACAAAAAAGAAGTTATTAAAACTTGGTCTCGTCGTTCAACTATTTATCCTGATTTCATCGGACATACAATAGCTGTACATAACGGAAAAGAATTTATCCCAGTTTATATAACTGAAGATATGGTTGGCCATAAACTTGGTGAGTTTGCATTAACTCGTAAGTTTGGTGGACATGCTGGACAAAAGTAGGAAGGGAGAATAAGTAATGGAAACATATGCAATACATAAAGGTGCTATGATCGCTCCTCGTAAAGCAAGAATGACTCTTGACTTAGTAAGAGGAAAAGACGTTGCAACTGCACAAGGTATTCTAGAAAATACTAACACTAAAGCAAGCAGATTAATCCTTAAGGTATTAAATTCTGCTGTAGCTAACGCTGTTAATAACTTCGGCGCAAATGAATCTGAACTTGTTATCTCTGAATGCTACATTAATCCAGGACAAGTTTTAAAAAGAATAAAATTCGGTTCAAGAACAAAAGTTGACAGAAGAGACAAAAGAACAAGTCATATAACTGTTAAAGTATCTGATAATAAGGAGGCAAAATAGTATGGGACAAAAAGTTAATCCAATAGGACTAAGAGTTGGCGTTAACAAAGATTGGCAAGCTTCTTGGTTTGCTAACAAAAAAGATTTTGGAACATTATTAAATAAAGATGACAAAATTCGTAAATATTTAGCTAACAAAATGAAAGATGCTGCAGTTGCTGAAGTAATAATCGAAAGAACTGCAAAAAGAACTGACGTAAAAATCTATACTGCTAAACCTGGTGTTATTATCGGACATGGCGGCGAAGATATTGAAAAATTAAGAAATGAATTAAAGAAATTAGTAGATGAAGAAATTTATGTATCAATCATCGAAGTTAAAAATCCAGATTTAAATGCTCAATTAGTTGCTGAGCAAATTGCTCAACAAATCGAAGCTCGTGCACCATTCAGAAGCGCACAAAAGAGAGCTATCAGAAACACTATGAAGGCTGGAGCTAAAGGTATTAAAACTGCAGTTTCAGGAAGATTAGGTGGAGCTGAAATGGCACGTACTGAAGGATATACTGAAGGTACTGTTCCACTACATACAATCAGAGCTGATATTGACTATGCTATCGCAGAAGCTAATACAACTTATGGTAAGATTGGTGTAAAAGTTTGGATTTACAAAGGTGAAATTCTTCCTACTAAGAAAAATAAGAAGGGAGATGTAGAAAATGTTGATGCCAAAAAGAACTAAGTATCGTAAACAACATCGTTTATCATACGAAGGAAAAACAAAAGGTAACGTTAAATTAAACCAAGGAGAATATGGTTTAGTTGCTACTGAAGGTACATACATTACAGCCCAACAAATTGAAGCAGCACGTATCGCAATGACTCGTTTCATGAAACGTGGTGGCCAAGTTTGGATTAACATCTTCCCACATTTACCAATTACTCAAAAACCACTTGGTGTTCGTCAAGGTAAAGGTAAAGGTAACGTAGAAAAATGGGTTGCTGTTGTTAAAAAAGGAAAAATTATGTTTGAAATCGGTGGAGTTGACGAAGCTACTGCTAGAGAAGCTTTAAGACTTGCATCACACAAACTACCAATTCCTTGCAAAATAATTAAAAAGGAAGGTGAATCTAATGAAGGTTAATGAATTAGTTAAAGAGCTTAGAGCTTTATCAACTGAAGATCTAGAAGCTAAAATTAAAGAATCTAAAAAAGAATTATTTGATCTTAGATTAAAACAATCAACTGGTTCATTAGAACAACCATCTAAGATTCATGAATTAAGAAAGAATATCGCTAGAATGAAAACAATCCTAGCAGAAAGAGAAAATGGAGGCGAACAATAATGGAAGAAACTAAAAGAATGTCACTAGTAGGAAAAGTTGTTAGTGCAAAAAATGATAAAACTATCACAGTTTTAGTTGAAACATATAAAAAGCATCCACTTTATGGAAAAAGAGTTAAATACTCTAAGAAGTATACTGCTCATGATGAGAATAATAAAGCTAAAGAAGGGGACACAGTTAGAATTGTAAGTACTAGACCACTTTCAAAGACTAAGAGATTTGAACTTGCTGAAGTACTAATCGAAGCTGTTGTTCTATAGTAGGGGGTATCATTTATGGTAATGCAAGAATCAAGACTTAAAGTTGCTGATAACTCTGGTGCTCGTGAAATACTAGTTATTAGAGTAGTAGGCGGAAGTAGAGTAAAAAGCGGTAACATTGGTGATATCGTTGTTGGAACTGTTAAAAAAGCTATTCCAAATAGTAACGTTCCAAAAGGAAGAGTTGTAAAAGCTGTAATCGTTAGAACAAAACAAGGTGTAAGACGTGCTGATGGATCATATATTAAATTTGATGACAACGCATGTGTATTAATTAGAGATGACAAGAGTCCAATCGGAACTAGAGTATTAGGACCTATTGCTCGTGAATTACGTGATCATGATTTCATGAAAATATGTTCACTTGCACCTGAAGTTATATAGGAGGCACTTGAAATATGAAAGTTAAAGTTGGAGACAATGTAAAAATTCTTGCTGGTAAAGACAAAGGAAAAACAGGAAGAATAATTAAAACTCTAAGAAAAGAAAACAAAGTTGTTGTTGAAGGAATTAATATGATTAAAAAACATATTAAACCTAACAGAATGAATGAAGTTGGTTCAATCGTTGATGTTGAAGCACCAATTCATGTATCTAACGTAAAAGTTGTAGCTGAAGAAAAGAAAGCTGCTAAAAAAGCAGAAGTAAAAGAAGCTAAAACAACTGCTAAAAAAGAAGCAAAAACTACAGCAAAAAAAGCAACTAAAAAATCAGAAAAGAAAGCTAGTTAGGAGAGGGAAATATGAGTACATTTAAAAAATTATATAATGAACAAATAGCTGACTCTCTAATGAAGAAATTTAACTATAATTCTAAAATGGAAGTTCCAAGATTAGAAAAAATAGTTATTAACATGGGAGTTGGAGAAGCTTCTAAAGATTCTAAATTTATGGAAGCTGCTGTTAAAGACTTAGAATTAATCGCTGGTCAAAAACCTGTTGTAACAAAAGCTCGTAAATCTATAGCTGGCTTTAAAATAAGAGAAGGCCAAACAATCGGAGCAAAAGTTACACTTCGTGGCGAAAATATGTACAATTTCATGGAAAAACTTGTTAAAGTTGCTCTTCCACGTGTTCGTGATTTTAGAGGTATTTCTAAAACTGCATTCGATGGAAAAGGAAATTATACTTTAGGTATTAAAGAACAAATCATTTTCCCAGAAATTGATTACGATCAAGTACTTAAATTAAGAGGTATGGATATCGTATTTGTAACTACAGCAAAAACAAATGAAGAGGCATTAGAACTATTAGATGGTTTCGGAATGCCATTTAGAAAGTAGAAAGAGGAGGAAAGAATCATGGCAAAAACAAGTTTAAAAGTTAAACAACAAAGACCTGCAAAATTTAAATCAAGAGCTTATACTCGTTGCGAGAGATGTGGACGTCCTCACGGAGTTCTACGTAAATACAAATTATGTCGTATTTGCTTCAGAGAAATGGCAAATAACGGACAAATTCCAGGCGTTAAAAAGGCAAGTTGGTAGAAAGGAGGAATTTAGACTATGGTAGGAGATATAATAGCTGATATGCTTACAAGAATTCGTAATGCAAATCAAATGAGATATGAAAATGTTGAAGTTTTAGGTTCAAAAATGACTTTAGGAATTGCTGAAATACTAAAACGTGAAGGATACATTGAAGATTTCAAATATGAAAAAAATAGCAAAGGTGATAAATTAAATATCACATTAAAATATGGCAATAAGAAAGAAAGAGTTATCACAGGTTTAAAGAGAATCTCTAAATCTGGATTACGTATCTATGCCAAAAGTGATGAAATTCCTCGTGTTCTTAACGGACTAGGAACCGCCATCATTTCAACTTCAAAAGGATTAATGACTGACAAAGAAGCTCGTGAAGCTGGTCTAGGAGGAGAAGTACTTGCCTATATTTGGTAGGGAAAATTGGTTATGAGTAGAATAGGAAAAAGAGAATTAGTAATTCCTGCAGGAGTTACTGTAACTGTTGACAATAATACTGTAACTGTTAAAGGTCCTAAAGGTGAATTAAGCTACACAAAAGCTGCAGCTATCACTGTTGAAGAAGTTGAAGGAAAAATCGTTACAAAAAGACCTAACGATAGTAAAGTAAATAAACAACTACATGGAACAACAAATGCTTTAATTAAAAACATGATTGTTGGTGTAACTGATGGTTATGAAAAAGGTTTAGAAGCTGTCGGAGTTGGATATAGATTCCAAGTATCTGGAAGCAAATTAACATTAAACGTTGGTTATTCAAATCCAGTAGTTATGACTGTTCCTGCTGGTTTAAAAGCAGAACAAATAAGCAATACTGAAATTACTATTTCAGGTATCGATAAACAAAGAGTTGCCGAATTTGCGGCTAATGTTCGTTCAGTAAGAGAACCAGAACCATATAAAGGTAAAGGTATCCGTTATAAAGGCGAATATGTACGTCGTAAAGAAGGTAAGAAAGCAGCTAAATAGGGTAAGGAGTCGAGAATATTATGATAGTTAAAGAATCAAGAAATGATTTACGTAAGAAAAGACATGCTCGTGTTCGTAAAACTGTTAGTGGAACAACTGAATGTCCTAGATTAAACGTATTTAGATCAAATACACAAATATTTGCTCAAATTATCGATGATGTTAAGGGCGTTACTCTTGCTAGCTCTTCATCTGTCGAATTAAAAATCAAAAACGGAGGCAACGTTGAAGGTGCCAAAGTTGTTGGTAAAGATATTGCTGAAAAAGCAAAGAAATTAAAAATCAAAAAAGTTGTTTTTGATAGAGGTGGATACCTTTATCATGGACGTGTAGAAGCTTTAGCAGAAGCAGCACGTGAAAACGGACTAGAATTCTAAGAGGGAGGAACGGATTATGCAAAATAAAAAAGTAGAACCTAAGAAAAGCTTACTTGAAGAAAAAGTCGTTTCAATCGGCCGTGTAACAAAAGTTACAAAAGGTGGACGTCATTTTAGATTTTCAGCAACAGTTGTTGTAGGAAATAGAAAAGGATTAGTTGGAATCGGAACTGGAAAAGCAAACGAAGTTCCAGAAGCTATTAAAAAAGCTATTCAAGCAGCTAATAAAAACGTAACAAAAGTTGCATTAATTGATAACAGAACAATCCCACATGAAGCTATTGGTAAAGTAGGACGTGCTCAAGTTTTAATTAAACCTGCTGCTCCAGGTACTGGAGTTATCGCTGGTGGTAGTGCTCGTGACGTTTTAGAGCTTGCCGGAGTACGTGATATAGTTTCTAAATCATTAGGATCAAATACTAAAATTAACGTTGCTAAAGCAACACTTAATGCTCTTATGATGCAAAAGACACCTGAACATGTTGCAGAACTAAGAGGAAAGAAAGTTGAGGAGTTATAATATGAAGTTAAATGAATTACAAAAAGCTCCTGAAGCTAAAGTTGCAAAAAGAGTTGGACGTGGACAAGGAAGCGGCAACGGTAAAACTGCTGGCCGTGGAGAAAAAGGTCAAAAATCACGTTCAGGAGTAAGCATTCCAGCTTGGTTCCAAGGTGGACAAACTCCATTATATAGAAGATTACCTAAACGTGGATTTAATAATGCACAATTCAGAACTGAATTTGCAACAATTAACTTAAGTGATCTTAACAAACACTTTAATGATGGAGATGTTGTTTCTCCAGAATTATTAAAAGAAAAGGGAATTATCAAAAAACAACTTTGTGGAATTAAAGTTTTAGGCAATGGTGAACTAGAAAAGAAGCTTACAATTAAAGCTCACAGATTCTCAAGTTCAGCCGTTACAAAAATTGAAAGTGCTGGCGGAAAAGCTGAGGTGATCTAGATGTTTTCTAATCTAAAACAGCTATTTACCAGAGAAAATAAAGATTTAAGAAAAAGAATTTATTTTACCTTTTTCTGTTTAGGAATATTTAGTTTTGGTAGTACAATTACTGTTCCTTGGGCTACTCAATATATGGGTTCATTAGGTTTCCTAGAAATCTTTAACTTAATGACTGGTGGAGGATTAAGATCTTTCTCTATCTTCGCATTAGGAGTAACACCATATATTACAGCTCAAATCATTACACAAATATTACAAATGGATATAGTTCCATATTTTAAAGAATTAAAAGAAGAGGGGTACACTGGTAAACAAAAAATAAATAAAATTACTAGATATCTTGGTGTTTTATTCGCTGTTATCCAAGGATTTGTATTTACAATTGTTTATTCAGGATCTAAAGATCCAATGGTTATAGTAAAAACTACATTAGTTCTAACAGCAGGTACATGTGCCTTATTGTGGATTGGTGATAGAATTACTAAAAATGGTATCGGAAACGGATTATCACTTATGATCATGGCTGGTATCTTACAATCAATGCCAAACATCTTTACTAGTGCATTTAATGAATTAGTAAAAGGTGAGACATTTGGTACTACGTTAGGATCAGTATTATTCGCTTCATTCGTAATAGTGTATTTACTAGTAATAGTTGGAATGGTATGGGTTCAACTTGCAGAAAGACGAATCCCTATCCAATATGCTAACAGAACAAACAGTGCATACGGAGGACATCAAAATTTCCTTCCTATCAAAATAAATTCTGCTGGTGTTATTCCAGTAATATTCGCATCAACTTTATTAACAATTCCAGTTACAATTACAGGATTTATCGGTAAAGGACAAGGTTTTGTAGAAAAATATCTAGATAATACAACATTAACAGGATTTATCCTATATATGGCTTTAATATTATTCTTTGGATATTTCTATACTTTCCTACAAATGAATCCAGAAGAAATGGCTAAGAATTTAAATAAAGCAGGTGCTTACATTCCAGGTGTTAGACCAGGAAATGACACAATTGAATATGTTAGTGATGTTTTAAGTAAACTAACAATCGTTGGTTCCATATTCTTAATGATTATTGCCGGCTTACCTATTTTATTCTCTAAGTTCTCAGGACTTACAAGTACTGTAACAATAGGAGGAACTGGATTACTAATCGTTGTTGGAGTTGCAATAGAAACATACAAACAACTAGAAAGTAGTTTAGTAAGTAGAAGTCATAGAAAGGCAATAAGAAGGTAATGAAGAATATTATATTTTTAGCAGTACAAGGTGCTGGAAAAGGAACATTCGCAAAAAAACTTAAAGAAAAATATGGATATGCTCATATATCAACAGGAGACATCTTAAGAGAAAGAGCTGCTGTTGGTGATGAGTTAGGAAATAAAATCAAAGATATGATTGATAATGGAAAATTTGTTCCAGATGATATCATCTTTGATGCTGTTGAGTTTAAAATTACTCAACCAGAGTGTGAAAAGGGGTATATCCTTGATGGTTTCCCTAGAAACCTAGCGCAAGCTGAAGGATATAGTAAAATCCTAGAAAAACTAGGAAAAGATTTAGGAGTAGTTATTAATTTAACAATTCCTGAAGAATTATTAAAACAAAGAATTATTGGTCGTCGTCTTTGTCGCGATTGCGGAGCTATATATAACATATATAACGAAGCATTCCAACCAAAGGTAGAAGGTGTTTGTGATAAATGTGGTGGCGAGTTATATCAAAGAGATGATGATAACGAAGAGTCAATGAACACAAGAGTTAAAACATATTATGAAGTAACTGAACCAATAATTGATTATTACAAAGAACAAGGCGTACTACATACTGTCGATTCTTCACAAGAAGTTGATACAGTATTTAGTGAAATAGAAAAAATTCTTGGGAGTGAAGATGTGAATAACTAAAAAGTTATTCACATCTGAATCACTCTAATATAGTTATGGAGATATAAAATGGCTAAAGAAGAGAAAATTGAAGTAGAAGGTAAAGTTGTTGAGATCCTTAAAGGAGGAACTCCAATTGTAGAATTACCTAATGGACATACTGTAGAAGCCTACGTTTCTGGTAAAATGCGAGTTAATATGATTCGTATCTTACCAGGTGATACAGTAACAATAGAATTATCGCCTTATGACTTAACACGTGGGCGCATAATATGGAATAAGAGATAAATGGAGGTACAATTATGAAAGTTAGACCATCAGTTAAGAAAATTTGCGCAAAATGCAAAATTATTAGAAGAAAAGGAAAAGTAATGGTTATTTGTGAAAATCCAAAACACAAACAAAAACAAGGCTAATAGGAGGTAAAGTATGGCACGTATTAAAAATATTGAATTACCAGGCGAAAAGCACACTTGTATAGGTTTAACTGCTATCTTTGGTATAGGTAGAAGTTTAGCTAACCAAATCTGTGATGCAGCTGGTGTTGACAGAGCTAAAAAAATTAAAGATTTAACAGAAGAAGAAATAACAAAACTTCGTACAGAAGTAGATAAACAAATGGTTGAAGGTGACCTTCGTCGTGAAGTTCAAATGAACATCAAGAACAAAATGGAAATTAATAGTTACCAAGGTACTAGACATAAAAAAGGTCTTCCTGTACATGGTCAAAGAACTTCAAGAAATGCTCGTACAAGAAAAGGTAAAGGTAAAGTAGTTGCTAACAAGAAGAAAGCTACTAAATAATAAATAGGAGGTTAAATAGATTATGGCTTATAATAGAAGAAAAAGAAAAGTTAAAAAGAATGTGCCAGAAGCACAAGCTCATATTCATTCAACATATAACAACACTATCGTTACTATTACTGATAAAGACGGTAACGTAGTAAGTTGGGCTTCTGCAGGTACAATTGGTTATAAAGGATCAAAGAAGAAAACTCCATTTGCTGCTGGTATGAGCGCTGAAGCTGCTGCAAAAGCTGCAATGGACAACGGAGTTAAAAAAGTAGAAGTATTTGTTAAAGGTTTAGGTGCAGGACGTGAAAACGCAATTCGTTCATTACAAACTGCCGGCTTAGAAATTACTACAATTAATGACGTTACTCCAGTTCCACATAACGGATGTCGTCCACCAAAACGTCCAAGAAATTAATTGAAGGAAGGAACTTAGGATATGTTAAGATTTGAAAAACCAGAATACAAAATTACAGAATACATAGAGAATAATCACTATGGAAAATTTGAACTAGAACCACTTGAAAGAGGTTTTGGTACAACTATTGGTAATGCTTTGAGAAGAGTTATGTTATCAAGTTTACCAGGAAGCGCTATAACATCTGTTAAAATTGAAGGTGTTATGCATGAATTCCAAAAAATAGATGGTGTAGTTGAAGATGTAACAGCAATCGTTCTTGCATTAAAAAGCATCGTTATTAAAAATCACTCTGAAGAAGATAAAGTTATCAGAATTAGCGCTGATAAAGAAGGTGCTATCACAGCTGGTGACATCGAAAGAGATGCTGATGTTGAAATCATCAATCCAGATTTAGTAATTGCTAACCTTGTAAAAGGTGGAAAACTAGAAATGGAAATGACAGTATCTAACGGAAGAGGATATGTAGATGCAAAAGCAAATCAAAAACTTTTAGGTGAAACTAAAGCAGGTGTTATTGCAATAGATTCACTATACTCACCAATCGAAAGAGTTAGCTACGAAGTAGAGAGCGCTCGTGTAGGTCAAAATGAAAATTTTGATAAATTAATAATGAACGTTTATACAAATGGATCAATTACTCCAGAAGAAGCTATGGCTTTATCTGCAAGAATTTTAATTGAACATTTTAATATCGTAACAGATTTAAATTCAATCAGTGACGTTTCAGGATTAATGGCTGAGAAGAAAGTTGATACAATCACTAAGACTCTAGAAACTCCAATTGAAGAAATTGAATTCTCTGTACGTGCTTATAACTGCTTAAAGAGAGCTGGAATTAATACAGTTCAAGATTTAATTTCTAAAAAAGAAGTAGAAGTTACTAAGATACGTAATTTAGGTAAGAAGTCTTTAAAAGAAGTTATAGATAAAGTTAAAGAAATGGGACTTAAGTTCCGCGATTAAAAATAACAAGGAGGTAAAATACTTATGGCAAAATATAGAAGATTAAATAGAGAAAAAAGTATCAGAAGAAGTATTTTAGCTAGTTTAACTAAAGATGTTATCTTAAATGAATCAGTAGTTACAACTGAAGCTAGAGCTAAAGAAGTAAGAAAATTCGTTGAAAAGATGATAACTTATGGAAAAAGAGGAACTTTAGTATCAAGAAGAAAAGCACTTGCTTTCTTAAATAATGACAATGAAGTAGTTACTAAGGTTTTCAATGAACTTGCTAAACGTTATGAAACTAGAAATGGTGGATACACTAGAATTATCAAATTAAAAGAAAGAGTTGGCGATGACGCTTTAACTGTAAAATTAGAACTAGTTTAATAGTTCTTTTTTTATTGGTTTATAAAAAGAGTTTTATTGAAAAAGACTTAGTATTATGTTATTATTATCTTAGACTAGGATAAAAGGGTGTGTTCTATGGACGATAAATTAAAAGTTTTTTGGAATCTAGACATTTTAGTTAAAATGTGTCGTTCAAAAAGTGATGGACCAGCGCTTAAAGTAGAAGAAGCAGAAATCGAAGAAAAATGCGCTAGTTACAAACAAGAAATCGAAGATATTAAATCTCAATTAGATGAAGAATCTTATGATACATCTGCTGAAATGGCAGACCGAAATATAGAAATTATAACTAAAAAAATATTAAAGACTTTAAAAAACACTTTAAAAGAAAAAAATCAAGCATTAGAAGTACTTAAAGAAAGAGAAAGCGATTTCTACAAAGATACTTCTGTATTAAGAGAAACAAAAAATAGTTATGAAAACTATATTTTAAGCATGGAAGAAAGAGTTGGCGAAACAACTGATAAAGAGATAATTGATAGATATAACACACTTATTGAAGAAGCTAAAGAAAAGATTGTTAACGTTTCTGAAGAAATTGAAATAGGAAACGAATCATACAGTAATGTACAAGAAGAAATCTTAAGTCTAACAGAAGAAATTAGAGATTTAGAAGAACAAATCGATAAAAAGAAAAAATTACTAGAAGAAACCCAAAGAAACCTAGAAAGTAAAGATACTTATATCGATAAAACTAAAAAAGAAAAAAATATTAAAAAGATAGCTGATTTAGAATCAAAGATTGAAAAATTAAATTCTAGATTAGAAGAAATAAGACAAGATCCACAATACATTGAAACAAGAATAAAAGATATTCTTACAAGCAAAGAAGATGTATTCAATGCTAGAGATTATATTATTCAATTAGTAAATATTGCTATTAAGCAACCATACATCAATGTACCAACAGATAATGCCTTAGAAGAAGAGTTATTAAGAGCTACTCAAGCTAGAGATGCTTTTGCTAACGAAATAGATCAAAAGAAATATGATATTCTAGAATCTAATACACCAGAAAAAATACGTACAGACTTCTTAAAAGAACGTATTTCAAATTGGGAACAAGAATCAAATAGATTAAAAGAGAAAATTAATTTAATAGATAAAGATGCTGAATATTCATATGAAGAAAAAGATAAAGCTATAGCTGAAATGATTGAAAGCATGAAAAAAGACTTAGCTGAATATCAAAAAGCTTATGATAATACACCTGATACAGATTTAGGTGCTAAAGCTACTGCTAAAGTTGCTTTAGAAGAGAAGAAAGATGATATCCTAGCAGCTGAAAGAATTGCTCAATCATTCAAAAAAGATGAGAGTGAAGAAATCGCTGAAGCAACACATGCATTGAAATATGAATGTGAACAAATAAGCATGAAAATTCAAAATGCTTTCAATGAAATGGATGAAATTAGAAGTAGATTACTATCTAAGAAAGCTGGAGCATTAGATATCGCTTCTCAAAACAAAGATAAAGATAAACTAAAAGAGCTTGCTCAAATAGTTGTTGATATTAAACATCGTCGTCAGTTCGCTGAACCACCTATTGAAATAGCTCATAGATTAGAAGAAACACTTCATTTAGATTTAACTAGTGGAATCGACTTAGAATACATCAATGCTAATAATGTAATCGAGCCAAGAAATTATGATGAATTTATTGCTAAAGAACCACAAGAACAAATTGAACTAGTTGAAGTAACAGATGAAGAAATTCCTGAAGAGGTAGCAGTAGAAACATCTGATGAAGATAAAAGAGGATACAAGGTAATTGAAGAAGTTGAAATTACAAATCCTGCTGTTTACTTTGATGAACAAGAAGAAGGAACAGCTAATGAACTAGTAGAGAAGAGTATTGAAGAAATAGAAAATAAAGCTGATCCAGTTGAAACACAAGAAGTACTTGTTGAAAATGAGCCAGTTGCTGAACCATTAACAGAAGAGGTTGTTGAAGAAGTTCCAACTGAGCCAGTAGTTGAAGAAGTACCTGCTGAACCAGCAGTAGAGGAACAAGCTGAAGAACCTGTAGTTGAAGAACCAGTAGAAGAAGTTGCCGAAGAAACTCCTGTTGAAGAAGTTCAAAAAGAAACAATTGCAGAAGAACCACTTAAGACAGAAGAAATAATTCCAATTGCTGAACCTGCTGATGAAACTATTGCCGAAACAACTGAAGTAGTGGCTGAACAACCAGAAGCTTTGGTAGAAGAACCAGTAGCTGAAACTCCTGTTGAACCAGCTCCAGAAGCTGCTGTTGAACTAACACCAGTTAAACCAGGAGAGAATTTATCAATAGATTCTATCTTCAAAAACGAAAAAAATGATACAAATGAAGAAAAAGATGATAATATAAGTGAAGGGTTATTAAATGAACTTGATGAGTACATTAATAATCTTGGAGTAAAAGACGAATAAGATAGGAGACGAAACAATGGCACTAAAAACAAATACAATAATTAGTTTAGAAAATGATGAAAAATATGTTGTTCTTAATGAAACAATGTATGGAGGAGTTAAATACTTCTTAGTTATGGGTGTAGATGATAATAAAGACATTGTTCCAAGTAACGTTGCAATCGTTGAAGAAATAATCGATGGTCAAGATACTTACGTTGATAGAGTTAGAGATCCAGAACTTATCATCATCTTAACAAGAATATTAAAATCTCAAATATAAGCAGATACTATATCTGCTTTTTATTTGATTGACTTTTCCCATTGTTTATAGTAGTATAACTAATCAATAAAGGAGAATACGTATGAACCTTACAACATTAATATTACAAATAATATTTACAATTCCTTTAACAATATTACTATCATCTTTTAATAAAAAAGATAATAGAGCATTGAACTATATTTTAATACCAACAATATATATCATTGTCTTAGCTGCTTTAATACCAAGTATTAAAACTAATATCTTTTTAATAGTAATATTTGAAATATTTATTAGAAATTTCTATGTTACAAATATTGTTAATAGAGATTTAAGAATAAGTGTTAAAAGTTTCTTAATAGAAAGTTTACTAAGTGTAGCATTAAGTTTATTTACTTATAATTACTTTATATCTAAAGTAGATACAGTAGTACCTGATCCAGAAGAAATAAAAGCCTTCCTATGGTTCTTACTAATCATCTATTGTATTTATCTATATAAGACATTTAACAAAGATAAACAAGTAATTAAAGAGAATAAAGCTAAGAATAATAATAAAGAACAAATCATAGTTAAATATGCTAAGTTTAAAAATATGTATTCATCTTATATTAAGACAGAAAAAGATATAATTAAAAACATGATATATGCCATTATGATTTATAATGATAATCAGAATCCAAAACTATATCGTAATATTAGAGAATACATTGGAATGATTACTAAAAAAGAAACATCTTATAGTATTATGCAAATCCCTTCATTCAATAAAATAAAAGATGAAGAAGGAATTGAATTAACTGTAAGTGATTTTGAAAATAGAATAAAGAGTAAAAGAATAAAAGAACAAGATCAAATAGATAAGTTATTATCTTCTTATAATCCTAAAGCTAAAGAAGAAATATTAAAAATCTATAATGAGATAATTGAATTTGAAAAAAAATAAGCATTAATAAATGCTTTTTTTAATTTTCTGAAATTGCTATAATGAAATCATAGAAAGAGGTATAGAAATGGAAAAGAAAACAATAATTATTTCAGTAGTATTAATAGTAGTAGCTTTAGTATTAGGTTTCCTAGCAGGTTACAATATTAAACCAATTAATAAACCAGATATTAAATGCAAAGATACTCCAGTAGAAAAAACAACAGAAGAAGGTAAATCATATTATCTTGAATTAACTCAAAACTCTATTAAGAAGGTAATAGAAATCGATGACGAAGGAAATGTTGTTTATAAAGAAAATGGTAGTGAAAAAATGAAAACAACTTTAGATAATCAAGCAAAGAAAATGATGGACGAATACTTTGAAGACTACTTAAAAAACAATGAAATATTGCTAATTAATATTTTAGATAATAAATATTTAGTATTTGTAAATTCTGATGATAATTATTACTATCAAGCAAATAAAAAAGGACAACCTATGATTTATAAAGGAAATCAAGATAAAACATACTATGAGGAAAATACAATCAATTTAGTTGAAAGATTAATCAATATGATTGATGAAAAAACAAACAATCCTGAAAAGTATGCTGATAGTAAAGAATCAGATTATTCAAGAGATACGCAATTTGTAATTAATGCTCTACAACAATTTTAAAAATAAAAGGTCTTTGACCTTTTTTTATTTGCTTTACTTTCGTTAATATGTTAAAATACTTAACAGAAAAACGTTGAAGACGAACTAAGTAATTATATTAAGTTCTTCATTTAGAGATTGAATGTCACCGGCTGAAAGCATTCATAGATAAATAATATAATGAAATTCATCGTTGGAGTTGTATCGCGTATAGATGCGTTATATCTATAATGAGAGCTAGAATTCTAGAATTAGGGTGGTACCGCGGAGAAATTCGTCCCTTAGTTTTAGATTTTTTTTAATGGAGGTAAAAATATGAAAGAAAAAATCGAAGTATTAAAGAGTGAAGTATTAGAAAAATTAGCTAATACTAAGAACTTAAAAGAAGTAAATGATTTAAAAGTTGAGTATTTAGGCAAAAAAGGCCCAATACAAGAACTTACAGGACACATGAAAGATTTAGACGTTGAAGAGAAAAAGTCTTTTGGAATGCTTCTAAATGGCCTTAAACAAGATGTTACAAACGCTATTGATTCTAAAATAAAAGAATATCAAGATGCCGAATTAAATGAAAAGCTATCTAAAGAAAAAATAGACGTAACATTACCATCTACTACTATTCCAGTAGGTGCTCCAAATATCTTAGAAAAGATAATTGAAGATGTTGAAGAAGTATTTATGTCTATGGGCTATGATGTAGTTGATGGACCAGAAGTAGAAGAAGATAAATATAACTTTGAAATGTTAAATATTCCAAAAGGACATCCAGCTCGTGATGCTCAAGATACATTCTATATTGAAGATGAATCTATCTTACTACGTAGTCAAACATCTCCAGTTCAAGTAAGAACTATGTTAGCTGCTGGTGGAAAAACTCCAGTTAGAATGATCTGTCCTGGTAAAACATATAGAAGAGATGCTGATGATGCTACTCACTCTCATCAATTTATGCAAATTGAAGGATTACTAGTAGATAAAGATATAAGATTATCTGATTTAAAAGGAACTTTCGATATTATTGCTAAAAAACTATTTGGTGAAGACTGTGTAACAAGATTTAGACCTTCATATTATCAATTTACAGAACCTTCTGTAGAAACAGATATCTCTTGCTTTGTTTGTAAAGGAAAAGGATGTTCACTATGTAAGAATACTGGTTGGATAACAGTATCTGGTGCCGGTATGGTACATCCTAACGTATTAAGAGGATGTGGCTACGATCCAAAAGTTTGGTCTGGCTTTGCTTTCGGCTTCGGAGCAGAAAGACTAGCAATGTTAAAATATGGTATTAACGATATTAGAACATTCTATCAAACAGATTTAAGAGAATCAGAAACTTTCGATAGAAAGGATGTGTAATAATGATAAGTTTAAATTGGTGTAAAGATTATATTGATATAGAAAATGAAGACTTACATGAATTAGCTGTTAAAATAACTAAAGCTGGTGTTAACGTTGAAAAAGTAATTGATTCACGTGTTGAAAACCTAGTTATTGGTGAAGTTAAAGAATGTATAGATCATCCAGATAGTGACCATCTACATGTATGCCAAGTAGATATTGGTGAAAAAACTGTTCAAATAGTTTGTGGTGCTCCTAATGTAAGAAAAGGTCTTAAAGTATTAGTAGCATTACCTGGTTGTGTCCTTCCTGAAGGAACTATTGAAGCAGGTAAAATCCGTGGTGTAGAATCAAATGGTATGATATGTGCTTTATTTGAACTAGGATTAGAAGAAAAAAATGATGAAACATATGCTAAAGGTATTACTGAATTAGATACCGATTTACCAAATGGTACAGATGCTAATATCTTATTAGGTACAGATGATACTGTATATGAATTAGATGTTCATAAACATCGTAATAATGACTGTTATTATCATGTTGGTTTCGCTTACGAAATAGCATCTATTCTATCTAAAAAAGTAAAACTACCAGATGAATCATATAAAGAAGATAAAGATAGTATCGATAAACATGTATCTCTAAAAGTAGATACTGAAATGTGTCCATACTATACTGCTAAAATGGTTAAAGGAGTAGTTATTAAAGAATCTCCTGATTTTATCAAAAAAAGACTTATTGCAGCAGGTATGAGACCAATTAATAACGTTGTCGATATTTCTAACTATGTAATGTTAGAATATGGAAATCCTCTACATTTCTTTGATAAAGATAAACTAGGAGATAAGATTGTTGTAAGACAAGCTACTGAAAATGAACCTATCACTACATTAGATAGTCAAGATAGAGTTTTAAATACTGGTGATATTGTTATAACAGATGGTACAAAACCAGTATGTATTGCAGGTGTTATGGGTGGAGAAAATACTGATGTAGATGAAAATACAAAAAATATATTAATTGAGTCAGCTATTTTTGATGCTGTTAGTATTAGAAATACTTCTCGTAAGTTAGAACTTCCTAGTGAAGCTAGTATTAGATATGGTAAGGGATTATCATATGAATATACTGAAATGGCTTCTAAAAGAGCATGTAGTTTATTAGAAAAATATGCTGGTGCGTCTGTACTTGATGGTTATGTTCTTGTTGATAATGAAGATCATAAAGATAAGAAGCTATCATTTAAGGCTGAGGATGTTAATAAAATATTAGGTATAGAAATATCTGTTAGTGATATGAAAAAGGAATTGGAGAGATTAGATTTTCCTTATACTTTAAAGAAAGATGTCTTTGATGTTATAATACCTAAAAGAAGATTAGATATTGATGCTAATGTTAATGATATTGCTGAAGAGATTGGTAGATTATATGGTTATAATAATTTAGTTTCTTCTTTACCTTCTATAGAAGTTAGAAGAGGGGAATATATTGGAGATGTTAAGTATCGTAAATTAATCTCTAAGAGATTAAGAGCTTTGGGACTTAATGAAGTTAAGACTTATACTTTAGTTGGCCCTGATATGGCTAAGATGTTTAAGTATGAGAATGTAGATAATGTAGTTTTACCTAATCCTATGAGTATTGATAAGAGTGTTATTAGGACAACATTGATTCCTTCTTTAGTAAATGTATTTGAATATAATAAGGCTCGTGGAGTTAAAGATATAAATATATATGAAATTGCTAAGACATATGATAAAGATTATAATGAAATATCTAAAGTCTGTGGACT
>JAEEGK010000364.1_pt1 | contig 114032 bp, 104 predicted proteins | sample 8958771 | NCBI WGS metagenome assembly JAEEGK01 (sample SAMN16246547, study PRJNA631951) | gut metagenome | biome: gut microbiome; feature: rumen; material: SC-attached | host: Bos | place: Iran: Karaj | collected 2018-10 | reverse complement strand
TTGGAGCCGTTATTATGACGGATGCGGGCACCCATTATCCTGCACCGTTTCCGTTTCCGATTATCATGATCGCTATAAGATTTCCGAGGAAATAAAGGATCATTCCCAGAGTAAAAGTATATCTTAAAAAGTTATTGCATCTTTCGGCACTCTTTGCATACTCCCTGACTTTATCCCTTACTTCGAAAGTCTTCGCTCCGCTTTCGGTATTTGCAGTAAAATTATTTACGTATTTTATTGATTCGTTCTCAAGCAGAAGATCGAAATTTTTCTGTTCGTTAAGATTATTTGAGCAGGTTTTTGCAGTCTCTATATATTCGATCTTCTGATCTTCCGTAGCATATTTTATTGCCTTGCTGTAATCGGCATCCGCATAGAGGTTAACCTTCATGCGTTTTATGGTTCCGGGAGTGCTTTTTAACCTGTTAAGCATTCGAAGCCAGTATCCTGAAGCATCTTCGGGATATTTTTTTATATACTCTTCAATAACATTAATGGCCCTGAAATGCTCTCTCGTACGCACAAGCGCAAGTGCACGTTCATATGATTCATCTTTGTTGAGCTCCTGTACTTTCCTCTTCGGAGCCTTGTTCTTTAAAAATCTCTCAATGTTTTCGGCAAGATTTTCAAGCGCACCTTCCTCACCGAGAAGAGCAGCCTGCTTTGTCGCAAAAGCTCTCGGCAGTTCTTCGGGATCGTCGCATGCGAAGAACATCTGCTTGTTGGGATCATCCTGCATAAGCTTGAGGAATCTTCCCCATTCGTTCTTTACCCAGACAGACATGAAATACTCTGCCTTGGTTCCGAGAACTACCATAGCTCTCGAGCTCTTTAAAGCCGCAAATATATAAGGTTCGTAATCAACGCTTAATTTGGATTTAAGAGTTACTCTCGCAAAGAAAACTTTAAATCCCCTGTTGATCAGTTTGCTGTAAAGTTCATCGGCTATAGCAACGTCATCGGTCTTTTCACCGGTAGCCTCATCAGTTTCTTTATAACATATGAACACATCGTAAGGCTTTTCGTTTTTCGCTATATTAAGATAATCCGTCTGGATCTTATTTATATATTCCGCTTCTTTTTCGAGAGTTTCCTTCTGTTCCCTGCTTGCTGCGCTAAGAGCATCAAGATAAGAATGATAAGTAAGAATACTCTCCTCATTTACTCTGTGCATGGTGGGAATATATTTTTCCGATATGGGATCGGGAACATATTCGATACCGTATTCGCAAAGAGTTCGATACCAAAGGATATCGGACGTGGGAATGTTTTCGGCAAGAATGTTGTCATAGATCCTTGCTGCATTGTCAAACTCACGTTCCTGTCTTAATTTGTTTGCACGGTTTAACTGATTGATATACTTGTTTGCAACGTCGGAAATAAAATTGGTTGCACCGCAGTATTCGCAAACACAAAGATTGGAATTCACTTTAAGGATTCCGCCGCAACATCTGCAGTTTAATGCTTCAATATCCACTGTAATTCTCCTTCTACAACCACTGTCTGTTTATTTGGGACATTTAATTTCCATTACCTCTTCGATCATACTGTGCAAAAGTCTGCATTCTTCGGTATCGGCAGCTCTGTAATATACTTCTTTTCCTTCCCTCCTGCTCACGATAAGACCGCTGTTCTTCAAAGGTCTTAGATGATGCGATACGGCCGGCGAAGACATATCAAGTATCGCCGAAATGTTAATGACGCATTCTTCGTAATGACAAAGCAGCCAGAATATCCTTATTCTTGTGGGATCGCCCAATTGCTGGAAAATATTGGCAACGGTCTCGAAACTGCATTCATTCGAAAGATTGTTTTTTAACTTCTCGATTCCCTTTTCTTCACCGTGTTCATGCGGAAGTACAAATTCTGCCATAATCGATACCTCGGATTAAATAATCATTATATTTATTCATAAAAATACTAACATGAAAATATTAATAAATCAAATAATGGAAAGTTACATGTTGACAAGAAATCAAACGTGATATATGATAAAGAAAAACAATTAAACGATTGCTTAATCGTTTATATAAGGAGGACAAATGAAAATATCTTACAATATCGAAGTTGACTGTGCCAACTGTGCCAATCTTATGGAAGATGCAACAAACAAAACTGAAGGCATCAAAAAAGCCACGGTAAACTTTATGACACAAAAAATGATCGTTGAATTCGAAGACGGTGTCGATGAAAAAGCCGTTATGAAACAGGTACTAAAGAACTGTAAGAAAGTTGAAGACGATTGCAATATCGAACTTTAAGCAAAGGTACTACCTATGAATAAAAAGCAGAAAAAAATGTTGATCCGAATAATCATAACCTCAGTCCTGATGGTTTTACTCTTTATCCTTTATAAGTTCCTCGGACCGGATGAAGATGATCCCTCTTCAGGCTTTATCCATGAGCCTTTCTGGATCATCGCTTATATGGTGCCTTATATCATTATCGGATATGACATTATTAAGAAGGCTTTTAAAGGAATACTAAAAGGACGTCCTTTTGACGAAAACTTTCTGATGGCTGTTGCCACCATAGGTGCGATCGCGATAGCGCTCATCAAAAAAAGCGGTGATTACACTGAAGCGATCGCCGTAATGCTCTTCTATCAGATCGGTGAACTCTTCCAGAGTTATGCTGTCGGAAAGAGCAGAAAAAACATCTCGGCTCTTATGGATATAAGACCCGATTATGCCAATGTTGAGATCGACGGAAAAGTGGAAAAGGTATCTCCCGATGAAGTATCGGTTTCCGATATCATTACTGTATTTCCCGGAGAAAAGATCCCCATCGACGGTATTATCGAAAGTGGTGAATCAACTCTTAACACTTCGGCATTAACAGGCGAGAGCTTGCCCAAAGATGTTAAAGCAGGTGATGAAGTAATAAGCGGATGCATCAATCTTACGGGTGTTTTAAAGATACGTACAACAAAGGATTTCGGTGAATCAACGGTATCCAAGATCCTTGAACTGGTCGAATCATCTTCTTCCAACAAATCAAGATCCGAAGCATTTATCTCTAAATTTGCCAAGATCTATACACCCGCTGTTGTTATCAGTGCACTCTGCCTTGCAGTTTTACCGCCTCTCTTTCTTCTGATAACGCATAACGCTCCCATGTGGAACGTATGGATATACCGCGCACTTACATTCCTTGTTATAAGCTGTCCGTGCGCTCTGGTAATAAGCATACCTCTTTCGTTCTTTGCGGGACTCGGAGGTGCAAGCAAGGAAGGAATCCTTATAAAAGGATCCAATTTCCTCGAATCGCTTTCAAAGACAAGATATGTTGTCTTTGATAAAACCGGCACTCTTACAAAAGGTGTATTCAACGTAAACTGCATTCATCACAATACGCTCGATGAAGAAAAACTTCTCGAATATGCTGCACATTGCGAAAGTGCTTCCTCTCATCCCATAAGTATCAGTCTTAAAAATGCTTACGGAAAAGAAATAGACATTAACAGAGTATCCGACATAAAAGAAATTTCAGGTCACGGTATTACTGCCAAAGTCGACGAAGTAAAGATCGCGGCAGGTAACGAAAAACTCATGGAAAGCCTGGGACTTGAATACAAATCATGTCATAAGAACGGTACCATAGTCCATATGGCAGTCGATGATTCCTATGCCGGACACATAGTGATATCCGATGAGCTTAAGCCCGACTCGAAAGAAGCCATATCGAAACTCAAAAAAGCCGGTGTAAAAAAGACAGTGATGTTAACGGGCGACCTTGAAAAAGTCGGCAAGGAAGTTGCAGACGAACTAGGTGTCGATGAAGTTTACGGAAATCTCCTTCCCGCAGATAAAGTCTCCAAGGTCGAAGAACTGATAAATAATAAATCAAAGAACGAAGTACTCGCTTTCGTAGGCGACGGAATAAATGATGCACCCGTTCTTGCAAGAGCCGATATCGGCATCGCAATGGGTGCACTCGGATCGGATGCGGCGATCGAAGCAGCCGATGTCGTATTAATGGATGACAATCCTGTAAAGATAGCTCAGGCGATCAGGATCTCGAGAAAATGTTTGAGGATCGTTTACGAAAATATAGGATTTGCTCTTATCATCAAATTTGCATGTCTCATCCTCGGTGCTTTCGGCATCGCAAACATGTGGGTTGCGATCTTTGCAGACGTGGGTGTAATGGTGATCGCTGTTTTAAATGCAATAAGAGCATTAAATACAAAAAATACACTTTAAAAAATTAAGGACATCAGTAAATCTGATGTCCTTATCTTATCTTGCTTTAAGTATATTATCCGTAAGGTATTCTGCCACACCGTCACTGTCATTGCTTTTTATGATAAGCTTTGCCTTTTCCTTTACTCTTTCTATCGCATTTCCCATGGCGATACCGAGGCCGATATTTTTAATGCTTTCAGCATCATCGTTATCGTCTCCAAAATACATGGCTTCGTCTTTGGTAAAACCGTAATCATCCAATACTTCTTTTACGGCATTCCATTTGGTATCGTTTTTCGCCATTATCTGACAGATCCAGTTTTCGGAAATGCTGAAATACGTATCTTCATCTACCGCTTTGGTAACATCCTTTTTTACATCTTTAAAAAGGATAAGAACTTCGCTTCTTTTAACTGTTTCAAACCTGTTGTCTTTACCTATCACAAGGATCTTAAAGACCTTTATCTCCTTATCGAGTTTGGTAAGATCTGTCACCTTTTTTATATCCCACTCGGGAACGATCGTATCGGAAAAGATACCGCTTCCTGTTTCAAGGACAATGATCTTATTCTTATCTTTGCTTAATTTCTTTATGATCTGATGGCTGGTTTTATAAGACATACCGTTATCGATATTCTTCTTATTGCATCTTACTCTCGCACCGTTTAAAGATATTACGGCATCAAAAGGGATATCGTCGCAGAACTCTTTGATCGCTCTTTCGGGTCTCGCTGTACAGGCAACAAATACAATGCCTTTTTTCTGACATCCGATCACCGCATCTTTCGTCTTTTTTGAGATCCCTTTTTTAGAATTCAAAAGTGTTCCGTCAAGATCGGAAAAGATGATCTTTATATTGTTTTTCCATTGATATTTTACCAGATCGACTTTACCGTCTTTAACTTCGATTCCCTCTTTTCTTAAGAGCTTCGCCTGAGCATCGGGGCCTCCGAATGCAAATTCACCGGATAATCCTCCTTTGGCGTTTACGACACGAAAACATGGTATATTGTCAGGGTCGGGATTCTTATGGAGAGCATTTCCGACTGCACGTGCCATCTTCCTGTCACCTGCGATCTCAGCCACCTGTGAATAAGTCGCCACAAAACCGTAAGGGATCTTTTTTACAGCCTCGTATATGCGTTTTGAAGGGCTGTCCGATATAAGGTCATAACTTTCAGCGATCATTATCTTTATATCCTTATCCGGAATGCTTCCGTCTAAAATGATCGTATTCCAGTGATCTTTGTTCTGATGATATCCCGGTATCACCGACTTATGGAGTCCTCTCCAGAAATATGCCTTTTCGGGATCCGTCTTTACGTTAAGATTTACATATCCGTCTTTTTCGTATGTCCAAAGAAATGCTTTGTCGTTTCCCTTAAATCTGACAATCTGCCAGTTATCGTCATGAAAAGGTGCATCCTGATATGTGTCCGGGAAAGACAGTCCGTATTTTAAAGCCTGGTCTCTTGTTTTCATCAAAATCTCCTTTGGAAAAACTTTTAATGTATTCTATCACAAATTATAAAAAAACAAAGAAGTTTTTTACGACTTCTTTGTTTTTATGATCATTTTAAAATATCGAGATACTTTTTTACAGATTCGTAAGGCTCATGATTGAAGATCGAAGAACCCATTACAAATACATTTGCTCCGGCATCTCTTGCGATCTTTATCGTCTTCTCATTGATGCCGCCGTCAACTTCGACATCGACATCAAGACCTCTTTTTGTGATCTCGTTTCTGATAGCCTTTATCTTGTCGGTGCACTTTTCAATATAGGGCTGTGCACCTGCTCCGGGATTAACGGTCATCACAAGCACCTGCTTTACCATATCAAGGAAAGGAAATACACTTTCCGCAGGCGTATCGGGGCTTAATGTGATCGAAGGGATCATACCGAGTTCTTTTATCTTTTTAAGATCGGCTGCGGGATCCTTCATCGCCTCGATATGAACCGTAAGGATCTCGGCTCCCGCTTCTTTAAACTTTTCGAAATATCTGTTCGGATCCGTGATCATCAAATGAACATCAAGCGTAAGATCCGTATTGCCTTTGATGCAGTTAAGCACCGGTATCCCAAATGAGATATTGGGGACGAACAAGCCGTCCATAACGTCAAAATGAAGATATTTTGCTCCGGCTTTTTCAACCTTTTCAATCTGATCTCTCAAATCAAGGAAGTCCGCCGAAAGAATGGACGGAGCCAAAATGTAATTCATGAAGTAACCTCTCGTCAGAATCTATAGTTTTTTTTGATCTCTGATAATATCTTTAGATAATTCTCGTATCTTTCCCTTGAAATAATACCTTCTTCCACCGCATTTTTTACACCGCATTCGGGTTCTTTATCGTGAAGGCACGCATTGAACTTACACTTATGCATGAAAGGCAAAAATTCGGGATAATAATCCGAAGCTCTCTCCTGCTCGTGAAGTGCAGGAAGATAAAAAGAAGAAAAACCGGGTGTGTCCAGGATAAACGAATCCGTTCCGTCCACATCAAATTCAAACATCTCGGTATGCCTTGTGGTATGCCTGCCTCTTAATGTCTTCTTTGATATCTCTCCGGTTTCCATTATACTGCTGCCGACTATGGCATTAATAAGCGTTGATTTTCCGACACCGCTCGGTCCGGCGACCGCCGTAGTCTTTCCTTTTAAAAGATCTCTTACGGTATCGACATTTATATTTTCTTTTGCACTCGTAAAGATAAGCGGTGCATCGAAACCTTTGTATATATTCTTAACTTCTTCTTTGTCCGAAGAATCAAGATCGTCTTTATTGAATATAAGGATCGGTTTTAATTTCTCATGCATTATGAAAAACAAAAACTTGTCCAGAAGATAAAAGTTAGGCTTCGGGTTACTCAGTGCAAAGATAACGAGCATCTGATCTATATTGCTTACCGCGGGACGAATGAGTTCATTCTCTCTCGGAAGGATATCGAGTACGCTGCCTTCCTTTTTCTCCTCATCCGTAACCTCTATCTTGCAATTGTCTCCGACTAAAGGCTTTATCTTTTTATCTCTTAATTTGCCCTGACCGCGACAGGTATAGACATTCGCATTTTCATACGAATACACATAATAAAAGCCTGAAATTCCTTTAATTATCTTACCGGTCATCAATCAAATTCCACTTCGTAGCTTACGCTGTCCTGCTTGGGAACGTTCTGAACAGTAACATTGCCGTTTTCATCAACAACCTGCTCGGTATTGATAACGGTATATGTAACTTCAACTATTCCTCTGGATACACCGTAGATCTGAGAAAGATTAATATTGAACGGGAAAACGGGTGCGGACTCACGGTATAATTCTGTTCCGTCCAGCGTCTTAAGAACGATGGTTGCAGCACCGCCCGTATAGTTTTCGGGTGCCTGAACCATGATATTGCATGAATAATATCTGGGTTCGGGTCCGATACTCTTCTTTAATACGACTTCATAGTCTTCTTTTACCACGGCTCCGGGAGAATAACTCTGTCCGCAGATAAGTCCTGACTCTACGGTATCGGAATAAACCTCAGTCACCTGAGATACTTTCATTCCCACGCTCTCGACAAGGCTTCTTGCTTCTTCTTCCGTTTTTCCTGTAAGATCGGGCATCTTGGCCTTCTCTTTGGCGGAACCGTCACTAATTACAACTGTAATGGGTTTATCGTAACTCCATGAACTTCCTGCTTCGGGATTCTGTGATACAACTTTACCCTTTGCAACGGTTTCATTCTTTTCGAATGTCTTCTCAACTTTATAACCGTCGTTTTCAAGCTTAGCGGTAGCTTCGGCTTCGGTCATGTTTGTCACGTCGGGTACAACCTTTGTATCCTTCGTAGTACTTATATAAAGTGTGACCGTAGTGCCTTCCTGAACATTGCTTCCGCCCGAAGGATCTGATTTAATTACCCTGTTTGGAGCATAATCGTTTGATTCTTCAAACTTTGTCTCGACGGTAAATCCTCTGTCCTGAAGATACTTGGTTGCTTCGGTAGCCGTCATGTTGCTTACTACGGGTACTGTGGCAAATTTGACCGTATCATCTCTGGTCGTAAAGATTCCGAGTGCATTACCGAGAAGGATAAGCAGAAGGATACCTATGGTTACCGCTATGGCGATAATTACGCCTGTCTTAATCTTTTCAACGGTCGCGGAATTGCCCTGGTTCTTTCTCTTCTGAGGGCTCTGCTTATATCCGCTATTTGAAGACTTCTGCTGAGGCTTAGGCTGAGGCTTGGGCTGGCCCTGGGGTTTTGCCTGCTGCTGAGGTCTTTGCTGAGGCTTCGGCTGGGGTTTGGGCTGAGGTTTCTGAGGATTCTTCTTAACAGCTTCGCCCTGCTTTGACACAGGTTTCTTTCCTTCATTACTGTCTGTGTTCTTCACGTTTCTCGGAAGATCAAGACCCTCATTTCTTCTCTTGGCATTATTTACGCGAACAAGATCCTCTTTAGCGGGATTTGTTACTTCCGGCGCTTCTTTTGCATTTCTCTTTTCGCGGCGATACATGGAATCGAGATTGGTCTTTGTAACCGAATTCTGTTCATAAGTATCGATCTTTACAAAATTCTCGTCAGGTGAAATATAAGCCTTCTTTAAGTCTTCTATTACCTCACTCATCTTCTGATATCTTCTGTCGGGACTCTTCTGAGTACACTTCAAGATGATCTGCTCTATACTGATGGGAATGTCTTCAACATAGATACGGGGTGAAGGCATCTCTTCCTGAATATGCTTGATAGCGATCGCAACGGTAGTATCACCGTTAAAAGGAACTCTGCCCGTAACCATTTCAAAAAGTGTGATACCCAACGAATAAATATCACTCTTTTCATCGGAAAAACCGCCTCTGGCCTGTTCGGGAGAAGTATAATGAACGCTTCCCATTACATTGCTGGAAATCGTATTTGATGTGGTGGTCTTGGCAATACCGAAGTCTGTAACCTTAACCTTACCGTCTTTTGAAATGATAACATTCTGGGGCTTGATATCCCTGTGAATGATACCGTTATTGTGAGCAGCCTCGATACCCGATGCGATGGGTATCGCGATACTGATACATTCGCTTATAGTGAGTCTGGATTTTTTCTCAATATACTGTTTCAGAGTGTATCCGTCCACAAGTTCCATAACGATATAAGAGATTCCGTTTTCCTCTCCTACATCGTATACTGTAACGATATTCGGATGCATAAGATTAGCCGCAGCTTCGGCCTCACGGCGGAATTTGGTCACAAAATCCCTGTTCTCCGAGAATTCCTGCTTAAGTACCTTAACTGCTACGTTTCTGTTTAATTTATTATCTTTTGCTCTGTAAACATCTGACATTCCACCGGTGCCGATCAATTCCTGGATCTCATATCGGCCGCCGATGACCATACCAATCTTTACCATAAAAACCTCATTCCTGTTGCTCGTATACGATTAAAACCACGGAAATATTGTCGTTACCGCCGTTCTCGTTTGCTGTGGCGATAAGATCCGATGCAATGGCATCGGGAGCCTTTCCCGAGGTTACTATTTCGAGAATATCTTTGTCTTCTATCATATTGGAAAGTCCGTCCGAGCACATAAGAATAATATCCTTATCTCTCAAAGGAACTTCAAAGAAATCAATATTGACATTACCTGTGGCACCTATGGCCCTGGTAATGATATTTTTATCAGGATGGTTTCTCGCACTGACGCGGTCGATTCCTCCCATACGTACCATTTCCTCAACAAGTGAATGGTCTCTGGTGATCTGAGTGATGGTTTTGTCGGCAGAAATAATATAAAGTCTTGAGTCACCTACATTGGCAACGGTAAGCGTGTCGTTTGATATGGTAGCAAGAACGGTAGTCGTTCCCATTCCCACCATATTGACATCTTCCATTGCTTTTCTTCTGATCCTTGTATTTGCTTCGTTAATAGCATCGGAAATGGCCGTAACGGTCTTCTTTCCCCTGCTCTTTGAACACATTTCGGTAATGGTCTCTACAGCACATTTGGAAGCGTAATCACCGGCCTTATGTCCGCCCATTCCGTCCGCAACCAGAAAAAGATTATCCAGTGCGCCGAGTGGATAAATCGAAGTGAACACAAAATCCTGATTCAGTTGTCTTAATTTTCCTATATCTGTTTTAGATACAGCCTTGATCACTGCCAAACCCCCGGGCTTCTTCATTGTGCCGGCGTCTTAACTGTCCGCAGGCGCCGTCTATATCCTTGCCCATTTCCCTTCTTATAGTAACATTTATCCCGTTTTTTTCAAGTTTATTTTGAAATGCAAATATCCTTGTTTTGTCCGATCTTTTGAAATCCCTTTCTTTGATCGGATTTACGGGTATTAAGTTAACATGACCGTTGTGTCCTTTAAGAAGTTTTGAGAGTTCTTCGACCTCCTCATCGTTATCGTTGACACCCGATACAAGGGAGTATTCGAAGCTGACTCTTCTGCCCGTCTTTTCAAAATAATAATCGCAGGCTTCAAGGCATTCTTCTACCGTGTAACTGTTGGCTATCGGCATCAGTTCCTTACGCTTTGTATCATTGGGAGCGTGTAAGGATAAAGCCAGTGTAACCTGAAAGCCTTCGTCTGCAAAATTTTTGATTTTGGGAACAATCCCACAAGTTGATACTGTAACACTTCTTTGGGAAATATTCAAGCCATCCGGGCACGTTAAAAGTTTCACAAACTTCACGAGATTATCGTAATTGTCCATGGGCTCGCCCATTCCCATGACCACGACGTTTGATACTCTCTCACCGGTGATGCGTGTGATCTCGTAGATCTGCTCGAGCATCTCTGCGGCACTTAAGCTTCTGACCAGTCCGTCTATGGTCGATGCACAGAATCTGCAGCCCATTCTGCAGCCTATCTGTGAGGAGATGCATACGGAATTGCCGTGATGATACTGCATCCATACGCTCTCTATGTAATTACCGTCCTTTGTCTCAAAGAGAAACTTCTTTGTGGAATCGATCTTTGATTCGCTAACTCTGACGGTATTTAAATGTGTGAATTCGTAATTTTCCCTTAACTTTTCACGAAGGGCGACCGAGATATTGCTCATTTCGTCAAAACCCGAAACAAGCTTCACATGAAGCCATTCGTATATCTGTTTTGCTCTGAAAGATGCTTCTCCAAGGCTCTTCATCTCTTCGGTTAATTCAGTTAAAGATAAATTCTTTATTTCTTTCATGTTTATTTTCTTTTTAATACCGCTATGAAAAATCCGTCCGAATCATCTATCCCCTGCATCAAGGATAAATAACCTTTTTTCGCTCTTTCTTTAAAAGCATCCGGAACGAATTCAAGCTCTGTATATTCGAAATCGTGAGAGGATAATAACTTTTCCACCCTCTCTTCGTTTTCCTTTTTGTTTACCGTACAGGTGGAATAACAAAGATATCCGCCTTTTTTAACGTATCCCGACACATTGGAAATGATCTTTTCCTGCAGTTCGTAAAGACTTTCAAGACTCTCATCGGAAAGTCTGTATTTGATATCCTGCTTCTTTCCCATGACTCCCAGTCCTGAGCAGGGAACATCGGCAACCACCACATCGAATGCTTCTTTTAGATCGGAGTCAAAAACAGTTGCATCCGATAATCTGACTTCTATGTTTTTAAGGCCGCATCTTTCGATGTTTTCTTCTATCCTTGATATCTTGTCTTCCGATATATCACAGGCAGTGATCGAAGCATCATTATATCTTTGTGCAAGAAATATGCTCTTTCCGCCCGGGGCCGCACAGGTATCGAGGATCTTTTCTCCGTACGGAACATTCTTTACAAGAAGGTAACTTCCCACATCCTGAACGTAGATCTTTCCTTCGGTAAAGGATGAAAGCTCACTTATGTTTCCCATGCCTTTTACGTTATAAAGGTTGTCCAGTCCTTCGACCGCTTTTATGTCTGCGCCTTTATCCGTAAATTCTTTTATGACTTTTTCTTTCTCTTCTTTGGTTAAGTTTTCGGCGATCCTTATCCTGATCCCGTCGCTTTCAAGAGAACCTTTAAGCATCTTTTCGGTAACTTCCGATCCGTATTGGGATACAAGAAGATCGACAAGATTTTCGGGCATCGAGTATTTTACGGAAAGATAGTTTTTATCGCCTTTTTCGGGATATGAGATACTGTCTTTGTTTCTGACAACGTTTCTAAGTACGGCATTCACAAATCCGGAAAGACTCTGAAATCCTTTTTTTCTTGCGAGTTCAACGCTTGTGTTTACTGCAAGCGTATCGTAGGATTTCATGTAAAGGATCTGATAGATTCCCATCTCCATAATGATCCTTATGGGGAGTTTCATCTTGTTATGAGGCGTCTTTGAAAAGAGATCGCATACATAATCAAGTTCGATCCTTCTTTCGATTGTACCTTTTACTATCGTCGAAATAAGCGCTTTTTCGGATCTTGAAAGATAATCGTATTTATCGAGAACATCTTTTATCACAAGATGCGAAGGAACATTGTTCTTCTCTATCTGGATAAGAGTCTCAAGCGCCGTCTTTCTTAATTCAACTTCTTTATTCATCCGTATATTTTAAATCTTCAAAACATTAATTCTCAAATTTTGTAAATCTGTCCCCGACATTTATCTTTTTGCCGAGAAGGAAGTCCTTTACCGGCATTGCTTTTTTTCCCTGGATCTGGATCTTTGTGATCACGAGTTCTCCCTTGCCGGTCTGAACATAGATCGCGTCTTTGTCGACCCTGCATACATCGCCGGGATTCATTCCGCTCTCTTCTTCAACAAAGAAAGCCGAACAGACTTTTACAAAATTACCGTTTAAAAGAGCAAAGGTTGCGGGCCATGACCAGAACGCTCTTACCTTGACAGCAAGGTCTTCGGCATTCTCTTTAAAATCAAGCGCACCGTCATCCTTCTTTATCATCTTTGCGTAAAAAAGAGGTCCTTCGGGCTGAGGTACTGCTATAAGTTCGCCCTTTTCAAGCTTGCTTAAAGCATCGACAATAAGGTTTGCACCGAGTTCGCTTAATTTATCATGAAGGCTGTCCGCAGTATCGTCTTTTTCGATAACCGTCTCGCCTTTAAGGAGCATGTCACCTGTATCGAGACCTTCGTCCATCTGCATGATGGTAACGCCGCTCTTTTCCTCTTTGTTTAAGATCGCCCACTGAATGGGAGCTGCGCCTCTGTACATCGGAAGCAGCGAAGCATGGATATTGATACATCCGTAACGCGGCATATCAAGGATTTCTTTTGAAAGGATCTGTCCGAATGCGGCTACCACGAAAACATCCGCGGGATACTTCTTTAGTACCTCAACGTTTTCTTCTTTTTTTATCCTGTCAGGCTGGAATACTTCAAGCCCAAGTCTTAATGCTTCTTCTTTTACGGGAGAAGGAAGATATAATTTGCTTCTGCCCTTGGGTTTGTCGGGCTGTGTGACAACAAGTGTTATCTCATGACCCGCCTCATGTAATTTTCTAAGTGCCAGAACAGCAAAGTCCGGCGTTCCCATGAAAATTATTTTCATTCTTTTTCCTCCGATCAGTCTTCGGCTTCGATATCCTGAACCTCTCCCTCTACCTTGTCTACGTAGAGGATTCCGTCAAGATGATCCATCTCGTGGAGCATGGCTCTGGCAAAAAGTCCTTCGCCTTCGATCTCTTCCCATTCAAAATCAAGATTTCTTGTCTTAACTTTGACTTTCATGGGTCTTGTCACGATGCCGCATTTTCCGGGTACGGAAAGACATCCTTCGTTTCCGGTCTGCTCACCTTCGGTCTCAACGACTTCGGGGTTGATCAAAACAACAGGTCCTTCTCCGACATCCACAACAGCCACTCTTTTTCTTACACCCACCTGAGGTGCGGCAAGTCCGACACCGTCTGCTTCATACATGGTATCCTTAAGATCTTCTATAAGCTCAAGGAGCCTGGGATTGATCTCGGTCACTTCCTTGCAAACGCATCTTAAGCATTCTTCTCCAATTTCGCGAATATTTCTTAATGCCATAAAAACCTCCTGTTTTAAAAACCGTTCATCGGGTTAAAATCAAACATTATAGATTCTCTTTCAAGATTGAATCTCTCTGTTTCTTTTTCAATATAATCCTTGATCTTTATAAGATCTTCGTATTTTAAACTCTTAATATAGATCACTCTTCGATAGATATCGCATTTCTTCGAAAGCGTTGCGTTTGCCGGACCTATCTTTCCTATATCGGAACGGATATCGCTCTTATCTATCATATCAGATACCACTTTCGAGAGTTTAACGACTCTTCTCTCTTCGTCGCCCGTTATCTGGATACCGAGAAGATTACCTACGGGAGGATACATCATCTCTTCCCTGTATCTTATCTCATCTTCGTAAAACGCATCGTAGTCCTGAGTCTTTGCAAAAGTCACCGCGTAATGATCGGGCTGATAAGTCTGGATAACGACTTCTCCGGGATTATCGCCTCTACCGGCTCTTCCCGAAGCCTGAACGAGCTGCTGGAAAGCTCTCTCGCCCGCTCTGTAATCTTCGGCGTTTAATGCCATATCCGCTGCTATGATGCCGACTAACGTAACACCCTTAAAATCGTGACCTTTGACGATCATCTGTGTACCTATAAGGATATCGGCTTCCCTGTTCGAGAATCTCGAGAGGATCGATTCGTAATCTTCCTGCTTCTTGGTCGAATCCGCATCCATTCTTAAGATAAGAGCGTAAGGGAATTCTTTCCTTACAAAATCCTCTATCATCTGGGTGCCCGCTTTAAAGCCTCTGACTTTATCGCTTCCGCACTTTGAACATATCTTAGTAAACGGTGTTTCATAACCGCAGTAATGACATTTAAGATTGCCGTCCCTGTGATATGAAAGCGACACGTCGCAATGCGGGCATTTAACGACTTCGCCGCATTCCCTGCAGGATACGAATCCGGATACACCTCTTCTGTTTAGGAAAAGCATTATCTGTTCGTGTTTGTTAAGTCTGTCTTCTATAAGGTTATGAAGTCTTCTCGAAAATACCGATTTATTGCCTTCCTTAAGTTCCGCCCTCATGTCTTCGACATAAACGTTCGGAAGCGTATTTCCCGTCAGACGGTCGTTTAATCTGTATAATCTGTATTCGCCCTTCTTCGCTCTGTAAAAGCTCTCAAGCGAAGGCGTGGCAGATCCTAAAACAAGAACAGAATCTGTAAGTTCACAGAGTTTTTCGGCAACTTCCCTGGCATGGTACTTGGGCATATTGTCGGCTTTGTAGGAACTTTCATGTTCCTCGTCGATGACCACGATACCGAGGTTTTCAAAGGGTGTAAACAATGCGGATCTCGGTCCGATCATTATATTTACCTTGCCTTCTTTAACCCTTAAATACTGATCGTATCTTTCTCCCGCTGTCATCTTCGAATGGATAACGCTTACTGTATCGCCGAATCTTGCATAAAACCTCATAAGGTTCTGATAGGTAAGTGCGATCTCGGGAATGAGCATTATCGCCTGCTTCCCTTCTTTTATCCTGTCCTCGATAAGGTGCATGTAGACTTCCGTTTTGCCGGAACCGGTAATGCCGTGGATAAGATAAGTATTTCTCTCACCGTTTGCGATGTCTCTGTTTACGTCATCGATAATCTTCTTCTGTTCGTCCGAAAGTTCGACTTTACTGTCCGAAGGCTTGTCGATCTTAATGGGATTACGGTATACAGTCTCTTCCTCTATCCTGCATACATCGTTTTTAACCAGAGATGCGATGGCCTGTGATGAAACATTCATCTTGTTCGTGATGAACGAATAAGAGATATCGGGATATTTGACAAGTTCCCTTAAAAGCCTCTCCTGGGCATTCTTATGTTTCTTTGCCGCTTCGTTTGCAAGATATTCAAGTTTGTCGGGATCAAGAAGCGCGATGACCCTTTTCTTTACTTCCCTCTTAACGCTCTTTTTTACGGGCATTACCGTCTTTAAAGCATTGATCTGTGTGGAACCGTAAGTCTTTCTGATGAAAGTGGCAAGCTTTATAAGGTTTGCATCCGCTTTGACGCTTCCTTTTGCTATGCCTATGAGTTCTTTTGTCTTTCCCGGGTCGTAATCGTTATTCTCTTTTATTCTTATTACATAACCGTTTATTACTTTATTGCCTGCTCCGAACGGGATCTCCACATTCGTTCCTTCCTCGATAAAAGGAAGGAGCGAATCCGGGATCTTATAAGTAAACGGTCTGTCCAGTTTCTCGTGTGAAATGTCAACTATTACTTCTGCGTACAAATCAGTCACCAAATATCAATTCTCAGGGCATTTGAAAATGCCGTATTTAACTTTTCCCGTAAGTTCGGAAACGAGATCCGGGTCGATGTCTCCGACGTTCATGGTATTTACGTGTGCGCTCGAGACGGCCGATGCATAAATGGCACATTCACGAAGCGATACTTTTTTGATAAGCGAATGTATGAGCGCTGCCAGAGTACAGTCCCCGCTTCCGACGGTATTGACCACTTCGACTTCCGGCGCATCGCAAATGATAATCTGATCCTTTGCGAATAAAAGCATTCCTTTTTTTCCGAGGGTCACGCATATGATCGCGATCCCCAGATCCTGAAGATTCTTAAGGTCCTCAAGCATAACGTTCTTAAAGGATGCAGAGTCAAAAAACTCTTCAAATCCGATATCAAGCGGCGAAAGATCGTACTTATGATTTGTAAGGCTCTCAAGCTCGTTTATATTCGGCTTGATAAGGAAGGGCGAGTGAGTTACCGCATTAGCAAGCGGTGCACCCGATGTGTCCAGGCATACCGGTACTCCGACTCTGTTTGCACGATCTATAAGCGTTCCGTAGAATCCGTCGTCAAGTCCTATGGGAAGGCTTCCGGATAAAACGACCATCTCAGCTTTTTTCACAAGATTCATGTAAAGATGCAGGAATTCTTCTTCGCTCTTTGCATCCACAAGATGACCGCCTTCGAGGATCTCGGTAACGTTTCCGAGAGAATCGATGTAATTCATATTGGTCCTCGTTTCGGTCGAGAGCATGACGAATTTGTTTGGCATTTCTCTTTGCTTTAATTCGTCAAGTATCATCCTTCCGCATCTTCCTCCGACAAATCCGGTAAGAAGAACTTCTTCTCCCTGCAAAGAAAGATCGAAAGCAACGTTTACGGCCTTGCCGCCCGCATGAACGCTCTCCACGCTCGCACGGTTCACTTTTCCGATATTTATTGAATTTATTTTAAGCATCTTATCCACTGCGGGATTAAGAGATACACAAAGGATCATTTCTGCCTCGGGTTATGAAAATTTAAAGTCTCTTACCGTAAAGTCAATGCTCGTATTGTTTCTGAACGTGTTTACAGAAGGATAATACGAAACGGTAAGCAGGATGTTTTTTGATGTGAGAAGACTTTCGTCATAAAGTATCCGGTTAGAGTCAGTCCCGAGTCGTTCGGAAATAAATTCTTCGAATTCATCAGCTCTTCTCCAGAGTTTCAGATCCCTGATACGTCCGCCGGCGTCTTTTACACTTAAGAACAAATGGTTCTCGCCGACTCTCTTTGCTTTAACAAGCAAAAGATTTTTAACCGCAAATACGGGAGTCTGATTCTTTACTCCGAAAGGTTCTAGTTTTTCAAGATCTTCGATCACTCTGAAAGATACATATCCGAAAGGCATATCCGCATCGATGTAGAGCTTCTCGGTAAGATCGTCTTCGGTAAGTTCGGACATTGCGTTTAATCTGTCGGACAGCTCTTTTAAGTTATCCTTCTTTAAACTTAGTCCGCAGGCCGCTTTATGACCTCCGAATTTCGACATAAGATCTGAACATTTCTGAATGTTTTCGATCATATTGTATTCTTCTATCGAACGTCCGGAACCCGTTACTTCCGAATTCGAATCGGTAAAGACCAGAGTCGGATGATAATATTTTTCCCTTATCCTTCCTGCTACCAGACCGCATATCGCAACATGGCAGTTTGGAAGATACAAAACGAGTACATCGGGAAGTTTGCCGTCGGGGTAATTTTTTTCGATATGATCGATACCTTCCCTGACGCATTTTTCCGTCAGATCTTTTCTTTCGTTGTTCTGTGAGATGAGTTTGTCACAAAGACCGCATCTTTCCTCATCGCTTTCGCTCAAGAAAAGTTTTACGCAGTCATCGGCAACTTCGATCCTTCCCGCCGCATTGATGCAGGGCCCGATCCTGAAGCCGATATCCGATACGTTAATCGCATAAGATTTATTTGCTATCTCACATTTTTCACAAAGTTTATTAAGTCCGGGATTCGCGGCATTGTTTAAACGCTTTAATACCCATTTGACGAGATTTCTGTTTTCACCGCAAAGAGGCATTACGTCTGTAACACACGCTATGGCCGCAAATTCGAGCAATTCGTATTTAATGTTGTCGAACTCGTGTCTTTCTTTAAAGAGTGCAGAGAGGACCTTTAAAGCCACCTGAGCGCCGCATATATCCGAAAAAGGATATTCGTTAATGCTCATCTTCGGATTTACGAGTTCTTTTACTTTTGTCGGGACTTCGCTTTCCGTGATCGTATGATGGTCGGTAACCACCGTTACGATACCAAGCTCGTCGGCGAGATCTATCGCATCTCTGGCCGATATTCCGTTATCGCAGGTAATGATAAAACCGATTCCGTCATCTTTGGCTTTTCTAACTATGTTTTCATTTATTCCGTAGCCGTCAAGAAGGCGGTTCGGGATCACAAAATCACAGTCAAGGCCGTAAAGGCTTAAACCTTTGTAAAGGATCGTTACCGAACATACTCCGTCTGCATCGTAATCTCCGACGATCCTGCATTTAAGTTTTTTGTCTGCGGCTTCTTTTATCTTTAAAACGGCCTCTTTAATGTTCGGAAGACCTTCGTAAGAAAAGCAGTCCGATATATCCGTATCGAGGAATCTTTTCATATCCTCAAGTTCGGTGATCCCTCTGTTGACCATTATCCTTACGGCAACGGGATCGATGTTCAGTTCTTTTGACAGATATTCGTAATCCGCAGATTTTCTGACTAAAATCCAGTTTTTCATTTATCCTCTTAAACGCTTTTAGTATTTAATTCCTTAATGTCAAAAGAAGCCTCGCAAAAGCAAGGCTTATCTTTCTTAAGGTAAATCGTCTTCGTCTTCGTTATCTTTAGGTACAAATACTTTTCTTAAGAATACCCATATCGTACCTGCAAGACATACGGATGAGTATGTACCGCAAAGAATACCGATCATAAGAGGAAGGGCAAATTCTTTTATCGAGGTAACACCCATGATGTACAAAAGAAGTACCATGACGAATGTTGTAAGTGAAGTAAAGATACTTCTTGAAAGTGTCTGTGTGATGGAAGTATTAACGATCTCTTTAACGTTGATCACGTTGTCGGGATTGCTTTCCTCACCCTGTCTCTTTTTCTTTCTCCTCGAACCGAGTGACTCGATACGGAGTTTCTCTTCCTTTAATGCCTCTCTGATCCTGTCGAAGATAACGATGGTCGCGTTGATCGAATAACCGACTATCGTCAGCATACAGGCAATGAATGTTGAGCCTACGCTGATCCTTGCAACCGCATAGAAAGCAAGTACGATCAAAACGTCATGTACAAGACACGCGATACTTGCAACACCGAATCTGAAATCGGAGAATCTGATCCAGATGTAAATAAGCATGCAGAGTACGGCGATCGTTACGGCGATGATGGATTCTTTCTTCATTTCACCTGAGATCGTTGCTGAGATCGTTTCGGATTCAAGTGATCCTTCAACTGCATTGAAGCTGTTTACAAGAAGTGAATCGAGTTCGTCTCTTTCGGCATCTTCAAGGCTTCTTGTCTTGATGATGATCTGGTTGCCGCCTTCAACCTTCTGGATCTGTACATCACCGTCACCGGTAATGCTCTCGATATGAGGTGTGATCTGTGAGTCGATCTCTTCGATAGTCATGTTCTGGCTTAACTCAACGCTTGTTGATGTACCGCCCTTAAATTCGAGCGAGTAGTTTAACATGCTTCCAGTCTTTGCGGTATTGATTCCCATGAATACGAATCCGACAACGATAAGCAGAACGGAAATGATAACAAATATATGTCCCTTGCTTAAGAAGTTAACGCTCTTTCTTTCCTTAGCGATACCGTAAAGTTTAAGGTTTGTGATGCCGAGAGCGATGAATCCCTGAAGGATAAGTCTCGTGATAACAAGCGCTGTAAACATTGAAAGAACGATACCGATGGCAAGAGTCTGCGCAAATCCCTTAACGGTACCCGAACCGAAGAACATAAGTACAAGGGATGCGATAAGTGTTGTGATATTACCGTCGACGATGGCACTTAAAGCTTTCTTAAAACCAACCTCAACGGATTCTTCAAGAGTCTTGCCCTTTGCAAGCTCTTCTCTGATTCTTGCGAAAATGATAACGTTGGCATCGACAGCCATACCGATCGAAAGGATGATACCTGCGATACCGGGAAGTGTAAGTGTGATCGCATCGTTGAATACGGAAAGGATCACAACGATAAGTACCGTATAAAGTGCAAGTGCCAAAACACTGGCAAGACCGGGAATAAAGTAAACACCGATCATGATCACTGCAACGATCGCAAGACCGATGGCTGCAGCCTTGATGGATGTCGATACCGCTTCGGAACCGAGCTGTGCACCTACGATGTTGGATCTTAATTCTTCAAGTGTAAGTTTAAGAGCACCGATACGGATCTTTGAAGCAAGTCTGTCGGATTCGGTTATATTTGCCATACCTGTGATGACTGCTTCACCATTGGTGATGATAACCTGTACTCTGGGAACCGATATAAAGTGTCCGTCATAGTAAATGGCGATCGTCTCGCCTCTTGAATAAGCTCTGCTTGTAGCTTCCGCAAATTTTGCGGTACCTGCATCGTTAAATGAAAGAGCAACAACGCATTCTTTTCCGCCTGTGCTCTGATTTTCCTGAGTAGCAGCCTTTGCACTCTTAACGTCCGTACCGTCAAGGATGATGGAACCGTCTGCCTTAAGAGTATCGATATCCTTTAAGAGCATGTAGGAAACGTTCTCTTCTTCTGATTTGCTCAAATCGAAGTTAACCGTGTTTCCGTTTTCGTCAAGGAGTGCTCCGCCTGTTGTCTCGTCATAACAAACAGCGATATTGTCATTGATGTAGAAATACTTTTCAAATCTTTCGTTTGCGTATACGATCTGACCGTCGTTTGTTAATTCATAGTAATAATTCATATTACCTTCATCGTCGGTCTGTGAAATAAAATATAACGAACCGGGTCTTCCGAGTTCTTCAAGAATGCTTGTTGCATCGGATACACCGGGGATCTCTATAGTTATACGATCGTTGTTTCCGCCTTCTTTATAAACCTGAGCCTCTGTCGAATATGTCTCGGCTTTGTTTCTTAATTTTTCGATAGTATCGTTCATATCCTCTTCAGTGGGATTGTCCTCACCTACTACCTGGTATGTGATACTTAAACCGCCTGCAAGGTCAAGACCCTGAGATACGTTTCTATAGCTTCCCACTCTGCCTTCGCCGACACCGCATACGGCAATGTATCCGAGTCCGCCGGTGATGAGCAGTATAAGCACTAAAGCTATGATTCTTCCTGATTTGCCTTTCATTTCAAAAACCTTTCTTTTATGTATTTTTTTACGGCAATCGTAATTTATTTGTCAATTTACCGCATTATTTCGCACAATATATTATTATGCCATAAAAACCTTCGAAAGTAAATACTTCCGAAGGTTTCCGTAATGTACCGTTTTTGCTGTTTTTATCGGCTTTCTTCATCTTTATCCTCTTCATTTTCCTCTTCTTTTTCGGGAAGAAGGATCTTAACGGAGAGAATTCTGTTTCTTGCCACCTTTAAAGCCGTAAGTTTCGTATTATTTTCAAGTTCCACGCTCTCCCCTTCTTTGGGAAGTCTGTCGAGGTTGTCGATCATAAGTCCGCCGATCGAATCGTAATCCTCGCTCTCAAATTCGGTATCGAGCGCATCATTGATATCATCGAGCTTAAGATTGCCCTGCACGATATACTCTCTGTCGTTCACTTTCTCGATGAGTTCTTCTTCGTCGGTATCGTATTCGTCTCTTATCTCACCGACGATCTCTTCGAGAAGATCTTCAAGAGTGATCATTCCTTCCGCATCGCCGTACTCGTTTAAAACGATCGCGATATTGTTTGAGGAAAGTCTCATCTGTGCCAGAAGATCCGAAGTGTTTTTGTATTCGTATGTGTAATAAGGCTCTCTTAAAAAGTTTTCGATCTTAAACGTATCGGGATTCTTTATAAAAAGAAAGTCCTTCATGTTGATGATACCGATGACGTTTTCCTTGCGTTCGGAATATACCGGAAGACGAGTGTACATGTTCTCCCTGAACACGTTCATGATCTCCCTGTAGGACGCTTTCTCGCTGACCATGACCATATCGATCCTCGGGATCATTATGTCTCTCGCCTTCGATTCGGAAAGATCGAAAAGATTGATGATCATATCCTTTTCTTTTTCCTCGATGACACCGTCTTCGTGAGATGTATCAAGAATGGTCCTTAATTCTCCTTCGGTGATCGACGGAGCATCTTCTTTGGTGTTTATCCTTAAGATCTTCATAAGGATCAATGCCGTCTTGTCGAAGAGGAAAATGACCGGTGTGAAAAGGAATAAATAGATCTTGAAAAAATATGCATATAAAAGAACGATCTTATCCGCCTTTGCCTTTGCCCAGTTTTTAGGGATTATCTCACCGCAGAGAAGAACAACGATCGTTAAAAGTCCGGTTGCCAGAGATACGGCAAACGAGTATCCGCTTAAAAGCGCCAGCGTTGTCGTAAGAGACGACGCAACTATGTTTACAAGATTGTTGCCGATAAGTATTCCGCTTATCAGCTTCGAATAATTATCAAGTATCTTAAGTACCGCTTTTGCTCTTTTGTTCCCTTCTTCGGAAAGATTTTTAAGTCTTATCTCATTTGCACAGTTAAAAGCGGTTTCGGCGGACGAAAAAAATGCCGATAATATTAACAGGAATATTAATATTGCTATTCTAAAAAATATGTCCATAATCCTCACCAAAAACTTATGGATAATATTATATTTAAAATGCCCTTTCAAAACAAGAAAAAAATTGTCTCAGGGAACGTTTGTCCATCATCAGCATTGACATTTAACCGTAAAGATTTAAAATATAATTATAGGGGAATTGAATATGCTTAAAACGGTACGAAAAATTATCAGACAATCGAATCATATCGTATTTTTGACCGGTTTGGGCTCTGTCGTGGAATGCGGCGGAAGGGATCTTTGGGACTCGGACCTTTTTTATTCCATTGAGAAAGAATACAAGATGTGTCCGGAGCAGCTTTTATCTGCGGGAGAATTTTCATCGAGAAAAGAACGCTTTTATGAATTTTACAAAAAAGAAGTTCTCACTTATCTCCCGAAACCCGATGAAACCTACGAGATCATGAAATTCCTTGAAGATGAAGAAAGACTTCAGTCAGTGGTTTCTTTCAATATCTTTGGTCTCGAGAAATTAGCCGGAATACATAATCTCGTCGAAGTTGCGGGAAGCGTTTATGACAACTACTGTCCCAAATGCTTGAAGACTTTCGACGTGCCTTATCTGCTTGCAAGCCGTTCCATTCCGGAATGCGACGAATGCAAGAAAGCCCTGCGTCCGAATATACGACTTTTGGGAGAGCGTGTAGACAACGATCTTTATACAAAGGCGGCCATTGAATGTTACAAGGCCGATACGATCATAGTGCTCGGTGCGGATCTTGGAAGTTCAAAAGTTCAGTATGTAACGGGTCACTATAAAGGAGAAAATCTGATCCTCTTTTCCAAAGAGGAAAAATACGGAGACAGATTTGCCGATTACGCTTTCTACGGAAGCATAAAAGAGAATTTAAAAAAGGCTGTTTTGTAAACAGCCTTTTATTTTTTCAGATCACCTGTCTTAAAATATATTTGTCTTCGAAATTTCCGATGGGAATAGGTCTGTCATATAAGAATCCCTGCATCGAATCACAGCCGAATTCGTATACGATCTTCTCTTCATCTTTTGTCTCGATACCTTCACAGACGATATCCATTTCGATCTCGTTAAGGATACGGATAAGTCCTTTAATGATATCCATGCCCTTTTTGTTGTTAAGAGAGTTCTTGATGAATCCCTTGTCAAGTTTGATAATATCTACGGGAAGGATACCTATAAGGTTAAGTGATGAATACCCTGCTCCGAAATCGTCAACGGAGATCTTAAATCCGTTCTGTCTTAATTTTTCGATCTTATCGATAATAAGATCCGCTTCTTCAAAGAATACCGACTCCGTAACTTCGAACTCCACATATTCCGGTGAGAAATTGTATTTTTCGAATTCTCTCATGATGTCTTCAACGAGTGAATCATGATAGAAATGAAGCTTTGAAAGATTTACCGATACAGGTACTACCGATCTTCCCTGTGAAAGCCATTCGTCGATCTTCTTGAACACATATTTCATTACATACCAGTCAAGATCAAGAACCTTACCTGAATTTTCAAGTACTGGAATAAAGATATCCGGAGGCACTATCTGACCGTCTTCATCGATAAGTCTCGTAAGAGCTTCCGCTCCTCTTATGCCGCCTTTTTTAACACTGATCTTAGGCTGCATATATACAAGAATTTCATTGTTTTCAAGAGCTTTTTCAAATATAGGAATAAGTCTTGATTCTGCTTCCTTAAGTACCTGAAGCTTCTGAGTATAGAGTGCGTAAGGAACCGTATAATTACCTTTAACGCTTCGTCTTGCAATGTTGGCTTTGTCGATGATCGAAGTGATCGGCTCGTTTAAGTCTTCTACAAGGCATACACCGATGTTAAGGTGTACGGATGTTTTTGAGTAGGCTTTTTTATGTGCCTTGCAAAAATCTTCTTCGAGTTTCTTAAGTCTTTCTTTTTCAACATCCCAATCACATTTTGTGAATGCAAAGAGTCCGATGATATGATCGGAATAAGGTCTGCACGCAACAACACATTCTTTCTGACCTGCCAAAGTATCGGCAAGATCTTTAATGAGTTTGTCACCTGCACCGTAACTGTATACTCTGTTAATGTACTTGAATTTGGAAAAATCTGCAGAAATTAGAACGAAAAGGGTGTCATCAGAAGCTTCCCCAAGTCTTTCAGATGCAACCTCAATGAAATCGTCAAATAAATATAGCCCGGTCAATTTGTCCTTATTATCCATAATAAACTACCTCATTTTAGAAATAATATTACGAATCATAATTACAAACATCCGTATTTTTCCCCTACCGAAATCATTATATATAAATTATATATATATGTCTATATATAATAGTGTATGAAATCCGTCATCCTTTTTAGTGCATTTTGTCCTTTTTTTATCCACTGAAAATCCGAAAGCCCCGAAATACCGCACATTCAGCGTTTTCGGGGCTTTGCGTAAATTTTGAAAAAATCAAAATTATTATTGTTTTTTTACGAATTTTTAAGATATTTATGGTCTCTCGGCAGTAAAACAGACGTAATTTTTGTCCACTTCGTACTTTTTTAAGACCGCTTTCTTTAAATCGGTTTCGACATCGAGTATCTCCATTTTCTCAAAATCCTCATAAAAAGTCGAAAATCCTTCGCCGATTCCTCTGCCCGTAAGTTTGGCAAAACTTTCTTTCGCACACCAGACTTCGATAAACCTCTCCGTTCTTTTGTCCTTATCTTCTTCGATGTAATCGTTGTCCCTTTTTTCAAAGAATCTCTTCGCGATGTCAGCTCTTATCTCTTTGATCTCCTGTATGTCCACTCCGACCTCTTTGTCGGAAAGTGCGAGCACGCAGTATTCTTTCGAATGTGAGATGTTAAAGAAAAGATCGTCGCGATCCTTTATCTTCCCTTTTCCGATCTCGCCGTAAACTATCTGCATGTCATAATAATTCTCTTTTGAGAACTCGTTAATGTCTGTGACAAAATTGATGTCTTTATATTTTTCATCCTTAAATCTTCCGGCAAAACAAAAAAGCATAAGTCTTCCCGCAAGGGACAGGATCCTGTCTTTGTCGTACTTGTATCTTGATAACTTTTCTCTTTCTTCCAATGACAAAAGGGACATCTTATCAGGTAAGATGTCCGCAATTATGTTATCCGTTTTAAATACAAATATTTTGACCATTTTTAATGTTTGAGTTCTTCTGCGTAGAAGTTCTTAAATTCCGTGAAGCCCTGCTTTTCAAGGGTTTCGCGCTGGAATTTCTTATTCTTGTTCATTTTGGCAACTAACACTATCTTACCTTCGTTACGAAGAGCCGCAGCTTCCTTTATGATCTCTCCCATTCTTTCTCCGGAGATATTTTTCTCTACAAGGAAAGCAGTTTTTTCACTCTCGCCGGGTATCTTGAATCCCTTCTCGAGCATGATCGTAATGATACGTTCAAATCCGATCGAGAATCCGCATGCGGGTGTATCGTTGCCTGTAAATTTGCCGACCATCTTGTCGTATCTTCCGCCGCCTGCGACCGAACAGTTAAGCTCGGACATCTCTATCTCAAAGATAGTACCTGTGTAATATCCCATGCCTCTTACAAGTGTGGGATCGAATGCAAGATTGAAATCCGCAGTCTTTGCTGCATTTACAGATGCAAAGATCTCTTTTAAGTTTTCGGCAACGCTCTCTTCGAGAAGTCCGTTTAATTTGTCCTTAAGGAAATCGATATTGTCAACGCTCGAAGCATCGGAATTCTTTGCCATCTCATCAAAAAGAGACATGTATTTCTCAACTGTGGAAGCTTCAAATCCGTTAGCGATAAGATCTTCTTTTACGCCTTCAGGTCCGATCTTATCCATCTTGTCGAGGATAACGAATACAAGATCTGTCTTGTCTTCATCAAAGCCGGCATAAGCAGCCATGGCTTTTAAGATCCTTCTTTCGTTGATCTTTACTTTGAAATTGCTGAAACCGAGTTTTGATAAAAGTGTTGTTGTCGCAAGCACGAGTTCGATCTCGGCAAGATTGCTCTCTTCACCGAAGATATCGATATCACACTGCATGAACTGACGGAATCTTCCTCTCTGAGGTCTTTCCGCTCTCCATACGTTTCCCATCTGAAGAGCTTTAAAAGGTGAAGGAAGCGCAGCCTGATTGTTTGCATAGAATCTTGAAAGAGGAAGTGTAAGATCGTAACGAAGACCCGAATCCGCAAGATCGTTCTCTCCCTGAGCTTCGCTTAAATTCAGCTTGTCTCCTCTTTTCATGATCTTGAAAATAAGTTTTTCGTTTTCGCCGCCCTGATTCGAGCAGAGATTTTCGATATGTTCCACCCCGGGAGTTTCAATGTGTGAAAATCCGAATGACTCATATGTTTTTTCGATCATCGAGATACAGTAATCTCTGATCCTCATCTCTTCGGGCAAAATATCTTTCATGCCGGTAACCGGCTTTTTTGTTAAACTCATAGAAATTTTCCTCTTATATTATATTTCCGCCAAATTGGAATACGGATTGTACTTTTTTTCGTGTTCGATCGTGGTGAAATCGTTATGACCCGGATAAACCTTCGTTTCATCGGGAAGAGTAAGAAGTCTTTCAACAGAGCGGACAATATCGCTCATGGAACCGTTTATGAAATCGGTCCTTCCGATGTTTTCAAAAAACAGTGTATCTCCGGAAAAAAGAATATGATCGTCTTCAAAATAGAAGCAGATGCTTCCGGGCGTATGTCCGGGAGTAACAAGGACCCTGCATTTCATACCGCCGATCTCGACTTCATCACCATCGGAAAGTTCATGATCGAGTTTTATGCTTATCTCACGATGAACAAATTCTACCGAAAGATTAAGCGCGGGATCGCGAAAAGCCTCCGAGTCGATCTTACTTCCGTAAATGGGAGCATCGCATAACTTTCTGACACCTTCAACGCCCACGATATGATCGAAATGGGCATGTGTCAAAAAGATCGCTTTTATCTCAAGTCCTTTTTCTCTTAATTTGGTAACAAGCATTTCGCCGTCTCTGGCGGGGTCTATAAGAATACAGTCGTATTCGCCTTCCCTGTGCAAAAAGTAAGTATTGTTTCCAAGCATACCAAGTGTAAGGCAGCCTACTTTTATCTCTGACATTTCCTGATTCCTTATTTCGTTCTTTCTACTTCTATAACTCCGTCAATACCCGAAAGCTTTGCACAGAGTCTGTCGAGTTCTTCCTTGCTTCTTATCCTGAAGGAAAGACGCATTGTAGCCACGCCCTTCTTCGATATATTTGTATGAAGCATATTGATAAGCGTATCCGCTTCGGTAAATATCTTGGTCACATCATAAAGAAGACCTGTTCTCTCGTTTGCAAAGATCGTGATCTCGGCAAGATAATTGTCAAGCACACCGTCCAGAGCTTCTTCCTGCCAGTCTGCCACAATGATCCTCTGACGGTCTTCGGGACTTAACACTTCGGGGCTCATATTGATACAGTCTTTTCTGTGGATCGTTACGCCTCTGCCTCGTGTGATAAATCCTATGATGCTGTCGCCGGGAATAGGATTACAGCATTTGCCGAATCTTACTTCGACATCGTTGGTACCGTTTACGATGATACCGTTTCTCTGTCCGGCCTTATTGTATTTGATCGAATTGTTTCTTATCGATTCAAGGACTTCCTCATTTGTGTAGATCTTCGGATGGTCCTTTTCGTACATCGCAAGGATCCTGTTGATCGCCTGTCCTTCTTTGATGCCGCCGTGTCCTATGGCCGCAAGAAGAGCATCCCAGTCCTTGAAGGAATAGTTATCAAGCAGTCTTCTCTTATATTCATCGGTAAGAACATCCGTAAGGTCGATATTGTTCTGTTTACAATACTCCTGAACTTTCTCACGGCCTTTAACGATGTTCTCGTCTTTCTGCTGTCTCTTGAACCACTGGTTGATCTTGTTCTTGGCCTGGGTCGAACGTACCTTTTTAAGCCAGTCACGGCTCGGTCCGTTTGAATTGTTGCTGGTGATGATCTCAACGATATCACCGTTTTTCAATGTATAATCGTTGCCGACATGAACATTGTTGACCATGGCTCCGACCATCTTGTTACCGACATCGGTATGGATCGCATACGCAAAGTCAATGGGTGTCGAGCCGCTCGGAAGTTCGATCGTTCTTCCTTTGGGCGACGAACAGTAAATGTTCTCTGAGAAGATATCAAGGTCGTCATGGATAAGAGATAAGAATTTTTCGTTATCTTCCTCTTCAAGACATTCGGTAAGGCTTCGAAGCCAGTCGCTCTTTTCGACCTCTCTGGCCGATACTTTCTTACCGTCCGATTCTTCCTTATATTTCCAGTGGGAAGCGATACCGTATTCAGCTTCCTTATGCATCTCTCTTGTACGGATCTGGATCTCGAAAGGAGCTTTTGCATCGGTAGTATCAAATACGGTCGTGTGGATCGACTTGTATCCGTTCTCCTTGGGGTTGGCAACATAATCCTTAAAACGATTGTTCATCGGCTTGAAGTTCTTATGTACGTAACCGAGTACGGTATACAGATCTTCTTCGTCTTCCACGATGATTCTTACTGCGAAAAGGTCGTAGATCTGATCGAGTGTCTTGCCCTGGTTTTTCATCTTTCTGTAAATACTGAAAAGATGCTTTACACGGCCGTCGACTCTCGCATGAATATCGGCATCATCCATGATGTGCTTAACTTTCATAACGATATTTGCAATATAATCCTCACGTTCTTCTTTTGTGAAGACCATCTGATTTACGAGATTGTCATATGCTTCGGGTTCAAGATATTTAAAAGAAAGATCCTCGAGTTCGACTTTGATCTTACCGATACCGAGTCTCTGTGCAAACGGAGCATAGATCTCCATAGTTTCTTTTGCCTTCTCGTACTGCTTGTGCGGAGGCATATGTTCGAGAGTTCTCATGTTATGAAGTCTGTCCGCGAGTTTGATGATGATAACACGGATATCCTGTGCCATAACAAGGAACATATTTCTTAAGTTTACTGCCTGCTCTTCTTCTTTTGAAGAATATTTGAAGTCTTTGGTGACCTTTGTAACACCTGCTACAAGCTTTGCGACTTCGGCACCGAATTTAGCTTCGATATCGGCAGTGGTCAGAACGGTATCTTCAACAACGTCATGAAGAAGACCTGCGATGATGGTTTCCTTATCCATCTGAAGATCCGCAAGGATGATCGCAACATAAAGAGGGTGTATGATGTAAGGCTCACCGTTCTTTCTGAGCTGATCTTCATGTGCGCTGTACGCAAGTTCATAAGCCGCCCTGATAGATGAAAAATCCTCGGAGGGGTGATAATCGCGGATCCTCTTTAAGAGATCCTGATATAATACGGCAGGCTCAATATTGGCACCGATGTCTTCGATGCGTCCGTAGTCGATTATAAAATCATTCTGAACGAGTTCTTCTTTGTTGACTGCCATAATTCTCCCTCCTTTCCGGATAGTTTTGATTTCAAAAATTTAAATCATATTATATATCAATATTTGTAATAATTCCACAAAAAATCTTCGCAAAACACGAAAAAATGATGATAAAACGGATTTATGAAAGTCTTCCGTCATGATATGCGAAAAGCAGTTCTTCGAGATCGCCTACTTCTTCCATCAGTCTCTTTCCGTTATCAGTATCGCGTACGTACATTCTTTCGTCGAAATCCATTACCTTTAAAGTATCCGACAAAATATCGGTTTCGCCGGCGATAGCCTTGACTTTGGATTCGAATTTCTCATGCTGTACAAGCCACATGCCGTGTGAGTCGATCGCAAGAGTATAACCCGACATACCGGTCTTCTCATGATAAGCTTTGGAGAATCCGCCGTCGATCATAAGGACTTTTCCTCCGGCTTTGATGGGTGTCTGACCGTTCTTTATCTCAACGGGTACATGACCGTTTATTATATGCGAATACTTTCCTGTCGCACCGAATTCCTTAAGGATCGCATCGGCAACTTCCGCACTCTCTTCGATATATGAATAGTATGCGTCTTTTATCTCTTTATGTGTTGACTTGTCTTCGATAAAGAGTCTTTCGAAGGTAGTCATTTTGTTTCTTCCGTAAAGCGGTGACTTGGGGCCGCACCAGAGATACCATAAGATGTCTCCGCCCTTTATCCTGTCAGCGGAACCAATCGGCGAATAATATGCTTTTCTCGCATAGTCTTCGAGAAGTTCGTAAAGGGAACGGCCGTATGTATCTTCGTTACAGATATCCGAATGTGCAAAACTTCCGTCTTCGTTTAAAAGCACACAGCCGTGATATAAAAGATTGCCGTTGTATACTCTGTACATAGCGCCCTTTTTATATAAGAACTTGATGTGCTTTTTAAGCTTTTCCGAATTCATGAAAGCTTTTACAAGATGTTTTACTATCATCTCCTCTTCGTTGCTTAAACGATACGGATCGTTTCTGTCGACCGTAGGAAAATCACACTCGAGCAGAGGATAAGTCTTTTGGTTTATATCGACAGTTTTGTTTTCAAAATCGATCTTGTCCAAAAGAAGCTGATCGTCCATATGGAAATCGGGATTTCTTTTTATGACTTCGCCTTCAAGTTTAAACTGGATAACCGTGATGGCTTTGTACATCTCGCTTTCGATCTCAGAAGCATGCACGAATTCACCGCTGCTCGTTTCCTTTAATCTGAAGCGTGAATTATCCGTATTCTGATATGTTTCCATAGCAAATGTCGCAAGAGGAAGAAGGTTGATGCCGTAAGCGTCTTCGATGATCGAAAGGTTTCCGTATCTTGCTGACATTCTGATAACATTGGCGATACATGCGGGATGTCCCGCAGCAGCACCCATCCATACAACATCATGGTTGCCCCAAACGAGATCGACGGAATGATATGAGCAGAGCGTATCCATGATCCTGTGAGGGCCGGGTCCCCTGTCGTAAATATCGCCCACGATATGCAGATGATCCACTACCATTCTCTGAATGAGTTCTGAAAGGATTATGATGATGTTATCGGCTTCCTGAACTCTTACTATGGTATCGATGATACTCTTGTAATATTTTTCCTTGTCGTTTATCTCCTGTTTCTCTGTGATAAGTTCTTCGATAACGTATCTGTATTTTTCGGGAATGGCTTTACGAACCTTCGATCTTGTATATTTGCTCGTAACACAGATCAGAACATCCACAAGGTCTCTTAAAACCTCTTCGTACCATTCTTTGGTGTTAAGGCCTTCAGCTTTGATAAGCTCGAGTTTTTCCTTGGGATAATAGATAAGCGTCGCAAGTTTCTTTCTGTAATCGTTATTCTTCTTATCTCCGAGGACCATATCTATTTTTCTTCTTACGGTACCGGAGCCGTTTTTCAAGACATGCTCAAACTGTTCATACTCACCGTGCACATCAGTAAGGAAATGTTCCGTTCCTTTGGGAAGGGAAAGGATAGCCTCAAGGTTGATTATTTCCGTTGCAGCCTCTTCCTGAGTAGGATATTGTTTTGCGAGAATCCTTAAATATTTATTGTTCATGTTTATCCTCTTATGTTTAAAATCCGTCTGAATCATCAGCTTTGTTTAATAAAAATAGAGTCAAACATGTATCACGTCTGACTCTTATTTTACTTATTGATCAAAGAACTACTTTGCAGAAATTCTTTTTGCCTTTTCTTACGATAAGATCACCTGAAGCGATCTCTTCTTTTGTATATGCTTTCTTGAAGTCGGTGATCTTTTCGTCGTTAACCGTACAGCCGCCCTGCTCGATGGTTCTTCTTCCTTCGGAACGTGTGGGAACAAGCTTTGCTGCCACAAGGATGGAGATAAGGTCTACCGTACCGTCTCTGAACATATCGTCGGTAACGGTTACGGAAGGCATGTTCTCAAGATTTCCGCCGCCCGCAAAGAGTGCCTTGGATGCTTCTTTTGCTTTTGCAGCTTCTTCTTCGCCGTGAACCATCTTTGTAAGTTCGAAAGCAAGGATCTCTTTGGCTTCGTTAAGCTGAGCGCCTTCCCATGAATCCATCTTGTCGATCTCTTCGAGAGGAAGGAATGTGAGCATTCTGATGCATTTCAAAACATCTGAATCGGCTACGTTTCTCCAGTACTGGAAGAACTCGTAAGGTGATGTCTTTTCGGGGTCAAGCCATACTGCACCCTTTTCTGTCTTACCCATCTTCTTTCCTTCGGAGTTAAGAAGGAGCTGAATGGTCATTGCGTATGCGTCCTTACCGAGTTTTCTTCTGATAAGTTCCGTACCGCCGAGCATGTTGGACCACTGGTCGTCACCGCCGAACTGCATATTGCATCCGTACTTCTGGAAGAGCATATAGAAATCGTAACTCTGCATGATCATGTAGTTGAACTCAAGGAAAGTAAGTCCTTTTTCCATTCTCTGCTTGTAGCACTCCGCACGAAGCATATTGTTAACTGAAAAGCATGCTCCGACCTCTCTTAAGAGTTCAATGTAGTTAAGGTTTAAAAGCCAGTCCGCATTGTTTACCATGATGGCTTTGCCTTCGGAGAAATCGATGAACTTGCTCATCTGCTTTTTAAAGCATTCGCAGTTGTGGTCGATATCTTCCTTTGTGAGCATCTTTCTCATATCGCTCTTACCCGAAGGATCGCCGATATGACCAGTACCGCCGCCGATAAGCGCTATGGGCTTATTGCCTGCCATCTGAAGTCTCTTCATAAGGCAGAGTGCCATAAAGTGGCCTACGTGAAGGCTGTCTGCGGTAGGATCGAATCCTATATAGAATACGGCTTTACCGTTGTTTACAAGTTCTCTTATCTCTTCTTCGTCAGTTAACTGGGCAAGAAGTCCTCTTGCTTTAAGTTCTTCAAAAATTTCCATTTTATCTCTCCTGAAATATATTAGTCTTTATTGTCCAAAAGTAATTTTGCAAGATCTTCAACAGTTTCGGCATAATAAGTGCAGCCGGCATCGGTGAGTTCTTCTTTGCTGTCTGCAAACCCGTATCCCACGCCTATCGAATCGAGTCCGAAATTGTTTGCTCCGATGATATCGTAATGTCTGTCGCCTATCATAACGACTTCTTTTTTCTCTTCATCGGAAAGATCAAGTTCTTTTAATGCTTCGCTTATAACATCTTCCTTCGAACCTTTGGTTCCGGCAAGATCCGCACCCGATATGATATCGAAGTAATCGAGGATCTCAAACTTCTTTAATATATCCACCACAAATTCCGTAGGTTTGCTCGAAGCTATGACCAGAACTTTGTTTTCTTCCTTTAATCTTTTGAGAAGTGACGGTATCCCGTCATAAGGTGTATTTTCGTACTTTCCGACATCAGAATATCGGCTCCGGTATATCCTTATCGCTTCTCTCGCCGTTTCCTCATCCATTTTACAGATGTTCATGAATGAATCCAAAAGCGGCGGTCCTATGAATTTTTTCTTTTCCTCAAACGGAATGTCTTCGTACCCTAAATTAATTAAGGCATAACTAACTGATTTAGTTATGCCTTCTTGAGAATCCGTCAACGTACCGTCGAGATCAAAAAACAGATATTTGTACACTATCTTAATGCCTCTATAATCTTCTGGTAAACTTTATTGGGATGAGGTAATTCAACAGACTTGAACAACTGAACATATGCCAGAAGGATCATATGAGCGTCAACCGTAGCGATTCTGACCTCATGACTCTTGGCATACTGCTTACAAAAGTCTTCAATGGTAAGAGTAATGTATTTAACTCTCTTGTTGATTCTGTCGTCATCCACCTGTAACAGATTGGCAATTTCATTTACAGCCAGTTTGTCAAAGAAATATGCAAGTGATGTAAGCGCATGAATAGGATTGAGTTCGTAAATATAATCAACCGCAATAAGAGCAGTCTCGGACTCGTTATAAAGCTTCTCTCCGTAAAGCACGTCGTTGTTGCTCTTCGGATGATCGAATTTACCCTTTGTTTCGGTAACAAGAAGTTCCATATAATGCTTTCCTACCCAGTTATCCAACTCGTGGTAGACTATCTCGTTATACCAGGATATAACATTCTCGACCTTATCAAGTCTTCCGAACTGCATATAAAGGTCTTTATATATTTTTATAACCATTCTTTCCGCTTCAGCGGGATCGCTAATAACCATCGAAACATGGAAATAAATGTCATCTGCGGTCATTACGAAAAACTTTTCAAAAGCCTCTGTATTGCCTGCAAGGAATTTTTTTACCTGTACGGACAATTCGTAAGTATAAATCATGCTGAACTCCTCCCCGAAAATAACCTTCCGCATATTATTTTAAAAAATTTCAATAAAAATTGCAATACCCACATAGTTTAATGGGACTCATTTGTCATGAACTAATAATACGCGAAAAGTCTTTTCGAAAAGTATTTTTATGATTAGTTGTAGCTTATTCCTTTGTGGATCTCCTGAAGGCTCTTTACACCGATCTGGCCCTGTTCCTTGATAGCCTTGATACCGGCAGCGGATGCCTTTGCGGCAGCCATTGTGGTAATGTAAGGAACTCTGTGCTTGATGGCGTTCTTTCTGATATAAGAATCGTCAAAGATCTTATCCTTGCCTGCAGGTGTATTGATGATAAGCTGGATCTCTTTGTTTGTGATGGCATCCACGATATTGGGTCTGCCTTCCTGCATCTTCTTGATCTTTGTTACGGGGATACCGAGTGACTCGATAAGGTCATATGTTGTACCCGTTGCAAGGATCTTGAATCCGCATTCATGGAATGCCTTTGCAACCTCGGGAAGTTCCTTCTTGTCGTTCTTGTTAACAGAGATAAGAACCGTTCCTTCAAGAGGAAGAGGATTCTTTGTACCTTCCTGAGCTTTGTAATATGCATCGCCGAAATCGGGTGCGATACCCAAGACTTCACCTGTGGATCTCATTTCGGGTCCGAGGAGAGGGTCAACTTCCTGGAACATGTTGAACGGGAATACAGCCTCTTTTACTCCGTAATAATCGTAGTGGCTGTCCTTAAGTCCGGGAACGGGTGATGCCTTTCCTGTAAATTCGGATGTGATGATCTCCGTAGCGAGCTTAACCATCTGGATACCGCAGACCTTTGAAACTAAAGGAACGGTTCTGGATGCTCTGGGGTTGGCTTCGATAACGTATACAACACCGTCTTCGATAGCATACTGCATATTCATAAGACCGCGGACATTCATTTCAACTGCGATCTTCTTTGTGTATTCCTTGATAGTCGCAAGATTCTCGGGAGAGATATGCATTGAAGGAAGGATACAAGCGGAGTCACCTGAGTGGATACCGGCAAGTTCGATATGCTCCATAACGGCGGGAACAAATGCATGCTCTCCGTCTGAAATCGCATCTGCTTCACATTCCATTGCATTCTTTAAGAATCTGTCGATAAGGATGGGTCTGTCAGGTGTAACACCTACAGCTGCTGCCATGTATTCTCTTAAGCTTTCCTTATCGTAAACGACTTCCATTCCACGGCCGCCGAGAACGAACGAAGGACGAACCATAACGGGATAGCCGATCTTCTCTGCGATCTCAACTGCCTCGTCAACCGTAACAGCCATTCCTGCTTCGGGCATGGGGATGTTTAACTTCTTCATCATTGCACGGAAAAGATCTCTGTCTTCTGCCATATCGATAACTTCGGGAGGAGTACCGAGGATCTTTACGCCGTTTGCCTGAAGCGAATCGGCAAGGTTAAGAGGAGTCTGACCGCCGAACTGAGCGATGACTCCGACGGGTTTTTCTTTCTCGTAAATGCTTAATACATCTTCAAGTGTAAGAGGCTCGAAGTAAAGTTTGTCGGATGTATCGTAGTCTGTGGAAACGGTCTCGGGGTTACAGTTAACGATGATAGTTTCAAATCCGAGTTCGCGAAGTGCGAATGCAGCATGTACGCAGCAGTAGTCGAATTCGATACCCTGACCGATTCTGTTGGGACCTCCGCCAAGGATCATTACCTTGGGCTTGTCAGTATTTACCGTGCTCTTATCGGGAGCATTGTATGTCGAGTAATAATATGCGCTGTTCTTTGTACCGGATACGTGAACGCCTTCCCATGCTTCGGTAACACCGATAGCCTTTCTTGCGTTTCTGATATCGTCTTCCTTAACACCGAGGATCTGGCTTAAGTACTTATCGGAGAAACCGTCTTTCTTAGCCTGTCTTAAGCTCTTCTCATCGGGAACGGAACCCTTCATGCGAAGGAGCGCTTCTTCTTCGTCAACGAGTTCTTTCATCTGCTCGATGAAGTAATGTTTGATCTTTGTAAGTTCGAAAAGTTCATCAACGGTCGCGCCCTTTCTTAAGGCTTCATACATAATGAACTGTCTTTCGGATGTGGGTGTTACGAGTCTTGCAAGAAGTTCGCCCTTTGTAAGTTCGTTGAAGTCTTTTGCAAAACCGAGACCGTAACGGCCTGTTTCCAAAGATCTGATTGCTTTCTGGAAAGCTTCTTTATAAGTCTTACCGATACTCATTACTTCGCCTACGGCTCTCATCTGAGTACCGAGTTTGTCTTCTACGCCTTTGAATTTTTCAAATGCCCAGCGTGCGAATTTGATTACGACATATTCGCCGTCGGGATAATATCTGTCAAGTGTACCGTACTTACCGCAGGGGATCTCATCCAGAGTAAGACCTGCTGCAAGCATTGCGGATACAAGTGCGATGGGGAAGCCTGTTGCTTTGGATGCAAGTGCCGAAGAACGTGATGTTCTGGGGTTGATCTCGATAACAACGATTCTTCCCGATACGGGGTCATGTGCAAACTGAACGTTACATCCGCCGATAACCTCGATCGAATCTACGATTCTGTATGCCTGTTCCTGAAGAGTCTTCTGAACATCTTCGGAAATTGTAAGCATGGGTGCGCTGCAGAAGGAGTCGCCTGTATGAACTCCGACGGGATCGATGTTCTCGATGAAGCATACAGTGATCATGTTGCCTTTAGCATCTCTTACAACTTCGAGTTCGAGCTCTTCCCATCCGAGGATCGATTCTTCTACAAGAACCTGTCCTACGAGTGATGCCTGAAGACCTCTTGCCATAACGGTCTTGAACTCATCTACGTTATATACAAGTCCGCCGCCTGCACCGCCCATTGTATATGCGGGACGAAGTACTACGGGGAATCCGATCTCTTTTGCGATCTCAAGTCCTTCCTCTACAGAGTAAGCAACCTGTGAACGTGCCATTTCGATGCCGAGTGCGTTCATCGTATTCTTGAATTCGATTCTGTCCTCACCTTTTTCGATGGCATCTACCTGAACACCGATAACCTTAACATTGTATTTTTCAAGAACGCCTGCTTCGGAAAGTTCGGAGCAGAGGTTAAGTCCGGACTGTCCTCCGAGGTTGGGAAGCAATGCGTCGGGACGTTCTTTTTCAATGATCTGTGTAAGTCTTTCCAGATTCAGCGGCTCGATGTAAGTTACATCAGCCGTTGTGGGGTCTGTCATGATAGTTGCGGGATTTGAGTTTACCAGTACGATCTCATATCCCAATTTCTTAAGCGCCTTGCACGCCTGTGTTCCGGAATAGTCGAACTCGCATGCCTGACCGATGATGATCGGGCCGGAACCGATGATCAGAACTTTATGAATATCCTCTCTCTTTGCCATAAAAACCTCCTTAATATATCGATATGACTTTTATTCAACTCCGTCGAAACAATATGTACATACGTCGCACTTGGGCAGACCGATGGCATCGATCATATCATCGAGTCTGTTAAATTTAAGCGATGTGAAATGCATTATCTCACAAATCTTCGCTTCCATTGTCTTATATTTTTCGCTCTCGGGATTTGTGTATTCTTTTAATACCTCTTCGGTAACATTTCCATTTTCAAGTTCGTAAATGACTCTTCTTGCGATCAGATCCATTTCGGAATTCGATCTTGAGAAGTTTAAGTATTTACAACCGTACATAATGGGAGGACATGCAGGTCTTACATGTACTTCCTTTGCACCTGCCTCAAAAAGGAAATCCGTTGTCTCGCGAAGCTGAGTTCCTCTTACGATCGAGTCATCGATAAGAAGCATCGATTTATCCTTTATCAAAGCTTCAACAGGGATAAGCTTCATCTTTGCGATAAGATTTCTCTGGCTCTGCTTAACGGGCATAAAGCTTCTGGGCCAGGTAGGTGTGTATTTAATGAAAGGTCTCGCAAAAGGAGCTCCTGATTTGTTTGCATAACCGATAGCATGTGCTGTACCCGAATCGGGAACGCCTGCTACGATATCAACCTTGGCATCGTCTCTCTCTGCCATGTTGGCACCGTTTTTGTATCTCATTTCTTCTACGTTAACATCTTCGTAGCATGAAGTGGGGTATCCGTAATAAACCCAGAGGAATGAACAAACCTTCTTTGTTTTCTCTGCGGCTTTCTTTACTTCAAGTTTCTCGGGAGTGATGTATACGATCTCTCCGGGTCCGAGATCCTTGATGTCTTTGTATCCCAGATGCAGATAAGCAAAGTTTTCAAAAGAAGCACACTGTGCGTCTTTCTTTCTTCCTATATGTATCGGGGTTCTTCCGTATTTATCTCTGGAAGCATAGATTCCGTCCTGAGTCATCAAAAGAACGCTCATGGAACCTTCGATGCATTCCTGAACATAAGATAAGCCCTCCACGATGGAATTCTTCTGATTGATGAGGGAAGCCACCAGTTCGGTCTGGTTGATGCTGCCGCCGCTCATCTCAAGAAAATGAGACATTCCGTCATGAAAGAGCTTACTAACCAATTCGTCAATATTATTGATCTTTCCTACCGTTGTAATAGAAAAAGTACCAAGATGAGAACGTACGATCAAAGGCTGGGGTTCGTTGTCGGAAATACAACCGATACCGAGAGTGCCTTCCATCTCTTCGAAATCACGTTCAAACTTGGTTCTGAAGGGAGAGTTTTCAATATTATGTATGGCGCGGTCAAATCCTTTATTCTCAGAATACAGACACATACCTCCGCGTCTGGTACCCAAATGTGAGTGATAATCCACACCGAAAAACAAATCGAAAACGCAGTTTGATTTTGATGTTACTCCAAAAAATCCGCCCATATCTTCACCTCTTTATCCTTATATCCCGAAAGATTATACTTATTTTTTCTTACAAATGTCAATCAATTTCATTCAAAAATTATGACAAATTTCAGACTCCCGAAAGTATGTTCAGATTACGTAAATTACCGTCGTTTACATAATCATTTACCGAGTAAGCATGCTTTGTAAGATCGCCGCAGATCGCTTCCGTTATGCCCTGACTTATCAATTCCTCGATCACGGTTCCCGCGATCAATTCGATTCTGTCGATTTTTTCGTTGACATAAGATTCTTCGTTTCCGACAGTGATCAGAAATTCCAGAGGAAGGGCGAGTTCGGAAAGGATATCGAGTTCCTTTAAGCCCCTCATCTGCCATTTGTAATAAGGCATGTATTCGTTGTTTAAAAGATAGATCGCTGCTACTGCGTTCTTAACATATTCGTAAACGCACATACCCGCTGCGGCCATATCTCCTCTTTTCACCATTCTCATGTAATTGTACTGACCGGACTGGCTCATAAGGAGAAGATGTCCGGCAAGTCTTTTAAGTCTTACGTCCCTCGGCATTAAGGAAAGTTCTTCTCTTATCTTTGTAAACTTTCCGTCCCCGTCGTAAAAGAGTTCTCCCTTTGTAACTTCGAGAAGATACTGTGTGGGGATCTTTAACCATTCGTATACGGAAAGTCTGCCTTCGGGATTTCCGATCTTCCCGGTAAGAAACTCATCAAGTCTGATGACGCCGTGTCTTGCTCCGCCTGCGGGGCTTATCTTCTGTCTTGAAAATCCGTTGAATTCCGAAGGGAGTTTTGCGTATGCTCTTTCAAGAGCAAATGCGGCTTTTCTGTCAAGTACATCTTCGGAAGGGATAAAGATACAGAAGCCCGGTTCAAAGTCGTGATCATGGCTTATCTCATCATCGAATCCCAGTACTTCGGAACCGCTTCCCGCGAGTCCGACCGAAATAAATGGAAGATAGTCCGAAAAACCACCTTCCAGCATTTCTTTTCCGTATGTTTCGTAATATTCTCTTGCAAGTTTCAAACCGTTCATAAAATGTTACACCCGATTGATCCTTTGCCTTAATTCATTGCTTCGTAAAAACTGACCGAAACGGTCATATGCGGGAATGCACTTATCCACGACAAATTCGTAATATGCATTCTTTTCTACAGATTCATCAGTAAGAAGCGAATATGCTTTATCGAGCATTTCGTCAATGATCTTTTCGCTTTCTTCCTCTCCGTCCCTTTTTACATAAAGGTCAGCCATATTCAGATATGTTATCGCACATTCGAGTTTTCCGTTTTCGGATGCACCCATGATCTTTAATGCTTTATCATATCTTTCAAGCGCCCGGTCGAAATCTTCAAGCTCTGTGAGAGTTGAAGCGAAATTATTATATAAACCTCCGAGTCTTTCATCAAAAGGTCCCAATTCTTTTTCGTAGATCTTTTCGGCGCGTTCGTAAAGCACTGCGCTCTTTTCACAGTCACCCTTCGCTCTGAAAACCGTTCCGGCATTCAGTATCGCGGTTGCTCCCGTGACCGTATCCGAAAAACCGTATTTATCAACTTTTGAGATCGCGCTTTGAGCGTACGAAACGGCTTCGTCCATCTCGCCGTTTTTTCGACAGTATCCCATAAGTTCTCCGAGAATGACTATCTCTCCGCCTTCATCAGAGTTACTCTTTGCTTCTTCAAGCCAGTACAAAAGATGGCTTTTCGCACGGCCAAGTTCTTTCTCTTCGAGATACGAATCGAATTTCTCAAGCACCCTGTCCACAGGGATCCTGCTTTTCGGATTCATGCATAAGACGCAGCGCGGTTCTTCGTAATCTTCTTTGCTTAGCATTAATTATTCCTCATCCTCTCTCGCGCCGGCAACAAACGATACAGCCGATACTACGGATGCGATCGCAGCTACAATGGCAACGATAACGGGGATACCGATAATTCCGAATAAAATGATTATCATTGTTTTTCCTCCTCGAGTTTTGCAGTGATCTTTTTAATGATACCGTTAACTTCCATATCCGAATCCATGGGGATCACAAGACATTTTCTTCCGTCTATCATTCTTATCTCAACAAGAGAAGAAGCTTCGGGCTTAACAGAGATCTTTACGTTCTCGCCCTTTACTTCCAGTCTTCCTTTTTCCTTTATCCTGTCTGCATGAAGGATACCTTTTTCTCCGAGTTCCTTTTCGAATTTTTCTTCGACGATCGGGAGATGTTCTTCCTTGACACCGGAATTCTTAAGAAGTTCTTTAACACCCTTGCTGTCCAAAGTCGGCTCGTCACAAAAGACTTTGTTCTCGAGCATCTCGTTTAAATTGTCCTGAACGTTTCTTACGACTTCAAACGTATCGTACTCGGGTGCTTCGTTAATGAATTCTTCTATAACGTTATGGAAGATCTTATTTTCCGCAACGCTTGTCATCTCTTCAACGCATCCCAGGATATCGCTTATGATCTCGGGATGGATCAAAAGAGGATCCTTGCAGTAGTAAAGAAGCGAATTCACATCGCTTGAACGATCGTTAAATGCCGGGAATAAAAATCCGACATTGGGCATTTCAACGACCCAGTCCCTGATACGCGCGGCAAACACATTTTCATCCTCGTGATAGGACAATGCAGCCTTGGCGAGATTTACGGGGCAGATACATGAATAAATGTATCTGAAAACTTCTTCGGATTCTCTCTGTGAAAAACCGTCGCTTCCCTCTCTCATGACATCATACGCATCATAGATCGTGATTATAAGATAATTTCCAACTGTTGTATAAGCATTCATTATCTTTTCGTAGAGGCTGTCAAGGATACCGGGTTCGGCAAGTTCACTGTCCCTTAAACTTAAAAGGAATTTCTGTGCGTCGTCGCCTTCCATGCTCCTTTCAAAAGAAAGATTCAAAAGATTACGGTTTAACACTCCGCTTAAGCCTTTTTTCAGAAGTTCGATGTATTTATGTCTGTCGCTTTCGTCAAGATTGGTCAGATATGTGTTCATTCTGCTCTGAATCCTTTTTTCGGAACCTATAACATAACAGGTCTCGATCTTAAAAGAAGCGTCATCGCAGAATTTAAGTCTCTTTTTTAATTCGAGTATTTCGCTGTTGTTCATTTAATTTTCTCCGCTTACGGGCAGTTTTACCGCCCAATCCTAATAATTTTAACACACTTTTTTGGCCATCTCAACAAATGTGTCAAAGAGAGTTTATATTCGTTGATTTACTCTCTCTTTTATTGTAAAATTTAAGTGGAGGTGATTACATGCTTGCAGTACTTGTACCTTTATTTGACGAAAATATGGCGGTTAAATCATATTCTCTTCATTCGAGAAGAAACAATATCTTTACCAATCCGCTTTTATCGACCACAGGTATCAACGATTCCGTCGGACAGATCGACGGTCTCGAAATAATAGACAATGTCGGAGTGAATACTCTTTCAAACGATAAGGAACTATTTATCCCCGTTAACAGTATCTCGCTTTTCACCGACATCGCTTCAAAATGCCGTGCTCCTCACAAGCGCATCGTTCTTTTGATGGATAACACTCTGACGCCTAATGAAATGAATGTAAAAAGGATCAAGGAATTAAAAGAGGACGGCTACAAGTTCGCGATCGAAAAATTAAAAGTTGCCGATTTCGAAACATATCGTCCGGTTTTAAGTCTTATCGATTATATTTACCTTGATTATTCAAAGATCGATATTTCAAAAGCACGCATCTATTTCTCGAAGCTTTATCCCAACATCAAGCTTATCGCCGAAAACATTCAGACCAACGAAGCTTTCGAAATGTTAAAGACCCAGGGCGGATATCACTTCTATGAAGGTCCTTTCTACCGTATCCCCGTAACTCAGGGCGAAACGGATGTCGCACCTTTGAAGATCAACTATTTAAGCCTTATCAATGTCGTAAATCATCCTGACTTCGATCTTACAAAAGCAGCCGATATCATCTCAAGAGATACGGCTCTCGTAATCTCTCTTCTTGAGATCGTTAACAGGATGAGCAAGAATTCGGAGATCACATCCATCCGTCACGCAACGGCAATGCTCGGTCAGAGAGAATTGAAGAAATGGATCACCACGGCCGTAGCCAAAGAACTTTGCTTCGATAAGCCCAACGAGATCACACGTCTCTCACTCCTTCGTGCAAAGTTTGCGGAAAACCTCGCTCCGACTTTCGGTCTTGCGATGAAATCCGAGGAACTCTTCCTTATGGGTCTTTTCTCGGTACTCGATATCATCCTTTCAAAACCGATGAACGAAGCACTCGCCATGGTAAATGTTTCAAAAGAGATCTCAGCAGCACTGCTCGACAACTCCGGAGACTTCTTCAAAGTCATCTACTTCATAAGAGCTTATGAAGCTGCAGACTTTAACGAGATCAACCGTCTCGAGATCGTTGATAAGATCGATGTGAGCAATGTATATGACGCATACAAAGAATCTCTTAAATGGTACAGAGATCTGTTCTTCTAAATGATAAACATGGAAATTAAAAAATGTCGGGACAAATCCCGACATTTTTATTTTACTTTCATTCTGTTTAACAGGTATTACCAGTCATACGAATCGTCCGTGGAATAATCATAGCTGTCATAGAATTCATACCACGAATCATAATAATCATCGCCGAAATCATACCAGCTGTCATAATCGTAATCGTCATAATATCCGTCATAACTGTCATAATCATAATCGTCATAATATCCGTCATAACTGTCATAATCATAATCGTCATAACAGTCGTCATCGTAATTTCTGTCGTCTGAGTCGAAATAACCGTCCGATCCGTAATAATAATCGAAATAGGAATCCCAGTCGAAATTATCCCAGTCGTAATCGTCAGTGTATGAATCGTTTGAATCCCATCCGGAGAAGTCACTCGAATCCCAGTCATAGGATGTCGCATCCACGGTATCGGAAAACTTTCCGAGGAATGTAATGTATTTGGTATCAAAACCGCACTTCTTGAAGATATCGCAGAGTTCATCGTAGAATTCGCTGTCTCCGTAAGGAAGCGTAACCGACAGGCCCGTCATATACGCATCACCTGACGTCGATGAACAGTAAAGGACCGATTTCTTCATGATGGATTTAAGCGCATTTGATTCATCCGTATTCATCGTGGAAGCAAGTGCCATGATATCAACGGCATGGCAGTATGTTTCCATCGTGTATGAAGGCATGAGCCAGTCCCAGATATCTTTGTCACCGTCGCGTAAGAACATGCTCTCGGGTGCACGATCCGATTTCTGCATACTCATCGTGTAATCGTATGTAAGAAGATCGTTTTCGTTCGCATAAGCAAATTCGGTCCATGCGGTATATAAAAGTCTCGTATATCTTAAATCGATAAGAGCGAGAACTCCGTCATTTTGAACGGAAAGGCTCTCTCTTATGAAATCGTCTACTATTACTTTTCCGACATCCGTCATGGGTGTGGATGAATTGTATCCGAGCAAACTTAACCAGTTCTGATATTCCCAGCCGCTTCCGGATTCGAAATCTTCGGATACTACAAGATAATCCGAAACATCACAGAGCACGCATGCTGTTTCAAGTCCGCCCATGAGACATGAATCAAAACCGATCATTTCGAATTTGACGCCCGAATCCCTTATGGCTCTCTGGATCTCATCGATCGTAAGTGCTGCAGTGTAATCGTTAATGTTTTCATCAACACCGTAACCGTATACGACTCCGCCGCCGTGATCCCAGAAGATCAGTATGTTTCTGTCTGCGGGATAATTGTTCTTGCAGTATACGATAAAATCCCTGATCGTTTTTTCATCGGTGATATCAAGCTGATCCAGAGTATCGTCAACAAGTTCGAGACGATTGTCCTTAACTATGAATCTCTGCGATCTCTTGTTTGAAATACCGTCGGTCTTCCATTTCTTTGTTCCGCCGGTCTGAATGACAACGTTAACATTATCGGAAAGGGTCGCATTGAGCATTTCCCTTAAGTCTTCAGTAGCATATCCGTACTCACTCTCAAGATCGGAGCCGTTCATGTATACCATAACGGTAACCGTATCGGTTCCGTCGCCTTTTAAATGAACGAACTGGTCTCTGATAACACTCGATATTTCCTCGGGCTCTACAGTATTCTCATTCTGGTATGTAATGGGTTCTTCAACGACCACATTGTTTGAAGTTGAACTCGGGTTACTGACCACAACCTGCTGTGATCCCGAAGGCTCTTCATAAAAAGCGGCAAAGCCCATTAACACACCGAATCCAAGAAGGATGACTCCGGCAAATGCCGCTATAAGAACCGAAGCTACGGACACAAGTGCTATCACCCATCCGTAGCCGAATTTCTTTTCTTTTTTCTTTTTTGTAACGGTATTCTTTTTTACGGGATTGGGAGTCTGATTGATATAAACGGTGGTTCCCTGAGAATTGACTACCGTAAAACGAAGTCCGCACTTATCGCAGACGAGTTCGTTTTTATCTATCGGATCTCCGCATCGTACACAATAAAGCATAGATTCACCTATTTTTTCTTTTTTTTCTTTTTAACGTCAAGACTCTTTATCTCAATAGTCTCTTCTATCTCGAATTCATCTTTCTTCTCTTCTGACTTCTTATCGTTCTTTTTGTCTTTCTTTTCCTTCCTGTTAAGTTTTTCAAGTTCGAAAGACTCGAAATCATCGTCTACGGAAAGAGTACGTCCCTTAAACTTCTTTAACTTTCTTAATGCCATAAACTCATTGGCAGCGGGAATGAAATCGGTCAGGAAATAGATCGCTCCGATCACACCTGCGACAATAAAGATCCATGCCCACCATCCGCTCTTGTTTATGATCATGAACACACCGAATACTATAAAGCTGACTATACCGAGTAAAGGAATAAAAGAGTTCTCGGTCCTTTCTCTTGCTTCATAATATTTTTTCTCAAAATCGGATGCTTTGTCGCCCGGTTTCTTTGAAGGTTCAAGGCCAAATGATATGATGCCCATATAATATAAGCCCGTAAGAAGGATGAGTATGCCAAAGGCCGAAGGGATGATCGGTTCCAGATGCCATCCTGCATCAAGGATCTCTTTGGGGTTTTTGATATTGTAGTAAACTTCGAGCGATGTGGCGTCTTCGTCCAGTTCCTCATGTTCGGAATAAGCGGTGTAGACCATTTCCGTACCAACTTTGTAAGCAAGTTCAAGCATTGTATAAGGCTCTTCCTCTTCGGATTCGACATTATATCTCGATACGATGGTAGCTTCCGTCTTCTGCGCATACAGATTGACCGAATTGTACAATATAAACAAAACGATTCCGGCGATAAAGAAAATACCGCCGAGTATAACGCAACCCATACCTACATTCTTGTTGTTAAGCTTGTTCATAAATTATCCTAACCTTCGTTGGAGTATACTATATTTTTCATCATCTCGAAGTAATCCCTGATATCGGAAAGATATTTTTCCGAATCGAATTCTCCGAATGAGTAAGCTTTCTCTCTTAATCCTTTGATCGTATAGCCTACGGTCATATCGAGCATTTCCCTGGTCACGCCCCTGACAAGTCTTTCATTTGAAAAGTTCTCCAGAGCTTCATTGACTTTCTCGGTATACGGCTCAAGTCTGGTCTTTGCAACTTCGAGGATCTCCTCATCCTTTTCGTCTTCCATTGACTGGATCATCATGGGCACGAAAGGATAGATCTTTGCTACCATGGCTTTGGTCTCTTCAACGGTATAGAGTATATCAAAATAATCCGTCCTCGTTACGGACAGATTAACCGCCAATTCCATATTCAGATACTTTACGCAATAATCGGAGATAAAGGTATAGAGACCGGCCTTATTGACAAAATAATGAAACCATAATCCTTTGGAAACACCTGCGACCTTAACCATGTCATCAGTGCTTGCGAGTTTATATCCTTTAAGCGCGAATACCTGCATCGCGCCGTTTATCATTTTATCCTGCTTTTCTTTCTTCAGGTCAAAAAACTTGTCGTTCATCAATCATAACTCCCGTAAAAATTGACTGCTTTAGTCGATAATATCTTAACATATTCAATGCCCAACTTCAATGCTTTTCTATTTACTTTTAGGTCCATAAAGAGTAAAATAAATGTAGTTTACTCAAAGGAGGTTATTCTACAATGAAGAAAACTACAAAGGGATTTCTTTTAGGCTTAACAACCGCCGCTGCATGCGTGGGAGCATATTACATTTATCAGAACAGAGATAAGATTTTCAAAACCGAAGAGATTATAAATGACGACGGAACAGTAACAAAGAAACGTTCCTATATGGACCTTGACAACATCAAGGAAAAGACAAGCGAAGCAGTCAACAAGACTAAAGAGACTGCACAGAACACATGGAAAAAAGCTCAGGACAAATTCGAAGGTCTTAAGAAGAAAAAAGACGACGATACCGTAGCTGAAGCTTTTACCGAAGTTGTTGAAGATGTTAAGGAAAAAGCCGAAGACATCAAAGAAGATATCGAAGACAAAGTTGAAGAGGTCAAAGAATCCGTAAACGATTGATCTATAAAAAATATAAGGCGCCGTATCAAACGATACGGCGTCTTTTTTAGTCTTTGTTTCTGTTTTTTAATTTCAGTCTGTTCATCTCTCTCGCGATCCTCATCTGAGCACTTTTGTATTCCTGAATGCTCTTCTTCTGAAGAATCGCTTCTTTTGCTTCCTCTGCAGCTTCTTTCGCTCTGTTGGCATCGATCTCATCGGGTGTCTCGATAGTATCGACCAGAACCTTAACGTCGTTGTCTGCGACTACAAGAATGCCCTGAGACACGCAGGTCGTTACCCTGGTCTCATCGGGAAGCGAATATTCAAGTATTCCCGGCACGATAGCGGCCACCATGTTCTGATGCTTGCTCTGAATGCCGTATGAACCGTCCGTGATAGGAACCACAAGGCTTAAGCACTCTCCCTCGTAAAAACTCCTCTCAGCGGCAAGTATATGCAGCGTAAAACTGTTCATACTTATAACTCTCCGTTTTTAATCTTCTCTGCTTTGATCTTACATTCTTCTATCGTTCCCACATTGAAAAATGCAGCTTCGGGAAGATCGTCAACCTCTCCGTTTACAATAGCCTTAAATCCTCTGATAGTCTCGGCAACCGGAACGAATACACCGGCATTACCCGTATACTTCTCAGCTACGTGCATGGGCTGGGACAAGAATCTCTGAACCTTTCTGGCACGAAGAACGGTAAGTTTATCTTCTTCGGCAAGTTCGTCCATACCGAGGATAGCGATGATATCCTGGAGTTCGGCATATTTCTGAAGGATCTCCTGAACCTTTCTTGCGATCTCGTAATGTTCTTCACCTACGATCGAAGCTTCAAGGATTCGTGATGATGATTCAAGAGGATCGACTGCGGGATAAATACCCTGCTCGGCGATCTTTCTCGAAAGAACCGTGGTCGCATCAAGGTGAGAGAATGTCGTTGCGGGTGCGGGGTCGGTCAGGTCATCCGCAGGAACGTATACAGCCTGTACGGATGTAACGGAACCGCGCTTCGTTGAAGCGATCCTCTCCTGAAGAGCACCCATTTCCTCAGCAAGTGTGGGCTGATAACCTACGGCTGAAGGCATACGTCCGAGAAGTGTAGAAACTTCGGAACCTGCCTGCACGAATCTGAATATATTGTCGATGAACAAAAGCACGTCTTTGTTCTGTGTATCTCTGAAGTATTCAGCCATTGTAAGGCCTGAAAGAGGAACTCTCATACGTACGCCGGGCGCTTCGTTCATCTGACCGAATACAAGCGCTGTCTTGGCAGATACGCCGCTTTCCTGCATCTCACGCCAAAGATCGTTACCCTCTCTGGAACGCTCTCCTACACCGGTGAATATAGAATATCCGCCGTGCTCAGTGGCAACGTTGTGAATAAGTTCCTGGATAAGTACAGTCTTACCTACGCCGGCACCGCCGAAAAGTCCGATCTTGCCTCCCTTGGGATAGGGCTCAAGAAGATCTATGACTTTGATTCCCGTTTCGAGGATCTCGATCGCAGGGCTCTGCTCTTCGAATGAAGGAGCCTTTCTGTGAATATTCCATCTTTCTGTATCTTTGGGGATCTCTCCTTTTCCGTCGATCGGACGGCCGAGAACGTTAAACATTCTTCCCAAAGTACACTCTCCGACGGGAACGGTGATATTATTTCCTGTTGCTTTGACTTTCATGTCTCTTGCAAGTCCCTCGCTTCCTGCGAGCATAATGCAGCGGACAAGGTTATTTCCGATATGCGAAGCAACTTCCATAACTCTTTCTTCGCCTTCGACATCAACTGTCAGAGCTTCTCTTATCTTGGGTAAATTTTCTTCAAATCGTACATCAACTACGGATCCCGATACCTGAACTATCCTTCCGGTCATTTTTGCCTCCGTTTATGGATAAATATTTACTAACTGCGACTCCTGCTGAGTGCTTTGTCGCGCTTTTTCTTTTTCGCACGTGCGCCTGCCGAGATCTCCGTGATCTCCTGTGTGATCGCAGCCTGTCTTGTATGGTTGTATTCGATCGTAAGCTTGTCTATAAGTTCTTCGGCGTTCCTGTTCGCGGAATCCATCGCGTTCATTCTGGCATTCTGTTCACTGCAGAAACTGTCTACCAGAGCACCGTAAATGATACCCGTAACATAGCTTGAGATCATATTGTCCAGAGCTTCTCTCGCATTGGGATAAAATTCTATCTCTCCCGTCGGCCATACGAAGTGTCTGGTCGAATTCTTTTCGGATTCTTTTTCGGCTTTGCTTAAATTGAAATCGGATCTGTTGAAAGGAAGAAGTCTCATAACTTTGACCTTGGCTTCCATTCCGCTTTCATAATCCGTAAAGACTATATAGATCTTTGATAATTTTTTGTTGTCATAAAGATCGAGCAAAAGATTGGATATCTGTCTTGCTCTCGATAAAGTAGGATTCTGTGCCGTATAAAGGAAAGTCTTTTCGATCGGGATGTTCTTCGAATTGAAATACCTTCTTCCGTACTCACCGACAACGAAAAGAAGCTTGTCATGCTTTTTGGTCATAAGCTTGGTGGCTTCTTTGATGACGTTCTGGTTATACGCACCCGCAAGACCCTTGTCGGCAGTGATAACAAGATATCCGTAAGTACCTTCGATCGTATATGAATCTCCGGCGGGATAAAAATATTCACTTTCGACATTCTTGACCGTTTTGAAGATTCGTCTGATACTTAAGGCTACTTCTTCAAAATAAGGCTTTGTCTTGTCGAGTTCCTTTTTTATCTTTCTCATTTTGTTGGAAGATATAAGGTACATGGCGTTAGTGATCTTCTGCGTATCCTTAACGCTCTGAATATGACCTTTTATCTCCTTCATATTCGACATATAAAATACCTCTTACAATCAGTTGCGTCCCTTGAATTCAAGCGCATATTTCATGATGGCCGCTCTGTCATCGTCACTGATCAATCCGGTTGAATCGATCTTTGAACAAATATCCGAATGAGACATTTCAAAATGCTCAAGAAGTCTTGCTATCTCACTCTGAATGTTCTTTACGGGAACATCCATAAAATATTTATTTAAAGCAACTGTCAGCAGAATTACCTGCTGATGCTGTGAATACGGCTTGTACTGCGGCTGTCTTAAGATATACATAAGGCCGTGGCCGTATGTTAACTGCTTCTGTGTAGCTTCATCAAGGTCGGACGAGAACTGTGTAAATACTTCCATTTCTCTGTACTGTGCGAGATCAAGACGAAGCGAACCCGAAGATTTCTTCATGGCTTTCGTCTGAGCGTCACCGCCGACACGGGAAACCGACAATCCGACGTTAACCGCAGGACGCTGTCCTTCGAAGAAAAGTTCACTCTCAAGGAAAATCTGTCCGTCGGTAATGGAAATGATGTTTGTCGGAATATATGCCGCAACATCGCCCGCCTGTGTTTCTACGATAGGCAATGCCGTGATCGAACCTCCGCCGAGTTCGTCGCTTAAATGCGCCGCTCTCTCGAGAAGTCTTGAATGCAGATAGAATACGTCACCTGGATATGCTTCACGTCCGGGTGAACGGTCAAGCAAAAGGGATAAGGATCTGTATGCAATGGCATGCTTTGAAAGATCATCGTAAACGATCAAAACATCCTTGCCCTGATGCATAAAGAATTCAGCCAGAGAGCATCCCGAATAAGGTGCTATATACTGAATGGGTGCTGCATCCGATGCGGATGCGTTAACTATGATGGTGTAATCCATCGCACCGTGTTTTTTAAGATTGGTAACCATCTGCGAGATAAGGCTGGCTTTCTGTCCTATGGCAACATAGATACAGATAACGTCTTTACCTTTCTGGTTAACGATCGTATCAAGTGCGATAGCTGTTTTACCGGTCTGTCTGTCACCGATGATCAATTCTCTCTGTCCCCTTCCGATAGGGAACATGGAGTCTATACAAAGGATACCTGTTTCCATGGGTCTGTTAACAGGCTGTCTTTCAATGATTCCGGGTGCGGGTGATTCGATGGCTCTGTAATCTTCTGCCTCGATATCTCCTTTACCGTCGATGGGAATGCCGAGAGGGTTAACTACTCTTCCTAAGAATCCGTTTCCTACAGGAACACCTGCACTTCTTCCGGTCCTTCTTACCCTGCTTCCCTCGCTTATCTCGTCCGTATCATCGAAGAGAATACATCCTATCTCGTCTTCACGAAGGTCAAGCACCATTCCTCTGATACCTTCGGAGAAAAGAAGGATCTCACCGTAGGTGGCACTCTTTAATCCGGATACCGTTGCAATACCGTCACCGATACTTGTTACAACACCGTATTCCGTGGGAACACCCTTTGGAGCCCAGTCTTTGATATTCTCTCTGATAAGCGGGATAACATTGTCGGAATACTTCTTTCCGACAGAATTAAGGATCATTTCCTTGAACTGTTCGAGACGGCCTGCATTGGTCCAGTCATAGACTTCCTGGCCCACTTCGAGACGGAATCCGTCTGCGATCGACTTATCCTCTACCCATTCCAGGGAAATGTCTTCGCCGTATTTTTTTGCGAGAAATTCTTTTATTTTACCTTCCTGCGCTTCGGAAGGTTTAAGCGCACTGTAAAGAACGCTTGTTGCAACTTTATCGTTACTCATTGTCTACTTCCTTTTTCGCAGCATCCAAAAACTGATCATATGTATCCAGATCCGAACGAAGAACGATCTTCTCTGTTGCTTCGTTTACGATCTGTGCGATTTCTTTCTGAGCATCGTTCAATATTCTGTCATGCTCTGCCTGAGCTTTTTCTCTGGCTTTTTTAAGAATAGTCGCAGCCTCTTCGTTGGCAGCCGTAATGATCCTCTCTCTTTCGGCAAAAGTCTCTTTTCCCGCGATCTCCTTCTTGGAGTTGATCTCGGAATCGGCGCTCTTTAACTTGTTCTCATATTCTTCTTTAGCCTTTTCGCCTTCTTCGACTTTGCCTTTGGCTTCTTCTTCAAGATTCTTAAAATGCTCTTCTCTTGCATCCATGAATTTTCTTACGGGCTTATACAAAATAAAATACAAACCGGCAAAAAGGATCACAAAGTTCAAGAGATGCAAAAGAACCTGCTGAATATCTATATTAAGCGGTAAATTACCCATAATTTATGCCTCTTCCCAATAATTCTTAGAGTTCTAAACGATTTACAGAATGAATACGATGAAAATAGCTACGATCAAAGCGTAAATGATAGCTGTCTCGACGAATACAAGACCGAGCATCATAAGTGTCTGGATCTTGCTTGCGATCTCAGGCTGACGTGATGCTGCATCTGCAGACTTGGAAATTGCAAGGCCCATCGCGATGGCACCTGCTGCCGCAACTGCTGCAACTACGATAGCAGCCGCAAAAGATTTTGCAACCGTAACGTCCTGATCGTTTGTTTCAACAGCAACCTGTGTATCTGAATCTGCAGCATATACCTTTGAAGGAACAAACAATACACCGATAGTTGCAACCAAAATTAAAATCAACGAAATAGCTTTAATAGAATTCTTCATTATGCGACCTCCGAACTAAGTTCTTTTTTATTCTTTTTATCTTTTTTTACTTTTTCTTTTTTCTCATGCACTTCCGTAGCTTCACCGTAGAAGATACTTACAAGCATTGTCAGAACGTATGCCTGAATAAGTGCGTGAAGAACAGTGAATGCGATTCCGACCAGAACGGGAATGATAAATCTCGTCAGGGTGTAATAATATACGAGTTCCGTAACCAGGGCGCCCGACAAAAGAGCACCGAAGAGACGCAGACTCATTGAAATGGGAAGCGAGAAATCTTTTAACACTCCGAAAAATCCTTTGGCTTTATTGACAACCAAACCGTTTATAAGGAGGAAAAGATAAGTCGTACAACCCATCATTATCGCACCGTTAATATCCGAAAGCGGAGCACCGAGTGAGATCGGTTTGCCCGTTGTGGATATGGCCTGCACACCCAGAAGTTCGAATAAAGTTCCGACAAATATGTAACTGCCCGCGACAAACATATACAACCTTAAAAGTTTGTACTTATGGGGGCTGTTGCCTTTGGCCGTTCCGTCAAACAATCCGACCGCAGTTTCAAGTATAAGCTGAAACTTTCCGGGGATCAGTGTGAATCTGGGGATGACGAAGATCCTTACGATTATCGCAAACGTGAGCATGATTCCCGTTACGATGAATCCGGCGATAAGTCCGGGATTGACATCCTTTAATCCGAAGAGTGAGATCTTTACATGTTCATGAAGAACTGCATCCTTCATAACCTCCTGTATCGATTCCTCTTCAACATGATTCGGATTGTTGGTCAGGAAAATACCTACAAGCAAACCTGCTATCACTATCGCAAAGATGACAGCGGAGATTATCAATCGTTTCTTGCTCATGATATATCCTTCTTTCTTTATAATTACACCTCATCCGGTTCCTTCGGAACCACCTTCCCCTCAAGGGGAAGGCTTAGATGAGCTTCTTTCCTGTTAATTTCTCGTATCCTTCAAGATAGATGGCGATCGTCTTGTCTACGATCTCCTGGGGAAGTGTCCAGTTATGACCTTCGTTTGCGGGATTCTTTAACCAGTCTCTTGCAAACTGCTTGTCATATGAGGGCTGTGAATGTCCGGGTTCATAACCTTCGAGGGGCCAGAATCTGGAAGAATCGGGCGTGAGCATTTCATCGCCGAGAACTATCTCGCCGTTTTCATCAAGTCCGAATTCAAATTTTGTATCTGCGATGATGATGCCTTTTGTTAAAGCATAATCTGCACATTTCTTATATAAAGCTATTGTAAGATCGCGAAGTTTTGTTGCGTATTCCTCTCCTTTTCCGGGGAAACGCTTCTCAAGATATTCAACGCTCTGTTCAAAGCTTATGTTCTCGTCATGATCGCCTATCTCAGCCTTTGTTGAAGGTGTGTAAATAGGCTCAGGGAGTTTGTCGGATTCTTTTAATCCTTCGGGAAGTGTGATGCCGCAAACGGTACCGTCCTTCTGATAACTTGCCCAGCCGCTTCCTGTGATGTATCCTCTTACGATGCACTCAACGGGGAGCATTGTAAGTTTTCTGCAAAGCATGCTGTTTCCGTTAAATCTATCCTGTCTGAAAAATTCGGGCATATCATTAACATCCACCGAGATCATATGGTTGGGAACCAGATCCTTTGTCATGTCAAACCAGAATTTGCTCATCTGGGTGAGAACTGTTCCTTTTTTAGTTACTACATTGTTCAGGATCACGTCAAAACAGCTGATCCTGTCGGTAGCAACCATGATAAGCGTATCGCCGTTATCATAAATTTCTCTGACTTTTCCTTCTTTAATGGGTTTCATGATATCCTCCTGAAAATCAAATATTAAATCAGATTACATCATATTCCTTTTTTACGCATAAATCAACAAATTTTCAGTTTGTCTTTCAATCGTCATTCTTGCTCTTAAGCTTAGTCAATTTGGATATTTCGTAAAGGATGAGCGCGACAAAAATCGTGCCTGAAGAAGCAAATGAAGCAACCATCACAACAGCCTTGGGAGCGAGCTGATCTTCTTCGTATCTGGCTATCTTCTCCCAGTAAGGATAAATGATGTCGTGATTCTGCATTGATCTGTATTTTTTGTTCTTGTATACGACCCAGAGATTTTCCACCGTATAGCGCTTTGAATTATCCACTATCTCGAATGTTCCCGAATCGAGCGATACGATCTCATCCATAATGCCCGTAGCAAAATTCTCGACCGGATTCGGCATGCAGAATTCGACACAGGTTATATTCAAAGGGTCCATCTCACTGTTTAAAAGATCGAAAGGAACAAAGATCTCGGGTTTGTCGCCTCTTGCATAATTAAAGAGTTTGCTTTCATTTTTTTCATATACGCCTTTTACAAAAAGGACTCTGTCGCCGTAATAGAGAGGCTGGCCCACGACATCGTTCGATCCGAAAAGCTGCCATGCGCTTTCCTCGTCGAGGATGACTCCGTCCTGCATAAGGTCGTTTCCGTCAAAATAAGAGCCGTTTATCATCTTCACGGGATGAAACACGAAAAAATCACCGCCTACGGCAAGGCAGTCTATATTCATGCTCCTGGAAGGGCCCTCAAGAAAGATCGAGCTTTTGGAAGCATGGCTTTCGATATATCTTCTGGCATCTTCGTTTTCGGCTTCGATCGAATTGTAATCGAGTTTTCCGTCAAGATTGTATTTTAGTCCGTCCAGATCCGTCATCGAAAAATGAGCTGTGTCTTTAATGAAGATGGAAACATGGGAATAATTTCCTTCCTTGTCCCATCTCTTTGACACGGTCTGGTCGGAATATTTTCCGGCACCGACGGAAATGATTATCTTCATGATGATCCCGATCACCAGAAGTATGACCGAAAGAGATACCATGATAACCCTGTAGTATTTAATTTTGGAAAGAAGGGTCTTAAGCTTTTCCATTAATTATTTATCCGCCAGTTTTACCTGATCCTTGTTTTCGATATGTTTGGATGCGTTGGTGATAACATATTCCCAGCCCATGAGTTCGCCGTCGACTGCTGCCACCTTGTCATCTTCGGCAAGAACTTTTACGTCCACTCTCTTTGCTACGTATCTTGATCCGAAAGGAGTACTCTTGGTCTCCAAGATAAGAACGAAATTACCGTTTGTATCTTCTCTTAATGCAGACAGAGGAACAACGAGATCGTAATTCGAACTCTTCTCGCCTACGGAAAGAGTAAGGTTCTGACCGGGCTGAACTGATTCACCTGTAAGTGAGAATACGAGTACTTTACCGTCCCTTGTATTATTCTTGTCAGGCTGAATGGCAACAAGATTTGCTTTTAAGTCTCCGTAATACCAGTTGTTGACTACGCTTACTTCGTCGCCTACCTTAACGGCCTTGGCCTGTTTTGCGGTAACGGGGAATGTAAGCTTATAGCCTTTTCCGTCGATCTGGATAACGGCTACGGTACTTCCCGCCTCGACCTTTTCTCCGGCGGTATATGCAACGGATGTGATCTCGCCTGCAACGGGACTCTTTATCTCCCCGCCGAGAGCTTTGGCTTCAAGATCCTTGACCGCTTTTTCTTTCTTTAAAACATCCTGATATTTCTTTTCTATATTGATCTTTGTCTGTTCGCTCGTAAGATATTCTTTTCTGTCATTCTCAAGTTTTTCGAGTTTGCTCTGTACTTCACTCTGCTTGCTCTTTAATTCGATCTTCTGTTTTTCAAGATCGTTCTTTTTGTTATCGTTTGAGGATGCATTGTTTTTCTTGTTGTTCAAAGCATCTTTGGCTTTCTTTAACGCTTCTTCTTTTGCAGCAACATCCGCTTTTGCATTGTTTATCTCATCTTCTGTGGGAACGATAACGCTTAAGCTTACGGCTTCATTATAAGTATTAAGCGCGGAATCCATAATGCTCTTGGCATTCTCTTTGTTTTTCTTTGCTTCGTTAAGTGCAGTTTCCGCTTTGCTTCTGGCCGCACCCTTTTCTTCCATTACGGCATACGCGTCTTCTTTATCTTTCTTTCTTGTCTCGTATTCGGGATCGGTCGAAACGGTAGCGTTGAAAATATCGTTCTTTGAATAATAATCGTTCTTTGCAACGGTATAATCATAATCCGCCTTGTCGAAATCGGACTGTACGACCTTTAATTTTTCATCGGCTTCGTCGTAGGCTTTCTTGCTGTCCTCGTATGCTGTCTGTGCATTGATCTTGCTTTCTACCGCCTTCTGGGCATTAAGGTACGCATCTCTTGTTTCGACAGCTGCATTCAGAGCATTCTGTGCGTCTTCCACTGCCTTGGCTTCCGCTTCGGTATTTGTATCCACGGGAGTATATCCCATAAGTTCAAGCTGCTTGTCTATATCCGCGATCTTCTTTGTATAATCCTCATCCTGTGATTTTAAGGAATTGATCTCATTGTCCTTTGCCTCCAGGGATGCAAGGATAGAACTTGTAGTAGCCGTAACGCCTGCTTCCACGCTTGCTATCTCGGCCTGTGTAAGTCCGCTGTTTAAGATCTCAAGATCGTAATCGCTCTTTGCAGTCTCAAGATCGTTTTTCGCTGTCGTAAGTTCCTCGCTCGTTTCACCTTCGAGAAGGAATAAAACATCATCGATATCAACATGATCGCCGACATGCTTTACAACGCTTTTTATCTTTCTTGTCTCATCGCAGACAACATTGTAAGGGTCTTCCGCTTCAACGACACCGTCACCTCTGACCTGCGTGGTTACCGGACCGCTCGTCACGCTCTGCGTGTTAACCTCGGGAAGAGTCCTGTTCATGATCGTATTCGAAAAGAATGTAAGTATGAGCATAATTACAAGAAATACGATCGCTATATTTTTTATTACTTCTCTCTTTTTAGGTTTGTTCATCTCTTCCTCCAATCTTACCCTTTGACTCCGCCCTGATACGATATTCCTTCTACGAGATAATCTTCACCGTATAAGAATATCAGGAGGCTCGGAACCATATATATGCATGCAACGGCAAAAGCCAGTCCTATCTCGCCCGCATTGATCTTGCTTAAGAAAATACTCAAAGGATGAAGATATTCATCCGAAAGCAGGATCAAAGGCTGTTCAACCATGTTCCAGAAATCTATAAATATCAGTATCGCTACCGAATAAATAGCACCTTTACAGAGAGGAAGACATATCTTTAAAAATATCTTCAATTCTCCCGCACCGTCCACCTTGGCCGCTTCGATAATGGACTTCGGTATTCTCTTCATGTACTTCGTAAGAAGATATACCGCAAAAGGCGAAAACATACCTGGAAGCCAGATGGCCCATCTCGTATCGAGTATATTAAGCCATTTCGATACAAGGAAGTTCGGTACCAGAGTGACCTGATACGGCATGAGACAGATGATGATGTAGATGAAGAAAAGCATCTCCTTTAATCTTCCCTTTAATCTCATGAATCCGTATGATGCCAGAAGTGCGATCACAAGCTGGAATATCATTATGGGTACCGTGTATATTACCGAGTTCCAGAATTTGAAAAGATAATCGGGACTCTTAAAAAGCACCGTCGAGAACTGTTCCAGGCTTACCTTGTTCGGTATGAACTTTATATCCACCGTCTCGCTTATAAATACTTTTCCGCCGTTTTCAGTCGTGGCAAATATCTTTCCGTAGTTTGCGTTTATCTCCGTCTCGTTCATAAACGAATTGGTGATCGTCAGGACCGTGGGAAGAAGGAATATTACCGCAAATGCCAGAGCAATGACGAAAAGTATCGACGCTCTTGTAAACTTTTTGAATTTTTTTCTGATACGAAGAAAGTTTTCTCTTCTTTTTTCTTTCATCTTAATCCTCCATATCCTTACCGAATTTGTTTTCCAGAATATAAAGGATCCCGATAATGATGACCATCACAAAACACATGATGATCGCGGCCGAGGAAAGTTTCTGATAATCGAGCGAATCAAACATGTTGTTCATGAAATGCTGAAGCGTATATACCGAGCCGTGCGGATAGTTACCCGATAAAAGGTATACCTCACGGAATATCTTAAATGAATTGATCAGAGACATGATCGTTACGAAAAGGATCGTAGGGGAAAGATATCTTATCTTAACGATAAAGAAAAGCTTTAATGCATTGGAAGAATCAAGGTAGGCAACTTCCATCATCTCTCTCGGGATCGTTCCGAGACCGGCAAGGAAAAGGATCATGTTGTAGCCTAAGTTTTTCCATAAGAACAAAGCGAGTATTACCAGAGGAGCATAATCGCTTTTTAACCAGTCTATATTGGTTCCGCCGAAAAATCTGATGATACCGTTGAATGCACCGTTATAATCAAAAAGGACTCTGAATACAAGGATAACGGATGCCACGGGAACCATCATCGGAGAAAGGAATATCGTTCTGAACTGAGAAGCCAGAGGAATACTCTGGTCTAAAAGAATTGCCATAAGCAGCGATATGACTACGGCAAGCGGAACCGCCACGAGTGAAAACTTAAAAGTATTTGCGGCCGCAAGTTTAAACGCGTCGTTCTGAAGGACCTTAACAAAATTGGTGATACCGACATAATTCTTTGTGATCGGATTGTCTTCGACGGAATATGCTATTACTACAAGAAAAGGAACAAGATAGAATAAACTTACACCAAAAAAAGAGGGCATTAAAAAGAGCGAATCTTTTCTCCTCTCTTTTCTGGCCATCTTTCGTCCGTAAGCCGAAAGTTTATATTTCTTAACTTTCTTCTTATTCTCTTTGTTCTTCATGTCGTAATATATTCCTGCCTGCATATACTGTATCATATTGTTAAACAAATAACAATAATGCAGGCGAATCTTTGTCATTAAATTGTCTTATTCGGAATTGTTTTCGTTTAAAAGAGCATATTCCTCGGCGTTACAGCTACGGCCTTCGGCTTTTCCGTAATCCAGATAGTGTTTGTATAAAGCTTCGGGTGAACTTCCGAATACCGCTACAACATCGGGATAGGTGTTTGCGTAGAATTCCGCATCAAAATTGTCGGATGCCATCGAAGCGTTAAGATCGTCTTCTTCGCTCTCTTCTTCCTCGTCTTCCTCTTCCTCAGAGTCTGCATCCTCTTCGTCCTCATCCGGATCTTCGTCGGAGTCTTCATCCTCTTCGACTTCTTCTTCGGATACAGGATCTTCTTTATCGGCTTCTTTGTTATCTTTATCGTCTGCTTTGGTCTCTTTTTCGGATTCCGCGTTTACATTCTCTTCAACCGGCTCTTCTTCGACGGTTTCGTTCACTCCCGGATTGTAAGCGACTTCAACATAGTCTTTATTGTAATTAACGGGAATTCCGAGATCTTTACCGTTTTCTGCCGTTTTTAATTCTGCATTTACGTCTGTGATCACCGTCGTGCATCCCATGAAAGACACAAAAGACAGCATCAGAACAACCAAAGCCGTTTTGATCGCACAGCTTTTCATCATTATTCTCCTTCACACAATCATATATATTGTACTATATTTTGTAGAAATTATCACTATATTTTTAAAATAATACAAAATACGGGAACAGTTTTCACTGCCCCCGTACTAAAAGTGTACTCCCTTAAGGAATAAAAATCAATATAATATGCGAATAATGCATTTCTTAGTTCTCATCGAAGAAATTGTGCTCGTAAACGATAATGTGAATAACGGGACTGTTCCATTCGTCAAACACTTCAGAGATATCGCCTCTGGTATAAGGATCTATCTTGAATCCGTCTACGATGAATTCGGTCGCACATCCGCATGTAAGCGAATAGACGTTGTTTTCATCCGTGTCCACATCTGATTTGATATCACCGACGATACATGGAATGATAACACCGTTTTCAAGTTCTACATCGATATAAGTACCTACAGGTGCACCAAAATAGGTACCTATGGCAATCAGATATCTGTCATCATAAATTCTGAATCCGTAATCGTCCGTATAAGCAACCTCTTCGAGTTTATACTGCTTACTGTAACGATTTGTTATAGCCGAATAGTTCTCGTAAGCCTTCTGTCCGTAATAAGGATAATACTTCGGAAGATCATAAACATCATAATCCACGTTGTATAAGGTATCCTTGTTCAGGACGTCGGATTCCACTCTGTTATCGCTTCCGCCAACAATGATGTCTGTGTATTTTCTGCTTCTTAACTTTTCCATGCTCGCATCTGCTTCAAGATCACTGATGGTTGTTCTTAAAACATAAATATACGAGAGAGTGAAAACGCAGATACCCAGAATCGCGGTGGCAGCCACGAACTTCATGGTTCTCTTGAACATAAATCTTTCCTTTACTCCTCAAAATTATGTTAACTTCATCTTCCCGTCTTTACGGCGGATAAATGTTATTTTAACACATTATGTTAACTCGTGTCAAATTTTGAGTCTTTTTATACGGCTTCGGCTTCGTATCTGCTCGCCTGAACATGCCACATTTCGGCGTATTTTCCGTTCTTTTTAAGCAGTTCGTCGTGCGAACCTTCTTCGATTATCCTGCCCTTTTCGAGCATGATGATACGGTCCGCATCCCTTGTTGTCGAAAGACGGTGCGATATGTAAAATACGGTCTTGTCTCCCGCCGCCTCATGCATGGCTTTGTTAAGATTGTATTCGGCGATGGGATCGAGCGCACTCGAAGGCTCGTCCATGATGAGAATGTCCGCATCCTTAAAGAAGGCTCTTGCAATAGCGACCTTCTGGCTCTCGCCTCCGGAGAAATCCACGCCCTCTTCGTCAAACTCGGTCGTAACACTCGTATCGAGTCCGTTTTCCAAAGATGCAAGCCTGTCGGAGAATCCGCTTCGCTTTAATGCCTTTGTAACGTTCTCCTTTAATTCCTCATTGTCTTTATCCTCAATATCATCAAGGCAGACGTTTTCTAAAAGTGACGCACCGTACATATTGAAGTCCTGGAATACGACACCCATTCTGTCATGGTATTTTCTCAGATCGTAATCCTTTATGTCTTTTCCGTCGTAAAGGACCTCGCCCTCCGTCGGGTCGTAAAGTCTCATAAGAAGTTTTATGAGCGTTGTCTTACCCGAACCGTTGTAACCTACTATCGCTATCTTTTCGCCGGGATTGACCTTAAGCGAGATATTGTGAAGGATCTCGGGTGATTCTTCCGTATATCTGAAAGATACGTTTTTAAGTTCAAAGCTCTTGCATCCTTTTTCCACATCCTCGCCGTTTTCTTTATCGATAACGGGTTCGTATGCAAGGAAGGAACGTATCTTGTCGATATACATGCTGTTCTCTTTGGCTTTTGCGGGAATATCGGATATGTATCTCATACTTCTTCTTAAATCTCCGGTCCTTCCCGCGAGTACGATCGCATCCGAATATCCGAGCTTATGGAGCACAGCCACTTTGTAAAGCAGGAATGCCATATATAAAGCATCCGTGATAAGCGTGTTTAATACAAATCTTAAAATGTACATAAGAAGTATTCTCTTAAAGGAAACCTTCTTCTGATCCTTTATTATGATATCGTTGGCTTCGGAAAATTCCTTTAAAAGCTTGTCCTTCATCTCGGGATGAAGTCTTAACTCTTTGGCAAAATCCCTTAAGTACATTACACGTGATACGTAATTTCTCTTTCTCTCGAGAGGATTGACTTTAAGACGCAGATCGAAATTAAGCTTGTTGAGCATTTTGTTGAATATCAGTGATAAGAAGAATGATACAGCAACAAATACGATTCCCGTCCAGTCAGTAAGCAGATAGAATATGCCGCTCGAAATAAGGATCGTTATACCCTGTACGGCAAAATCCAGGAGTTCCAAGAATCTGTCAACCGTCTTTTCGGACTCTGCAACCGACAATACAAATTCATTGTAATATTCGGGATTATCATAGCACGAAAGATCGAGTTCCGATGCTTTTGCATACATCCTGTCTTTTAACGCCTTATAGAGACGGGGTTTGTATTTCTGCATCCAGTACTGCTGGAAAAATCCGTCGGGCGTAAAAGTAAGTATCGTTAAAAACAAAATGATGAGCACTACGATCAGAGCCTTGTTAAACGGCTCGTGATACTCTGCACAGTGAAGCACGTATCTTATACCGAGCGTGTGCTCTACAAAGATCATGAACTGATATCTGAATGCATTGTAAAGCACGTAAAGCATATAGAAAGGAGCTTCCTTAAAAAGTATTTTCCAGAGGAAGATATGATTGCTTATGGTTCTTTTCATACCGCTTCCTCCTTTCCCATGCTTATGGCAAGATAATTCTCGGCCTGCTTTCTGTACATGTTTGCATATTTGCCGTTTAATCTCATAAGTTCTTCGTGGGTTCCCGTTTCGGTAATGCCCTTATCGGAAAGAAGGAATACCCTGTCGGCATCCTTGACCGAAGAAAGTCTGTGCGAGATAAACAGCATTGTTTTCTTTTCTTTGTTTCTTATGATATTGTCAAAGAGTTCGTATTCGGCTATGGGATCGAGCGCGCTCGAAGGCTCGTCGAAAACATTTACCGAAGCATTGGATGCAAACGCTCTTGCGACCACGATCTTTTGTGATTCGCCGCCTGAGAGGATCGCACCGTTTTCGTCAAACTCCTTGGTCATTATCGTATCTATTCCGTCAGGAAGTTCCGATACCTTGTCATATACGCCTGCATTTTTTAAGGCTTTGATAACGGTCTCGTCATCTTCCTTTGTGGATTCTCTCATAAGTATGTTTTCCCTGATGGAAGCTGAAAAGAGCATATGATCCTGGAAAGCGCATGCAAAAAGTTTTCTGTATTCCTTAAGCTCATATTCTTTTATGTTCCTTCCGTTTAAAAGGATCTCTCCGCTCGAAGGATCGTAGAATCTTAAAAGAAGTTTAATGAGCGTCGATTTGCCCGCACCGTTATATCCCACGAGCGCATAAGTCTTTGAGCCTTCCATTTTAAGCGAAAGGTTCTCAATGATATTATCTTTTCCGTCATAAGAAAAGCAGACATTCTTAAACTCAATGGATTCGATCGTTTCTGAAGGTTTGTCTCCGGCATAATCCTCGGGGATCACTTCTTCGTATTCGAGGAAGTTTCTTAAGTTATCGATATAAAGACCGTTCTGATATGACTTCATGCAGGAATCCGTAAACTCTATTAGGATCCAGGTGGATGCGACCATCATACTTGTTATGACCGCAAGTTCGGAAGCTATCATGGTCTTTGATACAAGGGTTCTGTATGAGCCGTAGATAAGCATTCCTTCAAAGATGAAGCTGAATGTAAAGCTGCATCGTAAGATATGATTTATCGCGCCTCTTCCCTTATACTTTTTGGCAACCGCGCTTATGCCTTCCATAGACTCACTGAATCTTTTCTTCATAAGTTTAAAGACATCCGTAAGTCTAATTTCCTTTGCATATTCGGTCATATACATAACTCTGTTCACATATGCGTTCTTACGGTTGTGAACAGCCATCTCTTTGTTTCTCTCGTAATCGATCACACCGAGTTTTCTGTTGAAGACAAAGTTTCCTATTATGGGGAAGATTACAAAGAGCACCGCAAACTTGTCGATCTGAAACAAAAATACAAACGATGCTATCGCGGCTATAAAACCGAATATAACGCCCCAGAATGTATCCACGGTCTCAATGAGTCTCGTGTCCGCCTTATCCATTGCCAGTGTATATCTGTTATAAAACTCGGTATCCTCAAAACATCTGAGTTCCACGTTCTGGGCTTTTGAGAATAAAAGTTTTCCGAGTTCATCGTTAACTTTATTGGTAAACACCGGATCGATATATCCCTGGTTATACAGGAAATACAATTCGATGATCATATAAACCAATGCTGCAACGCTTAAATAGATCACAAAGAAATCATAAGATTTACCGTTTTCGAGACCGTAAACGATAAATCTCATGTAAAAGCCGCTGTAAAAAAGCCATTCAACATAATCAGCCATTTTAACGAATCCCTTGTTTATGACAAGCGCCGGGCAGATCTTAAAAAGCATTTTTACGGCGTAAAGATTATTTTTTATTACGTGATTTTTTTCTTTTTTCATGTCAGTATCCTTCTCGCCTAAAACAAAGCCACGCAAAACATGGGTTTCATATTCTGCGTGGCCATAGAATCACCTTAATCGGATCATAGGATCCTCAAAATGATTATTCTTTGTCTTTGGTATCTTCTTCGTCGGTCTCTTCGGATCCTGCTTCTTCCTCTTTTGCTTCTTCCGTTTCTTCGGATTCAGCTTCTTTTGTTTCTTCAGCTTTCTCCTCGGTCTCTTCCGTACCTTCTTCGCTCTTTATCTCACCGTTGTCAAAATCTTCTGCGGGAGATTCAGCTTCTCCTGATTCACCCTCTTCAGGGCTCTTCTTTAAGGATACGAATGCTGCGGTACCTGCAAGAACTGCTGCCGCACCGATTCCGATGATCAAACCTGTTTTGTTCTTTCCGCCCTGTTCTGTGGTATCATCAGCGTTTCCGGATGTACCTGCAGCTTCAAGAGTTTCAACAAGCATACCTGAACCGAAACATGCGGGTGAAGACCAGCACTGGTTTGTAATATCATTCCATGTAACCGTACCGATCCTTACTGCATTTGAATCGGCATCGTTGATCTGAAGTTCAATACCAATATATGCGCCTGCTTCGGGCTTGATCTCAGTCCATTTGAAAGCGCCTTCCACGATATATCCCGTGTCTGTTGTTTTAGCAAATGTGGTTTCATTTTCTTCAACACACTTTTCACCGTTGAATGAATGCTCATTTGCATAGTTTATTCTGTACTGTTTTGTAGCATCATTATACTCTGCTGCCTTGGAGTTTGTCTCATCGATAAAGATCTCAAATGAATCCTGCTCATGAACCTGTTCGGAATCCTTGTTAAGATCGGAATCAGTAACTGTTGCATATGCATAGAGATATTCTTCATCCCAGAGAAGTTTTACATTGGCTGTTGCCAAAGGATTGTCAGTCTTGTTTCCAAGCTTAACTTCCACTGCATTGTTCCATGCTTCATCAAGTTCTCCGTCGATGGTAACGGTTCCCTTGGGAATGAACATGAAGGGCTTAAGCATACCTTCCGCAAAATACTGGCTGGAAGTTTCCTGGCTTAAAGTTACATCGTTAAATGCAACTGTGTCCTGATCGTTAGTAACAACAATATCAAATCCTACAACTGCATTTGCATCTGCGGTATCTACGGGAACGTTAAGGGTAAGACTGTACATACCGTCATCCGTTGAAGGAACATCGAATCTTAAGCCTTCAACCATCTTTGTCTTGATGCCTTTGGATTTTGAATTGTATTTGTCTACATAAACCTTTACACCGTCTGTTTCATTCTGAACGGTATCTGCTACGGTTACAAAGAACTGGATCTGTCCTTCGTTCCAGATAGCCTTGAATTTAACATTTGCATCAGCGCCCGAGAATTCATATTCCTGAGCCTGTGAGAAATCGTCAACCATTGCCTGGCTTATGGAAACTGCCTTTGTTTCGGGAGCAAGCTTTGTAGGATCAACTATCGCCCAGAAAGCGGGTTTAGCCTTTAAGTCGTCATCGAATAAAAGAGGACACTGAGGGCTGCCGTCCGTTACACCGCCGCCAACGCCTGTATAAGCCTGAAGCCATGAGTTGCCGTCGATAACACCCCATACGATGAAGCCTGTTACATCAGCGAGGCCTTCGGAATCAACCTTCTTCATTGCATCGTATAAAGCTTTGTATCTGTAAGCCTGTCTTCCATACTCACCCTGAAGTGTTGCAGCTGTTCCGTCATATGCGGAGCTTGACTTAAAGTCAACTTCGGTAAGCATGATCTTCCCTACAACTGCGCCGTACTTTGTTGCAGCATCTACGAACTGATCTGTTGTAGGATATTCGTTGTCATAGTGACCCTGCATACCCATACCGTCGATCCTTGTACCTTCAGCATTCTTAACGTCGTTAAGAAGGGCTACGATACCTTCGACCTTGCCGGGTGTACAGTCATTGTAATCATTGTAATAGAGTTCAACATCTGCGGGTGCATACTTGTTGGCAAACTTGAATGCATTGATAATGAATTCGTTGCTCTTGTAAACTGCCCACCAGCTTGAACCTTCGGCATCTGTTCTGTATGTTCCGCTGCCGTCGCTTACTGCTTCGTTAACAACGTCCCATCCGTAGAAGAGATCTTTGTACTTGCTGTCTTCGCCTACATAATGCTCAAGAACGGACTTGATGTACCATTCATGACGAAGAGACATTTCTTCGGGAGAAACGTAGGGCTTTTCAGCATCATAATCCTCATGGAAGAACCATTCGGGTGTCTGTGAATGCCATGTAAGAACATGACCTCTGATAAGGATCTTCTGATCGGGATGTTCTTCGTTCCATGCAAGGAAATAATCAAGATACTTTTCAGCATTTGAATAATCGAGAACGGGAACAGTGATCGTCTGACCGTCTATTGTAGCTTCTTCAGTACCTCTTATCGTATATCCGAGGTGTGAATCGGGCTTTAACTCGTTACCGAGTGTTACTGCATTGAAATGCTTTTCAACAAGTTCCATAAGAACCTTGTCGTTGATCTCGGAACCTGAAAGTGATGTACCGCAGATCATGTCATCGCCGAAATCGGCTGTAAGAGTATCCTTAAGATTGGGGATACCGCCTTCGATAGTCTTAGTACCAAGGTTTAAATTAATGAAGGAAGCGCCTGTTAAGTAGTATTTGCCTTTTACGCAGTCACCTTCACCGTAGTTTTCACCCTGTTCAAGGAATCTTAATACAAGCTTTTCGATATCGCCTGCAGCGGATACTTTGAATGTACCTTCAAACTTGGTCCATTCGCCGGGTGTAAGCTGCTGGCTTGAAGAACCTGTGATCTCAGGTGAGTATGAACCGAGATAATTGGTGCTTCCGCCTGATGTGATATAAGGAGCAAAGTCAACCTGACGCTGTGTGCCGGGTGCTCCGTCATAATCTTCGGAAAGCATTACATAGAAACAGTAAGCATATGTGGCACCGTTTTCAACAATATCGGTAACATCATATGCGAAACAGTCATAAGGTCTTGTTCTTCCATCGAGAACGCCGTATGTTGTGATATCTCCAACGATAGGTGTATCGCTCTTGGCGATAGTTATCTTTGCGTTTTCAAGTTCGCATCCCCACATGGATACGTCTTCATCTTCAAAGTTTCCGTTTAATAAAAGGTTCTCACCTTCAACGCTGGGTGCTGAGAGTTCTTCTTCAGCGTCGCCCTGAGGGTTGCCTTCGCCCGAAACGGAAAATGTTACGGAAGCGATCGTGGCAGATGTGGAACCTGCATTAAGAGACATAATGGAAAAATACTTACATCCCTTTGTATCGGGTGTAATGGTAGGATTTCCGTAAGAAACGGGTGTACCTTCCTTATTTGTAGTTTCATAATCCGCAGGTGTATGAAGCTTAAATGCAAGGTCACCCGCATTTCCGCTCGTTACATCAAATACGACCTTGGTGATCGTATCGGGATCAATGTCAGAAGGGATTGCATAAAACTGGGACTGGTACTGATCGTTGAAAGTGATCTCCAACTCTCCGTCACCGTTAACCTTCGATGTCAATCCGTACTCCATCGTAGATTTTAGATCTGCAAAAGTATAAGTCTTCTCTGAAGGAGCCGCTTTAACGTTTAAAGGTAATGCAAAAGCAAATGAACCGATAAACAAAAGCGCAGCCATCAAAAAAGCCATAATTTTCTTGCTCATTTTCATCCTCCTTGGTAATTCATGGAATTATTTCCAAAATATAGCAAATTATAGCAAATCAAGCCTTTACTATTCAATTAAAAAAAGAAAAAACAAGTTTTTATCCCTGTTTTTTCTATAATTTCTCTATACGAGTTTCAGACTATATAATTATCTGCTGCTCACCGTCTTTTAAGAATACGGCGTTAACGTTTGTTCCTTTGGCTTCTATATTATATTCACCCTTGAACGCGTCGAGTTTTACGAATCCGTTTTCGTCCGTCGTTAAAGTCTCGTCTGTACTCCACTCTTTGTGAATAAGATTCTTTAACATATCGTAAGCGGGTTTGACCGTACCGTCTTTTCTTATGATACCGCTCGGCGCCTTAAGCCATGCTCCGTCTCTGAAATCCCAGGTGGTAATGGCTTCAACGAGAGGATGGGCAAAAAGCATTCGATACATCTCTTCGAGTTCTTTGCACTGTCTCTCTTCCCCTTCGGGTGTGGAAGGCCATTCTTCAACCTGCCAGTCGTTAAGATCTTCTATGTATTCGGGTACAAGAGAACCCGAAAGGATCGTGTTTTCGGTAAAATGTATCGGAAGTCCGAAATGAGAATATCTCTCAAGTACTTCCTCGATCTTTTCCTTACCCCAGTATCCCTGATGCTGATGCGACTGGATACCGATAGCGGAAATGGGAACACCCGCCGACAGACATCCGTCGATCAGGATCTCATAAGATATCGAAGTGTTGAAATCATTTAACAAAAGAGTCGCACCGGGATTGATCGAATGTGCTTCATCGAATACCTGCTTGATAAGTCCTACTCTGCCCTTTTCTTTACAGATACGTGTTATGGCATTGTCGTATTTGTCGAAGATCGGCATGATAACAACTTCGTTTATCACATCCCACATATCGATCACGCCTTTATATGTGCCGACTTCCCTGTCGATACGTTCAAGCTGTTTCTTTAATATCGTGGCATTGTCGTATTGCATAAGCCAGTTGGCACATACGGTATGCCAGCATAAAGGATGTCCTTTAACCTTTACGCCTTTGCTCTGAAGAAATTTTGCGGTAGGCATAAGGAGGTGTTCATCCGTCTTTCCTTCTTCTCTCTCGTAATTGCCCCAGTAAAAAGGAAGCGTACCGTAATTGAATACGTCAAGCCACTTGTCCATACCTTCCGTCACAAGCTTTTTCCAGGGATTTCCGTCATCCGGCATATTTACAAAAGGGATCGCTTCAAAAGCTCCGCATCCGAATAAAAATTCATGGTTTTTAAGTGAAACATGAACTTTTTCGTTTGAGATCGGATTATTGTCCGCATCCGTTATCTTTAATACTTTACTGACTTTTCTGTGGGAAATATCCATCCGCCTACCTCATAAATAATTTAATCAAGTGTCAACTGTCCGATATAATTAAATACCATCTGAAGAGTTTTGCTCTTTGTCAGATCGTCAAAGAATATGCCGGCCGAATAATACGAGTGGGTATTCTTTGAATCCGTAACCTTATAAAAAGTAACGGGTATATTCAACTCAAGTGCTTTTCTTGCAAATACGAGCGTATGTTCCATATCCAAAACGCCGTCATGGTCGCTCTGTATAAGATACATCGGGATCGAGATCTCACAGTCTTCAGGTCCCAAAAGGTCAAGTTTGGAATAAGGCTCTCCTTCCTTCCAGTCCTGTTCCTTTTCGAAAAGGTCGCTAAGAAGCTGCTTTAAGGCCCAGGGAAGTTTTCCTTCGAAACAGTAAGGGCCTGCAAGACCGATGAATCCGACAAATCTCTTTGCGCCGATCCTGTACTTGGTATGAAGTTCCTTGTCGTAAACAAGAAGTGACCCTAAATGTGCACCGGCCGAAGAACCCATGACGATCACACGGCTCGCATCGATGTTCTTACCTTTAAGATATTTAAGTATGGATTTGTATTCCACACATACATCATTGATGATCTGGTTGTAATGAACATGCGGAACTTTTCTGTAGCCCATTACGATACAGTCGTACCCTTCTTTGGCCATCCTCTGTCCGATGTACTCGAAGTCTCTCGGAGATTTGCTGTTCCATCCGCCTCCGTGAATGTAAATGATTATCTCCGAATGCTTTTTTATCTGGGGAGCAAAGTGAAGGAAATATACTTCCTTGCTTTCGTTAAGGCTTACCTTGGTAGCCTTTATCTCCCTTTTGTATGTAAGCAGCTTTACCCCGAGACCCGGGTAGCTTTGCAATTCTCTTACAAAATCTTTCATGTCTGTTTCCTTTCTTAAAAAAGATCGGTATTATTCAAAAAGAAATTCTCTTAATCTCGGATGAACTTCTCCGTATGCCATACCGCAGTTTCTGACATGCATTGTATATACCAAAGATGTTTTGCTCTTTGTATCCATGATGATGCAGCTTCCTGCCGCACCGTCCCATCCGAACACGCCTGCGGGTGCTTTGGATTTAAGGATGACCGGATCCATAAGAACCTGCATTCCTACGCCGTATCCGTATCCTTTTCTTCCCATTGTAATCTCTATATCTTTAAGGGATTCCTCTCCCAGAAGATTTTCTTTGATCGTTTCGATCGTTCTGGCTTTGATGATCCTCTTTCCGGCTTTGTTGACTCCGCCGCATGCGATGGTATCCGCAAACTTTGCGTAGTCCATCGTAGTGCTTATAAGTCCCGCTCCGCCGCTTTGATATTTTTCCGTTAACTGATAACAGCAGCTCTGTTCCATCGGAACTATATCTCCTTTATCATCACATATAAACTGCGCGGAAAGGTTGCTTAAATAATTCATGGGCTCCGCAAATAAAGTATCGTTCATGCCGAGGCGGTCCCAGATGTTTTCCTTTAAATAGTCTCCGAATGATTTTCCGGATACCACTTCGATTATAGCTGCGATAACGTCATGACTTAAACTGTATAAGAAATGCGTACCGGGTTCGAATTTAAGAGGCGTCTCGATAAAGGAATCAACTATTTCGCGTGTGGTGGCATTCATTCCTTTCTCACTTAATACTCTTAAAATGCCCGCTCTCTGAAGATCGTAATCAAGACCGGACTGCATGGATACAAGGTGCTTTATCTTCATGGGACCCGAACACTTAACTATATTGATCGCATTGCCGTTTCTGGATTCGCAGAGAAGGTCAGTATATACGGGAAGATAATCGGATACATTATCCTCAAGCGAGATCTTTCCTTCTTCCACCAGCTGCATAAAAGCGATCATGGTCTGAACCTTGGTCATCGAGAACATCAGATACTGCTGGTTCTCTCTTACGGGGATCTTTTTATCCCTGTCATTGGTTCCCTTCATGTGTCTGTAAAGCATCTCATGATCTTTGTAAATGACACAGTCTACGGAAGGAAAATCTTTTTCTTCTACAAGTGAATCAAGATATTTAGTTATTTTTTCAAAATCCATTTATGCTCCGTTCCTATACCCCTTTGGGGAAAAATGCTACAGCGATGGCTCCGGGTCCGGCATATGTTCCTATCGTGGCACCCACGCTTACTTTCTTTATCTCGGAAATATCTCCTTCATAGAGTTCTTTGCTGTCTTCAAGGTATTTAAGCAAAAGATCGTCCGACAATCCCGTATATCCTACGCAAAGAGGCATCGAATAATCTATCCCGCCGAGTTCCTTAACCCTGCTTATCAGCATATTGTTTCCTTTTTTCGATCCTCTGGCTTTTCCGATGACTTCGACAATACCGTCGGTTATAGTGATAACCGGTTTGATCGAAAGGATCTCTCCGACAAAAGCAGCTGTGGAAGAAAGTCTTCCGCCCGCTTTAAGATATTCAAGTGTATCGAATACGCTGAGTACAGTGGCTTTTTCTCTGACTCTTTCTATTTCTTCGGCGATCTCTTTGGCACTCTTTCCTGCATCTCTCAGTCTTACCGCATATTCAACGAGAATATAGTAAGATATGCAGAACTGCTTGCTGTCCACAACATAAACTTTTCCGTCAAATTCGCTTGCGGCTATGTTGGCGCTTTGTACACATCCCGAAACGCCCGATGAGATCGTAAGACATACAACTTCATCACCTTTTTCCACAGCCTCGGAAAAGCACTCTTCATAATCGGCAGGGGAAATCTGACTTGTCTTGGGTAATGTGTCGGATTCGATAAGCATTTCATAAAATCTTTTGTTGCTTAATGTTTTTCCGTCCAGAAATTCCTCGTCATTGAATCTGATTTTAAGCGGAATGATCGAAATCCCCCACTCTTTCGCCGTCTCCTGCGAAACGTCACTCGCCGAATCGGCTACGATCTTAACTCCCATTGTAAGTAATTCTCCCTTTTTTATTTTAAACAAAAACCCGAAAATCTTTACGTTTCCGGGTTTGTGCTGAAATTTATTTTATCAGTCATCAATTTCCTGTTTCAAAGATTCTGCCTGTTCCTGTAACTGATCGACTATTGTCATTACTTCACTTACGGTCTCGGTATTTTTTCTGTTCGACTCATAAGTCTCAGTCGAGTGAGCCGATACTTCTTCGAGAATCGCCGATATGTTCTGAACGCTGTCGACGATCGTTCTGTTAGCTTCCGACAAGCCTGCAACCGCAACTGCAAGTCCTTTAATATTTTCTTCGATATTGCCGGTGTCGTTCTTTATCATGTCAAGACTTCCGGCAGTTTCCATTGCAACTTCGTGCTGTTTTGCACTTCCTTCAAGGAAGGATTTGATAGCTTTGTCAACATCGTTTAATTTGTTGTTGATATTGGTTATAAGACTCTTGATATCATCGGTAGCGCTCTGTGTCTGATTTGCAAGATTTGAGATCTCGGTAGCGACAACCGCAAATCCTCTTCCGGAATCACCTGCTCTTGCAGCCTCGATGCTGGCATTAAGTGCAAGCAGATCTGTCTGATCCGCAACGTTGTTAATGAGTTCGATGATCGTCTGCATCTGCTTCGTGTAATTCTCAAGTTCTGCAAGTTCTTCGGCAGCCTTATCAGAATAAAGCTTCGATTTTTCGACTTCGATCTCGAGATTCTTCATATTGTTGTCGCCTGCGGCAACAGCATCCATGGTTTTCTGTACACTCTGAGTAATGGCTTTTGTATGATTGGAAACCTCTTCGATCTTGTTCTGGATCTCTTCGGACATTACCATCTGTGTCTGAACGGATTCGGCTGATTCGCCTGTTCCCATGCTGACTTCTTCCATGGCGGTACATGTTCTGTCCATTGCTTCGTCAAGGATCTTCATCTTGCCGGTCATCTCTTCGATACCGTTTGTGATCGCTGCCGAAGCGGAAATGATCTGTTCAAGAAGTGCTGCGGTATTGTTCTTTTCCTGCTCGATCTGATGCATCTTACCGCTGTTTAATATCGAGTTCGTCTTTGCGATAAAGAAGTTGTAGATTCCGCAAAGGAGCATCAGCAGTACCTGGATCTCTGAAGTAATGACTATTTCATTTGCAAATCCGCCTTTTATCAGCCCTATTATAACTGCAACTATATTGACAATATTAAAAGTAAATGTAGTTATCAGTGCAAAGTTCTTATCCGCATATGCATTAAGCGCGATCATGATAACCAGTGCATATGTAAATACAAGATTGTTTGTCGCCGTAAACAGTAATATTCCCCAGGGAACGACAAATCCGAAAAGGATCAGGTATCTTAAATAATATGCATCTGCTTTTATTGTTTTGTAAACAAGGACTAATACTCCGGGAACCCAGAGAGTGACAACAACGATCAAAAAATACGGAATCGTTCTGTTGTGTTTTATTACCTCGATAAGATACGCGAGCGAAATGATAGCGATCGTTGCAACATAACAGGAAACCGCAACTTTATTTCTTCTTATGGTTTCCATTGATCTTTTGATAGAATCTCTGTCCATATTCCGTTACCCCTACATTTTCGGCTTTAAAGCCTTCATTTTCCAATACTTTTTTATTATATCACAAATTGTCCTTTTTGAATATATTCAACGCTAATTGGGATACTCGTATTCAAAGGAAGCTCTGTCGGTCTTAAAAGAGAAAACCGTTTTGCCTTTGATCCTGAATTTGTAATATGCCTTGCATGATGTACTTTCGTGGATCGTACGTGTCATCGACCCTGCCGAAGGAGCCTTTAAAGCCTTTCCCGAAGATTCAAGAAGGCCTGCTTCAAGTTCGATGTTTCTCTGTTTGATCCTTACCCTTCCTTCACGGAGTTCTCTTATATACGCACCGAGATATGTTGCAAATCTGTATTCTTTTTTATTGTAATAAACAACACCTATGATCCCGGTAAAGTTTATCGGTCCGAAAGGGATGTCCGCTACGGAAAGCATCAGCGAACCGCCGTGAAAACCGCACTGCGTCCAGAGATATTCTTTCGGGAAAGAACTTCCCGAATCGCCTTCCCAGTATCCGACGGCATTCTCGAAAACATAGTTCTTTCCGTTAATGACAACTCTTCCGTTTACCGCATGGCGCATGCTGTATACGGCATGTCTGCACTCCATGAAAGGGATAAGTGCGAACGGTCCCATGATATCGTATTTGATGGGTGTGATGGCGCCGAAATCAAGTTTCCCTTTTACTCTCACACCCGGATTGTCGATATTTACCCTGATACCGCTTTTACCGAATCTGTTTTTACCGAGGAATATGTTGGCACAGTCTTTCCTGAAGGCATTTCCGGGCAGATCGACATTAAAGGCTTCATCATCGGTTATGATCTGAAGCGAAGCCGTTTCTTTCGTTCCGTTCTTATGTCTGGCCGCTATAAAAGCCACCGTATCGTCTTTCGACTGACATTTTAAATACCAGCCGTAAAAGTTACCGCGCATATGATCTCCCCCACAAAAACAATTCAGGCTTTGCTTTCTTCGTAAGCTTTTCTTACTGCGATCGCAAGCTGATCCGCACATGATGTGTTTTTCATGCCACATGTATTGCCTTTAAGTTTGCTCTCTATATAGTCAACGCTCATACCGTCAACAAGCTTTGAAATGGCTTTAAGATTACCGTTGCAGCCCCCAAGGAACTGAATGTTCGAAACCTTGTCTCCCTCAAGGTCAAAGCTTATCTGAACGGCACAAACGCCCTGTGTTCTGAAATCGTATCTCATATTATCCTCCGTAAATTATCTTAAAAGATCATCGGGATGTGAAAGTCTCCACTCGATACATCTCTTAAGGTAATGAATGTATTCGGGACTCTTGCACATACCCTTTCCTTCAACATCCGAGATCTTTGCAACATCCATACCGTTGCATGCAGTGGTCTTCATGATGATGTTAAGAGGCGGAACCTTTGTATCGTTGGCGATATATGTTCCGATACCGAATGCAACTTTTACTCTTCCCTTAAAGTAATTGTTGATGGCCGTAGCTCTGTCGAAATCAAGCGAGTCACTGAAAAGAAGCATCTTTGTCATGGGATCGATACCGAGTTTTTTGTAGTGATCGATCATCATGTCACCCCACTCGTAAGGATCGCCCGAGTCGTGACGGCATCCCGAGAAGAGTGTTGAATATGTCAGCTGGAAATCCTTTAAGAAGCACTTTGTGGTGATCGCGTCCGTAAGGGCTGTTCCGTTTAACACTCCGTATTCTTTTACCCACGCATCGAGCGCATACCAGTTCGAATATGCGGGATTGTGTTTGTGATTACCCTGTCCTACGCACATGATCCACTCGTGAGCCATGGTTCCGACGGGTGTGATACCGTACTTCTTTGCAAGATAAACATTTGAAGTACCTACAAATGTCGAATTGCGAAGTTTTCCGTTCTTCAGAGATCTTACCGCAAGGTCCTGTGCTTCAGCGGAAAGTCTTCTTCTCATACCGAATTCAGAGAATGAACTTATCTCATAGATACCGCTTTCAAGTTTTGAAACCTTGTTCGCAAGTCTCTCTCTGAAACTCTTGAAAAGTTCATCGTAATCGTATGCCATTCTGAAATAAACTTCGTTTACGATCGCAAGAGTGGGGATCTCATACATGGATGTATTGAGCCATGTTCCCTTTGTCTCGATCGCAAGTCCGCATTCGGCATCCGTTGTGATGATAAAATCCTCGAATCTGGGTTTCCAGAGTCTTAAGAAATCAACGTAAGAACCTTTGATCCACTTGATGTTGTGAAGATATTCGAGTTCGTCTTCCTTGAATCTCAAACCGCAGTAAAGTTTGATCTGTCTTTTGATCTCTTCTACCATCTCGGGAGTAAAATGAACGTCAGTATTACGGCATTTAAAATCCCATGTAGTCTTATAATCGCTGAACTGGTGATAAATCGCCTGTCCCATCGAAAATTTGTACGCATCCGTTTCCAATAAACTTGTAATGATCTTTTCCATTGTTTTCCTCTCTAAAACTTTTTATATTCTTTCCCTATATCACTGCTTCATACTCAAGTCTTATCTCGGGAAGTCTGTTTAATGTGTAATACCAGTTCATATTCCAGTCATCTCCCTGCGCGGGATCGTTTTCACCCGTAGCGGGAGGTGCGAAAATCTTTAATGTCATCGTTTTGCCGCTGACCTTTTTACCTTCAAAGAAAGCAGGCATAAAATCAACGAAATCCCTGCCGGGAGCTTTGTAAAACCATTTGCCGTTTATCTCCATCATAAGATTCGCATCTTTTAATTCGTCTTTAAAATAAGCTTCGAAGAATACCGGTTCTTTTTCGAAAGATATCGGGATCGCGATACCTTCGCTGTCTTCCGCGCTTCCCCACCTTAATCTTACGGGAAGTTCGATATCTTCTTTTTGGGAGATCTTCGGCATAAAGAATTCATCGTTAATGATCTCTTTAAAAGTATCCATCAAAGGAAGTTTGATACCGACTTCGGAATTATTCGGATCCTCCCATTCGAGTCCGAGTCTTCCTCTGTCTCTGAACTGATAGAATGTAAATCCTTCAAGCCATTTTTCTTCATCTTCCTTAAGAAGTCTGCAGAATTCCTTAAGCATGTCGCACTGCTCGTAAGGACCTGTAACATCACCGTCCGCATTCATCTCGGAAAGTACCATGGGTCTTTTTTCGCCTGCGACTGTCTCAAATCTCTTCGCGCATTTTTTACCCATTTCGTATATATTCTTTACGGTTTCCCTGTAATAATTCTTTGTGTCTTTCTTAGCGATGTCATAAGGCCAGCCCCAGTGAAGCGACATATATCTGTCCATGGAAAAGATATCGCAGGCTTTGATAGCCGGTGCAAACGTATCTTCCATTTCGATCTTGCCGTCACCGTCTGCCGACAATCCGTTAAGGCAGAGGATCAGTTTGACATTCTTTGCTTCCTCGTGGAAGATATCGCAGAAATGTGCAAAGAAAAGTGCTATCTCTTCATACGTTGCTCTCTTTGTAAAAGAAAACCAGTCGCCGCCCGCTTCGTGATTAATACGAAGCATCACTCTTCCGAATGTTGAAAGATCCTTTGCGATCGCTTTGATATGATCGTCAGAGATATTGGGGTCCACCGTTATCGTAAGGCAGACATCCTGACCGTGTTTTCTGACATCCCTCATCCAGTTGAAAGGTTCCCTGTCAAGCTGTCCGATAAGACCGCCTTTATATGTTTCGTAATCATCGTAAGGATAATCCCACTGAAATGAGATCTCCTGATCTGAAAAAGCATCGTGCGCTCTTTTGGGAAAAGCTTCGTCAAGCGGATAATACGAAGTCATCAATGACACGGCTCTCATAGGTCTTCCGAGAGTATTGATCATGTAATCCTGATTGACGTATTCTCCTCTCTCGCTTCCGTCGCCCATGTCTATCGCACACTGTGCTTTACCCATATGAATAAGTTTAATCTTGCTCATTATTCCTCCGGCCTAAATTTATTTCTTCATAAGTTCCAGTAACATTCTTACCACTCCGAAAAATTCACGGAGCATATAGTGAATACCTACCGGCATAAGTGTTGTCGCAGGTACCGAATATGCATTTGTAAAACCGGCATCCTTTGCGATCATTCCCGCTCTGAATTCGTGGAAACTGTTCGTGATTATTCCCACGTTCGCATCGGGATCGCCGATTATCATTAAAGAATATTTAAGATTCTCTATGGTGCTTGTTGATCTGTCTTCCAGTATGATCCTGTCTTCGGATATACCCATCTTTACAAGTTCTCTTTTTATACATTCCGCTTCGCTTATGGATTCCTTAAAACCCTGTCCGCCCGAAGCGATAAGTATCGTGTCCGGATTTTCGGACATGTAAATGTATCCTTCTTCGATCCTTTTTTTCAAAGTATTGCTCGGGGTCGAACCGTTCAATCCCGCGCCTAAAACTATGACATATTCAAGATTGGGTTCCGGTTCGGCATTCATCGCCTTTGCCACATTGAATTCGATAATGATAAATGCGGTTAGGCTTATAAGATATAAAGTGTAATATATGACCCTGACCGGGACAGGGATCCTGTGTTGTGATACACCGTCTATATCTCTTTTGAGCATTTCAAATCTTATATATGCACAGATGCCGATAAGTATCCATATCCAGATCCAGGAAAGAAAAGGACCGGCATAACATATAAGAGTGCAGAAATAAAAGATGCACCAGATGACAAGCAGAAGATAAAACGCACAGATGATCTTTTTAAATCCAGGCTTTCCGAATCCGTAATATCTGCTTGTTTTTTCTTTGTATTCTTTAAAATCCTCTTCATCTTTGCTTTTAAAATATCTTTCTTCCTTAAGGATGCAGAAGTGAAAATATATCAGGGCAAAAACGGTTATCGCTATGAGCACGGGATTGCAGTACATTATCGTCATCGCGATAAAGAGAAGATCCAGTGCCAGATACGAAGGGTTTCTCGAATACGAATAGATGCCTTTGTGTTCTTCTTTGTTTTTATCAAAATGTATAAAAGATAAAAACAAAACTACATCCGCAGTCACACCGAGATAAACTCCGACAACCTTTCCCATGATCGGAAGATAGGATCTTCCGACTATGATACTTATAAGCTGCAAGAGCGGTGCAACGATTATCGTGGTCTTAAAGACGATCTCGGGAAAAGTGAACTTTTCCGGATCCTCTTTCTGATATATCGGGTCTCTTAATCTGCCTCTTTTCTTTAAAAGAAGCATCTTTAAGATATAGATCGTATAAAAAGCCGCCAGGCAAATGAACGCAAGCGTTCTGTATATCATGTATTACTCCTTGGGTCCGACTGATCCGCAAACAGATCCACTCTCTTAAACTCCGTAACATTTACGAGGCCCTGAGTGGTCATTTTCAAAACGGGGATAACGGGAAGACTTACAAAAGCCATATTCATAAAAGGCTCTATATTCTCGTTAACCGAGAGTTCTTTTGCACTCTCTCTTAATTTCTCGTTTGCCTTTGCTATATTGACCGCCGATTCCGTGCTCATAAGTCCGGCAACCGGAAGTCTTACTTCGGCGATTACTTTTCCTTCTTTTACAACGCAGAGTCCGCCGCCTATCTTCTTGATATGGTTGGCTGCAACGCACATGTTCTCATCGGAACTTCCGATAACGATAAGGTTATGGGAATCATGTGAAACGCTTCCCGCGAGTGCGCCGTTTTTGATGCCGATACCTTTGATGTATCCGACACCTTTGTGTCCTGTGTTTTTATGTCTCTCGATAACGGCGATCTTAATGATATCCCTTTCGATATCTATTCCGTTATCCTTTGTAAAATCAAGTTCCTCTATAAGTTCGTTCGTTAAGATCTCACCGGGTATTACCTCGATGACCCTGCATCTGTTTCCTTTGGGTTCGATATGAAAATCTTCTACCTTAAGGTCCGGCATATGGAACGAATTCATTACGCTTCCCGTGATAAGATCTTCGGCGGAAGGTATCTCGAAATCAAGAAGATTTCCGTTGTCGACAACCTTTACACCGTTTGAATAAACATCTTTGATATCGATGTTCTCAAGATCGTTAAGGATAAGAAGATCCGCTTTGTATCCGCACGATACTGCACCCACTCTGTCAATGCCGAAATATTGGGCAGGATTAAACGAAGCCATCTTGATCGCACGTACGGGATTTTTACCCGATCTGATCGCAAGCCTTACGATATTGTCGATATGACCTTCCGAAATGATATCTGCAGGGTTTCTGTCATCTGTAGCAAGTATGCTCCTTAAGTAATACGGGAACTCGAATAAAGGTAAAAGTTTTTCAAGATTCTTTGCAGCAGAGCCCTGACGGATCATTATCCACTGGCCCTTCGAAAGCTTTTCGATCGCTTCATCGGCAGTAGAACATTCGTGATCCGAATTGATACCTGCACTTATGTATTTATCAAGATCCTTTCCGGATAAAAGAGGCGCATGGCCGTCCACGGGCTTACCTTTTTCAACGCAGGCATTTATCTTATCCATCGTAGGTGCATCGTTATAGATAACACCCGGATAATTCATCATCTCTGCGAGTCCTAAAACTCTTTTTTCTTTGTATAAAAATTCTATATCTTCCGCATTAAGCGATGCACCCGCCTCGTCAAAACATGTGGCGGGAACGCATGAAGGTATCATAATGAAAACATGAAGAGGTAAGTTTTCGCTCATCTCGAGCATATATCTTATGCCGTCAACGCCGCAGACATTTGCGATCTCATGAGGATCGGTAACAACGGCCGTCGTTCCGTGAACGAGAACAGACTGCGCGAGCGAATAAGGCACCATCATCGTACTCTCGATATGGATATGGCCGTCGATAAATCCGGGGCAGATATATTTCCCGGTCAAATCTTCGCACACATCGGCATCGGATTCGTCATAGTAATCTCCGACACCGATTATCTTATCCTTTTCGATAAGCACGTTGGTCTCTTCGATCTTTTCCGTAAACACATTAACGACTTTGGCATTTTTTAATAATGTTTTCATAAGCCCCCTCACGAAAATTACATATTCTCAAGAAATCCCTTTAAATCCTCAATAAGTGAATCGATATCCATATCATGTACCATGCAGGCTTCTTCAAGTGTCTCCATCTGTGCGGAAGGACAACCGGGACAGTGCATTCCCATTTCCTGAAGTATTCCCGCTGCTTCGGGGAACTGTTTTAAAAGTTCTCCGATCCTTGTATTTTCGGTAATCCTGAACATATTAACTCCTTTATCACATTCTTAACATTAATTCCTGGCCGATAACTTCGCCGTTCCTGATATATTTTCTCGGTACTCTCTTGCTTACCGCACATGTGAGTTCGTAAGGGATCGTACCTGCTACCCTGCTTAATTCATCGATCGAATTGTTTTCACCGAAGATCTCGATCTCGCTTCCGACTTCGACACCGGGCTTATCGGTAATATCTATCATGCACATATCCATGCATATCTTTCCTCTTACGGGTGCCGGGCCGTCGGATGTCATCAGCGAACATTTATTGGAAAGAGCTCTGAAAAATCCGTCAGCATATCCGTAAGGAAGCACGCCTATCCTTGTAGTCTTATCGGTCGTATATATTCCGCCGTAACTTATCTTCGTTCCTTCGGGATAAACCTTTATGGTCGATACCGTAGTCTTTAATGTCATGACAGGTTTAAGTCCCATCGCTTTTGCGTATTCGCCGTATCCGTAAAGCAAAAGTCCGGGACGGACCATATCAAGATAAGTTTCGGGGAATCTTGCTACCGCACCTGTGTTGGCACAATGCTTTATCGCAAATCTTCTGCCCGATATTCTTTCGACTTCACTGCATACTTCTTTGAAAAGTTTAAACTGATGCTTCGTGTATTCGAGACATTCTTCCCCCTCTTCGTCCGAAACCGCAAAATGTGTAAATATGCCTTCGGCAAAAAGGCCCTGCATATTGATGGCTTCGCAAATGCCTTTTACCCCGTTTTCAAAGAAATTGCCTTCACAAAGATACCCGAGTCTCGACATACCTGTGTCGACTTTTATGTGTATCTTTAATGTCTTTCCTATCTTGACAGCTTCTTCGGAATACTCAACAGCTTTTGCTCTGCAGGTCACTGCCTGTGTTATATCGTATTCGATAAGTCTTGAAACCTGTTCTCTCGGAGTATGACCGAGAATGAGTATAGGCATCTTTACATCGTTTATCCTAAGTTCCATCGCTTCATCGATGCTTGATACCGCAAGATAATCGGCTCCGATCTCCTCGAGAGTTTTTGCCACGTTTATCGAACCGTGTCCGTAAGCATCGGCTTTAACCACTCCGAGAAACTTAACATCTTTTCCGATCTTTTCTCTTATCTTCTCATAATTGAACTTAAGTGCATCCAAGTTTATCTCGGACCACGTTCTTCTTAATGTCGATTCCATGATATCACCTGTAATACTGCAACATATTGAATTCTTTTGTTTCTTTTGTATCGTAGATCGTCAGATCAAATACTCCCGGTTCCATCATTGCTATGAAACCGAACTGTATATCCTCATCAGCATCTTTATAGTTCGATTCGTGAAGGATATATCCTCCCGGGTTGGCTTCGATTGTTCCGTCGGAGATCAGCATTGCCTCTTCAAAATTCGATGAATCATAGTAATAATAAAATCCGTCGACCGTCAAAAGGATAAGATGATCGTCATCGGAAACATATGAGCCTGCAAGATCCGCAAAATAACCGTTTTCATAATAATTATCTATCAAATGGACCTGGCGGGGAACAGTGCTTAGATCGTAAGGGATAAACAATGCGTTTTCCCAGGAAAAATCCATTCCGAAGCTCTGATCACCTGCGCGCATGCTGAGAGAATCGTCTTCGGGAACATAGCAGAAATTATACTGCATATATCTGTCATCACCGGGATAGTGAAGACTTAAATAAATATTTGTTCCGCCGTTGATCTTTTTCTTTCCGGCCACGTAAGTACCGCGCATAAGGATAACGGGCTCATTGGTATTTTTAAGGTAAACCTGTACATAACCTTCTTCGGTAAATTCGATCATCAGTGCACCTGCAACATCTCCGAGAAGGATCCAGCTTCCGATGATCTCTTCGGGTGCCTCTTCGGTAGCGATATGATAGATCGCACAGACATTTTTGGCTTTTTCCTCCTCATCGGCATAAGTATAACCTTCAAGATGTCCGAATTCTCCTTCGATCTTCGTAAGCTTTGCATTATCGTCAAAAAGCATTTCACCCGATTCGGTATCGTAATTCGAAAATTCTATACCCGTATCTGTGATCGTCATCTCAACTTTTGCGGGGAAACCGTTTGAAAGATAACCGTAGCTCTGATCAGCCACAAAAGTCGCCATCTGTACTTCCATGGAATCTTCGGTCTTTGAGATAAAACCTTCATCATCAAGTGAAAAGAGCTCGATCATTCCGACTCTCTCACCTGAATAAAAACCGTAGATATTATCACCGAGATCATAAAATTCCACATATGTTTCTTCTTTGGCGTTTTCAACTTTATATAATCCCTGCACTCTGTCAGCAAAAGAACCGGGTGTGGTCACGATGAAACCTCCGGTTTTGGTTTCGATATCAGCTGACGCGGATGAAGTATCTTTACCGTTATCAGTATTCTCAGGTTCGGTCTTATTCTCTTTATCGGTCTCAGGTTTAACAGGATCCGGGGTACCGATCTCTGAAAGTACCGCCTGGGCATTTGTCGTATCATCCTTATCGGAATTGTTTGTATTAACTGACGGGATCACGCATCCGCTTGATAAAAGCATTGCAGCCACGGATATGAGCGCCACCGATTTTCTTAAGTTTTTACTCCACATTTTTTTAAGATTCATTAACTTCTCCCTTTACACGAAAATCATGTTTTTCGTATTAAAAACAAAAGTGTCCTTAACCCTTAAATTATATCATTTTAGGGCGAAGGACACAAGTAAAGCCACCATAAATCGTATGTCTGACTAAATATTCTTCAATATATCGTTTATCCTGTCATAATTCTCCTTTTGATGGGGAAAAGTACAATTGGTACAGACTTTTATAGTTTTATCGCCTTTCTGCTTGTATTCCGGATTTCCGGGGCAGTTTTCAAGCCTGTATAACGGGCAATAGCAGAAAAGACAGTTTATCTCGTCCGTCCCTTTGTGGCAGGGATAATACTGACAGTCTCTGTTTTCAAAATATCTGTAGGAAAAACTCATAACTAAACCTTCTTACTGTTTTTGTAATCTACACACTTTTCAACGAAATTCTTTGCGAATTCGGGGTTTGAGGGATAATAAAGATGCGGGAAACCTAAAAATACGTTTTTGTTTTCGATGATCCCTTCGTAAGTCCTGTCTTTATAAGGCTTTCCTATGATGCATGAATCCCCGTTCTTTTCACTGTCGTAATAGTGGAATTCATGTCCTTTTATCGATCCTCCTTCGCCCAAGAACGAGGGTGTTTTTTCTTTTATCTCAATATATCCGAATCTGACCGATCTTCCGGTAAAAGTACATTTTGCATCGATGATCCCGGCTGTTTTGTATTCTTTCTTTTCGCGGTCCTCTATGCTTTTGTGAAGATACATAAATCCGCCGCATTCCGCAACGATAGGCATACCGCCTTCATGCGCTTCTTTTACCGATGAAAGCATGGATTTGTTGGATGAAAGCTTATCCAGGTATTCTTCGGGATAACCTCCGACCAGAAGAACCCCATTGGCATCTTCAGGTATCCTTTCATCGTTAATCGGTGAGAAATATACTATCTTTGCTCCCATCTCTTTAAGGAGTCTTATATTGTCTTCATAGATAAAGCAGAATGCCTCATCTTTCGAAACGGCTATGGTGCAGATCTCCTTTTGTGCCGTATCCGAAAAGTCACTCTCTTCATCCGGTTCACTTTGTTTTGAAATATTTAGTATCTCATCAAGATCAACATTCTTTTCAAATTCTTCGGACAACTTTTCTATTATCTCTTCAATGTTCTTCTGGGCATCGGGTGTGAAAAGACCAAGATGCCTTGACTGAACGGTAAGTTCTTTTTTATCCGGTATAAAGCCGACGACTTTGATCCCTGTCTCTTTTTCGATCATCGGGGCAAGAAGGTTAAATACCGCCTCTGATGTACGGTTTAATATAACGCCTTTAATAAGACCTTCGGTGTCATACGCTTTAAATCCGGCTATCAGAGGGATTATCGATCTGCATGCGCCTTTCGTATCAACAGTAAGTATTATCGGCGTATCCGTAACCTTAGCGAGATGATAGGAAGAACCTTCTTCCCTCACTCCGGAGAGTCCGTCAAAAAGGCCCATCACACCTTCCATAACGGCAAATTCAAAATCTTTTGAATGCATTTTGAAAATATCGTCTGTCGTCTTCTCATCTGTAAAGAACGTGTCGAGATTGTACGAAGGTATACCAAGCACGCTCTTATGGAATAAAGGATCGATGTAATCAGGTCCGCACTTAAAAGAACAGACTTTTATACCGCGCTTTTTTAAGTTTTCAAGAAAAGCTATCGTTACGCTCGTTTTACCGCTCCCGCTTTTGGGTGCGGCGATCATTACACGACGTGTGATCATATCTTCTCCTTATCCGGCAAAATCAAAAGAACAGATCCATACGGGATTTTCCGCTTTCATAAGATGATAATCTCCTGCCGTATCCGATCTTGATACCTGCATCTGGATTATCTCAAAATCTTTGACATTAAAGAGATCCGGTATTTTTTTCATCTCGCACATAGTCTCTATTGTGATCGCATTTATAACAACCCTCATTGAAGGATTGACCGAAACAAGTTTTTCGAGGATCTCTTTTAAGTTTCCGCTCGAACCGCCGACAAACGCATGAGTTGCAAGAGGCAGATCATTAAGTGCCTCAGGTGCTATACCTCTTATCACGGATATATTTTCAAGATCAAATTTATCTTTGTTGCTCTCTATAAGGTCACAGGCTTCATCTTTCTTTTCGATCGCAAAAACGCTTATCTCATCTGAAAGAAGTGCACTCTCCACTGCTATCGAACCTGTTCCGCTTCCTATGTCCCAAAATACGGAATCATTATTAAGACGAAGTTTGCAGATGCTCACTTCCCTTACTTCCTCTTTGGTCATCGGAGTTTTGTTCCTTAAGAATTCCGCATCGTTTAAGCCGTGAGTACTTCTTGTTTTTAACGCATTCGGATTGTCGATGAATACGGTAAAAATCCCCTCGCCCGCAAATGCTTTTGCATCATTAAGAGTCAATGTCTCTATCTTTTCGTCGGGATACGAAAGATTACTTCCGACCGTGATCTTTATATCATTAATTCCTGTCTTTTCAAGTTTCTCACCGAGTACTGCGATATCATTACCGTTTGATACAAGCACAAAAGTTTTAGCGGAAGTCGAGATCTTTCTTGCGATATTTTTTATCTCTCTTCCGTGAATGCTTAAGATCAGTGCATCCGAATATGCAACCCCGATCTTCGAAGAAAGATACGATACGCTCGATATCCCGGGAAGGATATCAGCACTTAATCCTTCTTTCTTTAAAGCTTCATACAAAGACGAAGCACCGCTGTAAAAAGAAGAATCTCCGGAAAAAAGGATCGCTGCCTTTAAGTGTTCATTTTCAGCTTTTAATTCCTTCAACGCAGGTATAATATCTTTCGAAAGATAATAAGGATATTTCTTTGCCCTGCTTTCCTTAAAGGAATTTAGAAGCCTTTCGGCACCCATTAAAACATCCGCATTATCGATACTTTCTTTTGCTTCTTTTGTTAGAAGTGATACATCTCCCATTCCTATACCCATAAGAGTTATAGCTGACCCGTTTTCCGGGATGACAATATCCGTATCAGTTAAAACGGATATTTCCTTAAGTGTATCTTTTGTTGAAAAACCTTCTTCTTTTGTTTCGCATCCTATGACAAAAAGAAGGATATTCTTATTCTGTGCGGCTTTGACTTTTTCGGGAAATCCTCCTGCGATACCGCTCTGCTTCGTAACCATAACGGATATATCGTACATATCGATCATGGCTTCGTTCATTTCGACAGGGAACGGTCCCTGCATCGCGATAATGTTCTTTCCCGAAATGCCTAAAGAATTGCATATTTTTATCGACTCTTCTCCGGGTATTATCCTTGCAAAAAGTCTGTCTTTTAATCCCGCATCAGAAGCATATACGTTTAATTCCTTACTGCCTGTCGTAAGAAGGATATTGCCTTTAACATCCTTTAATGCAGCGGCACATTCTTCGTTGGAATTAAAGTATCTGATCATTTCATCTCTGGTATTTATTCCCATATCTCTCTTAAGCCTTAAATACTTTATTTCACTGTTCTTCTCTTCGTTTATCTTTGATACGGCAGACTTAATGTTCTCAGTCACTTCAAACGCGTAAGGGTGGGTTGCATCAACAATGATCTTATAATCACCTTCCGTGATAAAAGATCTCATCTTCTCTTCATCCATTCTCCCGCAGTGAATGAAAGCGAATTCGTTTTTATCCAAAAGAAGTTCGCCGTATTCCGTAGCCACGCAGACCGTATGTTTTATTCTGTTTTCGGTAAGGATCTCAGATACCCTTCTTCCTTCGGTGGTACCTGCGAATATAAGAATGTTTTTCAAGATCATTTCCCTTATCTGTTTTCGCCCGTATATCCTCTCGGCGTGATGAGTTTCCCATCGACCATTCTGCTTTGTGAATTACCGATAAAAACTGTCGTAAACATATCGACTTCTTCATCCTTTAATTCTTCGAGCGTACAATACTTAACACTTGAACCTTCACGGCCTATGTTTTTCACATATCCGCAGCAGGTTTCTTTGTCTTTTATCGTAAGAAGTATCCCGCACGCTTTCTTAAGATAATCTTTTCTTTTATGACTGGAAGGATTGTAAAGTGCAATCGCAAAATCGCCTTCTGCCGCTGCCTTTAATCTTTTCTCGATCTTTTCCCATGGTGTTAAAAGATCGCTTAAACTTATCACACAGAAATCGTGATTGATCGGTGCACCAAGAAGTGCAGCACCGCTTGATGCCGCCGTAACTCCGGGGATTACTTCTATATCCGTGCCTTCGTAATCCACACCCGTTTCATACATTAAGGAAGCCATGCCGTAGATCCCGGCATCACCGCTTGAGATAAAAGCTACTTTCTTTCCTTTTTTAGCTTCCTCAAAAGCGATCCTGCATCTTTCCTCTTCCTGTCTCATCGGAGTGGAAATCAGTTCTTTTTTCTTTAATTCATCGGACAAAAGATCAAGGTATACGGTATAGCCCACAATGACATCGCATTCTTTTAAGATCTCTGATGCTTCTATCGTCATCGCGTCTTCGCTTCCCGGTCCCATGCCTATTACATAAATTGTATTTTCTTTTAGTTTCTTCATAGTTTTACAGTTTATCCAAAAGAAATATTTATCTTCTTTTTAGCTATTGCCAGAGTTTTTCCTTCCCCGGCCTGTTTTTTTACAACGAGTTTCGAATTCGCTCCCGCAGCTGTTACTGCCGCTCTTTCTGAAACATTGTCAACGCCGACTTTTTCATAAACGAAATCCGAACTTTCAAAATCGCCTTCGGCTTTACTTAATTCCTCAGCGCTGTATGTAACATAAGGAATACCGTATTTATCGCAAAACTCTGTGATACCTTTTTCATCCTTTTTAACATCTATGGATGCAACGCATGCGATAGTTTTTATATCGATCCCGTTTTCGGCAAGGATATCTTTTACAAAGTTTTCTATCTCAGAAGCTTCCTTTCCTTTTTTGCAGCCTATTCCGAGAACATATTCTCTTGCATATAACACAAGGTCTGCATTTAATCTATTCGGATCATTTGTGACAAGGATATCGAAATTTTCGTCTGCATTATAAGATTCAGATCTGAGTCCTTCCGGGAGATCTTCTTTGTCAAAAGATAGAGGATCGTCTATGCATATCCTTACATCGATTCCCTCAAGGATCTTTGATGATACCTTTGCAATGCCTGATTTATCAGATATGTAAAGATCATTCTTTTTTGCAAAAAGATCAGCAGCAAATTTATCATTTATATCTGTCGCCGTGGTTATTACCGCGTTAGCATCAAGTATCGAAGCGATCTTCCTTGCGATCTCATTTGCACCGCCAACATGTCCCGACAAAACCGGTATGACATTGATACCGTTTTCATCGATTACCAGAACAGGTACATCATTTAATTTATCCTTTACGGAAGGTGCGATCCCTCTTACGGCTATACCGAGTGCACCGATAAATACGATCGCGCTTTTTTCTTCAAATCGTTTCTTACACCATTCGGTTAATTTATCTTCAGTCTTATTGATCCTTTCGTCGTCAACAAAAGAACATGCACTGTATAAAGTGCATTCGAAATCTCCTTCTTTTAAAAGATCTTTGATCTTCAAAGAAAGGTTTGCTCCTTTGTTTGTAAAAGAAATAATACTGAGTTTCATATGATCATCCGGTCATTCCGGTTTTGCACTTCTGAATTCCGTGGAAAAATCAGCGGCATAAAGTCTCGATCTTTCATATCCGCTTTTTGATATCGCATCACCTATAAGAATGACTGCGGTCTTTTTTATTCCGTTCTTTAAAGCCGTTTCATTAAGCGTTTCTATCGTACAGATAAACTTCTTTTCTTCAGGCCATGTGGCTTTGTAAACTATCGCAGCGGGCGTGTCTTTATCGTATCCGCCTTCCATAAGTCTTCTGCTTAATTCTTCAAGCATTCCTGCGGATAAATATATCGCCATAGATGCCTGATGCGCGGCAAGACTCTCAATTCTTTCTTTTTCGGGAACCTTGGTCTTTCCTTCCATCCTTGTGATGATAAGGGTCTGTGAGATACCGGGAAGCGTATATTCAAGATCAAGGCTTGATGCAGCGCCGAAACATGCGCTCACGCCGGGGCAGCTTTCGTATTTTATGCCGAGCGAATCAAGCTCATCCATCTGCTCTCTTACGGCACCGTAAAGACTGGGTTCACCCGTGTGAAGCCTTACCGTTGTCTTTCCGTTTTTTTCCGCTTCTTTTATTTTCTCAAGTATCTCATCAAGAGTAAAAAGCGAACTGTCATATATCTTACAGTCAGCTTTGGCGTATTCAAGAAGCTCGGGATTTACCAAAGATCCCGCGTAAATAACAACATCCGCTTTTTGTAAAAGCTTCATTCCTCTTACGGTTATCAAATCTTTAGCGCCGCAGCCGGCCCCCACAAAATAAACCATTTTCTTTCCTCTTTTTAAAATATTCACTCCTTATTATTATCAGACAAAAACACTCATATCTCAACAATTTTTAAATTTTTTTAAATTTCTCCCATAAAAAACTTTTTTATGATTCGTGTATTGAATGTAACAAGTTAAATCATTGCATGAAAATGCATGGAACTTGATATAGGGAGGAAAAATTATGGAAAGAAAAACTGTATTGAGAAGCGCTGTCGCTTCAATGTCACTTTTAACGCTGACAGCATGCGGGTTATCAAATAATGTTGCCCCTGCTACAGCACCTGACGCAGAGTATTGTGTTGACACTGCACCTGCTACAGCAGATGACGGTTATTATATTGACAGTTATCTGGGTGGAGCTACTTATTCACAAAACTTCGCTAGAGAAGCCGAGGCTGACGGTTTATGGATGTATCCCGACACAAACGAGGATTACATTCAGATGAATACCGAGGAATATTCAAAGATTGTTGAGAACGTATTTAAAGATGTTGCAACATCTCCTTTATCCACATTCTCTGCAGATGTGGATTCGGCTTCCTACTCTAACTTAAGAAGAATGATCAATTGCGGATATTCACTCGATGAGATCCCCGAAGGTGCGGTTCGTGCCGAGGAAATGATCAATTATTTCCACTATGATTACGACGGACCCGAAGGAGACGAACCTTTCGGAATCAATGCAATGATCTCCGACTGTCCCTGGAATCCGGAAAATAAATTATTACATTTAGGACTTCAGACCGAAGCCATCGACTTTTCCGAAACACCCGATTCAAATATCGTATTGCTCGTAGACGTATCCGGTTCAATGTACGATGAAAACAAGCTTCCTCTTGTAAAAGAAGCTTTTGGTCTTCTTATCGACAATTTATCGGAAAAAGATAAAGTTTCCATGGTAACTTATGCAAGCGGTGTAAGCGTTGTCTGCGAAGGTGTAAGCGGCGACAACAAAGAAGAGATCCTTACAGCATTAAACAACCTTCAGGCAGGCGGCGGAACAAACGGTTCGGGCGGTATCGAAGAAGCCTACAGGATCGCTGAAGCCAACTTTATCAAAGGCGGTAACAACAGAGTCATCATCGCATCCGACGGTGATTTCAATATAGGAAAATCAAGCCAGAGCGAACTTTCCGAGCAGATCCAGAACGAAGCTAAAAAGGGTATCTTCCTTTCGGTTCTCGGATTCGGTATGTACAACTATTCCGATACCAGAATGGAAACACTCGCTGATGACGGAAACGGTAACTACGCATACATCGACACATTACACGAAGCAAAGAAAGTTCTTGTTCAGGAACTCAGTGCAAATATGTTAACAGTTGCAAAAGACGTTAAATTACAGATCGAATTTAATCCCAAGTACGTTGCGGAATACAGACTTATCGGATACGAAAACCGTGCACTTAACAACGAAGATTTCAACGACGACAAGAAAGATGCCGGAGAGATTGGTGCAGGTCACAGCGTAACTGTTCTCTACGAGATCGTACCCGCTAACGAAAACGGTGAAGGAAGCGAAAGCAACCTTAAATATCAGGAGAGCAACCTTACTGAAGAAGCTTTGAAATCAAACGACTGGCTTACACTTTCCATTCGTTACAAAGAGCCTGACGAAGACGAATCCAAGCTTCTTGAATATCAGATCGGTGCTGACTGCTACACAGAAGAACCTTCAAATGATTTCATCTTCGCAGCATCCGTAGCTGAATTCGCAATGCTCTTAAGAAACAGCGATTTTATCGCTGACGGCAGTTTTGCTCACGTAGTCGAAGAACTCAACACAATTCCCCTTAACGATGAGTATCGTCGAGAATTCGCCACTCTCGTCGATAAGTTCAACAACTAACCACCTTTCTTCGACATGTGTATAGATCGGTAAGAGGATCGGACTCACTCTTCCCGCCGCACGGCCCGCAAGCCAAACAGTTTCCAATTGCGGGTTCGTGCAAGACAAAAAGAAAAAGAGATGCATATCGCATCTCTTTTTTATTTGTATATTATTCAACAACTTTATTTTTGCCGCCGGTCTTTCCGATGTAAAGTTTTTCATCGGCAGCCTGTATCCATTTGTCTATCGAAAGATCCTTATTTCGCACGGCTAAACCAATCGTAACGGAAACCTTGATATCTTTCTCATCAAAAACGAATTTTTCTTTATCAACCGCTTCTCGAAGTTTTTCCATCATATCAAGCCCGGATCCGTAATTGATCAGTATAAGGAATTCCTCTCCTCCCCATCTTGAGATGATGCAGTCCTTACAGTTTTCTTTCATGATCAGCGCGATCTTTTCAAGAACATAGTCACCTGCATTATGACCATAGACATCGTTGATCCTCTTAAAGTCATCGATATCGATCATGGCGATCATGCTTTCATTGATCGAATTGTAAGCCTCATCAAGTCTTTCCATCATATAATGACGGTTAAACAGACCCGTAAGTCTGTCTACATAGCTCATCTCTTTTAATCTCTTTTCCGAATCGATCATCGTATCGACAGTGTACTTCGTATAGAAAACCAGGAAAGCGAATACTATAAGGGAATTACCCATCCAGAAGATCTGAGAGTAAAGAAGGTTTTCTTCATATATAGGTCCGTTTACGGCAACCCTCATCGTGCTAAGCAGATAGCAAAGAATAATGATCGCACTGTACAAACCGGTAAATACCCTTTTTGTATTGAGTTTGTATGCCATGTAATTCGTATAATAGATTATTGGGATCATCGACATACTGTAAAGATGAAATCCATACGAATATCCGAGACAGATCGTGGTCAGTCCCATATAAAGCGTCAGCCAGAAATACACAATGGAAAGATAGCCCGACAAAAGACCTTTGGCTATAAGGATATATCCGAAAACATATACAAAAAGGGTTGGAATGCTGAAATAAACAAGGAACGTTGCATGATCCAGGTAAAAAAACAGCATCAACCCCAAAACCATAACTATTATGGCACTGTTTACGATATACGTCAGTTTTTTAATACCTTTAGAATTCATCTCCTGCATTTTGAATTTCTCCGTTTCCCCGATTTTCAGTATACCACAAATTAGAGATTACTAACAGAGTCAATCAGCATGCGCTCAAACAAAAAAGAGATACGTCGGTATCTCTCTTTCAAAAAAACATAATCCTGTCATCAAACATATATTATCTGTCAAAGATCAGTTGCAGATTATATATGATATTGGCCCCGTCTGCACATACAAAAAAGTATATCATTCCAATAACTCCAATAACCGTATGCACAAGAACCGTCAATGTTTTTCTTACTTTACTATTATCTTTCAACAACCTGATCTGAATTATTAAAAAAGCGATCAGCCTTGTAACAATAAAAATAAATTCACAGGTTCCGGCTCCAAAGCAATATCTTATCGGATTGGATATTTCGCCCGACCAGTTCTCCAGCTCTATAAAATCAGGTCCGACTATATGCCATAGCAAAGCCGGAATAAATAAAACAAACATCACCAGGAGAATTACATCCAAAATAACCAGCATTATGCTGACAAACGATTTCATCTTCGATTTTCCAGATTCCATATTAAATCCCTCTTTCGTATTTCGTATTCTGTATAGTATACGAATCACAAGTGATTTTTTATGGACCTAAACCAAATGTATTCCGTTCTCTGCCAAATTTGAAAGTTTTTCTTCCGATACATGTCCCTCGTCCGTCAGGGTTTGGGATAATCGGTAGTAACGGTTGCATGTGTAGTCTAATCCGTCTTCAACGCGTTTAAAAGAATATTCATACTTATCGGGATTAAAGATTCGATCAGGCATTAATTGTCTGACCATATTTATAGTTGCTTCTATCGGAAACCTCTGAAAATCCTTGAAACACCATGCATGAGAAAGGACATTACCATCGTATTCATAATATTCACAGTTTATAATAACGTCATCATTTGGGGTTCCGTAGCCCCTGAACTCTTCCGTACTTACAAGCCTGCCTTCATCATCATATTCATTCCACTCAAAATTATAATGGTCGTATTTTAACGGGCCATCCGAAGCAGGATCAATAAAATAACCTATAGTTAGCTGTTTTGATACATATACGAAAACCATCGTTGCTACAAATGCCATCTTCAAATTTCCGTCACTGTCATATTTAAGTGTGACGTAATTATCAGGATTCGCTTTTGGAGAAATTTTATCCAAAGTTTTTTTCGGAAAGATGTTTTTACGATTCTCAAGTCTTGTGATCAAAAACTTATTATAGGGATTCAACCCATACCAGTCATCATTAAACTTAATGTAACGGGTAGTCCCTCCTGCTGCTTCAAAATCCGGCTCGTAAGGAGCAACATACTGCTCGTATAAATATATGTATTTTTCAAGAAGTTCTTCACGCGGAAAATCCATATTTTTTCCCTTTATTTAATAAAACTGTAATACTCACGTGGGATCTCTTCTTTCTTTATGCAAAGATTGTGATCCGTCTTTTCGTTCAAAAGCAACTTTAGAAAGTGTGCCTATACAGGGAACCGATGTCCTTACATCTATTATTCTGCCGAAAACCATTGATCCATACCTGCTCCGGCATCTTCATTTGGACGAACTTTATTTCTCGTTATTAATTTTATCCAATGTATCTTCCAGTATTGCTTTTCTTAATTCAGTTAACCAACTTGAAAACTCAACAGTATTAAATGCGTATGTCTTGTTTAATTCGTATTCATTTTCGGACCATGTATCTATTGGAGATTCGTTGTGCTGAATAAGTGCTTCCAACTTATCAAGAGCTTTAAAAATTTTAGCCTCAACAGTTTTTTGTGCTTCCATTTCAGAATAAAGATCAAACATTTCTTTTGACACTTCATCCGGAAGTGATTTTAACCAATTATTCAATAAAGAATCTTCTACGTCTCTGTCACTATCTGTTTTAATAAACGTCGGAATATCCCCTGTAAAGCACTCGCCCAGATCGTGAATCAAACACATACAGATTACTTTATCAATGTCAGCTTCAGGAAACTCATTTCTCAAAAGAAAAGCCATTAATGATATTCTCCAGCTGTGTTCAGCAACACTTTCTGTTCTTCTTTTTGATGTTGTACAATGCCTGGGCGTATCTTTTAGTCTCTCTGCCACATGCAATATATTCAAGTATTCACGAACATCCATAATTTATTCCTTGCTTTATCTATTTCTTTATTCGAAGAAAAAAGTGTTCATCATCCTCTCCGGCTACATAAGCGCCGTTTTTTAACATTACTTTCTGTGAAGCAATATTATCTTTATTAACTCGTAAATATATTTCTTCTTCAGGCACTATTTTCTTTGCTTCATCGATTGTAAGTTTCAAGCCTATAGTTCCATAGCCTTTGCCACGACAACCTTTACGAACACTATACCCTATATGCCCCGATCCGTTTCGAAGAGCATCAGTAAGGTAATGCCTTATCCTAAACTCTCCAACAATTTGATCATCATCCCACAGATAATAGTATGTTTCGGGCACAAACCAATCCGGCATATTTACCGGATTTTCATACGATATCAATTCAGGTAATGCCTTTCCCTGATAATCTTCAAATGTTATACCGTGATATTGATTGGTTAATCCATTTTCATCTTCGGGCAATTCAGTAGTATATTCCCATTGTTTAAAAGCATCTGCTTTATTTATCTTTCTTAATTCCATTTTGCTTCCTATGAATAACTGTAATTTTTCTTTTTTAGTTTCCGTTCACGTTTTTTATATAATCTTCTGCAGAAATCATAGGCCTTTCAAGTTCAGCTATAGTTTCTACAGAAAGAGTTAACGTAGATTCATATTCTTCCCCTGCTTTTCTGAATCGTTCGAGTAAAGGATCTGCAACAATTGCCGCCTCCGGAACATTCAACATTGGAGTTTCAGGTACACATACCATACTAAGATTACCGAAACAGTTCTTGCACATCAACTTCAAAGCATCGAAATTACCCTCCCAGTTAGGAAAACCGCAGCCGCTAATAACCACAGTATGGATTTTGGAAAAATCTGCCAACGGTTCGTGTCTAACTGTTCCATCGGGTAACTGAACCATTTTCATTTTTACCAGAGGAATAGTACGATCGAGCACAGCTTTCAAATGAGAAGGCATACCATAGCAATAAAGAGGGAAACTCCAAATGATGACCTCAGAATTACGGTACAAATCCAGTATCTCATTCTGATCATCCTGGATAACACAATGTCCTTCAAGTTTCTGCCAGCAACCAAAGCATCCCCTGCAGGGTGATATTTTTTTGTCTATTACATCAATAACTGTTATTTCATGTTTTTTATCACGGTTTAATCCTTTTAAAAAAGAATCGGTCAAACGGAAAGTATCACTTTTCTTTTTAGGTGAACCGTTAAGTACTAATATTTTCATTTTTATCTCCATTACTTTGCTATTGAGGAATACTGTAATATAACCGCTCTACAAACATAAATTTATCTAAATCAATACTTATTCCAACGGTATACGGATGATATATTTCAGATCCTTGAAATCTCCTATGATTTGACCGCCATTTTTCAGCATGATTTTTATGGTAGGCTCATTGCTTTTCATTGGAAACAGCTTTATCTCTTTATATCCGATTTCTTTGCATTTTTTCAATAATTCTTTGAATAAAATACTACCGTAACCTTTTCCTCTGTATCCCTTTGCTATACCGTACCCCAAATTTCCTGCACCGACGACCGTTTCCAGATACTCGGATGACGAATGTCTGACTCTGCCGTAACCGACAGGAATATCGTCGATATATAGAAAATAAGTGGTATACGGAATCCAACCTTCCGGCAAATCTTTGCCTATGGAATTGTTATCCGTTATTCGCAGCCACTCTTTATACTCGTCATAAGAAAGGTTATATGCCGGATTCGTAAAACCGTTTTCCACAGCAGAAATTCCCTGCAGCATATCATATTCCGGTTTTCAGCCTCTGCTCTCGGTTATACTTTTCCGAATCAAAAGCAGCTACTGCCAGGTCGGTCAGTTCCGAATCCCACATATCCCCTGTCTTTTGTATCTCAGCCCACGGACAAAGCGAAGCATAGTTTTCATCAATTGCGATATCGTATGAACTGTTACGATCGCTGACGCTTTTATATAAATGCCTGCCGGCTTGGATTAATTCATGAACGTCTCTGCGTTCCTTACATTTTGGCTTCAGTTTGTTGAATATTTCCTCGTTGATTTCATAAAGATCATAGTAACCAGCCCAAAAGCTTTCAGCGGTATAAAGCGCTCGTTCACTGTCATAGCAAGCCCTCCATCCCGGGCCTGTCTTGAAATGAAACGCACCTTCCGTGTATTCCGAAGGAAGTCGGATCCGCTTCTTTTCCTTAGATTCTTTTGACATGACTTATCCTCGCCATAAAATCATTTATTTTTATAGTTTTTTAACTGACAAGTCGGAGTTCCATGCAAAAATTGCTGCAAATCAGTCCGAAAAACTCCGATTTGTCATACTCATTTATATTCAAAGTTAAAAAATCTACACTAGTAAAGAACCCCGAAAGTTACTTTTTATTAAATCCATTGAACCATGCTCTCTCGACAAATGCCTTTTTCTTAGGAATCGTTGGTTCATCTTCAGCAATACCAACCGGCAGGAAACATACCAACTCATAATCAACAGGTACATTTAGTATAGCTGCCATTTTTTCATTAATCCTGTCATCATCAGTAATATGTCCCTCATACCAGCAACTTTGATAACCAAGTTCAACAATCGCCAATAACATATTCTGAATAGCCGCTGAATAATCTTGCACAGCAAAGCATCTGTCACGATATGCGTTTATCCTTTGTGTAAGCACACATATTGCCGCAGGTGCTGTTTCTCCAACAGGTGGATCAATCACCGCATGTATACTTTGTAAAACATCAGGATCATCAATTGCGATAACACTCGTTGTCTGCTTATTACAACCGGAAGGTGCATCCAGTCCCGCCTGAACAATCTTAATAAGGTCCTCCCTTGGAATCGAATCCGGTTTGAATTTTCCTCTGTAACTATGTCGTTTACTGATCGCTTCTAATACATTCATTATATTTGTCATTCTCCATAGGGCGTCATATCAAAAGATAATAATCTCTACAAATCGGAATTTATAGTTTTTGTCACCCGATACACTTAAGACAAGACGATACTTTAATTTGAAAGGCTATAAATCAGGCAAGCGCATAAGAATTTATAGCTTTTTTCATGAGGTAGGTCGGCTTTTTGAATCCAAAGGGCTATAAATCAGGCAGGTGCATAAGTTTTTATAGCTTTTTTCATGGATTAAGCCGACATTTTGAATAAAAAAGGCTATAAATATGGCAGGTGCATATGTATTTATAGCTTTTTTCATGAGGTAGGTCGGCTTTTTGAATCCAAAGAGCTATAAATTAGGTAAAATCATTTGTTTTTATAGTTTTTTTACTGACAAGTCGGAATTCCATGCAAAAATTGCTGCAAATCAGTCCGAAAAACTGCGATTTGTCTATTCTATAAAACTGAAAGTTAAAATAATTATTGAAATGTATTACAAAACGAAATTAGTTTGCATAATCCCACCAAAATTTTTCTAACAAAGCTATATATTTGGTGGAAACTTTAAAATCTGATAATTTTTTTATTTGATCTAGTTTATAAAACGCTTGTCTATATTTTCCGTCATTGATAAGTATTTCTATCTCATCCAATAATTCTTCTTGAACTTTTCCTTTGAGTTCTTCGATTATTTCATCTCTAACATCTTTCATTTTTCACCTCAATTTTTCAATACTAAATACAGAATTAATCTTTGAAAAAGTAATAACTTGAGATGCTCTTCCTGGTCCAAATTGTTTATCAGAGGCCGTAAGCGGCTCTAAATATGTGGCCTTTCCCCATTCACCATATGGCACATGAGCTTCCTTGTATACCTTCAACGAAATATGTCATCTTCATATTACCTGCCGCTTTCCCAGATCCTTTTCCCCAAAACCTATTTCCGTATTCTCTTAATCACTTTTCCTGAAAGTTAATCTATTTAGAAATATTGCGATATTCCTAAATAACTGATATTTTTCTTAACAATCATTTTAATATATAATATTTTAAATGTCTCTTTTTTTACATATTTTACAAGAAAAATGTCATAGAATAATGACACAGGAAAAAAGTGGTCCAAAGGGTGGTCCAAGGAACTTGAGAAAGTCTCAAACTTCCTATTTTATTGGGTTGTAGAGCACAGGACCCCCTTCGATTCCGCTACGAGCTGCTAAAAGTAAAACACCTTGGAAATATTCCAAGGTGTTTTTTATTCAGAATACAATCCGATTTTTAATGCTTATTTAAAATTAATCAATGAAATCCTAATAGTATCATTATTAAATTTACGAATATCATATTGACGATGAGAAGTTATGTCACATCTAACAAGATACTCAATTCCGTCACCGCTTTGCAGATGTATATAGTCATCCGGATACACTTGCAGCCATAGAGGTTTATATGAAGCGTATACATTGGCTTCGATTTTCTTTGCCCCTGCTTTCTTTTTAAAAGCAGCCAGTTTGTCTGCTAAATCTTCCACCCATTCATCAGTCGGATTCGTTTTTTCAATATAAAAATATACCTCTTTAATATCGGCAAAATCATAATAATCATCTATAAATTCATCAACATTTGAAGCATTATAACGTTTTTCGCTCGTTTCCAAAAACGTGCCCAATGTCCTTTCCTGCCTTTCACCGTTGTTATAGGTAATGGTGCTGCCGGATTTTATACTCGCCATAACAACAGTGGCGCCAAGTTCTTTACTTAATTCTTTCATCCATGCATCATATAGCTCAAGCAATTCATAGCTGTCCGCATAATTGCCGTCTGCCAGTGAAACAATGACTCTTTCCCCGTTTTCGAGTTCGACAATACCGAATTCCGCAGCATTAAAGCCGCTCATAGGAGACTCATGATATATAAGTGACTCGCATTTAACGTCATATTTGTTTTTCAAATATTTTTTTGCGCCTTTATAAAAGTTTTTCTCTTCATTTTGGCAAGACATAAGTGGAGCACAAATTAACAATAAACAGAAAACTATCGATATTATCTTAAATAATCTTCGAACTTTCATATCATCCTTCTCCTTATCTTTATCTGATCTCGATAATATTATATGCTCCTTGAATTACTACATAATAACCGGGTTCAAGAGAACTGAAATCATATGTTGCATATTCCTTGTTGGATAGATCCGGGTGGATTTTAATTACATCATCAAAATCATCACAAGTATAGAAAAGCCAGTCTGCAGTCAATTCTTTTTCATAAAGACCTGTTTCCTCGGTAACCGAAATTTTATAAGTTTCATCAATATCTAAATGATACATATTATTATAGACATCACCGATTTCATTACCGTTCTTATCGGTTATCACAGCATTATCTTTCAATACCAGGGAATTATGGAATTCTTTAATTATCTGTGTTCTTTCATTGTTATACAAATATTCAAATTCGAAATTCAGCGCACCTTCCGGTGGATTCACTTTAATTAACAGAAGTTTGTCCGCCCTCTTCTCATCGGGATAATAGTGATAATAATAATATCTGATAGTATCTCCTTCTTCGTAAACAAAAGCCGGTGTATCATTGTAAACAAGATATCCATTTTGTGTTTGAAGTGCACTGAGTCCGGGATAAAACATAAATTTATAAATCTGTTTATCTTGTTTAACAAAATAGTAATATCCCATCCACTTATTCTCTTCTGCTTCTTTTTCAGTGATTTTATATTCAGCCCAAATATCATCGGCCTCATCATATGTTTCTTCAGAAGAACATCCCATCATAAAAACACTTGCAAAAAGAAACGCTGCCAATAAACTTATTACTCTTTTTTTCATAGAATTCCTCCTGTTTGACAGATTACCTAAATAATTACACATCAATTATTTATGGAACAAGTCATCATGGATCCTGTTAAAATCGTCCTCGGTTATCGTTTCCTCATTAAAGATGAATTCTTTATCATCTTCGGATCTCCATTCACCTTTAAGAGACATACTGTCTACCAGATTATCTCCACCCCGGTACTTGTACAAATGATAGGAAAGACGACCGCCATGAGTAACATCCTTTATAACGATCCAGTAAGCACCGTCATAATACGTATAATCCAAGGATCCCGCATTGCCCTGAGCCTGTGCAAAAACATAAAGTTTTCCGTCTATTGCATCCAGATACATTCCGCCATACGGTCCATTGATAATGAGCTCATTCTCACCGTCATTATCAAGATCTATCTGCTCACCGGCGCTGTATGATATAAAGGTCCAGTCTTTATGATTTATGTTCAGGTCGGAGAAGTTAAGTTTTATCTCCCGGTCTGTTTCTGTCGGATACAGTATTTCGGCATCAATCTCTCCGTTTATAAACTGTTCGAATAAATATTCGGGAGAGCCTTCATCATATATGGATTGTTTTTCATCTGAGTTATCAATAATGTCCTCAGTACACACATTATTGTCTTCGGTTGACACATTATCGGTATTGTCATTTATTATCGATACATTGTTACTGTTATCTATAGAAACCATTGTTACATCATGATCCCGACATCCGATTGTACAAGCTAAAATACCCGCAATTATTAAGAATTTTATTCGTTTCATTTTTTATCTGCTTTCCCGGAATTTCTTATATGCCTCATCTAAAACAGGTTCAAGTTTAAAATAATCTTCCCAAGTGAATTCAGTTGACAGTACTTTTTCATTTCCTATGCTATTGCAGTAGTCATTCAGATATTCCTTATCGTAATACTCCTCTATAAACGGAACTATCTCTTCGCGGATATCTTCATCCGTAAATGCCATATCACAATAATCTCTGAATATATCCATCCCGGTCAGTTCTTGTTTTTTGACCGCTTCGAGATCTTTTTCCTCATAATCTTCTTCATGATGCAGTTCGCCTAAAAGATCATTACGGATCAACCATGTAATAAATAACGCAATATGATTTCCCGCAAATCCCCATATGATCTTCTCATCTTCATCTGTTAACGATTCGGGATTCTTATTATATTTTTCACAATAACTCTCTTGAGCTGATTTATACTGCCATTCTGCTTTATCAAAGGATATAAAATAACCTCCCTATATATTCCCTTTGTTACCCCGTCATCCTGCTATATCCGCGTTTGACACGGTTCCATCTGCTTCTACGTCAATCTCTATGGAGTGACCCCAGAACATATCACCGTCATCATAATACAAAGTCACGAATCCTTCAGGAGAAACCGTCATTTCGTTAATACTGATCGACTCAATAAACATCTCTCTGGTTATCTCATCAACTTCGGCATCTTCGTTATCCGCAAGCCAGTCATTTGCCAGATCTAAAAGGAACTCGCAGGCACCCTCTTTGTTCTTTTTATCAAAACTCTCGAAATCTTTCGCTATTTCCATAAAAGCCTGCAGCGCGCCATCAGCCGTATCGCCATCTTCTTCATCGGTCTCTAAATAAACCATTAAGCTGTAATCCCCTATTTTTATATCTTCTGATGAAAACCACGAAAGTGAACGATCCAGTTCAAAGTTTCCATATTCAGTTTCTAACAAAACAGGTTTTGAGATATTTTCGTTTTTTTCCATTTATTACACCCCCTTATTAAGTACTTCGTTCATGCTTCCGGTTCTGTAGCCGATCAGGTCCATTGTTATATATGTAAAACCGAATTCTTTGAAAGATGATATTATCTGATTTCGAACATCATCTTTCATCATTTTATCAAATTCTTCAGGCATAATCTCAATTCTTGCCATATTTCCATGAATGCGAACACGCATCTGATCAAAGCCAAGATCCAGCAGCAGCTGTTCTGCCTTATCTACCATTCCCAGCTTCTCTTTTGTTATCGTTTCTCCGTATACAAATCTTGAAGCAAGGCAGGCAAAAGACGGTTTCTCCCATGTCGGAATGCCGAGATATTTAGATAATGCTCTTATATCTTCTTTAGTAAAGCCAATGCTTCGAAGAGGGCTTTTAATTCCGAGTTTTGCAACAGCCTGAAGGCCCGGACGGTAATCACCGTTATCATCAAGGTTTGAGCCCTCCAGAATCGTATCTATTCCTTCATCCTCAGCGATCTTTATGATCTTTTCAAACAGCTCGTGCTTGCAAAGATAGCATCTGTTCTTGGGATTTTGTGAAAACCCTTCAATCTTAAGTTCCTCGGATTCAAAGATAAAGTGTCTTATCTTATTTTTTATACAGAATTCTTTCGCCTCGTTAAGTTCTCTTTGGGGGAATAAATAAGACTTGGATGTAACTGCTATCACTTTATCGCCCAAAGCTTCCTTAGCCGCAAATAAAAGAAATGTTGAATCAACTCCGCCCGAAAAAGAAACAGCAGTGCTGCCGAAGTCTGTCAACATTTTTTTTAATTCATCATATTTCTTTAACTGTTCAACAGTTACTTTTTTATTTGTATTATCCAATCTCAGTCCCTTTCGTAAATGCCCGTTAAATCTTTTATCACTTCCGATGCTATTGTAAGACCTGCAACGGAAGGAACAAAAGCCGTGCTGCCGGGAGTTGCTTTACCGTTTACAATGATCTCCTCTGCAGGCCTGATGGGTTCCTCCTCCGAATAGACTACTTTTAGTTTTTTTATACCTCTTTTTTTGAGTTCATATCGCATGACTCTCGCCAAAGGATCCATTTTCGTTTTATAAATATCTGCAACACGAAACTGTGTGGGATCAAGCTTATTGCCCGCACCCATCGAAGAAATGATGGGAATCCCCATCTTTTCACACTGCATGACAAGCTCTATTTTTGCAGTAACAGTATCAATCGCATCTACGACATAATCGTATTCTTCAAAAGGAAAATCCGAAGCATTTTCGGGAAGAAAAAAGCATTGATATGTGTTTACTTTCGCTTCCGGATTAATATCAAGAATGCGTTCTTTCATAACTTCTGTCTTGTATCTTCCGACGGTTTTTACGGTTGCGATGATCTGACGGTTAATATTCGAAAAACAGACTGTATCATTATCGATCAGATCAAATGCGCCTACTCCGCTTCTCGCCAAAGCTTCGCATACATAACCGCCTACTCCGCCGATACCGAATATGGCCACGCGGCATTCGGATAAATGTTCCATTGCCTGTTTTCCAAATAATAATTCCGTTCTTGTAAACTGTTCTAACATTCTTTCATGTCCATCCGTGAATGAAAAATTATGCTTTGTAAGCCTTAAATACCAATTTGCTTCTGGTAAGGTCCAGATAACCGTTTCTCATAAGCTGGTCACACCAGTAATTAAATTCCCTCTCATCTGCCGGTTCGGTAGACTGATAAAAATTAAAGCCCTTGGTTTCCCCGTACTGTGAATACGGCATAACCAGACCGAGTGTATCATTATTATACCGAATCATCTGAATAACCTCAATGACCGTTTGTCTTTCGTCATCTCTTTTAAATAGTACTCTCATGTTTAGCACTCCTGTTATCTATTTTATTAATCTTTAACAGATCAGTAATTTCCGTAATTTTTTACAGCCTCATCTATGCTCATCTCATCGGTTCCGACACTGTAAACAGCCTTTCTTAATTGTGCTCCCGCATCGTCGGTTATACCGATCTCTTCAGGGGATATGATACGTGATTCTTTAACATTTCCAAAAGCTGCATACATACTGTTAAAAGACAGATCTTTAGTCGGAGACATAAGACCTTTTTTCTGTGCCATGTTGTTAAGTTCGGTCGATGTGATAAGGAAACGCATAAACTCATTTGCCATATCGAGATTCTTGCTGTCTTTGTTGACAGAAAATTGTAAATTCGGCATATCAAGGAAGTTTGCACCGTCATCCGACATGGGGATCGGAACAAAGGAATATTTAAAAGGTGATGCGATAAATGCATCAGAACGGCTTTCACGTTTCTCGGTTCCCGAAACAGTATCACCCGATGCAGTCATCATGGGTATATCACCCTCGAAGAAACGAAGGATTACCGCATCATAGTTATTTTCTATCTCATTGCATTCATCCAGATTCACGCATCCGTCATTCATGAACTGTTCGATCTTCTCAAGCGAAGGACGTATGTACTCTCCGGCTGAAGGATCAAGAGAATTAAGTTTCTCGACCGCATCTGCATCTTTCGAAATCGTTGAGATAAAGTAAGGATAGGTCGACAGAGTAAAAAGTGATGTTTTTTCTTCTGCGGAAAAGCCCATCATAGGATTTGCGTATCCTTTTTTGCGGAATGCATCACATACATCCACCAGTTCCTTGTATGTTGCAGGAACTCTAAGGCCTTCTTTTTCAAAAAGATCGTTATTAACAAGCATTCCGTAAGTATTTGAAAAAACGGGAACCATAGGTAAACTGCCGTCATCCGTTTTCAAAATGATATTGCTTCGGATACAGTTTAAGTTAAGTCCAAGCGAAGGATCTGCCAGATTCTCAGCATGGTCAATCGATGACTTATACTGATCTCTTCCGTACATCCAGGAGTAATTGACATAGATGTCAGGTGCATCATTTCCGTTTAAAACCGTACCTATCATGTTATTATAATCATCCACTTTGGTAAACTTCAGTTCAACATTGGGATAATATTCGTTGAAACGGTCAAATTCAGCTTCCAGCGCCTCAAAATTATCGTAACCTCCCGCAACGTTTATGTGGCAGCTTACAGAAGTATCCATAGACGGCTTAAACACTTCGTCTGCAGCCGAGTCCTTATTCTTCGGCTCACAAACGGTCAGCCCGAAAGCCAGAAGCACGGCTAAAAAAATACACATTTTCTTCCTCATTATTTTCCCCTTCCTTCCCGGATCCTCCGGATCTCCTTAATGACTAATTTTATATCAACGGGTTTTGCTATATGTCCATTCATTCCCGCATTAAGACATTCCGTAACATTTTCGGAGAAAGCATCTGCCGTCATGGCAACTATGGGTATTGAGGCCGCCCAGGGATTCTCCGACTTTCGAATAGCCTTTGTTGCATCAAGACCGTTCATTTCAGGCATCTGGACATCCATGAATATCAGCTCGTAACTGCCTTCTTCGGCCTCTTTGATCATCTCCACGCATTTGCGTCCGTTTTCTGCACGTTCGGAAGTGATACCGAACATGGACAGCATGGCAGAGATTATCTCCCAGTTTATATCATTATCCTCGGCCACAAGAATGCGCAGGCCTTCCAGATCTGAATTATCGTCCTCCACTTCAAGTGAACCGGATTCTTTCCCGATAAGAATGTTGATCTTATCATAAAGCGTGGAACGGAAAAGCGGCTTGCTGACGAAACCTACTGCCCCTGCTTCTTTTGCTTTATCCTCAATGTCAGAACGGTCATATGCGGAAATCAGTAAGATCGGAGAATCAGATTTTATCTCGGATCTTATCTGTCTGATAGTCTCAATGCCATCCATTTCAGGCATTTTCCAGTCAATGATGATCACATCGTAATCTTTTCCGGAAAGATGCTTTTTCTTTATCATTTCAATCGCTTCACTTCCGCTTCTCGACTGTTCGGCTGATGCGCCGAGAGACTCGAGTGTGTCGGCAGTTGACTGAAGCATTACTTCATCGTCATCAACAATAAGAATGTCAATGGGATCAAAGTGCATATCTTCTCTCTGCTTTTCTGCAGCAGGAATATCCAGCACAACCTTAAAAGTAGTTCCTTTTCCCTGCTCACTTTGACATTCGATCGTTCCTCCCATCAGCTCGACCATCTGCTTTGTGATCGCAAGTCCGAGACCTGTTCCCTGAATGCTGTTCACGCGACTGTCCACCTGTCTGGAGAACGGCTGGTACATTGTCTCAAGAAACTCTTTACTCATTCCGATGCCTGTATCGGCTACTACATATGCCAAACGTATACAACCGGGTTCGGGGCTTTCTTCTTCTGTAAGATCCACGCATATACGCCCACCGGGTTCGGTATATTTTACGGCATTGGAAAGTATATTGATGTAAATCTGATTAAGACGCAGCTGATCTGTATACAGATATTCTTTTTCCATTTTGTTCACATGAAAACAGAATTCAAGATTTTTCTCCTTGATCATCGGCTGTGAAATATTTACAAGATTTTCAACTGTTTCCACTATGGAAAATGTTAATGGACTAAGTTTCAGTTTTCCGCTTTCAACTTTAGATATGTCAAGAATATCGTTAATAAGCGTGAGCAGATGATTGCTTGCCAGACTTATCTTCCTGAGACTTTCCTTTGTAGCCTTTACATCTCCGAGATTTTTCTCGGCAATGGTCGTAAGACCTATGATGGCATTCATGGGTGTTCGAATGTCATGCGACATGGTTGAAAGGAAATCCGTCTTTGCTTTATTGGCGGATTCTGCTTCTCTGGCCGTAACCTGAAGACGTTTGTTTAAGAAAAGCATATGGCCTAAGTCAAATATAAAAAGAATCATCAAACCCAAAGAAACCACACCGAAAAGAAGCCATGTTTCTTTATTTTCCACATTAAGGTCATCTGCAGGAACCAGACCAAGCAATGTCCATCCGGAAGTATCATCAACAGGCGTAAAAGCAAGAACACACTCCCGGTTGTGTGAGTCTAAGATCGATACCGAACCGGTTGATGAAGTAATCCTGTCAAACATCTGCTTTGTCGATTCGGGATCATTTGAATTATATGATTTGTAGAATTCAAGGAAATTGGAGTTTTTAAAACTGTAACCCTTAAGAATATAGTCTCCGTCAGCATCAATCATAGCCAGTTCGGCATTCACCAGTTCCGACTGCGGAAAGATCCATTTCTTTTCAAGTTCGGAAATTGGAATAACTCTTAAAAGCATGGCTTTTTTTGAAGCATTGCTTTCCGGATCATACAGTGTAATGGTGTTGCAGAATGCAAGCGACTGCTCACCGTTCATCGGGTTTGTATATGCACGGGTTATTTTGGTAGAATCACCGATATCTTCACTCCAGTCCACATTATTAAGTACATCCACCCTTGCATATGAAACCGCATAGTCGTCTTCTGTCCCCTGTCTTGCTCGTGTGGAAAGACCATTTAAAGTATCAAGATAAATAAGATGCGCAGAAGTATGAGTAAGTACATGCGATGTACGTATATACTCAGCCGCCTCTTCAATTGTCATATTCTTATTCATTATATATTGCGCCCATACATCACAGATTCTCTGTTCGCCTTCCAGATAGTTTTCGGTAACTTCTTCCATGGTGACAGTAGTATTTTCAAAGTATTCTATCTGTCTTCTGTAAGAATTCCTGTTTGTAAATCCGGAATAGAGAACAACGAAACTCAGTATTGCAGCCATAATGATAATATTGATAATGATAATAAAAATCTTTCTCATATATCCCTCTTTATCCAGGCTATTTTTGCCCAGCCCTTATCTCTCGGAAGCAGATTCGTGGATACGTAAAGATAAGCGTAGTAACCCTGCAAACCAAGAAGCATTATATATAATTTGCAAATGATCTTTGTAATGAGATCGCCCGTTCCGGTTATAGTGGAAATATTGATAAGAACAACCGATGCTATATCAAACACGAGACATGCAAAACATGCATAGACCGCACGAAGAAAAAGCTTGCGGTTCATAAGATCAAGCTTTTTCTCACGGTGAAACATAACGATAATTGTGAGTAATATAAAAAGAGCACAGCATTGAAGCTCTATATTCATTTAATTAATTTCCCCTTTTCAAGCATTTACACACTATATATATTTATCGGTATTTTTTATCCTTTTCTTAAACCATCTTCCGGTCAAATTTGAATGTTACAAAATTATCAAAATCCGTTTTATTCCCTGTTAAACGGATGATAAACCAAAAGCAGATATGCCACACCGACGACGATCAATAATATTCCGACAAATAGCAATGTAAATCTTTTTGTATTTAACTCTTTCGAGTTTTTTAAAACAATATATTTACCCGAATATAAATTCACGGATAACCCGGTTTTTCCAAGAGATTCAATGAAAATCTTACCGTGATCCACATCCATACCTGTTATATAGCCATCAACTTTTATATGCTCTGCTTTTTCGTTATCATTTTTAGTATCCTCAACAAGTTTATCCCATCTTTCGAAATCCTGGGAATCTACCTTGATTCCTATTGCCTTATCGTATTTTTTTATTTTTTTATCATAATGCAAAACAAGATAATATCTTGATCTGTCGGGAAGATCAGATCTTTGTTTAGAACTCATATAATAGCCAAGGCATTTATCAACATCCATTGTTACATGAACTTTACCTTTGAGTTTTCCCAGATCCGCATTGGTAATATCGGTTGCCGGTTTCTTGAAAATAGCCGCTTGCGCATTATAATAAGAAAAACCCGCAAAACATAATATGGCCAAAATGAAAATAAACAATGCTGTTTTGGGATTCCTTAACATGCTTCTCCCCCTTACTTTTATTTATATTTCTTATCGTAAATTATTGTTCGAACTATCAAAACAATACCAAATAATACACCAATGATACAAAAGACAAAAAGCATTATAGAATCCCCATCCCAGATCACGAACCATCTGATGAACGCTGCCACGACAAATAAGATCAGAACAATAACAAAAATCGTCAACGCTGCTACAAAATTTTTTCCGTTTCGCTTTTTGCCTATCGAATGTCCTTCGGTTTCCCTGTGACTGTGATATAAGTGTGCATCCGTAATGGCATATTGCAGTTTGGCATATTTAGGATCGTCGCTTTCTAGATATGATTTCAGATCAGCCTCAAGCATACAGGACATTTCAAAGTAAAATCCCCCTTCTTCAATACTTTGGGCCAGTTTATCTATAAAGAACGGAGACTTAACAGCATCTGAATAAAGCTTATGATCCATAAGTTCCTTAAATGCTTCCTTTTTCTCGGGATGCGCATAATTATCCGGCAATTGATTTATCTTTGCTAAAAGCTTATAAAGCTCACGGTATTTCCTGTAATCTTCCGCTCTTAATTCTTCCGAATCAACAACACCGTCTTCAACATTAAATTCAATTTCTTCGTTCTTTTCGACTTCGCTCATTCTGCAGATCCTCTATAAAATCAAACGCAATTAAACCTATATGCCATCTGCTCTGCTTTAAAATATATTTTAACATAAAAAGGCCCCATGAGTCATTACCCATAAAGCCTTTACTTTCTTAAATATTTTCACTTTTTAAGCATTTTATGGTATATAGGCCAGGCCCTTATAATCAAGCCACTCTCCTTTACTCTCATATGTTGCCATTTCCGACATTCCGGAGTGGAACATTGAATGCCTGTACTGTGCCAGGATCATCTGAATACGCGTATACTGACATTTATCCGGTTTTTCCGACAGATCCTCGTCACTTAACTCAGAAAGATACTTATTTATTTTATCTTTCACGTAATCCATATACTCTATAAGTTTTTCCCTTGGAATGACATAACCCTCAGCGGGAATATAACCATCTCTGGACTCGGAAATGATGCTGTATTTTTCTTCTATCCCGATAAGACTGTAAACATCGGAGTAATCATAATCAAACGGATTGATGAAATATTTATCCATGGAATGGATCATGTGAAATAAAAATCTTGAGTTATTCACATTATCGATCATGCAGGAAAGATCTGCTCTGTTTATCTGCTCATACATATTAACAAAAAGGATATTGGTCTGGTCTTTTATAATGCCGATGATCTCGTTCATTTCAGTGTATCTCCTTATTTTCGTTTACAGCCGGCAGAACTTTCTTTTCGATGAAATCAACCCTGTCAAATATACTCGGCTTAAATGTTCCCGTAATTCCGACAGAGATGTTCTGCTCTTTGTTAACGTATATTATATTTCCGCAGTCTCCGATGGCTGCATAGACCTCCCTGTCATCAAAGGGTCTGTACCATAGATATCCGTAATTCATATTACCGAATTTCTCATCAAGCTTTAGGTGAACATCCGTCATATCTTTAAGATATTCTTTTGAGATGATCCTTTTACCTTCGTAAAATCCGTCGTTAAGTATCAGATCTCCGAGCTTTGCCATATCATGTGCCGACATACAAAGTCCCCAACCCGCCGTAACACTGTCCTTTGGATCGGAATACCATTCATGCATTCTCGGATTATTGTTCATGAAGAAATCAAACTGATCTTCTTTAGAACTCGGACCGTGAATCTTATGTTCTTTAATTCCCAAAGGGATAAAAAGATTATCGTTGGCAAAATCTATGCACTTTTCACCTGAAGCATTCTCGATAATCCCCACAAGGATCTGAATTCCGAGTGTGGCATACTTAAATTCACCCGTTATTCCGCCTCTTCCTCCCAGGAAATCAAGAACTGCCAGAGTCCAGTCATCCGAGGTGCAGACCTTTGTCCATGGCTCCGATCTGTATTTATATGGTGCAGTCATGGTAAGGAGATTCTTGACCGTAACATCATAGATGGTCTTTTCGCCTCGTTTTACAGTGTAATCAGGGAAAAAATCCATCACTTTCTGATCGACACTCTTAATGTATCCTTTATCAAGCGCAATACCGGCAAGCAGAGATACGACTCCCTTTGTAACGGAGTTAACATTCATGGCATCATCTGTCTTAAAAGAATGCCAGCAGTCTTCATAGACATATTCCCGGTTCTTAATTACACTTATCTGACAGATATTGCTCTCATTTCCGGTATTTTGAGCTATAAACTTACGTAAAACTTCTTTAGTCATAAAAAGCCTCCTCTTGGAACAAGATTTGGACGTCCTAAGAAAAGGCTAATCGAATTAAAAATTCTTTTCAAGTATAATCTTAAAAAGGAGAAAGCTTCTCCATATTCCTGCCAATCCATTCAGTCATTTTTTTGTTTGTCTTGTATAGTTCAGCAAACTTGTCTTTTCCTGCAAAAAAAGCAGTAGCTATAAACTGATTGGCTAGTATCATGCAGGGAATAGCTTCTTTTTCCCCATCCGTCATTTTAACAACGCTGTCATAGCCATACATGATCTCTTCCATGATCTCAATCCAGGTAAAGCTTTTTTCTTCATTACCATCTTCAAAAGACTCTGACAATATGGCTGTTGCGGCGTAGCACGGATCAAATATCCTGGCATTTTTTTCACTGAGTTCAAAATCGATAAATCCCCATTTATCCTTTGCCAGAATAATGTTACCGGGATTTGGATCTCTATGAATTATCTGCCGGGGCAGGCTCTTATACAGCTTTTTAAACTGCTCGACAAAATCATCCATAAAACCAGGACTAAGATCAATCTT
>JAEEGK010000358.1_pt1 | contig 114990 bp, 101 predicted proteins | sample 8958771 | NCBI WGS metagenome assembly JAEEGK01 (sample SAMN16246547, study PRJNA631951) | gut metagenome | biome: gut microbiome; feature: rumen; material: SC-attached | host: Bos | place: Iran: Karaj | collected 2018-10 | reverse complement strand
TTCTGACACACAGCTTGCATTATTCTGAATTCGTCGAACTCACGTTAAATTAGTAATGAACTCCGCATTACTACAACACTATCTGGACCGTTACTTAAATCCCCAGGCGTTGGCTACTACATTGCTTTCCACCTTCTCCTCAACATCGTCGGGCAGGTTGCAGAAGAAGTCGATGCCGGTAAATTTCTCTAAATCATCTATGCTGTAAACATAGTCAGCAAGATTATCCTTGCTATGGTCTTCATTTAAATGTTCTGCTATAAACGCGATGGCCTTATATCCATATTGATTTTTGGCAAGCAAGGCCATGAAGAAATATCTTGGAACTATAAATCCGCTCTTGGTATAACCAATAATATTAAAACTATCATCAATAGTTCCTCCTTTACATACGTAAAGGGTATCATTCTGAGTTCCCCAACTGCGGACGCGGTCTTCCATCTTCTGCCATATCTTACCATTTAAATTGCCTATCTGTGGCATCATATTGGTCATATAGAATGTCTGTTCATTAGCCTCTTTGGAGTATACTCGGTCCTCAGAAGCGCATATGTGGCCACGTTGATAGTATACATTTGTTGTGCCTGGATAGTAGCTTTTGCTGAACTCATTGTAAACAGGCGGTTGTTCATTGATAGGAACTTTAGGGTCTATTTGGAAAGGATCTCCTCCCCAACTGGTGCTTTCCCATTGGTTGCGCGACCAGTTCTTTACTCTGTTTTTCGCATTAATCACAAAACAAGTCCATCTTTGTGCTTTTTTGTTATGATCCCATTCCAATGCATAGGTCATACCATAGTCTTTTGTAGCATGAATAATCACTTCGCTGGTTCCGCCCTTCACCTTAGGAAACTCCAGACGGGCGAGTTCGGGTTGTACTGACGCGTTGTTCTTATTGTTGTTGACAACGGTATTGCCGCCCGAAGGCTGTGGGTCGTCATCGTCGCTGGAACAAGCAGCAAGGACAAAAGAAAGGGTAATCAGGGGGATAAGGATTCTAAGGTGTTTCATAGGCTAATGGTGTTGGTGGTTGAATTAAAAAGTGCGTCCCGGCGCATATGCAACTACGCGAGGACGCACTTTCCGAGTTTTTATTACTTTGTGGAAAATATATATCTTACTTCTTCTGAGACTTGCCGTAGCGGCTCATGAACTTATCAACACGACCTGCGGTGTCGACGAGCTTGCTCTTACCGGTATAGAAGGGGTGCGAGCTGCTGGAGATTTCTACTTTTACCACTGGGTAAGTTTCGCCTTCAAACTCTACTGTCTCTGATGTCTTGCATGTAGACTTTGAGAGGAACATATCGCCGTTGGACATGTCTCTGAACACGACGGGGCGATAGTTTTCGGGATGTAAACCTTTTTTCATTTTTGTTTTAAATATTGAATGTTTAATTACGCTCTTACACGTTTGGGGTGCAAAATTACAAAGAATTCCGCACCCCACCAAACATTTTGGTGTTTTTTTTATAGTTTGGGATGAGAAGAGGTGGGAGAACGGCCTCTGCTAACGGTATTTGTAGTCAGAAAAGCCCGTCTCTCACCTCTTGTCACTCATTACTATTTAATCACCTTCGTGCTGCCGGTGGTGAGGGTCACATCGTCGATGAGCACGTCCTTACCGGGACTCTTTGAGTTCATGATGACAATGCAGTAGGTGCCGTCATCGGTCAGTGTGAAGGTAAAGGTAACCTCTGTCCATCCGTTATTGCTGACATTTGTATAGAGGCTCTTGCCATCGCTGCCTTTCTGATAGACATAGCTGCCCACGCTGCCGTCGGTCACAGGCACATAGCCCGGACATACAGCTGCTTCTGTGTCAGCTGCCTTAGCATAGAACTTCAAGGTGTATTCGCCGGCCTTCAGCTTCATCTCCTTGTAGCCCAGGCGCTTGTTGGAATTTGCGCCACCCACTTTCACCGAGTAGCTGCCGCCATGGGCAACGGTACTCTGCTCGAGTGTCGCGTTACCAGCCGACGAAGCAGTCTTCCAGTTGGTGGGAGCACCATCGGCCCATTTCTCAAAGTCGCCATTGTCGCCAGTCTCAGTATCGCTGCCGCCACCGCCGCCTGAGCCGCCGCCATTGAGGGATACCAGGTAGTTGCCCTGGTTAATCTCAGGAGTGGTAACGCCATTGGAGACGTATTTCAGCAACTGACCGTAGACAACCACCTCGTCGCCCACGTTAATCTCACCAGCCTTCGTGAAGTCGGTGTTGTTGAGGTTCTTACCGCGGAACACTTTGACGGTGTTATTCTCGGTGCCATCGTCGGAGATGAGGTAGTCGATGTTCTTGTACTTGGCGATGTTCTCGTCAGTGGTTTGAATCTTCGCAATCTTACCTTTCACGTAGGCGTACTCATCAGTCTTGCCATTGTCAGCCAGGGCGTTGATGTACTCAAGGGCCTTGGCAACGGTAATAGGATTGTCCTTTGTGCCCATCGTTCCGGTCTGGCCTCCGCCACCGCCTCCGCCAGCCTTCACAGAGATGAGGTAGTTGCCTTGTGCAAGTTCAGGAGTGGTGTTACCGTCCTTGACGTATTTGAGGAACTGACCGTACACAACCACCTCGTCGCCTACGTTAATCTCGCCGGCCTTGGTGAAGTCGGTGTTGTTGAGGTTCTTGCCGCGGAACACTTTGACGGTGTTCTTGTCGGTACCATCGTCGGAGATGATATAGTCGATGTTCTTGTACTTGGCGATGTTCTCGTCGCTGGTCTCAATCTTTACGATCTTTCCCTTCACGTAGGCGTATTCCTGGCTCTGCCCGTTGTCGGCCAGTGCATTAATATACTCCAGAGCCTTAGCTACGGTGATGGGATTGTCTGCTGAGCCATAGGTGGTTGCAGGCTCGTCGCCGCCACCGCCAGTCTCACCATTAAGCGAGTAGACGTATGCATTGTTGGCATCGGTCTCCAGTGTGCTGTTGTAGTTCGTCACAATACCGCAGATGATCACTTCGTCGCCCACATTGAGCAGGGTACCGCTTGTGTAAGTCTTGTTGCCGAGGTATTTCACGCGATAGCAGTAGAACTGGTCTTTTGCTGTGCCGTCGTCAGAGATGTAGAAGGTGGCATTGCCGAACTTCTGGCCTTTGTCGTTCACATAGTCGAAGTTCTCCTTGATAGAAACGACTTTTCCTTTGAAGTAGAGGTTCTCGGTGCTCTTCTCGCCAGAGGCAAGGTTCTTGGTGTAGCTGTTGATGGCCGCAATGTTGAACGGGTCTGCCTCCGTTCCTGTTCCCGTAGGCTCTACGCTCTCACCGGGTTCGCCGCCTTTGTTTTCTGTCGGCAGGTCGTAAGGAGCCGGAACATCCTCACAGGCGGTGAATGTCATGGCTGTCATAGCCAGGGCAAATAATGAATAAAATAGCTTTTTCATATTCTTATTTATTTTTTGTTTATTCAATTGATACTATTTTGCTTCCAGTGGTAAACTCTATTGTAGTATTATAGAGCACGAGCTTACCGGCAACGGTCACTTTCTTACCGACCTTGATGTTGTCTTTGTTCTCTTCTGTGATGTCCGCTCCGTCAAGATACTTGCCACGGTAGATTTCCAATTGATTGTCTTCCTTACCATCGTCGGAGATGAAGTAAGTGGTGTTTCCGTATTGTGGAGAAACTTCCTGCACGCTGGAGATAATACCCTTCACATACACCTCTGCACCCGGGTCGTTGTGACCGGTTTCAACCAGTGCCAAAGCGCGCTCCACATTGAACGGCGATTGTGCTGTTCCGTAACCGGAGCCAGGCAGGTCGTCGAGTGTGAACGCTGGTGTAAGTTGTACGTCGTCGATAGTGCGAAGCAGAATCTGCCATGTGTTACGATATCTGGTGAAGATACCCGTCACATCAATCAATTCGGTCGGCATAGCCGTGTTGGCAAAGTCGGAAAAAGTGCTGGTGCGCAACACGAGGTAGCTGGCGCTGTAGCCTACGAACGCGCGGTTGGCGCAGTTGGCGGTCAGTGTGACGCTGCCGTCGTCGGGAGCATATACAGCTGTTCCGTTGGCATCTTTCAACTTCACACCCGAGAGTCTCATCAGTTTTCCTGCATTTGCCTCCAGGTAGTTGGCGTCGCGCAGCTTGTCGATATCAAACTCCTCGAGCAGGGCTTCAGCTTTCTTCAGGTCGGCATGACCAATCAGCTTGTAGTGGGTGCTCCACAGGTAACGGCTCATACGGCCGATGGATTTTGCTCCGGTCTTGGTGTTGGTGTAGACGCCGCCGATCTCGAGCTGCTGTCCGTAGCCACCGAGCATGAGTCCTTTCAAGTCGATAAGTACCTCCTGACCAACAGGCAGATAACCGAACAGTCCACCTTGGCTGACACAGACGAGCAAGGCTCCTGTGGCATCCTGTACGGAAAACTCGTTGTAGATGTTGCCTCCAATGTCGTTGCCGGTGACAATACCCTTTATCTTAACGTCCTCGGTCACCTCGACCATGCTGCTGGACGAAATGACACCGGCATACTTCTGTTTCAGTTGTGCTATCGTCACAACACCGCTTTCTGTCAGTTCGTTGTTTCCGTAAGGCGGCTCCGACAAATTGGGCTCTGCATAGTCTTCACCCATACAAGATGCAAAGAGTGTGCAGATGAGTGCTAGTATGATATATTGAAACTTTTTCATATCTGTATGGATTTAGAATCTGTAAGAAAGGTTCAACATTCCGTTGACTCCGAAGACGTAGTATTTCTTCGGATTCTTCGAGAACTGATAGACTCGCATGTTGTTCAAGGTTCCGTCGTCCTTCACGGTGTAGTCGCTTCGGCTCTGCTCGTAGCCGCCTGTCACGATCTTCTGGTTGTTCAGGATGTTGGTTACCATGAAATTGATAGAGAGGGTGCGGCCCTTCTTCAGACGCAGACTGCGGCCGATAGAGCCATCGAGCATGAGACCGCCCTTGCCTTTCGACTGCTCAGGCACGATGAAGTTTCCATCATTGTCGACATTACCCATGGTGGTCAATGTTCCCTGGTAGCGCATGCTGGGCGAGTAGGAGAGGTAGATGCGGTCGTAATAGTTGGCGTTCAGGTCGATGAACCATCCGCTCTGGTGGTAGCTGAGGCCGATGTTGGCAGCCGTAAGCGGTGTGCTGGCCTCGCGCATGCCTTTGTTCATGACGATGTCGTCAGTATAGGTACGCTTGGTGGAACTCATATAGCGCACGTTGGCGTTGTTGGTGTTCTTCGCCTCGCTCCATGTGCCAATGGCATTCAGGTCGAGGAATGAGGTCAGCTTGAAGCTCAAGCCCAATTCCACACCGTAGTATTCTTTCTCTATGCCTGTCATTGAGACGTAAGAGAACGAGTTGATGTCGTCGAAATAGAAGTTCTGCCACTCGGTCACATGGTCCAGACGGCTGTAATAGGCATTGAGACTGGCCCGCAGCCATGAAGTCTGCAACTGATAGCTGAACTCACTGCTGAGTACGCGCTCGTTTTTCAGATCCTTCACGAAGTCGTTGTTCATCTCGGGAGATACGAAAGCAGCAGTAGCCAACGGAGCACGCCACTCATATCCCACACCGACGGAGACTTTCTGTCCTTGGCCGGGAATAAAGGTAAGGCTGGTCTTGCCACCACCCTCGGTGAAGTCTGCTGAAAGTCCCTTTCCATAAGACAGTTCTGGGAACATACCGTTGCGCATGTTACCCTTGCGGTACATGTTGGTGCCTCCGAACTTACCGGCAATCATCCAGTGCAGCTTGCTGGAGCTGATAGAATAGGTGCTCCACATCTGGCCTTTCTGTACGTTGATATCATAATCGTATCCGAATACGTCACCCTCGTAGATAAGCTTTCCCTGGCGGTTGATGCCCATGGTGTTGAGGTCGTATTGAACATAGTCGTTGTCAATAGAGTATGTTCCGAGCGCATACGAGTTGATATTATGGAACGAGTTACCTCCCAACAGGTCGTCCATGGTCTGATAATGGTGGCCTTTGTTGTTGCCATAGTTCACGCCGAAGTTCAGGACGGAGTTTTTGCTGGGCTTGGTTGTCAGTGTCGTGGCAATGTTGAACGTCAGGTTGTCGTTGTGCTTGGCCTGCACATAATAGAGTGCGTCGGCACCTGTTGCGGCAGCCTGCTTGTTGGACCAGTAGAGGCGGTCCCAGTTAATCTGGCGATTAGCTTTTGAGCCTGTCCAGAAGTTATAGGCTCGAGTCCAGTCAGCAAAAGCGGTCTCGTCGTTGCTCTGAATAATCTGGTCTTGATTTACCCAAACCTGATAATAGCTGCTGGGCAAGTTTTTCCAGTAGTCGGGCTGCGGGTTCTCCGCATTGTTGTAGTTCAGTTTGGTGCTCTTATACCAAGAGTACTTGCCGAAGACAGAAGTCACGAGCTTGGTGTCCTTGTTGATGTCCCAATCCCATGTCATGATAGCCGACGGAGCGAAATCGTTCACTACGCGCGAGTTGCGCTTATGGCCGTTCTGATAGCCCCAATAGGGGTTGTAGTAATAGTCATTGGCAAGCCAGTAAGCCTCATCGGTAGAGGCTCCCTGTGTGGAGCGCTCTGTAGGATTGCCCCAAGTGGAGAGCGAGAGCGAGTGTCCGTTTTTCCATTGCTTCTGAACTGCAAAGAAATAAGAAAGAGCATTATAGAACGTTCCTTCCACATAGCCGCGATTAGCCCACCGGTAGGTCAGGTTCGCGGCAATGGCCCATCCCTTGCTGTTGAATCCTGAGGCGTAGGTGTACATGGCGCGTAACGTATAGTTGCGGTTGGCAGCGCTCAATGTCAGGCGTTGTCCGGCAGCCATGCTTCCTGCTCGGAAGTTGTAGTTGTTGGAGCCTCCCATGTTAGTCATGGCAAAGTTGTTGCTTTCGAAAGGCAGGGCAAACTCCACGGTTCTTGTCTGCTGGTTCAGACCACCCACCAAAGAGTAACGGAACTGGCCTGACTCCATGTCGTTCATCGGAGTACCATTGATGTAAACATCATTGTATTTCTGATTGAACGCACGATAGCGGAAGCGGACAGGAGAGAATAGGAAACCAACTTGTCCGGCATAGACATTGCTGGCTGAGTTGATAATCGTCACGTTTTGCGACATGTCATCGTCTTCTCCCAACTGTGCTTCTGTGAATGTGAAAGCCGATTCGCTTAGCGTATTGGCCTTTTGCGTCTCTGTCTCGTTGGTCTGTGCAAATAGCATAGGCGGGAAACAAAGCGCTATCACTGCTAATTTCAGCTTCTTTTGCATAGTGTTATGATTATTTTTTAATGATTTTTCTTAAATCCCGAACGACCCGGTGGTGTTCTGTTGGCTGTCAGTTGTCTCAGTTGCAGGCTCTTCTGCGGCAGGCGTCTCAGTGGAAGCCCCTTCGTCGGCTGTTCCCTCGGGCAGTGCCTCTGCCTGCTGGCGTTCCATCTTCTTGCGCTCAGCGTGTATCTTGAGGGCATTGATGCACTCCACAACTCCATAAAGAATCATGAATGCGCCAATAATGACTAGTGGAGCACTGGCCACCCACTGGGGGCGGAGAATAATGACAGCACCAGCCAGTAAAATGAGCGACGGGCATATCCAGTAACCAAAGGGAAGATGCCCGTAGCGGCGTACTTTGGCAAGCGATGCATACTGGTTGATGGCTCCGAGGATGAGCACGCCTGCCAGAATGTACATCAGGGTATTGATGAACATGTGCGGATTCAGGGCCAGAATCAGACCGAGGATGATACTTCCAAAGCCTACAATAGGAAATGTGGGGGAACCGCCGGCTATTTGGTTCCCTTCCGCGTCGAAGACCTCGACATCGGTCATACGCTTTCGCGCGGTGAAATAGGCCACTACCGACACGATACCCGACAATAGGAAGAGCACACCAATGAGGATTGTAATCCAAGTGACGGTCTCCTCACGGTACTTCAGCAACAGGGCACCTACGATAATAGCGCAGAGAGCCCTAAACAGAGAACTCTGGAAAATCTTCATAGTCGGTCCTCCACGGGAACTAGTCCCTCGATATACTTGCACAGAATACCAATGCCTTTCAGATTCTCTCCGCCCTGAGGGATAATCAGGTCAGCATATTTCTTAGTCGGCTCGATAAACTGCTCGTGCATGGGCTTCAGGATATCCAGATATCGCTGAATAACCATATCTACCGTACGTCCTCTCTCCACCACATCACGCTGGATGTTTCGGATGAGCCGCTCGTCGGAGTCGGTGTCGACAAATATCTTCAGGTCCATCACGTCGCGCAGTTTCTTGTTGATGAGCGTCATGATACCTTCGATAATGATGACAGGCTTAGGCTCTACATGCACTGTCTCGGGCAGTCGGTTACTTAATATATAAGAATAAGTGGGCTGCTCGATAGCCTCGTTGTTTCTTAATTGTTGTATATGCTTCACCAACAGTTTCCAGTCGAAAGCATCGGGATGGTCGAAATTAATATGGCGACGCTCCTCTTCTGTCATGTGTGAAGTATCGTTGTAGTAAGAGTCCAGAGGCACAACTGCTACATAGTGGGGAGGCAGTGCTTGGACAATTTTCTTGACGACGGTGGTTTTGCCAGAACCGGTACCGCCTGCAATTCCAATAATAGTCATGCTAATGTATTTTAATTCTGTTCTTTTACCAGATAAATGATTGTTGGCAGGTGGTCGCTATAGCCGTCGAGCCATACGCCGCCTGCATGGGTGCGCTTCGGACTTCCTTTATATTTTCCTTCCGACTGGAACAAATAGTCGCGTGAGAAAATCTGGCATTTCCAATACTTCAAGGTACTGAAGTCGCGGTTGCCCTCACGGTCTATGGCGCTCGGAGTCATGATAATCTGGTCGAACAGGTTCCATGCGCCGTTGTACATCAGGGTTCCGTTGCCTTTTTTCAGCACGTTGTACCATGGGTTGTACATGTCACCGTCGCGAGTGTCCTTAATCTCAGACTTACACAACAGATAGTCGGTCATACTCTTGTTCATAGGATCGTCGTTCAGGTCGCCCATCACAAAAATCTTACGCGTTGGATCCTCAGCGAGCAGGTTGTCTTTGATGACCTTTACCTGTCTGGCTGCCGACTCACGATAGAACGAACCGCTGAAGCGGCTGGGCCAGTGACATACAATAATGACAATCGACTCACCAGCCATCCTTCCTCTGACAGTGAGAAAACCACGGGTCAGATGTGTGCTGTCTTTTTCCAATTCCTGTACATACGGGAACAGCGTGACGCTGTCGACGGTAAATAATGCCGGATTATAGAGCATGGCACAGTCAACACCACGGCGGTCGGGACCTTCGATATGCACATATTTAATACCGCGCGCCTTGAGAGGCTCCTGTGCTGTCAGGTCGTCAAGAACTCTGGCGTTCTCAACCTCTGAAAGGCCTATCACCGCACATCCCACATCGGGGAGCACGTCGGTACCCATTTCTGACAAAACACGGGCCATGTTTCTTAACTTGTGAGTGTATTTCAACTCACTCCATCTATTTGTACCCGTAGGGAGGTATTCATAGTCATTCTTCCCTTCGTCATGGCAAGTGTCGAAGAGATTTTCCTGATTGTAGAACCCAACTCCGTATACCGAGTATTTTTTCTGTGCGGAGGCAGTCAGTCCTAATAGGAGTAATAATGCCGTCAAAAGGAGATATCTTTTCATATGTATTATAGTTTTGGTAGCAAAGATAATAAAAAATTGTGGAAATTGTGTAATTTTGCAAGAAAAAATTTACATGTGTTTGTAGAACAGATTTTTCGAGGGTTCTACGTAGCAGAATGAGGCATAATATAAAATGAATTTTTATGACGAAATTGATTCTGGCGAGGCATGGCGAAACCGTAGATAATGTCAACCAAATGATGCAAGGTCAGACACAGGGAATGCTGACTTCAGAAGGAGTGAGACAGGCTGAGATGCTGCGTAACAGGTTTGCTGATGAGCATATAGATGCATTTGTGTCCAGCGACTTGAAACGCTCGTTAGACACTTGTGCTATCATTGCCCGTGCTCATGGAAAAGAGGTGGTGCAGACTCCGTTGCTGCGAGAGCGCGACTGGGGCGATTTCACCGGCCGCTATATTCCCGACCTGAAGGGACTCGCCTTTCCCGAGAATGTGGAAAGTCTGGATGCTTTGAAGCACCGTGCCGCTGATTTTCTGACATTCGTCCGCAACCGTTTTCCCAACCAGACAGTTCTGGCTGTGGGGCACGGTATTATCAATAAGGCCATCCAGGCGGTCTACTACCAAAAAACAATGCCCGAAATTCCGCGTATGACGAACGCCGAATGTCGGACACTTGTGTTGGATGAGAAGTAAAAAGTTAGGAGTTAGAAGATCGTTTCCTAACTTCTAACTCCTCATCCATTTCTCATAACCTAACTCAAAACAAATCATTTTCTTATCTACGACCACCGAAGTGACCTCCGCCATGACCACCACCGTGTGAACCTCCGTGAGAGCCACCGCCACTGCGTGAACCTATGCTCGAGCTAGACGAGCGGCTGGGTGAGAAGCTGCGGCTGGGAGCCGACATGCTGTGCGAGCTGCTACGGCTGGGGGCAGAAAAGCTGCTGCGGCTGGGTGATGTGGCGCGAGTGCTGCTCTGGCGAGCGGAGCTTCTGCCGAAACTGCTGTGGCTGGGAGCCGAGAAATTGTTGTGGTTGGAACCCATCGAACTGCTACGGCTGGAACCCATCGAACTGCTGCGACCACCTCCAAACGAACTGCCACTGCGGTTGATACTGCTGTTTCCACGGTCTATGCTGTGACTGCCAACACTGCCACGCTCCATGCTATGACTACCTACACCACCACGATGCTCAATGCTACGGCTGCCACTGCGCTCCATGCTGCCGCCACGCTCCATGTTGCGGTTGATGTTGCCTCCACGGTTCTCAATGCTGCGGCTGTTGCCGAATCCTCCACGGTTCATGCTACCGCGGTTCTCAATGCTACGGCCGTTACCACGTGAACCAATGCCTCTGTCGTTGTGTACTATTCCACGGGCACCATTTCTGTAGTCACCACGGTCGAAACCGTTGCGCATTCCGAAACCACGTCCGCCAGATACATTGCGGTGTGCCATACCCCAGCTGCGTCCGTTATACCAGCTGCGTCCGCCATTCATGTGCCAGCTGTGGCCGCCACGATAGGTAACGTAGAAGTGGGGACGTCCGAAGTAGAAATAGGTGCGGTGCGGATAGCGTGCATAGATACCGAAGTGCCAGTAGCCACGATCCCAGTAGAGAGGACGGTAGAAGTAGCTGGCGGCGCAGTATGCACGATACTGCCAGTCGAGCAAAATATAGCTCAAATCCATATTACGGCGCTCCCAGTACAATCCATACAGGTCGTCGTAGTTGTTGATACTCATCAGATAGTCGAGGTTGATTTCGTATGCAGCCTCATACTGATCTTCTGTTAGGTTCAGCTCATACGCCATCTTATCCGTGAGGAAAAGAGCTTGTTCACGTGCCTGTTCGTAACTCATGGCGTTGGCCGATACTGTCATGGTCAACAGTGCTGTCAAGGCAAGGATAAACTTCTTCATAATCGTTATGTTTTTTAAGTTATACATTCTTGTTTACGATGCAAAGAAACAACAAAAAAATGACCCTCCAAAAGGATTTTCCCTAAAGTGGGAGGGGAAAATCCCTATTGTTTTAGTTTTGTTGATTTTATCTCATGAAACCGCTACACAATAATTCTCGCGCGCGAACGTTAGATAATAAAAACGAGGAACCGGATGATTAGATTCCTGGATCTGCAAAAAGTAAATGCCATGCATGGTGAGGAGCTGCGCGAGGCCGTGTGCCGTGTGGCTTCCTCAGGGTGGTATCTGCTGGGCGAGGAGGTGAAAAGGTTTGAACAGACTTATGCCTCTTACATCGGCAGCCGCCATTGCATTGGTGTTGGCAACGGGCTCGATGCGCTAACGCTCATTTACCGTGCCTATATTGAGATGGGAATGATGCATCCTGGCGATGAGGTTATCGTTCCGGCCAATACCTACATAGCGTCAATCTTAGCCATCACAGAGAACCAACTTGTACCGGTGCTGGTGGAACCACGGGCTGATACGCTTGAGATTGACGACATGCTGATAGAGCAACATCTTACTCCCCGTACGCGTTCTGTGATGATAGTTCATCTGTATGGCCGCTGTGCATACACTGAGAGGGTAGGGGAACTCTGCCGGAAGCACAACTTGCTGCTCGTCGAGGATAATGCGCAAGCTCACGGGTGCCGCTTCAGAGACAGGCTTACGGGAAGTCTGGGTCATGCTGCCGGTCATAGCTTCTATCCCGGAAAGAATCTCGGAGCTATGGGAGATGCCGGAGCTGTGACTACTGATGATGCCGAACTGGCAGAGGTGGTGCGTTCATTGGGAAACTATGGCTCGCATAGAAAATATGTCTTCAACTACTGCGGGCGCAACTCGCGCATGGATGAGATGCAGGCTGCTGTGCTTTCTGTCAAGCTAAAACATCTGGACGCAGATAACGAGCGGCGCTGGGACATTGCACGCAGATACTCCGCTGCCATTAAGAATCCACTCGTTACGTTGCCCGCAGAGATGCCGAAGGAGATGAATGTGTGGCATTTGTTTCCTGTGTTGTGCCCTTATCGTGACCAGTTGCAGCAGCACTTGTCGTCACAAGGTGTCGAGACGCTCATCCATTATCCCATTCCGCCACACCGTCAACAGTGCTATGCTGCATATAGTGGTCTTGAACTGCCTATAACAGAGCGCATCAGTCGTGAGGAACTCAGTCTGCCCATCAGTCCGGCTATGACAGCAGAGGAGGCGGAACAGGTAATCCATGCAGTGAATAGTTTTGCGATTTAATAAAGATTCAATGATACATAAAGTGTTTTTTATCTCCGTTTTTCTCTCGGCAACGCTCTCAAGTGTTGCACAGACAACCTTGGGAAACGAGGAAGAAGCGGGAAACATGCGTCCTTTGGAAGGACTCACCTACCTTGTTGAGGCTCAGGCGTCTGTCGCTGAAGGTAAAACGCCGCTCTGGCTCAACGCCAACCGCTACGGACTTAGTTCGCTTGAGAATACAAACGGCTATCTGAGGGCTGGCTTGGTGAGACCATTACAGCAGGATTCATTGCGCCACTGGGGCATCGGCTATGGTCTTGACATCGTCGGCACCTACCACCATACTGCAAATCCTATCATCCATCAGGCATTTGCTGAGTTGCGATGGCTGCATGGAACACTGCTAGTGGGAAGCAAGGAATTGCCTATGCAGTTGAAAAACAACCAACTGAGCAGCGGATCACAGACGTTGGGTATCAATGCCAGACCCGTCCCCCAGGTACGATTGGGGCTGGAGGACTATTGGGCTTTACCTTTTTTTGACGGTTGGGTGCAGATGAAGGGGCATGTGGCCTATGGCAAGTTTACCGATGATAATTGGCAGAAAGATTTCACTCATCAGGAGGGCAAATACTCCGAAGATGCGCTTTTTCACAGCAAGGCTGGCTATCTGCGCATTGGAAAAGATGAGAACTTCTTCCCATTTTCTGTAGAATTAGGACTCGAAATGGCGTCAACGTTTGGAGGCTACGGTTATAATAAGGTGGGAGGTGAGACGAGAGTTTATAAAGGTAACAGCGGGCTGAGTGGTATGTGGAAGGCATTCCTGCCTGGAGGTTCTGATGCACCGGAGAAAGGTACAGCCTATCAGAATGCGGAGGGTAACCTGCTGGGCAGCTGGCTCATGCGATTGAACTACAACTCCGACACCTGGCGGTTGGGCCTTTATGCCGACAAGTATTTCGAGGACCATTCCTCGATGCTGCAGCTTGACTATAATGGTTACGGAACGGGTGAGGAATGGAACATCGAGAAAGACCGACGTTATTTCCTATACGATCTGAAAGACATGATGCTGGGTATGGAACTGAACCTGAAATACGGTGAGTGGCTGCGCGATATAGTGGTGGAATACATCTACACCCGTTATCAGAGCGGTCCAACCTATCACGATCATACGCAGGCTTTCCCTGACCATATTAGCGGTATGGACAACTATTACAATCATTACATCTATACCGGTTGGCAGCACTGGGGGCAGGCAATAGGTAATCCGTTATACCGATCACCGCTCTATAATTCCGACGGTAAGATCAGCTTTGAGAATAACCGCTTCATGGCTTTCCACCTAGGAGTTGCTGGCGAGCCGCTCAACAATCTCTCGTATCGGCTGCTGGCAACCTGGCAAGAGGGTTTCGGAACATACGACCAACCCTATACAAAACGCCATCACAACGTAAGCGTGATGGCCGAAGCAGCCTATCGCATGGCGAAAGGATGGCGCGTGCGTGCCGCTTTCGGTATGGACGCTGGCTATATTTTAGGTCACAATTATGGCGGTCAGATTACTGTTACAAAGACAGGTTTGCTTAGTAAAACTAAAAAGTGAAGAAAAAATGAAAAGGATTATCATATCAATGGGCTTCGCAGTCCTCACATGCATAACCGCCATTTCGTTGAACTCATGTGGGCTGGTTGACTTCGACCACTCGGAAAATGGTAACTTGGATGGTTACTGGCATCTCGTGACTGTCGACTCGCTGACGAATGGAGTGTCAACCGACCTTGGAGAGAAACGTTATTTCTGGGCCATCCAGGCCACACTACTGGAACTTTACTCTCCCGACTGGCTTGGCGGACAACGTTTTGTGAGCCGTATTTCCTATCAAGACAATCGTCTTACCATCATTGAGTTGCGTAACGACAAGCGCGAAGAGGGCGATCCTGTGATTGAGAACGTTGATAAGGTCAGTCCTTTTGGCGTCAACAACGTTACTGAAACATTTCAGGTAGAGGAACTTTTGGGTCGCAGCATGACATTGAGCACCACGGAGCTACGCCTCAGGTTCAAGAAAATGTAAAAAAAAATAAGGAGTGATATAATTCTTTCATATGATTGCGAAAGATTATATCACTCCTTATTCTATAAATTAACTCTTCTGAGTGTCTACCCTTAGAATTTCTTTCCGAAAACAATATTGATGAAAGTCTTGGTCAGAATCTTAAAATCGAACCACCAGGAACGGTTCTCAAGATAATACAGGTCAAGTTCCAATCGGCGCAGCATCTTTTCCATCGTGTCGGTATAACCGTTGTAGAGTGTGGCATAGCTGGTAACACCCGGACGAATCTGATACAAATAAATATATCGTGAATCTCGCTGCATAATCTGGTCGATATAGAATTTTCGTTCCGGACGCGGTCCGATAAATGCCATCTCTCCTTTCACGACGTTCCACAACTGAGGGAGCTCGTCCAGATGATGATCACGTAGGAACTTGCCTACTTTGGTCATCCGGGTTTCACGCTCATGCTGATACAAGGCAGGACCATCCTTCTCAGCATCAACTCTCATGCTACGGAACTTATAAATATAGAAAGGACGACCGAAACGACCGATTCGCTCCTGCTTGAAAATGGCAGGACCGCCATCCTCACGTTTGACGGCAATATAACAAATAAGGAATAACGGGGAGAATACAATGAGGCAGATTATGGCAACAAATAAGTCGATTATACGCTTGGCATTGCGCTCGAACTCATTCATTCCATCAACTACGTATCCGCTTTCCAGTACCGTCATGTGTGCTTTATTAGTGTTTTACCAAATCATTATTTATCTATTTAACGAAAAAGAATGCTACTTATTATGTCAGATGCCCCCCTAAAAATTGTCCTAATACCCCTAAAAATTGTCCAAATTGGATATTTGTTCAGAATGGTATGTGCATAGGCAAAGAAACGGAAACCGTTATTTTGGGTACAAACAATGCTTGTTCGCGGTACAGATAATGGTAGTTTTGGGTACGAATAATGCTGATTCAGAAACTCTCACTCCAGTGATAGGATTCTCTCACTCCAGTGATAGATTGCTTTCACTCCAGTGATAGGGTTCTCTCACTCCAGTGAAAGCCTTTCAATAGGGTGCTTATAAAATAAAAAAAGGATAAGTACTATTCACTTATCCAGTAGCAGAGGAAATGCAAACCAAACTCAGTAAGGTTTGCTCCTGTTGCTGAGGCTTACCTTTTTTCTTCTGCAAAGATACAAATATTCTGGCTTGAATGCAAGTTTTCAAGCCGGAAATATCAGTGTCTGATGAAAATTGTTTCGAACGTTTTGATGAAGTATTTGCAATAGATCATCAACTTGTTAGTCTTGATGCCCAACTCATGGCAGGCCCGCAGATCTTCCTCGGTGCCCAAAATGCGGCTGCCCAGACTGTCGGTGCTAGCCCCGCCCATGCGCATAGTGACGAAGTCCATATGGATGTATCGGTAGGGTAGGCGGCGGACATAGCACAATCGGGCAATCATTTCGAAGTCGGCTGAAATCTTGTATTCGTCCTTGTAATACCCGTATTTTTCATAGACGCTGCGGCGTACATATAGCGAGGGGTGGGGTGGGAAGAAGCCCCAACGCACCATCGATGGCCGGAAAATACGCCCGGAATAGTAACGGATGCTCTTTTTCAAGTTGCTGTCACGCACAAAATGCACGTCGCCGAACACCAAGTCCACATCATCGGTAAACGCATCGACCATCCGCTCCACCACATTGTCGGCGGAGAAGAAATCGTCGGAGTTCAGAATGCCCACTACGTCGCCCGTGGTCATGCTGATGCCCTTGTTCATGGCATCATAGATACCACGGTCTTTTTCCGATACATATTTCATGCGACCACAGAACTTCGACTCATATTGGCGTACCACCTCTATGGTGTTATCGGCCGATAACCCGTCGACGATTACCAACTCGATGTCCGGGTATGTCTGTCGGAGCACACTTTCCAGCGTATCGGCAATGGTGCAGCCGCTGTTGTAGGTGACAGTAATAATTGATACTTTCATGGGCGTTGCCTCTTTTGATGAATCTTCTGAATAAAGCCATCTAAGATAGGCTGTTCTTTCTTGCGCTGAATCCATTCAGTGACAGGTGTGGGAAGAATTAGTTTGATATATTGGATGACAATCTGTTTGTATCGTCCGAGTCCAGGTTTTTTATAAGTGAAGAATTTTATGGGTGTTCTCCAGTCTTTGCCATATTGATGCTCCAGATATCCCTCATAGTCTTTTGGAGCAAGATACGAAGCTCCTAAGAATTCGATGGGAACCAACTCCTGAACGAATCTTTTCTCACAAATATCCTGACAGCAGTATCTTAGTGTTTCATCCTCCGGATAAGGCTGAAAGAAGTAGATGTCAATATACTCTCCTTTGCGGATAATGGAAAGAAAACCTCGGCGCTCGTAGCGGGCCATCTCAAATCCGTTCTCACGCAGTTCAAACAGCATATCGAGGAAAGCAGGCAGGTCTTTCTTGTCCATCACCAAGTCTATATCCTCATCATGGTCGATAAAATCATGTTCGCGCACTGCTCCGAGCAGAGTGCCGAACATGAGTATAAACTGCAGTTGGTTTCGTTCGCAGATCTTTTTCAACAGTTGCAAGTTCTCGTTGGCAATCTTTTTGTCAATTAGTTTAAACCCTTCGAAGATGGGAACAAACTGATACCGGTATGTGCCTTTACTTGTTTTTATTCTTTTGTACATTGACGCAGAAGTTAGAGTTTAAAAGTCTTCTTTAGCCATTTCTTAATAGGGAAAGGGATATACTTCATAAGGTTCGTATACAACGTGTTGTTTTGGTTGTAAAAGCCCTTTTCAAAAGGTATGTATGGAACAATGTAATTTGGATGTTGCAGAGGAAAATCTATTTCATCTTGAGATGTATAATATGAAGGAATTTTACTGTCTGAAGTGTGGGTGGCTCCCTCTCCAAAACCGATGTTCGTTATCAGACTGCATTTGGGATAGATACCTAACATGTTGTATGCGGCTAAGGTGAAATACCATTGCCAGTCCCATGCGCTGACATCCTGATGCTCTACAGCACGAATACGGTAATTCCAATATTTGATGTCTTTCGACTTATAACCCATGTTGGCAATGATAGAGTCTTTGTATGGAGAATTGCGCCAGTCCATATTGAAATCCATCAGCTTCCATGCACGTCTCCATGTGGCCCATCCGTTGGTTGCCTTATATCGGCTGAATCCGTATGAGTCAGGAGTCATGACGTTCTTTATATAGTTGGCAGCATCAATCATTCCAATTCGTTCATCATGGTCATATTTTAGAAGTAACTCTTCTACGAATGGGAAAAATGATTCTTGTAAGACACAGTCATCTTCTACAATAATACCTTTGTCCTCATGCTCGAAAAGCCAGTTTATGGCGGTATACACACCGAGGCTGCAACCAAGATTATTTTTCTGAAACAATGTGTTCACTTGGCAGTCCCAGTCAATAGCATCAAGTATTGCTTTCCGAGTTTCTTCTACCAGCTCATCTTCTCCCTCTACGTCCGGCCGTGCCCCGTCGCATGCAATGTAGAGATACGCAGGCTTCACATTCTTGATTCTTTCAAAGCTGGAGAGTGCAGTGTCTTTTCGTCGAAAGATGATAAATAGTATGGGTATGTTATACATAGTTGTTTTTAATAAATAACGCCATGGGTGTACGAATTATTATGTTTCGGATTATTCCTGATATACACCTCTGGCAATAGTGATGAAATAGTATAGCCTTGGCCAGTAGAGTCTGATCTTCCTAACAATATAGGTGAAAGGATACTTGAAAGGGATATTCCTTCTGACGAAAGTCAGGTAGTCACTGTCCGAGTGAGTAGGACTATTGACAAACTCACGCCTACTGCGTAACGGCATCTTCATTAGCTGTTTAATCTCTCCTTCGTTTGAGTGATGGTCTCGCTCACAGGTGCCGCAGACATTTGGTGTAACAAGTGTCGGTAATTGTTTTTTTCTGGCACGCAGACTATAGTCATAATCGGCACATCCATGCTTGTACCCATGATAGAAAATGCCAATGGCATCAACTACCGATCTGTGAACCAATAAAATATTGGCATTGGTCAGGTCAGCTATTTGTGGGGATCCTGTTGGATGAAGCCTAATAGTACGTCCTTTTGTCCTGTCCGTAAAGATGTCACCTCCATAGGTAATGATGCTGACATCTGTAGGTGAGCATGTAATCCCCGAGTAGATTCCCCGACGGCCGAAATGCTCTTGACTATAATTGTCTGTTGCGAAAAGCTCATTAAACAGATTCTGCCGTACGAAGGTGTCATCATTCAGTAGTAAGTAATAGTCCCACTGCTGATGTTCCTTGAGAGCTGTATTCCATGCTAGGCACATGCCTTTCGCCCAAAATAGTTGCCCATTTCCTTTCAGCATCTTTATGGTTCTGTCTGAGAAAAGCTCACTGATGGATTCTGCTGTCCCGTCAGAACTCCCGTCGTCGGTAATGAATACTTCCATCATGATGGGGAATTCATTTGCATGGAGATTGTTCCAACTGTCTAGGGCGTCATACAGACTCTTCAGGCAGGAGAGCGTTTTATGCTTTCGGTTGTGAAATGTCAGTAAGGTTGCAATTTGTATTGTGCTCATTATTTTCTCATTAAGGATTCAATTTTATTGAATACCATCTTGCCGTAGAGTGACAACATACGGCAAGGACCAACCATCGTTCGTATCTTGTAAAATGCTTTCTGGTAGAAATAGGTAAATGCTGCATATCTGTCTGTGCTATGAGGCTTGACTTGCGGCTGGGTGGTGTCGTACAACCATATACTGTTTCCTTTCCTTTGCTCGATGATATTCATCTCTATGGGTTTCAGCTGCATGGCGAATGATCGTACAACCTTAAAGGGCAATCGTTTGTTCGTAAGCAAATAGTGCTTATACAAACATGAAGGCTTGTCGGAGAACATGTCCACACAAAGGTCTTCTTCAGGAATCTCCAACGATTTACCTAAGTATTTGGGTTGAAAGAAACCGTCGTATTTGATATCCGTCTCTTCAAAACCGGGCAGTCGATACTTTGTTTGCAAAGTGGCCTGTAAAGGCGCTTGGAATAACGTGTCTGGCTGTCGGTTGTGTGTACCTGGATCAGCATTGTTTGTTGAATGTGAATAATACGGATAAACGAAGTATTGGTCTTTTTCAATACAATAGCGAGTATGATACTTCAGCCACGATGAGTCGGGCCATTGGTTCAGACAGGAAGGTAGATGCTCAAGGCTGAAATGCTCTGCATGTTGATCATGCCACAGCTTGAATCGCTGCCATTGAGGTTTCATCCAAACCTCCCCCCACGACTGTGCGCAGTTCATAAAATACACATCGTACTCCGACTTTGCGGGTGAGAAAGGCAGATAGGTCTGATAGTTTGCAGGGAAAGCATACAGACTGATACCAGCAATGTGAGGTTCTCCGTAGTATTTGTCTATACATTGTTTTGCATAGTAGTAAAACGAAGAGGATACCGTGATATCGTCTTCAAGGATGATCAAAGCTTCGAACTCATCAAAATACTTCCCCAGTGACAACATATGAGCACGAAGTCCCATGTTCGAGTTATGCTTAGCCACGCGTAGCTCACCATGTGACCAGTGGTAATGGTCACAGTATGCCTCTACTTCTTTTGTGTCACTTTTGTCAATAGAAATAATGAGTGTGGTCGTTTCTGGGTAATGAGCCCTTTCCAGTGAGGTCAATAGCCTTTTTAGACTGTCCACACGATTGTATGCTACGGATAGGATTGCGGTCTTCATTGTAGTTCCTCCTTCATGAGATGTTCGATGTCTGCAAACGCATCCACATGCTTTTCAAGCCACGCTTCGTCTTTCTCCCACCATTTTAGTTTTTCCAGAAAATCTATCTGTTCTTTGTTGAAACGGTAACGGATAATCTTGGCGGGTATTCCTCCGACAATCGCATAGGCAGGTACATCCTTCGTGACCAAAGCTCCAGCGGCTACAATCGCTCCGTTTCCTATTCTTACACTTTCCATGATTCGGGCATCTTGTCCCAGCCACACATCATTCCCGATGATGGCAGAGTGACCTTCAATGAGTGTTTGTTCCTCGAAACGTTGTTCTTTTGCAAAAGTTTTGACGCATTGACGCAGTGTGCTGTAGAAAACTGGGGATGTTGAAACATAGGTGTCAGAAGGATGTCGGTATGCAATAATCCTGACATTGTTGGCGATGCTGCAGAAACAACCTATCTCACATGAGGGTAAATAGCAGTTACTTCGTATGAATGTATATCGCCCGATATGTGAATTGCTGATAACAGTTTTAGGAAATATCCTATTACAACCATCTATTCGGGTTTGTCGGTTCCATCTTGCCAAAGGTGAAATTCTGATATCTTTTTTGCGCAGATACAGACTATGACATATTCGCCAGAAAAGTTTCATAGGATTAGCGAAGTCTATGTTAAAATATTTCAAAGTTGTTGATATGATTGATTATGAAATTCGTAAATTACCAATAACAGGCATCTTCAACGCGAGAGGCTATCTTGGGTTTCTCATCTTGACTAGGACGTACCCAATACTCGTTGTACATTTGCCTGAATTCAGGACGCAAGTCCCATCTCTTCCCTTTGATGCCAAAAAGTAATTGAGTAGCACCACCCAGGTGAATCGCATGGTGGCCTGTCTGTTTTGCATGTGCAGCCAGAGGGAAACCGTAGGCACCACATCCGATGATACAGGTATCATAATTGGTATGATCCATTTGATCCTCCATCCACGCTAAAGCATCGAACCAATTCTTAAAACCAGAATCTCCTCCAAGGCTTTGAACGGCTTTGATTATTCTTATGTCAAAGTCTGGCAGGATGTCTTTACGTTTGAAGAGATGTTCACGCTTTTCGTATTGACTGCTTATTGTTTCTGCAAAAGGGTGTATAACCAATACCTTTTTCCCCTTTAATGCTGAAGTCCATGAGGGAATACTTGTATCATCATGCAGATATGGCGGTTCCAGACAGGAAAGCTTGACTCTTGTTGCATTTGCCAGTTCATGTCGGAGATGATACTCTTCGGGTAGCCAGCATCCTAACATGTCTACTTGTTTGGCGTCCTTTATCATCATTTCGCAAAACTGACCTACATTAGATTCTGTTAATGGAAAGAATCCTGAATTATCTCGTAAAGCCCTAACGGCGCTTTTGTTCCACCACCATTCGGCTATTTCTCCCTTGATGTACTTTAGTGGAGAATGTGGATTGTTCTTGATGCCCAGATAGTTTGTAATTGCCAGGAGTTCTGTCGATCCGAATCTGGCTATCATGCACGGTTGGCTACTTTGCAGCAAATGTATCATCATTTGCTGTATCTTCTTCTGATCTTTTTCATAATCTATTGCGGGGAGTGATGCGGGTGTAAAGAATAGCGGATATATCTTTTTCCTCATCAATTTCAATGATTTTTCAAAAAGATAGTTCATCTTGTTTGTTTGTTTTTGGACGTAAGAAAATTATAAAGATACTTGCGTTCTTGGCGAGACAGACCAATATGGTAGACAATTACCATGAGGTATAGCATCAAGAGGACTATGCGGATGAGAGGATGAACGTTCCAATGGATGAAACATACGGGAATGAAACAAATAGTCACGGCAAGTGACGGAATGTATGAATGTTTGAACAGGACACTGTAACCTAAATGTATCGTCTTTTTTAATACCCACTGGCTGCTTAAGAATATGAGAAACGAAAAAACAATATAGACATAGAACAGACTATATGCTACACATCCTTTTTTCAGAATGAGGTATGCACCTACCATCGAAAAGATTCTCAGCATGTTTACGATAATTTGGTATAGCGCAATTTTCCCACTTGCGAATATAAGATTCGAAATGCCTGAATTGGCTGACGTGATGAGCGTGTTGATGACAATTAGTAAGGTAAATGTAATAACGTATGGGGGCACTTGTCCAAGCCATAGCGAGAGCAGCCATTTTGCATCAATCATAAGTGGTGCCGACACCAAAAACATGGATAGGAAGGTGAATTTAGTCGATATAATCAGAAGTTCCTCACATCGCTCATAGTTGTTGGCAGCATAACTCTTTGTAATCTGCGGGGCAATGGGTTGCGACACATTACTAGCAAAAGATGTAATAAGTATGTTCACTGTATTGGCTATTCCCATGGCTGCATTCATTACTGTATTGAAAAATGCATTGACAATCATAGCTGCACCTTGCCCCTGACCGACAGAAACGAATGCTCCGAATGCCACCCATGAAGAGAAGGAGAATACCTTTTTGTATTTTTTCTTGTTAGTGACAACGTGCAATTCAGTTTCCTTGTGATAATACTTACTGCAATACAGATAGAATAACAATACGGGGAGCACGGTAAGTATGCTCAGTGCAATGGCGTAAACTTGAAGTTTATCAACAAAGAAGTTTATTAACAGGTATGCGATGATAGTTTTGATGATATGTACAAATACATCAACCGTACTGAATACAATGAATCTCTCTTTGGCCATGAGTAGTCCGTTGTAAGGAATGCCGATAAACGAAATGGCGGCACTGATGATTGACAAGTTGAACACAAAGATGACATCGTTGATGTCGCCGTCAAAATTGACAAAGTTGTGAATATACCAATGCCCCAGTGGCAGTCCTATCAGTAGTGTGGCTATGGCTATGGCTACATGGATGATAAAGTTGATGTTAAACTGTTCATTTATATCCTTTGTTTTTCCTATGCCAATCTCTATCGATATAAAGCGATTGGATGTGGAAATCATGATTTGGTTTAAAATGGATATGAAAGTGACAATGCTTCCAATCAGAGAAAATACACCAAAGTCGGTGATACCTAGTGCCTGTAGTGCATAGCGTGTCGTAAGCAGACCACATATTGTCGTGACGAAGAGCCTGATAAAAAGTATCCCTGTGTTATATATGATAGTTTGGTTGGTGTTTTCTTTCATACTAACTCACTTGGATTGTAGACTGTTCCAGATCTTTTCTTGGCTTGTCGTCAATGCATGGACGGTAATAGACTAGCGACAGCAGGAGAAGAATAAAAGAGAGAGGATACACCTCCATCGTCATCATAAACAATAGGACGGCAGTTGCTGCCAACAGCACATTGGTGCTTCTGTCATTCATCGTAAAAGCCTTTTTTGTGGCAAGAATGAAGATGGCAATGAAAACTAATAGTAGGACGACACCACCATTGATTAAGACAGAATAAATAAAATTATGGGGTCCCATAGCGGCAGAACTCATGTGGGAGAAATACCAGTCGCTGTCAACAAATCCATATCCAATGATGGGCGACTGCATAAAAGCATGAGCTGCTGCATCCCATAATTCTGTTCTATTGGTGAAAGTAATGTCTTTCTTCAAAACATCTTCGATAAAGTATACAGCCAATTCGTTATTTTCAAGTCCTTTCCCATTAAAGCATACGAATATTTGGAAAAACACATAGAAAACTAGGAGTGAAATAATGCCTGTTCGTTGTAATTTCTTTGAAGGCAAGAAACAGAAAACCAGGAAAAGGGTAATAAGTGTCAACGAGGTCATCGAGCGTACGATAGCTACTGTTGCTACGGACACAATAATAAGGGGAATGGTATTGATGATCCAAAACTTCTTCAACCTGAAACACAGGATATTGATTGCAACAGCACATAAAAGGCGGCATCCCATCTGATTATAGTTATTTCCAAGCAGATAGCCTGTCAGCGACTTATTCTCGTCAATGAGCCATAGATGAGGGTGCGTTATCAAGTGGAAAAAATTCATGTATATACATATGGAAAATGCAATGGAAAAAGCAAAGAGAATCATGCTGAGTCTCTCTTTGTAGTATTCCATCATGATGACAATCAGAATGCATCCACAACCAAGATAGAAGCTATCTTTTGCATTTGTCCCGTTAAGGATGCTGAAAACCAGCAGGAGCAACTGGTATAGAATGACAAAAAATAGATATTTTGTGATTATTCCATCTTTGAAGTAGAGAAAAGACATGAGTAGGAAAGATAACAACTCTATAGCAAGAAAACCATAAGATAACGCTGGCATCTCCATTTCTGCTAAAGCAATGCACATCCTCATTGTCAAGACAAGGATAATAAGACAAGGTAGCCATGTAATCTTCTTGAAGTCAATAATCATGTGCGTAGCTCTTCTGCAATATCTACTCTTTATTTAAAGGCACGATGCCCAAAATGTCTTTAATCAACCAGAATGTAGTGACAATTGCAGCAAAGAAAATCATACCCAGCACAAACAGCATTCGTTTTGGACCGGCCGGCTTCTCAGGAACAGATGCACACTGTATGACCGTGAATGCAGGTGTGATTTCTTGTAGTTTTGCCTTTGCAGCCTGCAATTGGGTGTTTAATGCCGTATAGGTGTTATACTTCAGTTGCATGTCGTTTTCCAAGTCATTTCTTTTGGCCCGGTAGCTTTCGAGTATGACATCGCTGTTTGCATCTGAGAAGCTACCATAGAGTTGACGTGCCTTCTCGTAGATATGCTTGGCCTCAGTGGTTAGTTTCGAGTAATGCTCTACGTCAATCTTCGCCTTATGAGTACGATAGTTCGTAATGTACTCCTGTAGTCTTACCCTGACAGAGTCTGCCATGCTGGCACAAATCAGCTTGTCTTGGTCTTTTACTGTAATGGTGATGACCGATGTTTTCTTGTCTACATTACATGTGATGTTTTCTCGGATTACTCCTACAATTCCATGTTGCTTTTTGTTCAGAAAGAATGGGTTTACTCCTTTTTCGCTGTTATTGGGTGTAGATATCTGCTTTGGCTCTGTCAGTTTTCTGATTTGCTTTTTAACCCAGTCACCAGGCTTTTTCCAAATGGAACGTTTACGGTGTTTTGCCAGGTACGTAAAATAATCTGTCTGGATGTCTCCGTCTAAATTCGTCACTTTGGTATCAAATAAACTTACCACAAATTCTGTCGATTCCATCAAATCAGGATATAAGTCAGGGTAGATGGCATCAGAATTCTGCAAGGTTCCTAAGTCGACACCGAATGATGAGGCTATCGATGTAAGGGAACCTCCGCCTGTGACACTCCCCATTTCAGGAGCCAATGTCACGTTCGAAGTATAATATCTCGGCTCGGGGAGGATATATACACATGACAGAACAAAGACGATTGGGAGAACTTTCAGAAATACCATCTTCTTGTCCCATATCCTTTTGATGATTTCTCTGAGGTCGATGATGTTCGTATTGTTATTCTCGTTCATATCTTTTACTTAATTAAGCTGACCAATGTAGCAATAATGGCAGCAAATGAGCCGACTCCCGTGGCAATGCTCAAGGTCTCAGAGATAGAGGTCTTGCTCAGCGACTTCGAGGGTACTACAATCTCGCAGCCAGGCTCAGGCTTGGCATTATGGCTGACAGTCTCAACCTTGCCGTTCATGTATATGATATAACTCTTGCGCTTTTTAGCCTTGTTAGAGAAACCGCCAGCCTGGTCGATGTAATAGCTCGCCTTTTTACCTTTGATATAACCTACGGTATTAGGATACATCACCTCGCCATTGATTTTTACGGTAGCTTCGTATTGTGGAACAACCAAACGGTCGCCTTCGCGCAGAATAATATCATCGTTGCAGCCTGGGTTGGCTAAGGCCTTGTCTAATTCAATACCAACGGGATAGGTGGATCCTACTTCATATTTACGCAGTTGTTCTTTGTTACTGAGGCTGCTAAGATTGCTGTTACCAGTCCTTGCGGCCTGTTCAAGGAGACTAGTCTCAAGTTCTTCTTGAGCTTTCTTTAATACAGCCTCCGCACGGAGACGCTCCTCTCTGGTATAACGTCTTTCCAGTCTTGCACCCTTGATATAAGCACGATCGTTCACTCCGCCGGCAGCTTTTACGAGGTCGCTCAATCGCTGATCTTTCTTAGAGAGGGTATATGAACCACCGAACATCACTTCGCCTTCGATGGTGACATTCTGCTGTTCGTAGTAACCTGGACTCTTGCGTACATATACCTCATCGAAGGGTTGGAGTTTGAAACCGCTTTCACCGTCAATCACAAAACCATCCTTCAGAGCAAAACTATACGTTTGTGCTATCAAACTGTCTGTTGTTAGTGCCTTCGGGTTTCTTACACGACGGGCCACATCTACTTTCACAGTTGAGGCTGTCTGTTTCAGTCCACCGGCCTGCAACACAAAGTCCTCTAGTGTCTCATTCTCTGCATATTTGTATATACCTGGATAATGCACTTCGCCGTGAATGGTGATGGTCTGTTCCTCCATCATCTCCCTTTTGGTAGGGATAAACAGTACGTCGTTTGGCTTTAGGGGTATGTCGGCAACTTGACCGTTCAAAATGCCTTCTACATCCACAGGGATTACCTCTAACGAGCGGTCGCTTTTCATGCGGTGCATGACGGCATGCGCCGTGAATGCCTCTTCTTTTAGTCCTTCTGCACTCTCAAGCAGAGAACGAACACTATAGATTTGTCCACCTACCTGATACATGCCCGGACGGAATACGGCGCCCTTCAATTCCACCATATTGGAGAATCTGGAAATAATGCTATCAACACTGACAGAGTCTTCATCTGCTAAATGGAACGATGAGAAATCGAACTCCTCAACGTTATGAACGGAATATTCCCGACCTGTCTTTCGTACTAGTCTTACTTGCTTGGTATATGCATCACCTGTAAATCCTCCTGCGTATTTCAGCAGTGTGGTAACGCTTTCATTTTTGCGCATTTCGTAAATCATCGGGCGTTTCACCTTACCCGAAATGTTTACAAGACAGTCGTAAGGACCAACGACAATCACGTCATTATCTGCCAATCGTACATTCCCAGTCAGTTTCCCATTCAACATGTAGTCATATATATCGACGGTAGTCACGAGTTTGTTGTTGCGGAAAACTTTAATGTTTCGAAGGGTACCCAGATCGTTGGTGCCTCCTGCCATGTAAAGTGCATGGAAAACGGTGGCGAATGCTGACAAAGTATAGGTTCCAGGCATTTTCACCTCACCCATAATGTTTACCATGATGGTACGGGTTTGTCCGACAGTTAGCTTGATTTGGCTGCTACTGTAACGCGATCCTAATGTGGAGCGGAGGTGCGCATTTGCCTGACCGACAGTCATCCCGCTTACATACACAGGACCGAAGCCTTCAATTGTTACGGTGCCATCTGGTGATACCGTACTCTCAATAGACTTTTGCGAAGCTCCATAAATATCGATGAATACGGCATCACCAGGTCCCAGACGGTAATTTTGGGGTGTGGCTATATTCATGTTGGGTTCAAATGTCAGTTCTTTGTTGTTGAAAATATCACGTCCGAAAACTTTCTTTTTGTTTTTGTCACGCTCTGCTATCAGTTGTTTCAACAAGGCAGTAGAGTCGGGTATGAATGAGTCCAGTTCCTGTTGCATGAGCAGCCATTCAGGATTTGTCTCGTCATAGACCACAGGACTCTTTTTAGTACTCATATCCTTAATCCTGTAAGGAATCTGTTCTTGTTGTTGCTGATAATCCTCGCGTTTTTTCCCATTAGCCACACGGCTGCGATCTTGCGTGTCGGTAGAAGAAGAGAGGTTGCCTAAACCAGAGCCTTTCATTTCCCGCTCATACATTTTTTTTACTCGCTGGATTTGTTGTATGTCCACACCGCTTTGCACCAATTTGGTAACGATTTGCTGTTGGGATGTGCCTGCGGCTTTTTCTTTAATGAGCATCTGCATTACCTGTGAATCCGTCATGCTCGATTGTGCTGAGGCACATACAGCAAACAAGAAAGCATATATGGTCAGTATGATAATTCTTTTCATAATGGTAGTTTTATATATAAAATATAACCCGTTTTCGCATGTTTTATTGTTATTGGTTCATAATAATTGCGAAAAAAGGCAAGAATAGGCGGCTAGTTTACTTGTCGCAATCGTGAATAATATGGAAAACGGAGAAGACATAACACGAAACCAGGCTAATCATTATCTTTTTTCAACTGACTATCTAATTTCTCATAGATAGAATTTTGGCTTTTGTATTCAGGAACTATCCGTTTCATCATTGCTACAATCTTCATATCGTCGTACTGCAATGTGGTTTCAATCAGTTTGTTAATCTCTTTGCATATTTCCTCATACTCATATACCTTTAGTCGGGCAATTCTTATTTTGGGATTAGTGGTGGCAATGGTAAGCTCCTCATCGTTCAACACTTCCTCGTATAGTTTTTCGCCCGGACGAAGTCCAGTGTACACAATTTCTATGTTTTTGGCATCACTCAGTTGAATCATTCGTTTGGCCAGATCAGCTATTTTTACCGGTTTTCCCATATCAAAAGCAAATACCTCTCCGCCACGACCGCTTGTCCCTGCCTCTAACACCAAAGCACAGGCTTCGGGGATGAGCATAAAGTAACGTATAATATCTGGGTGTGTCACAGTAATTGGCCCGCCTGAGGCTATCTGCTTGCGGAATAGTGGTATGACAGAACCGTTTGAGTCAAGCACATTACCGAAGCGTGTCGTCACAAACTGAGTGACTGCACTATCGAACTTTCCGTCTTTAATAGCCTTGTCGAGAGACTGTACATATATCTCACAGATGCGCTTTGAACATCCCATCACATTTGTGGGATTCACTGCCTTGTCGGTAGACACCATGACAAATTTTTTCACTCCATATCTCACAGCCAAGTCTGCAATAATCTTTGTGCCCAAAATGTTGTTTTGAACACTTTCAGCGGGATTATCTTCCATCATTGGTACGTGCTTATAGGCTGCGGCATGGAACACATAATCAGGACGGTATTCGCTGAAAATCTGCTCCATTCGCTTTTCCTTGCAGATAGATGTGACGATTGTCTCTGTTTTAATGTCAGGCCATTGTTTTTTCATATATAAGCGGACATCATGTTGCGGGGTCTCTGCCTGATCAATCAGAACCAGTAGCCTTGGCTTATATGATGCCACCTGTTTTACAATTTCGAAACCGATACTTCCTGCAGACCCTGTAATCATGATGGTTTTTCCGCGCAGTTGTTCCTCTATTGCATGCATGTCGATTGAGATTTCATCACGTGGTAACAAATCCTCAATACTCACTTCCTGCAATTGTTGAGAGTTCTTAATATTGTCTGTTCCCAGGTCCAGCCCTTTTGCCATATAAATCTGTACACCAGCTTCCAACAGAAGTTCTTGTAGTTTTTGGTCGTTGCGGAAATCATCATTTCGAAGTGGGGACACTAGAATCGCTTTAATGCCATTCTTTTCAATATGCTTTTTCAATTCATCGTCCGCAGCAAAAACTTTTTCACCAATGAGTCGCTGGTGGGCAAATTGGTTTTCATGACTGATAAAGCCTTTCAACAAGAATCGTGTTGGTCTTTCGTTTCGGATTGTGTTCGCAATCATTACACCTCCGTCTTTAACACCGTACACTAATGCTGGTACAGCGCTGCTGTTCAGAAACACCGAATCGTAGATGGTTTTTACTAACACTCGCACCGCACACATTAATACTGTGGCCGTCATTCCCATTACTGCAACATGGTTGCCACCCAGTTTGAAGAATTGCGTAGTCTCCCATGTAAACATCCATCGATGGAGGATAAATGCTAATAGGGTTCCTAATGCCATCGCATATACGATACGTTTCAGGTCAGAGAACGACGAATAGCGGATAATACCTGAATATGTGTGAAATACCCTGAAGGAGATAATGTACAATCCCAAATACAATAACAGCGTATGTGTGATAGGCACAACATTAGCCAACGTTTCAACGCCACGACTATAGAGCCAGTAACTATACAGTCCTGAGAGGTATACAATCAGACAGTCAAGTATGATTAGTGCCCAATAGGGCAATGATTTCCTATCAAAATACCAGGTGAATAATTTTTCTATAAAGTCTTTCATCCATGTATACATTTTAATATTTCACTGGCAATTCTTCCTGCATCCTCATCAGTCACCAAGGGACCGCTTGGAAGGCAAAGACCAATCTCGAAAAGATGCTCAGACACTCCGTTAACGTAAGCAGGAGCATCTTTAAACACTGGTTGCGTGTGCATCGGTTTCCAAAGCGGACGCGACTCAATACCTTTTTCCTCCAGATGTACCCTTACTCGTTCTACCAATTCTGCGGGTTCATTTTTCGTCCTTTCTGCTTTAGGGAAAGTAATGGTATTCAACCAATAGTTGGAATCATAGTCAGATGTGGGGTTTACATGCACTACCACCTCATCCGAGTCTTTCAACAATTCAACATATAGGTCACATAGGTGCTTGTGATGGGCGATATGTTCGTCTGCAACGGTCATCTGCCCACGCCCAATACCCGCGCAGATATTACTCATCCGATAGTTAAATCCGATTTCCTCATGGAGATAGTATGGTTTGTTCTCACGGGCTTGCGTTGCATAGAAAGTGATTTTCCGCTTTGTCTCTTCATTAGGGCAAATCAGAGCACCACCTCCGCTAGTGGTAATCATTTTATTACCATTAAAACTCATAATTCCCATCTTGCCGAAAGTTCCACACACTTGTCCTTTAAACCTTGAACCAAAAGCTTCAGCTGCATCCTCAATCACAGGAATATCGTAGCGCTCTGCGATTTCCATAATTTCTGTGATGCGTGCTGGCATGCCATACAGATAGACGGGAATAATAGCCTTTGGCTTGCGTCCGGTCTTCTTGACACGATTTTTAATAGCGTCTTCCAGCAGTTCAGGATCCATATTCCACGAGTCTTTCTCAGAGTCTACAAATACTGGCGTTGCACCTTGATAGACCACTGGGTTAGCAGATGCAGAGAAAGTGAATGACTGGCAGATTACCTCATCACCAGACTGAATGCCCAAATATACCAATGATAAATGGATGGCTGCAGTACCAGCTGACAATACGACCACCTTTTTGTCCTCACCTACATACCGTTCCAAATCTTCTTCAAAAGCATTCACGTTAGGGCCAAGTGGAACTACCCAATTGGTATCAAATGCTTCTTGTATGTATTTCATCTCATTGCCCGACATGTGGGCCAGGCATAAATAGATTCTGTTTCCTTTCCCCATCAGTTTAGTCTTTTATACTGTTTTTCACTACTGTTCATGTTCTCTATTTATTCTCGAGTTCAGAGAACTATGGACTAATAGTATTGATGTTTCGCTTTATTTTAATTTGTTAATGCAATTGTTTTTATTCTTGTTGTTTCTTCAGTTTTTTCCATTAAAAGGCTCCATGGTCATACTACCCTCGTGGGCGATGCCATCTCGTTTAAACACAGTCAGACTCGTATAATATATGACCTTCAAATCAGTTAAAAAAGAAAGATGGTCCACATACCATACATCGTATTCGAATTTCTCTTTCCAACTGATAGCATTCCGTCCATGGCATTGTGCCCAACCTGTGATTCCCGGCCGTACTTCATGTCGTCGAGCTTGTTCGGGAGAATATAGTGACAGATATTGTACTAATAGGGGGCGGGGGCCAATCAGAGCCATATCACCTTTTAGCACATTGATCAGTTGTGGAAGTTCGTCAAGCGAAGTTGATCTGATAAATTTCCCAAAAGATGTGAGTCGTTTCTCGTCGGGCAGTAGATTCCCTTCAGCGTCCCGTTCGTCCGTCATTGTCTTGAACTTGATTATTTTGAAGATTTTTCCATTACGTCCTGGCCTTTCTTGTAGGAAAAAGGTTCCACTTCCCCTATTCGCAAAGTGTAACCAAATGGCCACAACCAATAGAATAGGAGATAGGCAGATAATCGCAATTAGCGATATACAAAAGTCTAACAGTCTTTTGGAATATTTTTTATACACAAGTCTGAATCTGGCTAAATGTGATGAATTAGTTATGAAGAACGAAGTTTTTTTAGATGGCATGTCAACATTTTTCGTTCGTTAAAATCTCATTTCTGTACATTTCAAGCAATGCCTGCCACACGTCTCGCTGCTCATATTTCTCCTGTACCATTCTTCGTGCGTTACCAGCCATTCGCTTCACTTCAGCAGGATGCTCAACGAAATATTTCATCGTATTATATAGCGCTTGCTCATTTCTCGGTTGAATAATCCGTCCGTTCAGTCCGTCCTTAATAATCTCGTTACAACCGTTGATGTTCGTTACGATTGATGGTAATCCCATGCTGCCTGCCTGAAGCACCACGTTCGGGAATCCCTCTCTATAGCTGGGGAATACCAATGCGTCGGCAGCAGCCAGGTAAGGCCGAATATCAGACTGGTATCCAACATAATCTATGCATTCGCTATTTCTTAAGAAGACCTCATCCTCTTTATTCAGTGGTGCTTGTTCCGGCTCAAACGGTCCTACAAGAATTAGCTTTACTCGTATTCCATTTTCGTTCATTTCCTTGTGAAGTCTTCGCATGCATGACGCTAACTCAGCAATTCCTTTGTCTTTCACAATCCTTCCAATGAAGACAAATCGGAAAGTGTCGTCCTTTTTTTTGTCATAGCCTTCATTTGAATAATAGTTTGTATCGATACCGCTAATATTGCCATAATGAACTACATGCAGTTCTTTTCCTGTTATATGGTCTTCTCTGAGAGTTTTTAAGACACCGTTCCCTTCTGGAATAACTCTCGTAGCACAAAGACACGTTATCCGTTCCATAGTTTTCAGAGTCCATTGTAAAAAACCAGTTGCTCCTTGATATCGAAGACCGGTAACTGTATATATGCGATGTGGAACATGTGCAATCTTTCCAGCTATCATGGCTAACAGGCTTCCCTTGGGCGTGTTCGCATGTATGATGTCCGGCTTTTCGCTTTTGAGAATTCTAACTAACTGCCAAAGACATTGCCAGTCTGCCTTCAATGAGATTTCGCGATGCAAAGGTACTTGAATGGTTCTGATGCCTTCTCTTTTGCCTACTTTTTGCAGCAATCCACTGTCTGCAGACACACCAACAACTTCGAAATGCTCATTCAGAAATCGCAATTGCCCTTTCAGTAGCAAGTCAAGGCTGATGTCAGAGGTCGTAATCCGAAACAGTTTCATTCAAACAATTTGCTTTTGATTTTACAAGGATTCCCATATGCTACCACACCGTCAGGAATATCTCTTAATACAACAGATCCTGCTCCGATGACTGCCCATTTCCCAATCTTAATACCTGGAATTACGGTGGTTCCGGCACCAATCCATGCTCCCTCACCAATATGCACATTTCCACACAATGTAACATTAGGGGAGATATGAGCGTAATCATCTATTCTACACTCATGGTCTACAGATGCACTTGTATTCACGATACAATGTTTACCGATAATAGTTCCGCTATTGATAATAGCACCAGGCATAACCACAGTCCCTTCTGCGATAGTTGCATGCGGAGAGATAATAGAAGCAGGGTGAATGGCCTTTCCGAAAGTGACATTTTTCATCTTCTCAGCCAGTTGTTTCCTGATACTATTATTTCCGATGCTAAGGATGAGGGGTTCTTCCTGATGGTACTCATGTGACACAGGTATTCCTCTTAGTTCATGAATCTCGGGGTTATCATCAAACAGATATTCCACGCTCAGTCCCATAGCCTCAATGATGTCGATGATCACCAGGGCATGACCGCTTGCTCCGTATAAGTACATATATGTTTTGTTATTTAGTTTTTCTCATATTTTACCATTCTAGTCGAAATGGCGAAGCTCATCAGGGTAATATCGTGAACATCCAAAATCCAGCACACATGATGTAGAATCTGGGATTCCTGCAGAGAAATCTTTCTTTAAATACTTGGGATCCAAAAGGAACCAAGGAGAAATGTCTGGATTCGCCAGGTTGCGAATAACGTGGATATCACTAGCAGGGGTAGAACCCTGAATGAGTAGGAATGCTTTCTGACCAGTAGTCGGGTTAACGGCGACATCTGCAACAAAAACAGCATGGCCATAGCGAGAAGACGGCCGTGAATATTTATCGTAGACAAATACATCACCAGGCTGTATGTCAGCTAATTTGCGGACATGCATAGAAAGTTTCATAGATTCGGTATTGGCCCATGAGTATACTGTTGTCAAGAACTTGTTAAAAGCTGGTCGGCAATACCCGAAATAATAATGTAGCGCTTTTTGGCGAGTATCAGTAAAACAAATGTCGAAGAACCGGCGGTTACAATACAAATATTCTGCACGAAGTCTCATACAAACATCTGCACATTGTTCATAATTGTCCAGTAAAGGAAAATCCAGTACCCGATATCTATATAATTGGAGAGAATCATTTGGGGTACGGTCAAAATGCATGAGTGAAGAATCAGGTTGGGCTAAGGGAAGGCTGCGTATAAAAGCGGTATAGAGTGAGTTCTTTCCCGAAATACGTTCAAATCCTTGTGGGGGAGCGATATCATCAATACGACCATCATGATAAGAAAAAGAGGGCCGGAATCCCCATGGGGCATACAGATAGAACAATATAATACCTACTGTAATGGCAGCGATTGAACTTATTAGTCGGAGGCTAAAGGTAGTTAGTCCTTTATAATCATATAGACAGTAGAACAATGTGAAATTCTTAAATACTTCCAGAGGTAAATGCTCCATGATCCCACTTATGATGAATACCACAGCTATAGCAGTCAATAAAGGTTTCCCAATCTTCCCGATGCGATAAAGTAAGTAAGACAAAAAGACCATTATTCCTGTTCCCATAATTATTCCGTCACATAGAAAAATGCGCAGATATATGTTGTCGAAAGCCAATGGCTTTATTCCAAGAGCCCAAGCATCTCTGTTTTCAATCAATCCGCAATCTTGGCTGAGAAAACTAAGTCCTACATTATTGTAAATCAAATGGGGTATGCTAAAACGACTTTCGAATGTCGTGGAACCATAACCTGCCCCACACCAATATGCCAATAAAACTGATAGGAGCAGACACAATAGAGGAAGGACGGCTAACCAATTGGAAGGTATCTTGTGCCGACAGAGTATAATATATATCAAAGGAATCAAAAGTAGCCCCATAGTCTCAGACATTCGAAGAGTTAGATAGCAAATGCTTATTGCCCCTGATATGCAAATCGTCCAAATAATTGCCCTACGCTTCACCTTAAATAGCAATAATAAGAGCAGCACTATTAGCATTAGCTTCTGTGCTAAAGTACCTGGATTGGCAGTTCCATAAGAATGCCCTACAAGATTCCATCGGTGCCTCATAATGTCTTCTGCCCAACCAAAAGCATAAAACAAACGGGCTGAAATTAGATGAATAATAAGTGCTATTAGGAAAATACGTAGTATAACACGTATATTGGCATCACGCGAAGCACTCAATACCAGTACCAAATTCACAAGGCTATAATCTCCTCCAATTGTAAGAATATAGAAAGATGCCAATCCGATAAGGGAACATCCAATAACGTAACGTGGATAACACGCCATCATCAATAATAACCGTAAGCAAAGAAATCCCCTTCCACACTGTGAAGTGTAGTAACAGAATTGTAGCACCTCTTTTGGCATACTATCTGAATTCCATAAATAGTTTGAGTTGAAGAACATTAAAAACAACCCGATGTAAAACAACCAAGGTCCTACACGTTTATTCAACTTCGCCCAGAATTCAGATCGAAGAATTTTTTTCAGTTTAATATCAGTAGACAACATCCTTATTTGTTTTCTTCTTGAGTTTTATGATTAACTCATTCTCTTCTATGTGATGCATTCAACAAATAGTTGTTGTTTTGGTAATCATCTTTGTTTGGCTCTGTAGTTACTATACCAAATGAACAGTTTATATAAAGAAGGAAAATAGTAGAAACAGAGCAAACCGTATTTCTTTATTGCGTGAATGTCAGAGCCTAAATACTCCTTAATCGTTTTTCTATATATGGTTTTACTAATCTGATTACACTTTCCTTTTAATTCACTTTTTGCAGTATAGTAGCGTGTATGAAGGATTACCTTGTACAATTTTTCTAAGCATAAAGTTCGGAAATGCGGTTTTTCTTTTGGAATATCATCCAAACAGAGCGCATAAGAATTTATTTTATCAACAAAATATGGTGAGACTCCTTCATGCGAAATAGAAGCACTTCTTTGAACATAAAAGTATAGTTCCTTTTCAAGAAGAATCGCCTTTTTTGTTTTCAAATATACTCTATTAAGATAATGGGTGTCCTCTGAAGCTGTTCTAACAAACCAGATGTCCTCAAGCAATTCTTTTTTATAAAGTTTATTCCAAAGTACCTGGTATTGAGTGTTTATACTTGATAGACCAAATATTCTTTCAACTAGATCAGTATCTGATAAGACTTGCGTATTCTCAAAGCCTATCTCTGAATGGTTCATGTCTATGATTTCATTACGAGAAACAGTTTTTCCAAGTATCATGGAAAAATCATAATCTCCTTTTTTTATCAAGTTGTAAAGGATCTCCAACATTTGTGGATGAATGAAATCATCTGCATCAACAAACGAGATGTATTCTCCATGAGTATGCCTTAATCCTTCATTTCTTGCCTCAGATACTCCTTCGTTTTTTTTGTGAATAACTTGAACACGATTATCCAGTTTGTCAAACTCCTCACATATTTGCCCGGAATGATCAGTTGAGCCGTCATCAACGAGAATTATCTCAAGGTCCTTATACGTCTGATTGATGATACTAGATATACATGTGCTCAGATAGTCATCTACGTTATATATGGGAACAATTACTGAAATCATTGTGTCATCTTGTTATTTGTTACGGTTCATCTTAGGAAGAACATAGGGAACAAAAAGTCTTTGGTATATGTGTTTCGCAGGATTGTATAAAGCAGGAGTGGCACATAATGTATTAATTATGCATTGAATAATCCTTCCTTTATAACCTTTATCATATTTGACAGGAAGAATGCCGAGTTCTTTTTCTTTTTTGACAATCTCCTTAAATTCTTTTAGTGTGATATTGCTACCAAACATACGGCTCAAGATCATTGGGATCTTGCTTTGTAATGTCTCAATGCATTTATCATACAACATAGTGTCTTCATGTTTGTATCGGCTGATCATTCCATATATATCATGATTCACAGACAACTGATTGAGAGTACATTTCCTAACATGCTCGGTTGATCGTTTCGTCGAAGCAGAATTGGGATGTATTAAATACTGATACACTCGGCATGATGTGGAGCATAGCTTTGGATTAGCTAACAATACGGTTGATGCAAATAGAAAATCTTCACCAATGATATAGGGTGAGAATAGAATGTGATGGTTCTCGAGGAACTCTTTTTTGTAGAAATAGGCAATACAAAAAGTGTCTAATCCATATTGCTTGATGAATTCATGTCCGGTTCCTTCAAACTTGATATCACCAGTACAATCTTGTTCCTTGTGAATGTTTGCATCTTCTTGAATTTGTGTCCAGAATCTTATCACATCATTTTGTTTATCACAGAAATGATAGATAAGGTATGAATAGCTATTCGGATTGATATAATCATCAGAATCTACAAAGCAGACCCATTCTCCACGAGCTTTGCGTATACCATTATTACGTGCAGCATATACCCCTTGATTCTCTTGTGATAAGATGATGATGTTCTGGTGCGACTTTTGATATTCCTCACAGATACTCAGCGAGTTGTCAGTAGACCCGTCATTAACCAGAATGATTTCATACTCATTCTCATTCTCATTCAATCCCTGTAGGAACAAAGAGTCAAGGCATACGCGCAGAAACCTTTCTACGTTATACACGGGGACAACGACACTCAATCTTGGTCTTGCTTGCATAGTGATTTAAATACTCTGGAGTGCGCTTCTATTGTTCTGGAGTACGTTCCTGTCATTGTGGAGAGCTCTTCTGAGATTCTAAAGTACGCTTCCAGCTCAGAAAACAGAAAATCAAGTCGGCTTTTGGGATTTTTTCCTTTTTTCGTATTTCACTATCGTTGGGTCATTAAGAATCAGTAATAGCCTGTATAGCCAGAAACACTTAAGAAATACGTAGTATTTTATCTTGTTTGACTTAGGCATGTCCCCAATGGCCTTCATTCTCTTGATCAGACTTCTTTCAAACCCTGGCCACTGTTCCATGACATTGTTATAGGCAGGAGTAAGATACGTTTCCATCCTGATTTGAAGCATTGTCTTAATGGCATGCTCGCACACAATCTTTTGATGCTCTTTCAGAAACACGTCCCAATGCCTCAAATACCACTCTATCTCAGACAGCGCGACATCTCGAGTAAGAGTGTGAGTTGCACTATCTGGCCTTTGATAATAATAGTACAAAATCTGTGGGATTGTAATAATCTTCAGGTTTTCTGTACTATATACTAAACTATAGTTAAAGATACCGTCCTCACTATAAACAACATTCTCGTCAAAAAAATGATTCTTAAGGATTTTGGCTTTGTAGATTTTAGCTACAACAATCATTTGTTTGCAAGAGGGATAGTTAGAGAAAAGATCGTAACTGATAATGTTTAAGTCTGCAGGTTCTTTTATTCTACAAAAAGTAGAAGGATACTCCTTGACAAAGGCATAATCACATATAACGATATCTGCATTTGTCGAAGTATATGTATGAAGCAAAACCTCGATATATTGGGGATGGATATAGTCATCAGAATCAACAAAGCAGATACATTCGCCAGAAGCTTTCCTCAGTCCCATATTCCTTGCCGAGGATACGCCGCCGTTTGGCTTATGAATAACGATTGCCCGATGATCCGTTCGGGCATACTCGTCACAAATAGCTCCCGACCTGTCTGTGGAACCGTCATCAACCAATATAACCTCTATATTTTTATAGGTCTGTGAGTAAATACTATCCAGACAATGTTGTAGGTAATCCTCTACATTATATACTGGAACGATGATAGAAACAAGTTTTTGATTCATGAAACTATTTGGTTAATAACTCTGACCTGTCTGAATGCCGTGAGTAGCAAACGGAGACAGGGTGATTCAAAAGAGAATTCAAAGGATTATATCAGTGTCTTGATAATATTATAATAGAATGCAAATGCATAAAAAGCAAGTAATGCATATCCAAGCTTTTTTTCATGGTCGGGCCAAAAACGTTCTTTTACAAAAGGATAAATCAATACGACAGGCATGATAAACCACGAAATTTGGGCAATACGGTTGGAGTATGTGGCACGAACAACTAATACCCAAAACGCATTTGTAATCAAATATACATTATAAATCCAATGATAGTATTCGTCTTTAAAGTTCCTTTTAAATATAAAATAATACCCCACAGCAACCGCCATAGCACTATAAAGAAGAAAGTCCCAGCGGAACACCATAGAAGTTTGGATAAGCTCTCCTACTTGATTCTCTCCTGTTAAATAACCAGCGAAGCGTTCATCTCCTCTGATGAGACTCATTCCTGCAAGATATGCCTGTATCCTTTCGCCGGCGAAGTATGAAACAACAACCGAGAGCAACCAACCCGACAAATAGTAATAACTGTTATTTACAAACCAGGCTAAACCAGCTGCTGCTATCATTAGCAAGACAGAAGTATGCATTCCGATAGCAACAATACATATAGCTATCGCCACAGGCAGGTTCTCAATATACGTGAGTGCCAGAATAAACAATGACGCCCCTAATCCGTTACGTATGCCATTCACTCCGTAAGTCCAGAACGTAAACATGCTTATGATAACAATGAAAGGAATGTAATAGTATCCCTTAAATATCCTTTTCATGGCAAGCCATAGAGAACCAATATAGATAAGCGAGCAAAAAGTAAAAAAGGTATGGATGTCGCTGTATTTTGCGAACCATTGCATCATATTATCAAACAGCCATTCCTTTTTGGGTTGCCATTGAAACGGTAGGGGAGAGTTGGCGTATATATTAAAGCCATGCGCATAATTCACGGTATCACCGAAAAACACACTAACCTGTCGCTGCCCCATATATAATACCAACGCAACCAATACAATACACCCCCAGCCAGCATTGAGCAGAACGATATCATCCTTAAACACGCTTCCCGTATGGCACTGCCATACAGCAATTAATACTAAGATTAATACTGTGATATTGAAATAAAGAGTGTAATCAGCTACAGGTATGAAATCAAACATATATAAATAATTAGCGATTAATTTTCATTTTGATGAATAATAGCAAGATAAAAACCACAAAGGTGAATCTATATTTTGCGCTGAAAAAGAATAGTTTCCAGTGAGGAGGAAATGAAGATAGTGAGAGTTGTTGGATAGCTTTACAATACCATTTTTTATGGATGAACTCATAAAGTGCATCATACCTGCTTTTTAATGAGTCGGGAGATGACACAATATTCAAACCGATACCAATGAGACTCATTGCCCTTCTGTTTTCCAATGCCTCTTGCATTCTTGGAGCTTCACAGTGGCTAATCCAATCCTCTATTCTCCTAAAAAGCTCTTCCCATTGTTCTATTAGCTTGGGTTTATGTGTGCTTGTAAGAGATTTGAAATTGTTCTTTCTGTAATGATACATGGGATTGGGAATATAGATGGCTTTGTGAACGTAGGTGAAGTAATAAACGTTGAACAGTAAATCCTCGGTGCCAATATCTTTCGTACTCTCAAAAGTGATATGGTTTTCTTGTATGATTTTGGTCCTGTACAATTTTCCCCATGCAGTTGAAAGACTGTCTATTTTCTCTGGATGGCGTAAATCCTCGTCAATAGGTGCGATGATGCGTTGTTGAAGCCATTGTGCTCGGTTGCTGTCGAATACAATCTTCTTTTTGCCAAACAGATATTGGGGTAACGACACTTTGGTGAATTCTCTGATATATGAGAATAATACGACGTCAGTATTGTCTTCGATTTGAGATAAGACCTCATGGCAGCAGTTCGTGTCAAGCCAATCATCACTGTCGACAAACATCACCCATTCTCCTTTGGCAGCATTTATTCCAGTATTTCTAGCTCCAGATAGACCTTGGTTCTCTTGTGTGATAATGTGGATGCGCTTGTCTTTTAAAGCGTAGTCTTGGAGTATTTGAGGAGAATTGTCTGTAGAACCGTCATCTACACAAATTAATTCTAAGTCGTTGTATGATTGCTGGATAAGTGAATCAAGACAGCAACTTAAGTATTTACCAACATTATATACAGGAATGATAATACTTATCATCTGATATTTCTTGTTTTGAACATGATCAAAGCATATAATACTGTTCCAAAAGGTATGGCACAAGTAGTCAGCCATTTGCTTGGTGACTCTTTGATGAAACTCTTGTTCTTTAGTATGATACTGCTTGATACATAGTGTATAGCCTCTATGAAACGGCGCTTGCGAGTTGGGGCCAGTACCATTGATGATTTCCTGATGAATGCAAATCCTTTGGGGTTTTTGACGTACTGTCGATACATGTTCATACTTGAGCCGTCAGTACGATATTCTACTCTTGCCAGAGTCTCATTCAAAGTGAGTAGTTCATAGTCTTGGTCAATCAGTTCGTATTTATAACCTAATGAGACATATTTCTCACCTTCAAATAAAGGATACTCTGGGTATTTTTTAATCACATCCGTTCTGTAGACTAGTTTTTTGTCTCCTTTTCCTCCTCTAGCATAAAAGCCATTTAAGGTGATTCGGAGCTTAGAGTTTGCAAACTTCGTTCCAATAATGTTGCCATCAAAATCAGAGTCAAGTCCGATAATACCGGCCAAATCGTCTGATTTGTTCTTTTCCCAGAATGTGACAATCTTTTCAACAGCATCATCGGGCATGTAGTCATCCGAATCTATACATGTATTCAGTTCGGTATCTATCAATCTGTACGCCGTATTGTGCGCTCCGTGCATACCTTGATTCTCCTGATAGACATATCGGATCTTAAAACCTTTCTCATGATTCATCCACCCCTGCACTAACTCTCGGGTGTTATCCGTTGAGCCATCGTCAACAATCAACCAGACAAAATCCTTGCATGTTTGTTTTTTGAGGGCTTCATAACCTAAATGAAGAGTATGAGCTCGATTGTATGTCGGAGTGAATATGGTCAGCGTCGCCATTATTTTACTAAAGATAAGTAATAATTCTGAAGCCACTCTGCATTCTTTTGGATGTCATAACCTGCTTCAGACAGCTTCTTATAATAATTCTTTCTATCACTTTTTCCCTTTAAAATGTCCAATAAGCGTCTTGCCCAATCTTCTGCACTTCTATTCAAAGAATAATAGGCAATCAAATCTGTTACAGAGATTTCTTTTGGAATGCTATCTGATACGAGACAAGGAAGACCTGCGCACTGGGCTTCAAGCATAGAAAGCGACATACCTTCCATGAAAGAGGGGAAAAGGAATATATCCATCGCCGACAGAATCTTAGGAACATCAGAACGTGTTCCTGCAAAGATAACTTTATCTGTTAACCCTTTCTTATGTACTTTAGACTTAATAGCAGTTTCCAAGTTCCCAGTACCACCTACCAAAAGCAACCGTGCCTGAGGATATAAGGCCATAACTTTTTCAAAAACGTCAATCAGGAAAGAATGATTCTTCTGCTTCTCAAATCGCCCTATATGTCCAATAAGTAAAGTTTCGTCAGGAATACCAAACTCTTTACGAATCTGCATTCTATTGCTCATATCAAAACTGAAAAGCTGCGTATCTATCGCATTGCGCTGAAGCACAGCTCGCTGCGCTAGCTTTCTCCCAAAAAGCCAAACCGCTGCTTCCTGGCCACAAGTAAACTCGTGTGTAAGATATTTTCGCATATGATGCTTAAACCATGTGCGGAAGGGCCATTTTAAATCGTATAGCGCATGTGCATTGTGGGCATGTGCAATAATATGAGGAATGCCTCTTCGTGATGCCTCTTGGTAGATGAAATAACCTAATTCTGAGCAATGTCCATGAATAATCTGATACTCGGGATGTTCATTAAAGAACTGGCGAACGAGTTTCTTGTATTTCCCGAAAGTGAATGGATGAAAAGGAATCAACCGATATATTCTTCCTCCTAATTGCTCTATCTCATCTTCATATGCTCCCCTTCCTGTACGATGCACCAGAAAATCGAACTGAACTTTTGAGCGGTCAATGTTTCGATAGTAACTCATTACCATCGACTCCGCACCACCACGGTTCATATTCGTGAAAAGCATTAAGACTCGAATAGGATCTTTCATTTTTTAGGGGAAAATAAATTACGCATTATTCTCATCAGTTTAACACGCCATTGCCTGGATTTAGGGAGCCATGACATTGAATACCAATGAATAGAGCATGTGTTATGGGTAATATCAATTTTTCCTGTTACAGAATCCATAGGACAGAAATAATCAGAAGGGTAAATAGTAACAAAACCGATTGTCTGTAAACTGCCATCCTTTTTCAGCCCTTTTTGAATTAATAAATCTGTCACCATGGGAATCATTGAATAAGGATTTCTTTCACCATCCTCATTATAAAAATCAAGCTTTTCAAAACGTTTCAAGATTTCCTTATACAATGGTTGTCCTTGTGATGCTGCCAATCCTAACCCTGGGGCAATACTCCATTCACCTAAGCTATTTGGCTTCTCCCATCCCATAAACGCTCCATTCGCAATTAAATCGTCCATCGGTTTAATAACTTCTACATCGGTATCAAAATAAATGCCACCATAATGATAGAGAATCCAAAAACGTGCATAATCGCTAACGAATGCATGCTTCTTTGCTTCATATGCATCTCGAGTATATGGAATAATACTCACATCAAAGTTATCTTCATTCCATTCTTTGATCTCATAATCAGGGAAGTATCTCTTCCAACTTTCGATACACTCGATAGCAGACTTTGGCAAATGGTTCCGCCCGAACCAGCAATAATGAATAGTTTTGGGAATCATTCTGCAACTTTATCTAGTTTCTTTATCTCCTCAATATTCCCATAATCATGGGTATGAAGAAAAGTGGTAATGTGTTGTATGAGAGGAGTATTCAGGATTGTTTTGTAAATGCCTTTGGCGCAAAGTTCATTTTCCATAGGGACGATGACACCGTCAATTCCATTTTGTATCTGACTCTTTGCAGTGGGATAGTCTGTTATGATAACTGGTTTATATAACATTTGGGCTTCACGAACTGTAACCGATTTTCCTTCGTAGCGCGAAGGCTGAACATAAAAGTCACAGGCTTTGATATAAGGGTAGGGGTTGTTCTTCTTTCCGAGCAGAATGACGGAGTCATGCATTCCTTCTTCTTCTATCTTCTTCCGAATGAGAGCCTCTTCACCACCATAGCCAATGATGTACCAGCGGAAAGCTAACTTGGAATTTTGTGAGGCTTCATGGTTTATTCGTTTACAGATACTCGGTACATTATCGTAGTTTTTTGGATAGGAAAAGCGTCCCACAGAAAGGATGTTTACAACACCTTCGGCTTCTGGCATCTCTTTACGAATCTCTTCCAAGGATATCTCATCGGCGCGTTGTCTGACAAACTTGGAAGATAGGATGTTCTCAATCTCGATAATCTTGTGCCTAAGCGATGGAAATACTTTGAGGAAGTTGCGTGTAACATCAGCCGAAATGGAAATAATGTGATTGAAACGGCTCCAAATGGGGAATTCCAACTCGGCGTTGACATCGATGTGTGTGTAATCTGTGTGTATCCAGCAGATTTTCTTCTTAGCTCGTACTTTGTTGAGTACAATGTTGTGTGGAGCGAGAAAACTGATAGCCAAGTCGTACTCCACATCAGGATTGATATTTGGCAAATAAGGCTCTACAGCATTGAAGATATATTGGTAGATGGCAGCATTGTCAATGGGCTTTTTTCTCCATTTGTAAAACAGATATTTAAGACGTGCTGACAATCGCCCCCAAACAATGCCGTAGTAACCCTTTCTCAACGCTTCTTTCATCGGTTTCTCTATATGAGCATAGGTGGGATTCTCTGGCAATAAATGTACCTGCTTAGGAACATATTGCATCAAGTCGCCCTGATGGCTGTAGACAAAGAGGTCTACGTCGTATTTTTCGTAATCCAAAGCCTGCATCAGACCAATGAGGCTGATTTCAGCCCCGCCAATCTCAAGATAGTGTATGGCTATGAACAAACGTTTTTTCATTATATATTCCTATGATGTGGCATTCCGAGAAATTGGCAACTTAATCAATAATTGACATTTTCCGTCATTGAATAAGATTATAAAACTTTTCTATTTCTTCCGTGTTACCTTTCTTTTCTTGTTTCTGATATTCTACGATAGAATTATATAATTCTTGGTCAGTTAACAATCGTTGTATGGCATCTGCTACTGCTACAGGATCTTGTTTTACGACCAATCCGTTTTTCTCAGGTATCATCTGGTTGTATACAGCATCGAATTCAGTAGTTACGACAGGTGTATTTAATATACGTGCCTCGGCAATAGATAATCCATACCCCTCATGTCTGGACGTCTGCACGTAGATGGTGGCATCCTTAATATAAGGGTATGGGTTTGGTGTTGTTCCCAAAAAGATAAAGGTTTCTTCTAATTGATTCTCAGCTATAAATTGATCCATCTCCTCCTTATACGTTCCACGGCCAATGGCATACCACTTGAAATGTAAACCACGGTTTCGAAGAATCTTGCAGGCTCCCAATATGATATCATATCCCTTTTGCGTCTTGTTTAAACGGGCTATGGTCAGGAGAGAGGGAATACTTTTGTCTATTTGGCTTTCTTTTTTAATCTCTGCCATCTTTTGGATAAGATTGGCATCGAGCATATCCCATAAGACCAGCATCTTCTGTTTAAACTGCGGGTATATCTCTGAAAATACATCGAAAGCAGAGTTGGATACTGTGACAATGTGGCTTAAAGATTCGTAGAAACGTTCCTGAAACTTATAATTAATACCAGTCGGTCTATAACTGACGTTAACCCAGCCCCATTTTTGTTTAGCTTTGACTTTATCAACAACGTAGAAAGTAGGTATTCCCTGTGCATAACCGATAGCAACGTCATATTCTTTTGGATTAGTTCGGAAGCATGGAGATACATGTTTCCAGTACATGCGTGCTTTGTCCATGTGAAAAGTAATACCCTGTCTAATAGCAATTGAATACTTAATTCTTGCCAATAGTTTTTTAAAATCGAAGGAAAGAAGTTGGGCTCCTAACCTTTTTTCTACGAAAACTGTATAATCGAGAGGAGAAAGCAGATTAACCTCATTAGGTAAATACTGCTCAAATTCTCCGCCATATTTAAATAATTGGAGATCAACCTCAAAACGCGAGTAATCGAGTGCAGAAAGAAACGAAATCAAGCTTTTCTCAGCTCCAGCAGCTGCTAAAGATTCAATGACAATCAAAAGTTTCTTTTTCCTCATCCTAGCTGGTCTAGTTTGTCTCTCAATTCTGTTGATGAGGTTCCTCTTGTGTATGGGAAGTAAATTATCTCAACCCCAACTTTCTTAAACTTTTCTTCAAGCTCAGAGAAAAGTGGTGAGCCTTTCCAGTCATCTCCAACAAACATGCGGTCGAATCTGATCCGTTCCCATGCACCATATTTGTCTCTATCTATTTGAGGCACTACCTCATCAACGTAACGGATGGCTTCTACAATGGCTTTTCTTTCCTCATAGGGAATGATAGGCTTTTTGTGTTTATATGATGCACATAGCTCATCTGTGCTGACTCCCACGATAAGATAATCACACTGCTCTTTAGCTCGGCGTAAAATGTTCAAATGCCCGATGTGGAACATATCGAACACGCCTGTAGTATAGCCAATAACTCTTTTTTCCATATTATACGTTTTCAATAATATATTGGGCAACGTTCTCGCATGAGTTTCCTGTTTCATATGAACCAATCTGCTGCATAAATGCATCAACTTTTGCTATATATTCATTTCTGTTAAAAGTTTCAATGCATTTGAGTAATTGGTCATGATTTTGGCATTTTGGAAATGGCAACTTATCAATGTCAAAATATAGGGTTCGGTCCTTTTCTGTGTATTCTGCCAAGTCTGGTACATACAGCAAACAAGGACGGCGGGTAATGGCGAAGTCAAAAATGAGACTTGAATAATCAGATATGACCGCATCGGCCACGTAAAGCAATTCTTGAATGTCATCATAGCTTGTTGCGTCAACAATGTTTTTGTCATTGTTCATCAACAATTTGGAAAAGTCTTTCAGATGAGGGTGCAAACGTAGAATAACAATCCATTCGCCTCCCCATTTATCATGAAGCGTCTCAATCAATGGCCCGAATTGAATGTTATAGTATCTTAATGAGTAGTCTTTTCTAAAGGTCGGCGCATATAATAAGAGTTTGGCATTCATTCCAACCCCCAGTTTCAGCCGAATGTCCCTCTTCAGAGAAACATTATCGGAAAATAAAAGGTCTTCGCGAGGTGTTCCGGAAGGGATAATGGGTCCATCATACCAGAAACAACGCTTAAAGATTTCTGTGCTAAACCGGCAGCCAGATAGCAATGCACTAATCTGCTTAGAATCTCTTTTTGCCATATCGACATAATGAGGAGGCAGAGACTGTTCCGCGTCGCTTTCAATCATCTTCAAACGCAAAGAACTGTGCCATGTCTGAATATATATCTGCTCTTTTCTCTTTTTGTATAGCTTTATCATCCTATAGTTGGTCACAAGTGCTTTGCTTGTGCATAATTCGTAAAAAAAGCGCATAGACATATATCGCACTTTTCGGATACCAATATGTTCGTGCTTATCTGGTTCAGTAAAGGCCCAGACCACATCCCATTCTGGGAGATTCTTCACAAAATATTCGCTCAAATATTTAGGATTGCATCCATATTGACTGCCATAATAGCTCATGAAAAAGATCTTCTTCCGATTGATGGGTAGGCGGTTGCAAATCCAATTGATAATTATGAAAAGAATATTCTTCATGATAATTCTATTTTGGTTAGTTTCTTGCCGAACAATCGGTTGTAAACTCTTGTCACTAACTGACATAAAGGCTTTACTGCCTGCAAATGATGCGAAATACGATATTGTGCATCTTTATGTAGCAGAGGGTGGTATTTTTTTTCAATAGTCTGTAGTTGCTCCTCATATAATAATTTAATATCCTTTTTCCCACATCTCTTTGCAATGTCATTGAATTGACTGCAAAGTTTCCAAAGCATAGCCGCCATAGGCTCTTTCAGCTCAGGATAGTTGTCGCTAATGAACAAAAGGCGTTGCTCATTTCCCATGAGTAAGTCCATGTTTCTCTCTGAGAACTCACCCGAAATACCTCCTTTCCTTTGACGGTAATAGTAGAGTGGGGAAGGAATAACGCCATATGTCTTCGTTTCATGAATAATGAGGTGCTGCCAAAAAGAATCCTCATAGAATTTTCCTTTGGGAAATGGATGTCCCTTTACAATATCCGTCTTGTACAACTTTCCCCATGCAAAATTCTTGATATACTGTTGTTTAATTAATTCGGTCATGGCCTCAGTCCTTGCCAGCACAAATGGTTCCTTACCCGCTTTTACATATCTTTCATCCAATAGCAAATAATCGTCATAGGCATAGTAAAAACCGCCTTGAACCACGTCACAATGGTTCTTGATCGCAAAACATGATAGAGTTTTCAGCGCATCGGCAGCTAACCAATCATCACTATCCATGTAATAAATAAATTCACCCGTTGCTATCGCTGTACCTGCATTCCGTGCATCAGAAAGACCTCCATTTGGCTTATTTATGATAATTGTCTCAGGAAAGTTTTTTTGATATTCCTTACATATGCTCAGCGAGAAGTCTGTCGAGCCGTCGTTTACAAGAATTACTTCAATGCTGGGATTCCATTGCTTATATAAACTGTCCAGGCAGTTTCGAAGATAATCTTGCACATTGTATATGGGAACGATGACAGATATTTGTTTCATGCTTAGTCACATAATAAATCGGTAAAGGGCTTAATCTCAGGTACTGGTACAGAGTGGACAGAGCAACTTTTGCAACCCGATGCAAGTATTTCCTCTAACCCTTTTTCTATCTCATTGGCTGACATGCCCGTTACCACACCATTCTCTCTATCTTTTAATTGCTCTCGGGCACCAGTAAAGTCTGTAGCAACAATAGGGTGCCCGAAGCAGAGTGCCTCGGCCAGCGTGATGCAAAAACCCTCATGGCGTGATGGCTGCATATAAATGTCACAGTCTTTCATGTATCCGTATGGGTTCGTTTGTGTATCAAGGAATACGACATGATCTGCAATCCCCAGGTTTTCAGCAAGCAACTGACAGAACTCCTTGTCCTTACCATCCCCAACAAAGTACCACTTAACATCTACCCCTTTGTCCAAAAGTAGTTTTAATGCCTCTATTGCCACTCGCTGTCCTTTTTCTTCAAAAATACGTCCCACAGTTAGAATGCGCTTGCCATTAAAATGATCAGAAAAGCTGTCACCTTGTTCGGCCAGATGAATGACTTGATTTTGGGACACGATATTATAAAAAACCTCTGTCTTATTCTTAAACTGCGGGAAAATTCCATCAAAAATCTCTTTTGCCGTTTCAGAAACGATAAAAATCTTCTGATACTTTTTATAAAGTTTAGCAGTCATTCCTTTGTCGATACCAAATTTTGACACATCAAAATGTATCCATCCACACTTCACTTTAGCATTAACTTTTTCACAGATATAGTAATCCATCATTTGTGAAGGACCTGCAAAAGATACTGCTAAATCAAACTTTTCTGACATCATAGGTTCTTTGCGAAGCAAGTATTGATAGAACCAATACCGATTCTGCGTCAGTTTAAACTGGATGTATAGGAAAAAATGAATCAGTGCTTCAATAATATGCCCTTGCTTCAACAGAGACTTGACGTTCCACAAAGGAGGATCATTAATCAATCGCCAATACTTGTTATATACCGATATCTCGTGTATTATTACTTCCTTTGGTAAAAAGCCCAAGAAACCACCTTTTTCATGTATTAATCCTAGATGAACTTCGTATTTATCCATCGGAATGGCAGATAGCAAACCAAGTAAAGCTTTCTCCACTCCACCGACATTCATGCTGTGAACAAAGAAAAAGATTTTTTTCATCATTTTGCAATCCAATAAATTGGATAGAGCACAATTCTTGCTATATATCTGATAAGGCGGTTAGAGTTGATGATTCTCTTAATCATAATAGCTAGATCTACATCACGGAACTGAATCATTTCCTTATAATCGGCTTTAATTCCTTTAGGTAGAATTCTGTCGGTAATTCCGGAAAACTCACTATTACTTGTATCAACACTGCTTATTCCTGTATTTTCGTACCTAACAATGTACTGATCCCACTTAGCAAAAGAGAAACCATGGTATAACAAATACATATATAGTTCCAAGTCAGAGGCTATTCGGTTATTCTCATTATACAAGCAATGCTCAAAACAATGCTTCGAGAAGAAAGTAGCTTGATGGTTCAGTGCATGGCTGTAAAAATAGGAGAGTCTGACAAAGTCTGGTGCATGAAAATGTTTTATCTCTTTGTTATTGGAATCTACTATAATTGCATTTCCGTAGATTACATCCTCTGTGTTATCTCTTTCACAGAATTGTTTGATTATATCCTTGTCGGCAAGGCAGTCACCGGAATTGAGGAACTGCAGATAGTCGCCTTTTGCAACTTTTATTCCTTTGTTCATGGCTTCGTATATACCATGGTCAGGTTCACTAACCCAATAGTTGATCCGGTTGGTATATTTCTCTAATAATTCTTTGCTGCCGTCTGTTGAACCTCCATCGATAACAATCCATTCGAAATCATGACGAGACTGACAGAAAACGCTCTGTAATGTGTTCTGAAGCCCATTTATGTTGTTATAATTGATAGTAATGATTGAAAGCATATCTTAAATATCATAAATCCATGCCTTTAGGAGCAAGCTTGTGTAAGAAGCTGTTACTTCCTATGGAATCATTAACAAATAAAAGTAATTCTTTATATCCGTATAACCCTGTGCGTATATAAATCAATAAGAATAATGAAATGGAAATTCCGCCACAGACAATCAATCTAATGGCAGAGTGAATCATTTCATGTAAGTGAAATGTTGTAAGAAGGCTGTTTGTTAAATAATCCACACCATAAGCTGTGGCCATTATAAGTAACGAGATAAAGGTATAGGGTACGAGGTCTTTTGCAAACTTCCACATGGAATAGTTGACTTTTTCTCGTATAAAAAGGTTTAGTATCAACAATTCAATTATCCTACATGCGATTTGACCTAGAAGCATATAGATAATTCCATATCGCCATGTAATCAATGCTGCGATTACAAAAAAGATCTTTCTTATAATTGAGAGGATTAAGTATTTGTCCGAGCTGCCAAGGGCCAACAACATCGTTTCTGAAAGTCCTATAATGGGAGAAAACAACGACATGATACAGACTAATTGGAAAAAAGGAATCACTAATATCCATTTCGATGAATACATGAATATAATGAAAGGTGATGCTAAGACAATCATGACCATCGTCACAGGAAACATGACCATGCAACTAATAATTACGAACCTTCGGACATTTAGCAATAGTCTTTGCTTGTCGCTTTGCATTTTAGAGAATAACGGAAAAGCAACAGATGTATACATTCCACTTAAAGAATCGCTAAATATTGCTGCAGTAGTGAAACCTCTGTTGTATAGAGCTAAGTCTTTTGATGAATAGTATTTGCCTATAATGATATCATAAACTCTGCCCAATACATATCCTATTACTCCAGACAGGAGAATATTAGATCCGAATTTAAACAATTGTCGTATTCTGGAAAATGAAAAAGTCATCGTGGGACGCCACTTGGAAATCATCCAATTGGCGATGCTTCCCATTAGTGTTTGGCATAATCCCTGTACGACAAGTGCCCAGACTCCATAACCTGCAAAAGCAAGTATAATAGCAATAACGGCAGAGATTATTTGAACGGTAATGTTTCTTATGGCAGGCTTCTTGAATTCAAGTTGTTTCTTTAAAAGATTTGCATGAATGTTTCCGATTGCCAGAAACACCAAGTTAAGTGCACTAATCCTTATGATAGGTGTTAGTCTTTCTTCATTAAAATATGATGCGCAATATGGGGCAGCAAAGAACACACAAATATACATTAGTATGTGTACAGACAGATTGAAATAGAAAACACTGCAATAATCTAAATGATCTGCATCTTTCTTTTGAATTAAGGCTGTACCGAATCCACCATCTGCCAATAAAAACGCTATGCCAGTAAAAATACCGGTCATGGCAATAAGTCCGTAATCAGAAGGCTCAAGCAGACGAGTTAGAATCATTGCTGGTAAGATGGCAGCAATTTGTGTTCCAAATTTACTGACATAACTCCATACAATTCCTTTGAATGTTTTTTTCCTTAGGTTTTCTGTCATTAAAACAGGAAATAATACTCTATAGACTGAAATATGGAGGGCGTAATACTAATCCACTTGATTCCACACCCTTCCTTTCTGCGTTTTTTACATAAAACACAGATTATCATTTATCCAAGAAGGGTATCGAACTATGAATATTACGCCGCATAGGGACACACGAGATGTCCGCAGTTTAACTATATATAGTTAGAATACAGTGCAAAGATAGTCAAAAAAACTGATGACACAAAGGAATCTGTTTAAAAATACAACTTGCCTACTTGTATCTTATGGTCACTCCACTCGTTTTCGATAAGTTGGTATGTGGAGGGGGTAAACCCTTTGCTATATAGGATGTAATCGATTTTCAACAGATTGCCATATCCCTGATAAGAACTTGAAAAAGGTTTTATACGGGATAAGTCGGTTAATTGTGTAGTAAAAAGTCGGTAAGGATAGCCACATCGGGTGTCATTGAAATCACCGCAAAGAATTACAGGGCTTGTACTGCGGTCAACGGCTTCGAAAAGTTCAAAGGCTTGCTGATTGCGCGAAACACTCTTATTTATCATCTTCACGGCATCGGGAGTAGAATCTTCAATGTCTTTCGTTCCCATGCTGGTGGTTTCAAGATGGATGTTAAAAAGGCGAATCTGTCGTTCTTCTACTTGCAGGTCAACCCGAAGTGCTTTGTTAAAGGATTTGGGATAATAGTATTCTCGGAGATTACTGATTGGGTATTTGCTTAATACTGCCAGGTTCAGAATCTCGTCTTCACGTGTGTTCTTGATGGTGTAAGGGTGGTTTGGAAAGGCCGCTTTGATACTGTCCCAAGGCATGAGTGTGTCGTGCGGACGTTCTTGTATGCAAATGATATCTGGCTTAAATTCATCGATAATCATGGATGATGCATGTAGAGTCTTGCTGCTTAACGAAAACTTGTCGGCATTCCAGCTAACAATAGTCAGAGGTGTCGGATGTTTTGTATTGGGCGTTGACTGGTTGCCCCAAAGTGGCAGATAGCCACGAAGCATCGGAAACAAAGCTATGATGACAACTATGAATGCGATGCGCCAACCGTTAAGTTTTTTGTACCATGCGCGATGGTGGTGATGGCGACGATGATGGCGGTGCCTGTGCTTTTTCCTAATCGTAAGCAAAAGGATGATATCAATGAGGAAAATGGGGATGCCTGCCAGCGAAATCAATATGAGGTTGCCGGCTATCGGAGCGGGTAACCAGGGGAGAACTGCCAAAGCGATTGACAGTAGGAGGAACACGACACGGATGATGATCATATGTTGGCATTATTAGCCAGCAGCTCTTCTAACTTGTCAAGTTGCCGACGCGTCAGTTTTAAATCCCGGATGAAGTCTTCGTAACGGTCGATATGGTGAAGATCAGTCCCTACATAATCGTAAAAATCTTCGTCAAGAAGCTGTTCTGCCAGTAATTTGGGGCGGCCGCCATAATAGCCGCTAAGTGACATGAGGTTGAGTTGGAATTCATAACCACGTTCGTGGAACGACCAGAGTTCGTCGTCTTCCATATACATGTATCGCTCCGGATGAGCTATGAGCGGACGGATTCCTTTGTTCCATATTCTCAACAGAATATTGTCTAAATCTGCAGGCCCGCTCATATAAGAGGTCTCAACGAGCAGATGATCCTTGCCCAGACGGAGTGGATCGGTGTTGAGGCGTTCCTCAAAATCTGCGTCCATCATATACTCTGAACCGAGATGCAATTTCAAAGCGCCACGATACTGTGCTTTGAGTTCTTGGAATCGACCTTGCAGTTTGTCCGCCGTGTTGTGCAAGCCTGACATCACATGAGGAGTAAGCCAAACCTCTGCAAATCCCAATTCTTGCATAAAGTCTAAAAGCTCAAGACTATGCTCCATGTCAGGAGAGCCGTCATCCACGCCAGGAAGCAGGTGGCTGTGGATGTCGGTTTTTCCGTTGAGTATTCCTGACTTCAGCAGGTTATGTCTGAATTTAATTCCAAACATTTAGCTCTTTTTGTTTTCGCTCTTCTTCTTGTGATGACGACGCTTTTTCTTGAACTTGAAGAGTTTTTTATACCACGGAGTATCCTCATCGGTATAGCCGTAACCATATCCATAACCGTAGCCATATCCGTAACCGTAACCATAGCCATATCCATAACCGTGGTGGTTAAGAATTGAACCGTTGAGGATAAGAGACATATTCTTCAACTTACCACTCTGATAAATTTTCTCCAAGTCTGGCAACATGCGGCGGTCGAGCTTTCCAACACGCACAATGAAGATGGTGAGGTCGGCAATGCGGTTGGTAATGGCTGCATCGGCAACTGCCCCATAAGGAACGTTATCAACAAAGATATAATCGTAGGTCTTTCGGAGTTCGGCAATCATGGCGTCGAGCTGCTCACTAAGCAACAGCTCTGCAGGGTTGGGAGCCACGGAGCCTGCGGGAATCACGTCAAGATTCTCGCACAGGCTGTTCTTCTGGATAATCTCATCGAGTGTGGCCTGACCGGCAAGGAATGTTGTCATACCCTTTGCCCGGTGGTGACGGGTACGGGCACTAAGCGTTCCCTTACGTATGTCGAGGTCGATGAGGATAACCTTTTTGCCCATCTGCGCAAAACTGGCAGCCAAGTTACTTGAAACGAAGGTCTTACCCGAGCCAGCACCAAACGAACTGAAGGTTACAACCTGCATGGTCTTGGTCTTTACGCGCATAAAGTCCATATTAGTACGGACAATACGGAAGGCCTCGGAAACCACGTCACGCCCATTGCTGAGCACAACAATCTCGTTGTTGTTCTTCTCGTCTTTCTTGTGGCTGCGCTTCGGAATCTCTCCAATGAATGGAACGCTTACGGCATCCTCAATGTCCTTGCGGCTCTTGATGCGCGTGTCGAAGAAGAGGATGAAGAGTAGAATAGCTGCAGGCAGAGCCAATCCGGCCATTACGCCTTTCGACATGACAGACTTCTCGCTCGGCGAAACGGGATTGTTAACGGGCTGAGCAGGTTGCAATACACGGGCATTGGTCTCGGTAGTAGCCATGCTGAGCGCATTCTCCTCGCGTTTGTTTAGCAAATAGAGGTATAGCTCTTCCTTGATGCGCTGCTGACGCTCGATGGAAAGCAACTGACGCTGCTGACTAGGTATGCGTGAAGCCCGGGCATTGGCTTGTCCGGCACGACTGGTGATGTCCTGTAGCTTGGCCTGCGTCGTAACATTCATGTTGTCGACTGACCGTACGATGCTCTGGCGCATCTGGGTTAGTGACTTGTTCAAGTCGCTGACAACAGGGTTCTTGTCGCTACTGCCTTCTAACAATTTATCGCGCTTCTGCAGAGTGGCATTGTATTGGTGAATCTGTGCCTCGATACTTGCGTCTGCAATGCCGGTACCTGTGGGAATCAGATCGCGGTCTTTTTGCGGGTCGGTAATATAGCTTTTGATGTATTGGCCCATCTTAGCCTGCATATAGAGGTCCTTGGCTTGCTGGGCATATTGCTCGCGCTGTCCCAGGGATGTTCCCATCTCATTGCCCAAATCCACCATGTTGTTGGATTGTTTGAAGCTCTGTAACTGAGACTCTACGCCTCCAAGTTCCTTGGCGATGATAACCAGACGATCGTTAATGAAGGTGGTGGTGTTAATGGCAGCTTGGTTCTTGTCCTTAACAGTTTCCTCATTATAGATGGTAATCAGCATGTTGAGCACATCTGCGGCACGCTCGGGAGATACGTCCTTGAGCGACATGTTGAGAATGGAAGAGGACTTAGAGTTGAAAGTGCTGGTTCGATCTGCTTCAGCCTGGAAAATGTTCAGACCTGTCAGGAGTTTTGCCGCCAGTTTGTTGACATCGAGTTTCAGTACCTTGATGGTACGGCCATACCAGTTCTCGTTGAAGAAAAGGGTCTTGGTAATCAGCATCTTACCCATAGGGGTCCGAAAGGTCTTACCGATAGTGGCACTTCGCTCTTCTGACTTACCAACAGAAAAGTTGGAAACCTCGACGGTCTTGTCGTCAATAACAGTGACATCAAGCGAGAACTCTTGTGTGTCGGTGGCATCAAGAAATGATACTTTCACAGGTGATTGGCTATACAGTTCCTTGACGCGCAGATAGTCCATCACCGAATAGCTGACCTCTGCATGCAGTCGCCAAATAGCATCGTGCATGAGCTGGGGTGACTGGAACTGCAGAATTTCGTTGGTGACATTCACTTGGTATGCGCCTTGAGCCAGTCGGTCCAAACCTGCCGCCTGTGCCTGGGTCTTTGCATCGCGAAACATTACAGCTGCAGAACTGGAATACTGATACTGTGTGGTGGAGAACTTGTACCAGGCTGCTCCACCAAAAATAGCCACAGATAACAGGAACCAATACCAATTGTTGAGCAGGTATTTGGCTATGTCAAGCGGATTGATATTTAAACCTTTATTCGACAGAGACTTGTCGGGCGACAAGTCTTTCTGTGCACTCATTTTTACCATGATTCAGTGTTCGCTTATTTTTTGATGAAGTAGAGAACCAATGTGGTAAGGGTTGTGACGGTAGACAGTGCCATTGTCCAATAACTCAACTTGCGCTGCGACTGAATGTCCGTCTTAAATGAGTTTGGCTCAACGTAGATAATGTCATTCTGTTGTAGGTAGTAGCCTGGTGACAGAAATACATCCTTTGAGCGCAGGTCTAAGTGCATAATACGACGTTTGTTACCATATTCGCGGATGATGGCGACACGGTCAATCTTGGATGTCTCCTTCAAGTCTCCTGCCATAGCAATAGCCTCAAAGATGGTGATGCGGTCACCTGAGACATTGAACGTTCCGACATGTCCGACCTCACCCAATACCGAGAATTTGAAGTTCAGGAACTCAACTAATACCAACGGATCTTTCAGTAATTGCTGGTCGATAAGCTTGCTCTTAATAAGATTTGTCAGCTGGTTACGGGTCAGACCTTCAACGCGCAACTTACCCAAAATGGGGAAATCAATATCTCCGTTGATGTCCACCAGATAGCCAGGTCTGTCCTTTTCGTTTGCAATTCTTGTGCCGGCAATCGTGTTAATGGTGCCGTCTGCCCCAATAGAGTAACCGCCTGTTCCGGGAATATTGAAGGCCAGTGCAAGCTCTGGGTCTTTACTGTTGACTACAATGCTCAATTTGTCATCACGCTGAATGACAGCCTCGTACTTCTGGATAACGGGATACTCCTGAGTTTCTTCCATGTCGCGGAGATAGGTGATGTCCTTGTGGCTGACACATGATGTTATCGACAGCAATGCTACAGCTGCCAGACTTGCTAATTGGATATATTTTTTCATCATAGCTTTAATGATTTTTGTTATTTCTTTGGGTTTTGATTCAAACTCCTTGGTCTGTGCCCAAGGGTGAAACGGCTTTTACAGAAGAAGGAAGAAATAATTCTTTTTCATTCGATGGCCGTAAAAATATTTTACCTATCTCACTTTAATGGTGTGACAGGTTTCATATATCTATGACGCCAAATTTACCACTTTTCCACAATTCTGCCAACATTTTTTCCGTTTTTTTATTGTTTGCCTTCAAAGAAGGCGGTAAATAATCTTCGTATAGACGAACAAGGCAGGTGTGAATGCCCGTAATGTAGGGTGTACGGACATGAATGACAATATATAACAGGGTGTTAATCAGTCTGTAGATTGTTCAGTTTTGTTAATTATTTTCATAGAAATTAACTGCCCGCTATTAATGAATTAAGTATATAAATTAGGAGAAGTTTTATCTAATAATAGATGATAGATTGCTGATGCAATTTCAATTAATAGACATATTAAGGTTCAATTAATGACCAATTAGCTTGTAATCGATGATTAATTGAACACCAATTGATGCCTACTTAGACTTTAATTAATAGACGAATTCAAACTTAATTAATGGCTAATTAGGAAGACATGTCGCTGATTGGCATTAGAGCGGCAGTCTCCATAAAAAGAATAAAGCAGCAAATATTTCTATCTGCTGCTTTATTAAGTTATTACGTTAAACGAATTTACTCACTTTTACGCTCTGTGATGAAGAGAACTACACGGTTCCACTCATTCTTCAGGTCGTAAGGCTGAATGGTATCACCCTTATAGTCAATGCGTAGACGCTCGGGCTGTACGTTGAACTCATCAACAAGCATATTGTAAACAGCCGTTGCACGTTTCTCTGACAGCTTCAGGTTGTACTCCGGATAAGCTGTCTTGACATCAGCATAACCACAAATAATGAGGTTCTGGTCGGGATGGTTCTCAAGGAACTTAGCAACTTCAGCAATGTTCTTTTTCTGAAGCTTTGTGATGTTATATTTGTCGATTCTAAACGAAACAGTGGTCTGCAGAACGTCCAGATAACGATTCTCCTCACGAACCACGACACGTGGTTTGGCATTTGTCAGATCCTCACGCAGTTTGTTGATGTTACGGTTCAGGCGTGCAAGCTCCTCGTAATCAGTCCAGTTAATCTCCTTGAAGCGACGGTCTCCGTAGTGATCCTTGAAATGATAGATCAGGCCAAATATGGCAGAAGCATAGCCATCATAGTGGTCATCGTATATATTGCCGTTGTACTTATCATCAGCAGCATTCATGGCTAAGTCAAGGGCCAGGTCAAAGGCATTGCTCAGTTGATAGTTGAACTGCAAGCCAGCACGCATGCCAATAGAATTACGGCTGTCGGTACATACATCATAACTGCCACCGATGTTACGCCATTTCTCTACAATGTCATCAAATCCGAAAGTGTGGTTCAAGCCGAGGCCTAAGAAAGTGACTACATTAAAACGGCGACTCTCTTTGAACTGTGAGATGATATTGCTAAGGTTGAACAAAACATCTACGTGAGCAGAGATATTCTTGAAACCGTAAACACCATTGTCGTATAGTTTGGGATTATGGTCGATAGCTTCCTGATTAGCTCTACCGTTCTGGAAGTTGAACATACCCTGAATGCGGGCACCTACTGCCGGGGAGAAATACTTTCCTAAAGAAAGGCCGAAACTGGGGGCAATCACATCTTTAATATCGCGAGGACGAACATTCTCGCCCAGAGTAGCATTGGCACCAGCATGAAACCCTAAGAACCAGTTGTCCCAGAACTTATAGTGTTTCAGGCCTGAAATCGTATCTGCTTTGAGGTCAAACTGCTGAGTGGCAGCTGTCATTGGCAGGGCGCACAGCACTGTTACAATGATAATTGCTATTTTCTTCATTGTTCTCTAAGCTTTAAGTAATTATTCGTTGATTAACACAACTACGCATTTCTTATTCTTGTCAAGAGAAGCTACAACAGCAGGATTGCTCTCTACGAAGATGCGTCCGGCAGGAATGTTGTACTGGTTCACCAATACGTCGCGGATAGCCTGAGCGCGCTGCAAGAAGAGCTCATTGTTCTTGGAAGGCTCCTCGCTGTTCACAGTGATGTAAAGGTCGCCATCATTAGCCAACTTTTTCATTTCCTCAGCAGCTGTGAATACATTCACTTCCTGCAACTTGTCAATCTTAGCTGAGTTGTCATCAAAAGCGATGAAGGTGTTCACACGGCTTCCGTCAATGGTGTGCGTCTCGTAAACGACTCTGTTTCGGGCAGCGTTGAGGTCACCCTGCAGACGATTCACCTCAGAGTTCAGATTGTCGAACTTGTTGAGGTTGTAGCGGGCGAATGTAAACTGGCGTGAACCATCGTGATTCTTAAAACGATAAGTCAGACCAACGAGGATATTGATGTGGCCGTCCAACTTGTTGCTGTTAATCTGTCCATCGTAGTGGTCGTCCAGGAATGCGTTGGTGGCCTCAATATCAAGGTCACATTTCTCACCCAGACGGAACTTGGCCATTAAGCCTACACGACCACCCAGGAACTCCTGCTCCTTTGTGTCTACTCCGCGGGGGGCTGCATGGTCGCAGAATCCTTGCGTATATTCACAACCAACACCCAGCAAACCAATCAGATTGAAGCCGCGGCTCTCTTTGTAGCCACAGAACATGTTGGTCAGGTTGAACATACCGTCGAGGTAGCCGCCAATCGTATTCCAATTGTATTTGCCAGCGTTGTTGGCGCCAACTACGTCGCTGTTATTACCGAAGAAACCCTGAATGCGGGCACCAATAGATGGTGACATCCACTTACCAAGCTGAATGGCTCCCATGGGACGGAAACGCTTGATGATGTCATGCTCACTCTGCTTCGTACCCCAGTTGAAAAGGGTACCAGCCTCAATTCCAATGAACCAGTTGTCACCGAATTTTGTCTTGTTCAAGATCTTGCCATCAGATTCACTTTGGGTTTCATCAGTCCAATAAGTAGAATTTGAGCCACTTTGAACCTCACCCTGTGCAAAAGATGTGCAGGGGATGATGAAGGCGATCAGTAACAAAAGCCCTAGCTTTTTCATGTGCTTCATTATTCTTAAATAATTAGTTAATGTTTCTACAGTGATTTGAATTTACTTAAAGCAGTATAAACACAAAAGTTCGCTCAAATGTCTGCTCTCTTTTGAAGATTGTTTATCAGAATTTGAGTTATTAATTGCATTCTGATGCAAAAGTATATAATTTTTTTTAACCTAACAAATGTTTTTTGGAAAAATTGTCCTGTAAATTACATTTATTGTCATAAATCAGCTAGTATTCTGTTGCCTCTCCTTATTCTGCGGCTACTTGACGGTGTTGTTACTGGTCAAAATGGCTCATGTAGGAATAAAATTGAATCTTAAAATTTGTTATTTTTTATAATTTGCAGAACCGTTTATTAGAAAAATGATTAATTTTGCAATCCTTATTCTGGGGTTGACTGGATTTGACAGCAGGATGAGATGGTACGTAAGCACGCGGAGCCTCGTTGGCTAGCTCCTTAATCTGAGTGAACAAAAATTAATTGGCAACAATAAGTATGCTCTCGCTGCTTAATCGAAGCACAGTAGATTTTGAGCTTAATTCTCTTACCAGGTAGGAGAACGAGACATCGCTCCAAGGGTGTTGTTCCGAATCTGAGGGTCCAGCGGTGCAGTTAAATCGGAAATAGTCTGGCTATGCCTCGGTGGTTAGATGAAATTTTAGAGGATAAGGTTGTGGTTGGTGGTCCAGGTCTTGCCGCAACACGAAAATTAAAGGCTGGAATAAGCGTGTAGAAAACGTATGGTTTCCCTGTTTGGACGAGGGTTCGACTCCCTCCAGCTCCACTATGAGTATATATGAGAATAGCTGTGTCGTATTGTCGGCCCAGCTTTTTTTGTGTCCATGCGAGACCTAAAAGATTAAATAATGTAAAACATTTATGGTGTTGGGCGCATCTTTGCCAAATGATTATTATCTTTGCCATTAATTATACGAAAAACCTATAAATCATTGAATATGAAAAAGTTTTTTCTCTGTTTCTCCTTATTAACCGCATTAGCTGTATTTACGGCATGCGAGAAAGTGAATCTTGATGACTTGAGAGATGACGATACCGAGCAGGAGCAAGGTGTGAAACTGACTTTCAATGTAATGAAATTTGAACAGACCAGTTTCAATGACCCTACCTATGTGACGCGTGCCAATATCAACGAGTTGTGCAACAAGATAAATTTTGCCCTTTACGACAAGGATAATGCCAGGCTAAAGTATGTAAATCAGAAGTCGGAGGATAAGGATTTCGGAAAGATTTCTTTCAATGTTGAGACAGGTACATATAAGGTCGTCATTTTGGCCCATAGTTGTTCGGCAAATGCTACAACGACTAATGTTGAGAAGATTACTTTTCCGGACAATAAGGTTACAGATACCTTCTATTATTTTGCTGAAATACAGGTCGATAGCGATAAAAGCTACGACGTTCAGTTGAAACGTATCGTATCTAAGTTCAAGCTGGTGACAGACGACGATATTCCAGAGAATGTGAAGAAGTTCAAATTTTATTACACTGGCGGAAGCAGCACTCTCAATGGTCTGACAGGCTATGGTTGTGTGAACTCGAAGCAGACGGAAATACGCACAGTCAACTCTACAGCCAAAGGCCAGGAGTTCTCTGTCTATACTTTCCTGCACGCTGATGAGGGAACGTTGAAAATGACGGTAACAGCACTTGATGCCAGTGATATGGCTGTCAAAGAAATTCAATTCGAGAGTGTGCCAATGAAGCGGAATACCATATCACAATACAAAGGTTCGTTCTTCTCAGGAGGAGGGACATCGGGAGCATCCGTATTCTCTTTGAGTGCCGATGGCGCATGGGAAAACACCAACAACTATTCATATTAATTGCTTCATAAGTTAATCTTGCTGCATACAAACTTCAACAAGCTTATTGAGGCTGTGCTCTGTTAACACCTAACAGGCAGTTGTGACACTCATCTTTTTATTATTGATAAGGTGTTTTAGATTTTTTCAATCGTAAAGATTCTCTTTTTTCTTTTTTTTGTTTATTTTTGCAGGTGGTAGAACCAAAACAAAAATAAACCTTTTCGATTATGCGAATTCTTTTCATTGGAGGCACAGGAACCATCAGCAGTGCCATTACACGCCAACTGACCCGTACTGAACATGAGTTATGGCTGCTTAACCGTGGGACCCGACGTGATGAGGTTCCCGAAGGAGTCAGGCAGATTATGGCAGACATCAACGATGAGGCAGAGGTATCTCGCTTGCTGGGAGACATAAAGTTCGACTGTGTGTGCGAGTTCATCGGTTTTGTGCCTGAGCAGGTTGAGCGCGATTTCCGCTTGTTTGCCGGTCGCACACGGCAATACGTCTTTATTAGTTCCGCTTCTGCCTACCATAAGCCGGTACGCAATCATATCATCAGCGAGTCTACCACGCTAGCCAATCCTCATTGGCAGTATTCACGCGACAAGATTGCTTGCGAAGAACTGCTCATGCGCTACTATCGTGAACTGCAGTTTCCCGTTACCATTGTCCGTCCCAGTCACACCTATAGCGAGCGTAGTGTGCCGACAGGACTGCATGGTACGAAAGGTAGCTGGCAGGTGCTTAAGCGTATGCTCGATGGTAAGCCGGTTCTAGTACATGGAGATGGATCTTCCCTGTGGACGATGACTTGCAATGAGGACTTTGCCCGTGGTTTTATAGGACTGTTAGGTAATCCTCATGCCATTGGCGAGGCTTTCCAGATTATGTCCGATGAGTCGTTAACATGGAATCAGATCTACGAGACGATTGCCCATGCGCTGGGTGTACCTTATCAGCCTTATTATGTCTCATCCGCATTTCTTGCTGCCGTAGCGCCTGCGGAATACGATGTAGAGGGTAACTTGTTGGGCGACAAGGCGGTGACAGTAGTATTCGACTGCTCAAAACTTAAACGTGCCGTTCCTGGTTTCCAGGCGCAAATTCGTTTCGAGCAGGGGGTAAGACATACTCTTGATTATGTGCTCAGCCATCCTGAGTGTCAGCAGCCTGACCCTGAGTTCGACGAGTGGTGTGACCGTGTCATTGCCACCTTGGAGGAGGCAAGAATGAAGATTTAAGTACTGAATTGCCAGGCAATTAAATAATCACTGTATACCATTGGCATAAGGTTTTCACACATTCCCTAGATAAACGTGTTGAATACCTTCTTCCTTCGCTATTTCCCGTGCTTTTCTAAGTGTGGCCACAGGGGTAGGGGAAAGGTTGCCCATGCGGTATTGTGGGAAGAAGCGACTGAAGTGGAGTGGTACGTGTGACAACCCATTGCTTGTCATCCATCTGCACATATCCTGAATCATCTGCATGTTGTCGTTAACACCGGGGATTACCAGGTTGGTGAGCTCAATCCATATGCCGGCATCACGCATGGTTAGGATAGTGTCGAGCACGGGCTGCAAATGTCCGCCGCTGACCCGTTTGTATATGTCGTCGCTGAACGATTTCAGGTCGATATTTGCAGCGTCGAGAAAGGGCAGCAGGTCGCTCAGAGGTTCTCTACATACATATCCTGCCGTAACAAGAATATTCCACAATCCGTTCTTATGGGCCAACCGTGCTATATCTGTAATATACTCAATGTAGGTGAGCGGTTCTGTGTAGGTGTAGGCAATGCCTGGGCAACTGTGATCGAGGCAGATGTCTACTACTTCCTCGGCCGTGAGCCGTATGTGACGCACTTGCTGGGGCTTCGCTTGCGAGATTTCGTGGTTCTGACAGTTCAGGCACCTGAAGTTACATCCTGTGCAGGCAATCGACAGGCATTTCGTGCCGGGATGGAAATGGTAGAGTGGCTTTTTCTCTATAGGGTCGATGGCAATAGAGCATGGCTTTCCATACACATCGCTGACTAGTTTCCCCCCTTCATTACGCCGGCTGTGACAGATTCCTGTGCCACCGTCGGTGATGTGACAATGGTGCGGACAGAGCTGGCATTCCAGCACCCCGTTTTCCAGCGCTTGATAGTATCTGCATTCGTATGTTTCCATCAGAATACTATTGCCTCGTATACATACAGCTCGGCATCACGCCAGCCGTCCCAGCCCAGTCCGGCCTTGTCGCGTGAGCAATGCCCCACAAATTCCTCCTTCGTCCAGTTCACGTCGTCGGCTACCTGTGGAAGGAACGTACCGCTACGGCTGCCTTTCTTGATGTAGATGCCATGTCGGTGCAGTTCAAACTCATCCAGACTGTGGATGCGGCGCATGGGGGTGATGACCGATATCTCGATGTCGGTCTTGTCAAATTCATCACGTCGCAGCTCTGGGAAGCGTGGGTCTTCAAAGGCGGCTGCACGAGCCATTTTGAAGACTGTCTCATGTAGAGGTAGCGAGCCGCGCAACAGTCCGATGCATCCGCGAAGGCGTCCTTGTTGCGTCAGCGTGACAAAGGCACCGCATTTCTGCTTGAGTGCTGGGTGTTGTTCTGCGATAACAAAATGATCCATCTTTGTATCGTCGAATGCACTGACGATGCTTTGGCGTGCTATCTGTCTCAATGCCTGCCGCTCCTCTTCAGAGAGCGTGAAGCCGTTATTGTCGTCATTCATATCCGTGGCTTGTTTTTTCGTGTCCTCTTTCGTATTGCGTGTGATGGCAAACGCATGGTATCCCACCACACGCCGCCGGTTGTTACTGTCTATGTCACCCGAGTTTTGGTAGAGTAGGTGGTGGATATCATAGTGGTCATCAAGCATGAGCATGAGGGTGATGATGGCCAGTTCCCCACAAGCGCTCGTAGAAAGGTTTCTGATACCACTACGGCTATTGTTCTCAAGTGTGGAGATGAATGTGGTTACGTCGCCGCTTATGATAGCCTTGGCCGTCTTCGCATCCACCTTGCAGGCGTCTTCGTATGCTGGGTAATGCGAGAAGTCGCTGCTGATGACAAACAGGTTGTCGTCGTTGAAATAAGGACGTAGAACCTCCGCCATCCTGACTAGTTTCCTATAATCGTTGGTTGAGACGATGATGGGCACAATAGGCGGCACCTTTCCCATCCTCCGCTGTAGAAACGGCAGCTGCACTTCCAAGCAGTGCTCGCGGTCGTGTGCCTTCGGTTGGTAGCTGAACACGGTGTCGGCACTAATCAGTTGGCTCGCTGTTTCCACGTCCACCTCAACCTGTCCCAAAGGCGTGGCGTAGTAGTCTGCCTCGCAGTTCACCGATGCGCCGTCGAGCCACTCGTAGTGGCTGGGTCCAATCATAAAGATACGCTTGTAATGACGGGTTGTGTCCAGGGACATGTAGGCCGCAGCGGCCACGTTGCCCGAAAAGTAATGTCCTGCATGCGGCACAATGAGTGCAGCTACATTGCGTAGCTTCTCTTTGCCAGCATGGTTAGCCAGGAAACTGTCCACCTCGTGGCTCAGTAATCGCGCATCGTTCTCGTAGAATCGTCCTGCCTGTGTGGCTGGTCTAACCACGGGTGGCAGTATCTCAGTGTTGTTCGTTTTCATGTTCATTAGTATCATGATTAAAGCTGTACTAACCCATTTCGCAGGTGCAAGTATTAACAATAATACCGTCAGCGTCATATTCCTATCCTCCTCATAGTCAGTTTTCTTACCACCGTTGCAAATTCAGAAGGGACTTCTGCGTCTACTTTACGCTATTACAGCGGTTCGTGTAGAACTGCTTGAAGTCAGCCCACTTGTAATAAGGATAATTGTCGGTGGGTACAGGCAAACTCGCTTCGGCGCCATTGAGCAGGCATTTCACGAGTACGTCGTCAGTGCCCTTCTTGCCTTTATAGAATACTAACTGTATGTTTGAGGCTTTACATGTCTGCCAGTTTTGGTAGCAGTTCTTCACCTCATACGGATCCTCAGGATTACGGTCAGCGCCGTTGAGTCCCATCAGCACGGTCAGCGGCCCAATGTATGTGTCGTGTCCGAAACGCAGGTCGGCCACACGGTTGCTGGTCCCGTTTATCGCTTCCTCTGCCTTTCTCATAATATCCTGAAGGATGGGAATCGTCTCATACTGCGGTTCGAATACCCATGAGTAAGAGCCCAGGTTCGAGCCCTCCCATTGTGCTATCATCTCATCATCTGTGATAATGTTACCCATCATCCCTTCATGGCCAATGCTTGGCAGTGAGGTGTACAAGTTGATCAGATTGCTGCCGATGTGGTTCAGGTTGCCCGGCAGACCCTCGGTGCTGATAAAGACACGGTCGATAACTTTTTTGCGAAGCGAGTTGTCAGGCTTGAACTGACTGCGGTTCTTCTCGTAACGGGGTCTGACCTTCGGGAACTTGTGCTTGACCGGATTGCGCTCGTCGCTTGGCACCACACCGTCTATCGTGAAGCGTGATGACTGTTCGCGTATCTCTATCTTCGGGTTACACTGTACCAACTCCTGACAGAATGCTGACATGCTGAGCACGCAGCGGCCAACCAGTGATGAGATGGCCAGCACATTGCCGCCCTTTTTGAATACTTCCGGAAAGTTGTTATACATGATGCGGGCAATGCGCTGGTGCTGCTCCCAGCCCAGCTGGGTGAGCTCGCTCACGCCTATCGATAATTCCTCCTTGACAGCCATAAAATTCTTGTAAAAGGCTTCACCCTCTGCCGTGAGCTGGTTTTTCTTGTGGGCGGTGGTTAGCAGCGTATCCAGTTCCTTGTACAGCACATCGTTCCAATAATAACGCGAGCCGTGGCGGGCATAGTGACTGATGTAGAACGGCTTGTATCCGCGTGGTGCCTTGGTGAGCCGTGTCTCCTGGAAAGGGTAGGGGCAATCGTTGCCGTAGGCCTTCTTCGGATTTTCCCTCATTTGGCCCATAATGTCTCCTACCTGAGCCCCTGCCGTCATGGTCAGGAGCAGAAGCAATAGCGATAAGAAGAATTTCTTCATGGTTATAGTATTATTTATTATTATTTCCAGTCGTCCCTGTCGCCCGAGGACGGGAATGCTAGTGCAAAGATAATCATTTTCCTCAAAATATAGTGCCGTTTTGTCAGAAAAAACTATCACCTCACTTGAGATGCCGGCTCTTACTTCGGTTACGGTACGTTGGTACCGTGGCATTCTACTTAACAGCCCTTGCCGTTATATTCATGCGAAAGATTCCTAAAGCCAGTTTGTGGATGATAAGATGCTGATGATTAAGGTTTTAATTATGACTCTTATGTCCTATGTTCCTTCTGCGGAAGAGTTTTTCCTCGATAGACTGGAAGATAACGAACAGGCAGGGCACGATGAACAGCAGGGCTATAGTGCCGATGAACATACCGCCTATGGCACCCACTCCAAGCGAACGGTTGCCGTTGGCTCCCACTCCCGTGGCAAGTGCCAGTGGCAGCAGGCCGAAAACCATCGTGAGCGATGTCATGAGGATGGGACGCAGGCGCACGGCGGCCGCGTCGAGGGCAGCTGCGATGATGCCCATACCCTGGCGTCGTCGTGTTGAGGCATATTCGGTGAGTAGAATGGCTGTTTTTGAGAGCAGTCCGATGAGCATGATGAGTCCCGTCTGCATGTAAATATTGTTCTCTAATCCCCAAAGTCGGGCAAAGAGGAAACTTCCTACTAATCCGAAGGGGACACTCAAGATAACAGCCAAGGGGATGAGAAGACTCTCGTAGAGTGCACAGAGGATAAGGTAGATGAAGACAATGCAAATAACGAAGACGAGGGCTGTGGTATTCTGTGCTGAGGCTTCCTCGCGTGTCATACCTCCAAACTCGTAGCCATACCCCTCGGGGAGCACCTCTGCTGCTGTCTCGCGGATAGCCTGTATGGCCTGTCCACTACTGAAGCCATCGGCTGCCGTACCGCCTACGGAGATGGAGGGGAAAAGGTTGAAGCGCGCGAGCGTCTCACTGCCATAGATGCGTGTCAGCGTGAGGTATTGTCCGATAGGCGACATCTCCCCGGCTGCATTGCGTACAAAGATATTGTTGAGCGACTCTGTGTCGAGGCGGTATTCGGGCGATGCTTGTACCATGACACGGTAGAGTTTGGTAAAACGCACGAAGTTGGAGGCATAACTGCCGCCAATATAGCCGCTGAGGGCAGCCAATACATCGCTGGGCGATACGCCGCGTCGCTTGCAGAGTGCTGCGTCGACGTCGATACGATACTGTGGATACTTCATCGAGAAGTTTGTGAAAGCGCGACTGATCTCCGGTCGCTCGTTCAGGGCGCCAATAAGGCGGTTTGTATAGGCGAGGAGATCTTCAATGGTACCGCCGTGCTTATCCTGAATGTAAAGCTCAAAGCCGTTGATCCGTCCGAAGCCAGGCAGCATGTTCTGCGTGTTGACCTGTATTTTGGCATTGGCGATGTCGGCTGTGCGGCGGTATATCTCCTCGACAATGCTCTGCACGTCATCGCCCTTACTACTCCGCTCGTTCCATTTCTTCAGTTTGAGCGTGAAGTTACCGTTAGAAGACGATTGCTCGAAACTGTTGCTGGTACCGGCAATGAGTGAATAGATGCGTAACTGGGGTAAGTCCTTGATACGTGCTTCTACCTCTTTTAGAATGCCATAAGTCTGTTGCAGGCTACTTCCGGGCGACGCCTGTACGTTGATAAACACTGTGCCCATGTCCTCATTGGGTACAAGGCCGGTCTTTGTCGTGCGCATCATCCATCCCAATGCGACTATCGACACCAAAACAAGTCCCACTGCTAACCAGCGTCGGCGCAAGAGCATCGATACTGACTGCTTGTAATGGGCGATCAGCGATGTGAACATCGCATTGAACCTCATGTGGAACTTATCATGGAATCCCTTTGACTCCCCGACGTCGTGCGGTTGCATGATGAGGGCACAGAGGGCAGGGGAGAGCGTAAGAGCGTTGAAGAGCGATATACCAACGGCTATTGCCATAGTGAGTCCGAATTGGGTGTAAAAAGTACCTGTGACACCTCCGATGAAGCATACGGGTACAAATACGGCCATGAACACCAGTGTCGTGGTAACGAGGGCCGAAGTGATGTTGTGCATGGCAGCGACGGCAGCACCATAAGTTGGGGAGGGGAAATCTGGGTGGTTGGAGGACTGAGGGTTGTCAGACTGATCCATTTTTGCCTGTACAGCTTCGACCACCACGATGGCATCGTCAACCACCGTTCCGATGACTAGTACAAGCGCGAAGAGTGTCAGCATGTTCAGTGAGAAACCGATGGCATAGATGATGGCAAGCGTTCCCACCAACGACACGATAATGGCAATGGCGGGAATAATGGTGGCACGCCAGCTCTGCAAAAAGACAAACACGACAAAGATAACTAATAGCAGGGCTTCGAGGAGCGTCTTGATGACACTCTTAATGGAGGCATCAAGGAAGTCTTTCTTCGACTCGATGTCCTCGATAACGATGCCCGGCGGCAAAGACTGACGTATGTCATCGACCTCTCGGTCTATCTGTTTGATAATCTCGTTAGCATTGGAGCCGGCTACCTGGTTGATAGAGATGTTCACTCCCGGACTGCCGTTGGTCTCGCCGATAATGTTGTAGTTCTGCGAACCCAGTTCCACCTGAGCAATGTCGCCGATGCGCAGCACGTCTCCGTCGGGCAGCGAGCGTACAACAAGGTTCTCATAGTCTTTCTCCTCCTCGTAACGGCCACGGTATTTCAATACGTATTGGAAAGTGTTGGCACTCTCGGCGCCAAGTGTGCCTGTTGCCACCTCGACATTTTGTTCGTCGAGCACTCGTGTGATATCTGAGGGAATGAGTCCATAACGTGCCATCTTCAGCGGGTCGAGCCAGATGCGCATGGAATAGTCGGCGCCCATCACGTTCACCTCGCCAACACCGGGGATACGGCTCAGCCGAGGCTCAATATTGATTTTTGTGTAATTGGCTAAGAAGGCGCGGTCGAAGATACTGTCGGGACTATAGACGGCAATCTGCTTAATGTTCGAAGTCTGACGTTTACGTACGGTCAGTCCGCTCTTCACCACGTCGCTGGGCAGGCGCCCCTGTACGGTAGCGGCCCGGTTCTGCACGTTCACCATTGCCATGTTCGGGTCGGTGCCTTGCCGGAAAAAAATACCGATAGAGGCAGTGCCGTTGTTTGAGGCGTTCGACGACATATACATCATGCCCTCGACACCGTTGATGGCCTCCTCCAAAGGTACAACGACACTTTTCTGTACAGTCTCGGCATTGGCTCCGGTGTAACTGGCCATGATACGCACGGTGGGCGGCGCTATCTCGGGGAACTGCTCCAGTGCGAGACGGCTTAGTCCGATAATACCCAACAGCACCATCAGTACGGAGATAACTCCCGCAAGTATTGGCCGGTCTATAAATGTCCTGACGTTCATAACTCCTGCTTATTTCTTTCCTCTATTCTCACCTTTCCCCACTCTGTTATTACCACTTACATCAATTCCTTCCCTCAGTAGTCCCGCACCTTCAGCAATAATGGTGTCGCCCTCGTTGAGTCCTTCCTCCACGATATATTCCTTCCCATTGTTTTGGGGGAATAGTTTAACAGGTGTCGCCTTTGTCTTGCCACCGGTCACCCGATATACGAACGTGCGGTTCTGCAACTCGTAAGTTGCCTCTTGCGGGATGACAATACATTGTTGCTGATAGGTGGGTACAATGACCGTCGCACTGCCACCGTCGCGCAGCAGATGGTTGGGATTCTGGAAGGTGGCACGCAGCGTGACGGCTCCCGTTGAGGCGTCTACGGTTCCGCTTACGGCATCGATGTGTCCTTCAGTGCCGTAGTCAGCACCACTGGCCAGGTGAAGCCTCACCGCCGGTGCTTGCTTAATGAAGTCAGTGCTAGAACCGTAACGGCTGATGAGATCGATGGCGAAACGCTCTGTGACAGAGAAATATGCGTACATCTGACTGTCGTCGGCCACGGTTACCAGCGGCTCGCTAATATTGCTGCCGACAAGTGCCCCTACATGCCAGGGAATCATCGAGGCTACACCGTCGACGGGACTCTTCACCACGGTACACGATAGTTGCCAGCGCGCATTTTTCTCCTGCGCCCTGGCTTGTGCAAGGGCGGCCTCTGCCTCGAGTAGCGCATGGCGGCTGGTCTCGACACTGTAGTCGCTCACCACGCTTCCGTCCCTCAACTGCGACTCACTCTCGTATTTCATCCGTGCTGTTGCCAGCTTGGCCTCAGCGCTCTTACGGTTAGCAACAGCTACTTCTAAAGCTGCCCGATAAGGCACTTGATCGATAATGAAAAGAGCCTGACCGCGTCTGACGGCCTTGCCCTCACCCGTGCAGATACGGGTAATGTTGCCCGTCACCTGTGGACGTATCTCTACAATCTGCCGACCTGTCAGCCGGGCACTATACTGCTGCGTGAGCGTCATGTCCTTCCGGCTCACCACCATGGTCTTGTACTGCGCCGCATCGTGCGCCTTCTTCTTCTCTCCGCTGCACGACAAAGTCAGCAGATAGATTACAGAAATGAAGAAATAGTAAATATAGAATCTCTTTGTCATGTTTCAAGAGTTGCCTAGTTCATGTTGCAAATATACGAAAAAAATCTTCTTGTCGTTTCTTTTTCTTTTCGTTTTCAACAATTTTTTCTATCTTTGCAACAAACAAGTAATCAAGAGGATGATAGCGACGGGGATAATGCGTCTTCTAATCCTTGGTGAAGGCCGACACCGTCCTCCTGTCATTTATGAAAATAGTGTGATGGCAAGTAACGCAGATTTCGTACAGTACATTGCTGACCAGTGTTCGGGTGCTGGAGAGATAACAGTCAAGAAAATGTTTGGTGACTACGGCATCTATTGTAATGGTAAGATATTCGGTCTTATCTGTGATGATAGGTTTTACGTCAAGCCAACAGAGGCAGGCCGTTCCCTTCTTCGTGATGTAGAACTGCTTCCCCCTTACGATGGTGCCAAGGATTATTTTTACATTGCAGACGTGGATGACCGTGACTATCTGTCGTCATTGGTCAGCGAAACATGCAAAGCTCTCCCAGCCCCTAAGCAGAAAAAGAAATAGAGCAGCACACAGACGTGTATACTGCCCATAGCTCAGGGAGCCGGACTCAAGGAGAATGACAAGGGATTCTTGAGCCTCTTTAAGTGGGCAGAATGAAAAAGATCACAGCTTCTCCCGATATTTGTCATTCTGGTATTAGGGCTTGAGTTTTATGAATATCGAAGGCATCGCATTGATATCAAGAGGCTTCAAGTCTACCAGCTTGAGTTCCTTGACCATGTGAAGCGTTTCTTGTTTATATGTCTGAAAGTGTTCCGTAGTTAAGTGATGTTCGTAAGCCGCCTTGTTGCGATATATTTCCACAATACGAAACATATTCTCATTCTCATTCATTTGATTCGGAAAGATGCAAATTACACCTGACTCCTTCCTGACAGACTCAGCTCCCACATTCCTGGCGGCTTTCAAATAGTCCGTTAGATACTGAGGGTAAACTTCAATTTCCGCTATTCTTACCAACATGCGGTTCGCCTCAAGTAGCGGTTTGATTTCATGTTCGTATATGCTTCGTTCTACAATCCTGTAGTGTGGGCGATATGCCTTACGATAATCTGGAGAGTGGCTGATGGCGTATTTCCCGACGGCCAGTATGCTGTCAATAAAGGCACGGTCTTCAGGATAGTGTGGTAAATGGAGATTCATTTTGTCAACGATGTCAACAATGGTTTTCCATCTGTTTTTCCACGATTCTACGGAAGGGCGTTTGCCGTTAGCACTACGGATAAAGGCATCGAGCAACATTTCTTTTGTGATGAAACCCTCTAGAACAGTCCTGATGCTGATACGCACATAATTACCCTCTATACCGCAAGGCTCATCATACCAGGGCATAAGGTCGTCAATGCTGTTGGCTTGCAGTTCCTCATCCAGATAGGCTTTTACAAGCTGACGATCTGTCACCAAATGCTCTGCGCCCATATAGTCTTGAAAACAAGATTTGTAGATGTCCAGCAAGCGAGATTTAGGATAAACCTCCAACTGTCTGTTTACAAATCCCTGTATGTCCTGAGCCTGAACAAACACACCGTACATCATGCAGATTACAAATATGAGATTTTTCTTCATTTTTTCGAAAACACCTATAGTGTATATTTTCCTGCTGCAAATATACTGAAAATCCATTTTTTTCACGCTCGAAGAAACAAACATTTTTTTCATTCTCCCTTAATCAGAAATCTTGCACCTTTGGATGTGCTGAAGATTCTCCATCTCGGAAAGCAAATAAAAGAACAGGTTTTTCCTTTATGTTTTCTGAGACTTTTCTGTTTCTGTCGTTTGATTGAATTAATGTGAATGAGTCCAGTCTTTTATTCTCGCCAATGCTTCTTTTGTACTTTCATGACTGCCAAAAGCGGTAAGGCGTACATAACCCTCGCCGGAAGGACCGAAACCGACGCCTGGGGTACAGACTACGTTAGCGCCATAGAGCAATTCCTCGAAAAACTGCCATGAAGTCGTTCCATTGGGTGTCCTCAGCCAGAGGTAGGGTGCGTTCTCTCCACCATATACTTCATAGCCAAGGTCGCGCAGGGTGTCTAACATCAGGCGTGCGTTCGACATATAGTAATCGATGGTAGTCTGTACCTGCTGCCTGCCCTCAGGAGTATAGATGGCCTCTGCCGCACGCTGGCTTATATAACTGGCACCATTAAACTTAGTGCACTGGCGGCGATTCCATAAATGGTTTACGGAGATACGCTCTCCTTCGAAAGTAGATACTGTTAAGTCTTTAGGAACAATTGTGTAACCGCAGCGAACGCCAGTAAAACCTGCGGTCTTAGAATATGAATGGAATTCGATGGCACATTTTCTGGCACCACGGATTTCATAGATACTGCGGGGAATGTCCGGGTCGCGAATGTAGGCCTGATAGGCAGCATCATAAAGGATAAGTGCATCGTTTTTCAGCGCGTAGTTAACCCATTTACGCAATTCTTGTTTTGAGATGACCGTACCTGTCGGATTATTAGGGTAACATAGGTAAATGACGTCCATATGGCGGTTTTTGGGAATCTCTGGCACAAAACCGTTCTCGGCTGTACAGGGAATATAGCGTACGTTTGTCCATCTTCCATCACGAAAAGTGCCACAACGACCAATCATCACGTTAGAGTCGATATACACGGGATAAATAGGATCGGTCACGCCGATGAAGTTATCCCAGTGTAACAGTTCCTGAATATTGCCTGTATCACTTTTAGCACCGTCGTTAATGAACACTTCGTCGATGTCAAGGTGAATACCACGCGGCAGGAAGTCGTTTTTGAGGATTGCCTCGCGCAGAAAAGGGTAGCCTTGTTCCGGTCCGTAGCCGTGGAATCCTTCTGTAGTAGCCAACTCTTCCGTCGCTTTGTGCATGGCTTTGATAACCGCAGGACACAGCGGTTGGGTAACGTCGCCAATGCCGAGTGAGATAACATCCGCTTTCGGATGCATCACTTTGAAGGCATTCACCTTCTTTGCAATATCAGCGAATAGGTAATTGCTTTGCAAGTTTAAAAAATGAATGTTTACTAAAGCCATAATGCAAGTGTTGTTACTGTTTGCCTAATCCATAATAGATGCCTCTCCGTCAAAAACGAATTCTGCAGGCCCCGTCATATATACATGATTGTCGGTTTCATGCCACTTGACACAGAGTGTTCCGCCATCCATGACGATTTGAGATTTCCTGCCAGCACGACCCGTAAGCGCTGCTGCCACTGCCGTTGCACAGGCACCCGTACCGCAAGCCATAGTGATTCCACTGCCTCGTTCCCATACGCGGGTGCGGATGCTGCCATCTTTCTCTACATGAGCGAACTCAATATTGCAGCGTTGTGGAAAGGCTGGGTGATGCTCCAAGACTATACCTCTTTCATCTGCCTGATCCACGTTGTCCGTGAAGATGACGTAATGAGGATTGCCCATCGATACAAATGTACCTTCACTTAAACCGAAAGACGTAACGAACTGTTCCTCATTGATTAAAGATGGCTCAAGCATGTCTACCGTTACCTCCTCAACGATACCGTCTTTCACATTTAAGTTCAGTGTCTTAATACCTGAAAGCGTATGCAAACGGATGGTGGTCTTGGTTGTCAATCCGCGCTCAAAAAGGTATTTTCCGATACACCTGGAAGCATTGCCGCACATCATGGCTTCACTGCCATCTGCATTGAAGATGCGCATGCTGAAATCTGCCTCTGGAGTCGGTGAATAACCTATCAACACGAGTCCGTCGGAACCGATGCCTTTGTGGCGGTCACTCCAAAGAATGGCTGTCTCTGAAGGGTTGGGTATCTCGTGGAGCATCGTGTTGATGTAAATGTAGTCGTTGCCAGCTCCATGCATTTTGGTGAAGGGAATCTTTTTCATTTTATCAAAGAAATCGCTTATTTTTGTGTGGGCTGTCTATAGCTGATCATCGCCTATATTATGAGGCGTTTTTTATTTTGGGTGTAAAATTAATATATCGTGGCTGAAACACAAAACTTTCACATACTTTTTCTTTTAGTTTTTGTTTGTTCTTACATTTTGCTTTCTAAACCTACATTTCTTTTGCAATTTGTAAATTCTTTTATCCATCTGCATCCTCCAATTTTTACAGATTGGCACAATCGTCCGATTTAGAGTTACTCATCAATTATGAGGCAAGTGAATATGAATGGTGATTGTTCTTGTGGAATAGCCCTCTATAGTGAGAGAAGGCTGTTCTATCAAGGCAAACAACAAATGTTATTTGATCTTTTCTAATACAATGTAAGTTGAAAGTTGCAAGTAAGAGAATTATCATCATTGTTCTTGATATTCCCTGCAATCATATTAGATTTAAATAAGGTAGTACAAGTCGGTATAAGTATAGTTACAAAAAAACAATCCCTGCTTGGAAACATCCTCTTCGCTTGTGAATGCCTGTCTCTTCTATTATGAAAGAACGATTTTCTAATCTGATTGAAAAATACGAATAAGTGAGCAATAATCAAAATGTATTTTAGTTTTAAGGTTTAAACGAGTTTAATAAAATGTCAGTATAGTTTAAGCGAGTTTAAATTCTGTGCCAGTTTGACTTCCACGATTGTCATTCTGGCACGGATTCTTTCAGTAGGCATGTACTTTGCTTCACTGTTAGTGAAAGCTGAAGCGAAAGGCCACGGGTAGGCGAGCCTGCTCGGGAATGAGCCGAGGCGATCAAGAATATACGTTAAACAAAAAAGTATAATTAGGAGGTAAAAGTTATGTTGAACGGATTAATTAAAAGCAACGGTTGGTTCCCAACAATGTTTGATGATTTCTTTAACACTGATTTTATGCCTCGTGCCAACAGTACAGCACCCGCAGTCAATGTCAAGGAGAGTGAGGAGGCCTACACGATGGAACTTGCAGCTCCAGGCATCAAGAAAGAATATTGCCGCGTACGCATCAACGACGAGGGCAACCTCACCATCGCCATTGAGAACAAACAGGAACACAAGCATGAGGACAAACACCATCACTATCTACGCCGCGAGTTCAGCTACTCAAACTACGAGCAGAACTATGTGCTGCCAGACGATGTGGTGAAAGACCAGATTTCCGCCAAGGTCGAGGACGGCATCCTGACTATCACCATGCCGAAGACCGCTCCGAAGGAGAAGGTCACCAAGGCCATTGAGGTCTCATAAGAAAAAGATGGCTCAAATAACTAATCAAAGTCCGACCTGCAATATGCAAGCCGGGCTTTTTTTATAACAATGACACTATTTCCACTTCCATTCCCATTGAGACGGAGGCGTAACCATGAGTTACTAAGTCATATTAGGATAATCAGCTATTCCTGTAAATTATAATAATTCTGATTGTCGCAACACTCAGAATACACGTCTGAATGTCATGCTTAATCATTAATAAGTCTTGAAAGTTAGCAATTTACATATCTATTGGATAATATGCAAGTCTTATTTTGGTAGTTTCACTTTTGGATATGGTTCCCATTCTTCGAAAAAAAAGGCGCAAAATGCTTTAGAATTAATGTATAAGTCGATTTCTTGGTATGGTGTAATACTGTAATTGCTTAATAATCAGTTGCTTGTGCTTGATTTTTATCTGACTATGCCTGATTGGTTTTTGCGCCATTATTCTCTGTTTTGACACAAAACCACCAGAATTTAAGTTAAAATTAAATATATTACTTGGCTTAAAAGTAAAAAGAAAAAGCCTCGTAAGTTATTGACTTACAAGACTTCTAAAGGGTGCCCGGTGGGACTCGAACCCACGACATTCAGAACCACAATCTGACGCTCTAACCAACTGAACTACGGGCACCATGTGCGCTTCTTTTTCTAAAGCGAGTGCAAAGGTACGGGAATTATTTGAGAAAACCAAATAATTCCCGCTTTTTTTTCTTATTTATTTCTTTGCGGGTGCAGCAGGAGCTGTCTCCTTAGCAGGTGCGGCCTGCTTTGCGTCGTTGGCAGGAGCTGCTTCCTGCTTGGTCTGGCTGGCACCAAATCCAGGAAGATTGTTAGGATTGGTTGTACTCTGCTCTGTGGCAATATTCTCAAGAACGCTCTGCTCTTGTGTTCCTGCTGTAGGAGCTACATAAGCACAAATGACGCTGAGGACTACCATTGCTGCAGCAAGACCCCATGTTGCCTTCTCGATGAAGTCGGTAGTCTTGCGGACACCCATAATCTGATTTGATGAGGCGAAGTTGGATGAGAGACCGCCTCCTTTAGACTCTTGAATGAGCACGATGCCTATCATAAGCAGTGCTGCGATTACAATTAAAAATACAAATACTGTGTACATTTTGTTGTTTATTGTTTGTTATTATTTATTATCAATTTTTCCAAAAATCGAATTTGGTCTGCAAAGTAAGCATTTTTTTTTGGATAATTCAAATTTAATCGCTTAATAATTTCTAAAGCCTTTGAATATCGGCCTTGTTTGATGTAAATTTGGGCTAAAGTCTCCGTAAAATACTCTTCCTCGCTGTCTTTTTGACCTAATTCGGCATTTATGTCAATGTTTGGCAGATACTCGGGAGTTTCTTTCAGTTCGATTCTTCCACTCTCGTGATTGATGAATTTGTCGATGAGGTCTTGTCCTTTCATCAAAGGTGCTTCTTCTGTTGTCTCGTTTTCGTTTTCTACCTCCAGCAGATATGAAACGTAATCAACGGCAGCGTCGGCAGGTGTTGGCTTTCGTTTGGGGCTCTCCATCTCATCTGCGTCGGCAGGCAAAGAGTCGAGGAAACTGTCGATAAGGGCAACCGTACGCGACTCTCCCTGTGCAGGTTTCGATTTCTGCTTTTCTGCGGTTGATGTCTGGCGCAGTTTATAGTGTGCAGCCTCTATCATCTGGAAAATGACATTTCTGTCGGTGATGTAGATGGCTGCGCGCCGCAGTTCATCATCGAAAGCAGGGTCATGGAGCAGGTATAAGTTTTGCAGCAGTAACAGCCGTGCCGTCTGATAATATGGGTATAGCGCCAACAGGGAACGCAACTCATAGAGTGTTTCCTTGTCGAGTAGTTCGGGATGTTTAATCAGATGGCTCAGTTCCATAATTAATATCTAGTTACCAGTTGGCTACGGTTGCGTTGAATATCTGGTCGACAATATCCTTAACCATTTGTGTTACGAGTTCTTCCTGGACGCTGTTGAGCGACTGTGTGGTCTCGTAGCTTGTGTTGGCTGTGAACTGTTGTTCGAAATCCTGCTTGTGGTCCACATTATTGGTGAAGCGCACATTAACGGTCATCGACAACTCTGTTTGGGCAGAATAACCCTCGCTAGATACAGACTTATTGCGTTGTTCGTACCGAGTAATCTCTCCCTCGATCTTCAGGTCGCCGTTGCGTCGCACTTGAGTTAGCCTTGTGTGATCAGCAAACTGGTCTTTCAGGCGGTTGTTGAAGATGCTGGCCATGGGTCCCCAAACGTAATTTGCGCGGATAGGGAAGTCAGCAATCGTGATGGTCTTCGTCTTGGTATAGTCAATGCTGGCTCCATTAAAAGAATAATGGGGCACACATCCTACAGCCATGAAAGTAATCATAACCGTCAGGCAGAAGCGCTTGATGTTATTTATCGAGACCATATTGTTTGATTTTTCGGTATAACGTACGATCGGAGATTCCCAGTTCTGCTGCAGCCTTTTTCCGGTTTCCGCCATTGCGTTCGAGTGCTTTTTCAATCATCTGCCTTCCTATATCGCTAAGGTTCAGGGTCTCAGCGTCTGTTACTTCCTCAGCAATGGCCTCCTCGATGTTTGACTCATGACGACGAGTGGTGATAGAAGGGAGATTTTCTGCTTCGATGGTTGATATCGATTTGGTGAACCCGGTGGCACCATTTAAGTCGCGCACCTCTTCCATTTGCTTTCTCAAACTGGTTAGGTCACGACGCAGATTGTCGACGTTACCTCTCAGTTCGTAGAGTATCTTATATAGTAGCTCGCGCTCGCTTTCATAAGAGTGAGAACTGGCCGGTCCGACAGTGGCCAGTTGCATGCTCTCAGGATCTTGTGGAATGAACTGCCTCAAGGCCTGAGCGGTTATCTCGCGTTCAGGACTCAGTATCGACATCTGCTCGGTGATGTTCTTCAGTTGTCTCACGTTCCCCGGCCATTTATAGCTAAGCATCAGTTGCTTGGCCTCTTCGGTCAGCGTGATTTTAGGTAGTCTGTATTTCTCTGCCATCTGCATGGCGAAGAGACGAAAGAGCAAAAGAACATCGTTTCCGCGCTCGCGCAGGGGCGGCATCTTAATGGGAATGGTGTTCAAACGGTAATATAAGTCCTCACGAAAACGGCCTTCGCTGATAGCTTTCTGCAGGTTTACATTGGTTGCAGCCACGATGCGCACGTCAGTTTTCATAACCTTGGTTCCTCCCACGCGGATGTATTCACCCGTTTCGAGCACTCTGAGCAGACGCGCCTGTGTGGCCAAAGGCAGTTCTCCTACCTCGTCGAGGAAAAGAGTTCCCTTGTTGGCTATACCGAAATAACCCTCGCTCTCGCCGATGGCACCGGTAAACGAGCCTTTTTCGTGACCGAATAGTTCGCTGTCAATAGTGCCCTGAGGTATGGAGCCGCAGTTGATGGCAAAGTATTTCTCGCGTTTACGAGGCGAATTGTCGTGAATGACGCGCGGAATGATTTCTTTTCCTGCACCGCTTTCACCGACAATCAGCACAGAAAGGTCAGTCGGTGCCACCTGCAAGGCAACATCGAGAGCTCTGTTCAATCCGTCACTATTACCGACGATATTATAGCGTTGCTTGATTTTCTGAAGTTCCGTTGTATTCATTTAGCTGACAAAATTACTTATTTAATTTGATATAGCTGCAATTTTGGCAGTTTTTTTATTTCTTTTTGTCGATTTTAATCAATAGCAAACCAATTCCCGTCCAGATAAGTTCGCGTAGACGGACAATTAATGCCACGAAGATTCCTGCGCTGGCAGTCATACCCAATCCGTTCACCGACATCAGGAATCCTCCTTCCCGGCCGCCTAACTGAAGCGGCATAAAAAACAGCATGTTGGCAAACAGCGATGTAAAGGCCAGAATGAGAATACATTGCAAGTAGTTGACGCTGGGCATGATAACGAGTAGTATGAAGAATATCTCGAGTGCTGAGAAAATACGGCACAATAGTTCGAGCAATACAGCCGAAATGAAAGTCTTCGGGTTCTGCTTATGCAGGGCGGCTATCTGCCGGTCGATGGTGTCGAGTTGCTCACGGTGTTGCTCGATGAAAGGCTTTGCCCAACGCTTGATAAATGGCAGATGGCGCAGCAGATTCATGGCACGAATAGCTAATCCTTTGCGATATCCGGCAATGAAGAACCAAATTCCCAGTACACAAAACGCGCCCGTAGCAGTGAGCAGGATGCTCATGAAGAAACTTACATGCTGTGTAAATATATATAGGAATATAGCGAGGAACCAGAACCAGAAGTGGCTGAAGATATGAGTCATGGCATAAAGGATAACAGATGACGAAGCCCGTTCTGTTCCAATCTTTGGAGCAAGTTCCATAATGCGATATGGCTCACCGCCCATCAGCCCGCCGGGAGTGGCGTAGTTCAGCGCAAATCCAGATATAGTGATTTTGTAAAGCCACCAGAACGAGAAGGGTGTCGGCTGCTGTTGAGACGGCAAAGCCTGCTCTTGTTTCTCCGTAAGGGTGTGTTCCTGATGGGTTGTCGAGTTGACAGGAGGCACCTGACTGCGGATGATGATGTACCATGCGGAAGTATTGAAAATGTAGAGAACGCCCCACAATGCTACCACGGCAAAAAACCAGTAGCCCGCGTGTCGAAGACCTCTCCACACTTCCCCAAAGTCAAGTTGGGTGATCATGACAACCAACAAGACGATACCGAAGATAAAGAAACCGTTCTGGTATTTCTTCTTCATTCAGTCTTTCGTTTATTCTCAGTAGTTGCTGGATTGAACTTAGGAACGGCAAACCTTACTTTCTCGCCCTCATCACGCTTTTCGTGATAGAGTTTTTTCAAGGGGTTGGCCAGTGGCAAGTCGTAGTCTGCACGGTTTCGGAAAATATCTATGGCAGCGAAGATTGCATGACGGAACGAAGTCTCGTCGGCAATTCCCTTACCTGCGATATCGAAAGCTGTGCCGTGGTCGGGCGAAGTGCGAACGATGGGCAATCCTGCCGTGAAGTTAACACCTTCGTCGCCTACAATTGTCTTAAACGGAGCCAGTCCTTGGTCGTGATACATAGCCAATACGCCGTCAAACGAGGTATACATACCTGTCCCGAAGAATCCGTCAGCAGGGTAGGGACCATAAGCGTTAATACCGTCATCGGCCAGTTGGTTGATTGCCGGTATGATGATTTCCTGCTCTTCCTTACCCAGTACGCCCTCGTCTCCGGCATGAGGATTCAGTGAGAGCACGGCCAGACGAGGTTTTGAGATACGCAGGTCGCGGCGCAGTGCCTGGTGGAATATGTTTGCCTTTTCTATGATTTTCTCCTTAGTGATTGCCTGAGCTACGTCCTTGATAGGCAAGTGAGTGGTAACAAGTCCTACTCTCAGGTAATCATTCATCATGATCATCAGAGCCTTTTGTCCATCTCCCACGCGGTCTTCCAAGTATTCTGTATGTCCGCAGAACTTGAAATTCTCATTTTGGATATTGTATTTGTTGATAGGAGCAGTTACCAACACATCGAAAAGTCCTTTCTTATAATCAATCATGGCGCGCTCTAAGGCTTTGAGGGCAGCAGTTCCTGCTTCTTTCGAGGATGCTCCAATCTCCACCTTTACCTCTTCATCGAAGGTGGTAAGCAGGTTCACCCGATCCTGACGGGCGTCCTCAGCTTTGTTAATGATAGAGAATGTCGTGTCGAGATTGAGCATCTTACGGTGATAGGCAGCCACTTTGGGCGAGCCGTAGATGATAGGCGTACACAATTCCAGCATCTCGGGTGCGGCGAACGTTTTGAAGATGACTTCATATCCTACACCGTTGGTATCTCCGTGCGTGATGGCCACGCGTATTTTTCTGTCTTCCATTATATAATTGATAATTATTCTTTATTTCTCATCAACAATCAGCAGCCATAGGTCAAACAACCCCTTCCATTTTGGCCGTCGTCAACAGACCGCATGCAGCAAAGATGTCTTGTCCACGGCTGGCTCGGATGGTCGTGAACACCCCATGGGCGGTCAGATAGTCGCGTAGGACCTCCATGCGTTTCTCGTCGGATGCAGGTAGATTGACCGACGGAATCTCGTGGAATCGGATCAGGTTGACGCGGCATTCCAGTCCTTGTAGCAACTTGATAATCTCACGTGCATAGACGGTTGAGTCGTTCAATCCGCCAAAGCAGATATACTCAAACGAACACCGACGCTGGTGGGTGAAATCGTATTGTTTCAGTAGTGCCACAACATCCTCAATGCTCATGCCTCGTTCGGCGGGCATCAGCTGTGCACGTTGTTCGTGAATGGGGGAGTGCATGCTGATTGCCACATGGCATTCGCTCTCGTCAAGAAAACGCTTGAGTTTGTTCTTTACGCCCACACTGCTCACTGTGATGCGCTTCGGGCTCCATGCATAAGCATAGTCGGCAGTCAGTATCTCAGTAGCTTTGAGCACGTTGTCAAGGTTGTCCATGGGCTCTCCTTGCCCCATGAACACGATATTGGTCAGCCGTTCGCGCTCGGGCAGGGCGTATACCTGATTCAGAATGTCGCGTGCGGACAGGTTTCCGTGGAATCCCTGCTTGCCCGTCTGACAGAACAGGCAATTCATCTTGCATCCCACCTGACATGAGACACACAGTGTGGCGCGGTCATTATCAGGGATGAAAACAGTTTCCACAAACTGGCTGGGTTGTTGCTCGTGGTTAGATGAACAGCCAACAGGAAACAGATATTTGACAGTACCGTCTTTTGAGCGCTGACAGTCCACCGGCTCCATGAGTCCTATCTCGTAAGTTTCCTTGAGTCTTTCGCGGTTGGCTTTCGAGATATTGGTCATCTCGTCGATGCTGCGTACATGCTGGGTGTAAAGCCATTTCGCCATTTGCCCGCCGGTAAAAGCAGGCATTCCCAGTTCTTTCGCAACATCTTTCAGTTCTGTTAGCGTGAGACCCAATAGTGGCTTCTTTTCGCTTTCCATTGTTTCAATATGGCTATTTGGGTGCAAAGTTACAAAAAAACGAGAGCAGAACAAAAAAAGTTCACTTGTTTTTTATGCCGAGAGTATTGTTAAGTTCGCCACGTAGTGGCAAAGTTACGAAAAATCGAGAGAAAAGTCAGATTAATTTAAGCTTTTCCGAGACGGAGTAACTCCGGTAAAGTCAAAGTTACCAAATTTCTGATGAGGTGAGAAAGAACGAAACTTGTTTCTTTCTTCGACTGTGAAAAAAAATGGGGCAAGACGAAGTAATCTGAGAAAGAACGATTGATTAGAAGGAAAGAGATTAGAATGATAAAGAAAAACCCTGGGCGTGTGCCTTCTTGTTCTTATCATTCTAATTCCTTTCCTAACTCAGCTATTGGCTATGGGAAAGATGCTATTTCATCCTTTTTCCTGAATGGCCTTGCCGGATCCCCAGGCATCGCCCACTTTTTCGCCCACCACGCGGTAGGTGTTCTTCGAGGAGTCGAAGATAACGGGCTGCAGTTTGCCAAGGTCAATCTTGCCCTCTGCATCGAGGATGCTCTCGTCGGCACTCATGTTGATTACCTCGCCCACAACACGGGCTCCGCCATTGCCGTCCTCGTCCATCTTTACAACCTTACACTCCAGCGTCAGCTTGTATTCGTTTACGATGGGCGCGTCTACATTCGGGCTCTTAGTTACCGTGAATCCGGCTTTCTTTACCTTGTCGGGCACGTCGTTAGCTGATACAATGCCGAAATAATCGCTTTGCACAATGTCGCCCTTTGTGGCAAAACTTACCGTAAAGGCCTTTTTTAGTCGGATGTTCTCTGTAGTCTTATGAGCGGAGAGGTTAAAACAGATATGCTTCGGACCGCATTGTCCTCCCCATGCGGCCATCATCACGTCGGGATTCTCGTTCTCGTCGTAAGTGGCAATCATGATGGCAGGTAGTGGAGTGATTACCGCCTGGTCGTTGAAGTTCTTGCGACCCTCCACGTTCTTCACTTCCACCTTCTCCTCTTGTGGGTTCTCGTTCACGTTGGCGTCGTTCTTTTGTCCGCCATTGTTGGCGCAAGAGCCCATCACGAGGGCTCCTGCCAGCAGCACTGCTGCCATGTTCAATTGTCTTTTCATGTTTATATGATAACTCTAAATTTTTTTTATCTCTAACTCCTAACTTATAATCTCTAGCTCCTGATAAAGTGCATAGGTTCCCATGGCTCCCGGTCAGGCCATAAGGGCTGCCCTTCAGCGTGTGTTTTCTTTAACAGGAACGCCATGTTGTCGGCCAGTGTGCGCATGGTCTGCATGCCCTCAGTGTCGAGAGCAGCCTCGCCTTCGGCCCGTCCGTACACAATGTTCCAGTATTGCGAAGTAACCACTGGCATGTTCATCATCATAAACGGCATATTCATTGTCTGAAAAGCCGCCGTCGCACCACCTCTGCGGCATACGCATACCGCTGCGGCAGGCTTGTTCTTTACCACTGCACCGGCCGAATAGAACAGTCGCTGGATGAGCGACAACACTCCACCGTTGGGCTGGCCGTAATACACGGGCGATCCCACCACCAATGCGTCGGCACTGGCCATCTTCTCTGCCACTCGGTTGCAAATGTCGTCGTCGAACACACAGCGGCCCAGCCCCTTCTCGCTACACTGGTTGCAGGCAATGCAGCTGCGTATGGGTTTGGCACCAATGCTCACAATCTCGGTCTCAATGCCGTTTTTCTCCAACTGTCGGGCGGCCTCGCTGAGTGCCGTAAATGTATTCCCCTTCTTCCGGGGACTTCCGTTGATGAGTAAAACCTTCATGTCCTCTTTAGTTTTTAGTTGTTTCTTGTTTGTTCGTTACTGTTTTCCGTTTGCAAATATACACAATTTTCAGCAAATGAGCAAGCAACTAACAGAGAATAATTCTGACCTCAAAACAGTGTCGTTCAAACAATTGGGTTTTACATAGTCAAGCCCGAAAACATGGGCTCGCGCACACACGAATGAAGCAAAACTATCAGCCATCACTAAATCCGCAGAAACACTTGTGCGTAAAGATTATACGCTTGGTGATGGCAGACGGCTGGTGAATCACTGGTGGTCGTTTTCTTTCATATCATTTCATGTATAGTTGGGGGAGTATACAAACAATGTTGCGATTGATGCCCGATTAAGTTGCAATTGGCCATTAATTACATCGCGATTAATCATCAATTACACTCTAATTAGGCATCAATCAGGGGATAAGTAGTCGGTTACTTACAGCGTGATTGATGCCTGATTAAACCTTAATTGATGTACTAATTGCATGTTGCTCATTCTTATCCTTTTATGAGGCTTCTCGTTCTGCCGTCACCAACTATAAACCGCTCATTCACAGGAAATTCCAACGACTTGGTGATGCCAAATATGTTGCACAATCTCGGTGCGTGCGCGATGGAGAAATTCCGTACTTTGGCTTCGCCGAAGGTACTGGCGCTCGGAAATGAAAAGAAAAACAAGTTTTCCTTTTGCATTTCACTCGTTTTTTCGTACCTTTGACTTCGCCGAAGGTACTCTGTCTCGGAAAAGCACAAATAAATTTGGCTTTTCGCTCGACTTTTCGTACCTTTGCCCATGAAATCATAGAAACACAACAATACATAATACAAATGAGGGAACGAATAGATTGTTTTTTGCCCTGCGACAATGTGGCCGTAGTTGAACAGACTCTGGCACAACTGCGGGACAACAAAACGGTGCAACATATCAATTTGCTGGTAACAAAGGAGTTTGCCGAGGCCAACACCAACCCCGAAAACACGACCTTCGTCGAGACAGACGGGCTGCTCTCGTCGGTTGCGATGCAACAGATGGCTGCCTACACCGATGCCGATTATGCTCTTTTCTACATGAAGACGACGCCGTTGAAGCTGGGACCGTCAGCTTTGGAGCGCCTGCTTCGTGCCGCCCGTGACACCGATGCGCCCTTGGTGTATACCGACCGTTGCGAGAAGAAAGACGGAACCGTAGAGCGGCATCCCGTGATTGACTATCAAATGGGCAGCATCCGCGACGACTTCGACTTTGGCTCTGTGGTGCTTATCAAGGCCAAATGGCTGAAAGAGTATGCCCTGCATCCGTTGTCCCTGCGCTTTGCCGGCTGGTATGACTTGCGTTTGTTCCTTAGCCGTAAGGGCGAATTGTTCCATCTGAACGAGTATCTTTATACAGAAGAGGAGAACGATTTGCGTGCCAGTGGTGTGAAACAGTTCGACTATGTGAATCCTCGCAACCGTGAGGTGCAGGTGGAGATGGAGCAGGTGGCTACCCGCCATCTAGCAGAGATGGGTGCTCTGGTGGACACGTCACGTTATCGCGCCCCCGATTTCAACGAGCAGCAGTTCGAATGTGAGGCTTCTGTTATCATTCCCGTATTCAACCGCGAGAAAACCATTGCCGACGCTGTGAAGAGTGCTTTGAACCAAAAAACCACCTTTAATTATAATGTCATTGTGGTGGACAACCACTCTACGGACGGCACGACAGAAATACTGCGGCAGATGAAGACCGAGAGGCTCATTCATATCATCCCGCAACGTACCGATTTGGGAATTGGTGGCTGTTGGAACGAGGCTGTCAATGATGATCGTTGTGGCCGTTTTGCTGTGCAGTTGGACAGCGACGATCTCTACAGTTCGCCAAACACTTTGCAGCAGATTGTGACAGCCTTCCACAAACAGCGGGCGGCAATGATGATCGGCGCGTACCGGATGTGCGACTTTGAGTTGCAGACATTGCCTCCAGGACTCATCGATCATGCAGAATGGACCGACGAGAATGGTCCCAACAATGCCTTGCGCATCAACGGACTGGGTGCACCGCGGGCTTTCTTTACGCCTTTAGCGCGACAGATTCAATTCCCTAACACCAGCTATGGTGAGGATTATGCCATGGGCTTGGCGTTCAGCAGGAAGTATCGCATTGGCCGTATTTACAGCGAACTGTATCTATGCCGCCGTTGGGGTGGCAATAGCGACGCCGCTCTCTCGGTGGAAAAGATAAATGCCAACAACCTGTATAAGGACCGTCTGCGCACCATGGAGATTCGTGCCCGTCAACAGATGAATGCTAAACAATCCCTTACTGTCCAGCATCCAACGCCAAACACACAGCAAACAGAGCAGAGCGAGGCTCTTGACCGTTTCTTCAACCGTCAGTTGGAAAAGTGGGATGATGCCCGCCAGCACTACCGTGACTTACAGCATGTAGAGACGAAAGAATTGGGCGACTATCTGAAAGCACAGTTCAATCCGGTGCGTATCGTGTCGACAGGAGCAAAGATTGACAAGCAGTCGATAGCCGAAAGGCCCTGTTTCTTGTGTGCACAGAATCGACCGGCACAGCAAATCATCAAAGAGATTGACGGCAGTTATGAACTGCTGGTTAATCCGTTCCCCATCCTGCAGTCACATTATACGATCCCGTCGCGTAGTCATCAGCCGCAACGTATTGCCGACGGCTATGCTGAGATATATAAGTTTTTGACGCTTTATCCAAATTTGATGGTTTTCTATAATGGCCCGAAATGCGGTGCCAGCGCTCCCGACCACCTGCATTTGCAGGCAGGAACGAGCGGTATGCTGCCCCTGCAGAGCGGCTGGCAGCGTCTGAGTCGTTCGCTGACGCCTGTGATGACCGTGGCTGACGATGAGGGAATTTTCTTTGTTTCCGACTATGTCAGTCCGGCGTTCGCCATTAAGAGCAAGACTGTCGATACAGGAAAACAGTTGTTCAAAAACCTTTACCGGGCATTGGAGCAGATACAAACTGATGCCGATGAGCCAATGTTGAACGTTGTGGCTTGGCGACTTAACGATGAGTATCTGCTGGTGGTCTTCCCAAGGCGTAAACATCGCCCTGACTGCTATTATGCTAAGGGCTCCGGACAGATGCTCATCTCACCGGGAGCGCTCGACATGTCGGGACTCATTATCACGCCACGCCGTGAGGATTATGAGCGTCTGACAGCTGAAAAGGCTGACGAGATACTGCGCGAGGTGAGCCTTGACGACCAGTCGGTGAAGACTGTTATAGAGTTGCTTTCTGCTCGTGAAGATGAGAAGAAAGAAACGTCGCAACTGACGGAAACGCTTTCACAATACAAGCGTGAACCCGATGTGTCGGTGGGTATCGTGAGTGCACAACAGATTAAGTTCACCCTGAACAAACCTTATATGGCCAAGGGTGCTACCATTGAGGGCGAGCAAATGGTTGAGTTCTCTGAGGGAGGCATTCTGTGGAATGGAAACCAGTATCGCGAACTCACGTTTACACCGCAGACTCCCGATGCCTCATTCTCGTTGTTCGATGTCACAATCGGGGTGAATTTCCACTGGGAGCGCAAAGAAACGCAGACATTCCTGGGTACGCTGAAACTGGTGGTCGAGGCCGACAGGATATGTGCCATCAACTTATTGCCCGTAGAACAGTATCTGACCAGTGTCATTTCGAGTGAGATGAAAGCCACTTCGAGCCCTGAGTTGCTCAAGGCTCATGCGGTCATTTCGCGTTCCTGGCTGCTGGCCCAGATGGTGAAACGCAAGCAGTTGCAAGGTGGCACGGGCGGATTCTTCTCGTTCGTGAGAAAAGATGATGAGCTGATTCGTTGGTACGACCGTGAGGACCATACCATCTTTGATGTCTGTGCCGACGACCATTGTCAGCGTTATCAAGGTATTACCAAGGCAAACAACCGGCATGTCGTAGACGCCATACGCGCCACACGCGGTCAGATACTGATGTCGGGCGACGAGATTTGTGACGCCCGGTTTAGTAAATGTTGCGGTGGTATTACTGAGGAATTCCAGTATTGCTGGGAAGACACGCCTAAGCCTTATCTCGTTTCTGTGAAAGACCCATTCTGCAACACCAACGACCCGAGCGTCATCACTCAGGTGCTCAACGACTACGACCAGGAGACCACCGACTTCTATAGCTGGACTGTTGACTATACGCAGGAGGAACTGACTCGTATTGTTGCCGAGAAACTGAAACTCGACTTGGGCGATATCACCGATCTTGTTCCGCTGGAGCGTGGAAAGAGTGGCCGCATCTGGAAACTGAAGATTGTAGGAACCAATCGCTCGTTTACAATTGGAAAGGAACTGGAGATCCGACGTGCCCTGAGTGAAAGTCATCTGATGAGTAGTGCTTTCGATGTGGTGAAGCGCAAAGGTCATTTCATCCTTTACGGAAAAGGATGGGGACACGGGGTAGGACTCTGTCAGATAGGTGCCGCCGTAATGGGTAATCAGGGATATAAATACGATGAGATACTTTACCACTATTATCGTCATTCAGAAATCAGGAAAATCTATAAATAAATGAAAAACTTCAAATCGCCGTGGACATGGGTCCCGTCGCTCTATTTTGCTGAGGGACTGCCCTATGTGGCCGTCATGACCATTTCGCTGGTGCTTTACAAACAGTTGGGACTGAGCAATGCCGAAATCACATTCTACACCTCATGGCTCTATCTGCCGTGGGTCATCAAACCTTTGTGGAGTCCATTTATCGACCTGATAAAGACTAAGCGGTGGTGGATTGTCAGCATGCAGCTGCTCATTGGAGCGGCTTTTGGTGGAGTAGCCTTTACCATTCCCACCTCATTCTGGCTGCAAGGCACGCTGTTCTTCTTCTGGGTGATGGCTTTTAGCAGCGCTACCCACGACATAGCTGCCGACGGGTTCTATATGCTTGGATTGGATGAGCACAATCAGGCGTGGTTTGTGGGTATCAGGAGCACGTTCTACCGTCTGGCTACCATCTTCGGACAGGGTGTGTTGGTGATGATTGCCGGCAACTTGCAAGTCATCTGGCGTAACAGCATCAGCCTGTCGTGGAGCCTGATGTTCTATGGCGTGGCCGGACTTTTTATTGCCCTTTGGTTGTGGCACAGCTACATTCTGCCACGTCCGAAGGAAGATGAGTCCCGAAGCAGTAATGCCGCCGACATTTGGAGTGGTCTGAAAAACATGGCTACCACGTTTGTCACGAAGTTCCCGCTCAAGGAAGTCATCATCGGCATCCTGTTTATGTTGCTCTATCGCATGCCTGAGGGACTGTTGGCAAAGGTGTCGGCATTGTTCTTGATAGATAATGTGCATAAAGGTGGATTAGGTCTCTCGCCGCAGGAATACGGACTGGTGCAGGGCACTGTGGGCGTGGTTGGTCTTACGCTGGGTGGCATTCTAGGCGGAATCGCTGCCGGTCGCGACGGTCTGAAGCGATGGTTGTGGCCCATGGTATGTGCCATCACACTGCCCGATATCGTGTATGTCTACATGAGCTATGCCATGCCACAGAGCCTGTTCGTGGTGAATGTGTGCGTGTTCTTCGAGCAGTTTGGCTACGGTTTCGGCTTTACTGCCTACATGCTATACCTTATTTATTACAGTCAGGGAGCCTACAAGACCTCTCATTATGCTCTCTGTACGGCATTCATGGCCCTCTCGATGATGATTCCCGGCCTCTTTGCCGGTGCCTTGCAAGAGGCAGTAGGCTATCGTGCCTTCTTCATCATCGTGATGATTTGCTGCGCCGTCACCTTCCTGGTCACAGCATTCCTAAAGATTGACCCCCAGTTTGGAAAGAAGGAAGAGGAAATCAGCTCTTGATTTATAGTTCATTGTACATGGTGAATGGAGCTTGCCCTGCAAACTTCCTTTAGTTGCAAAACAAATGTGTCACATTCATCATGTACTATGAATATGCTAAACTTTCACCACCAGCACATCGTTGATGTTGGTGGTGAATTGTTTTGATATATGCTCACGCAATAGTCCGAAACGGATATCGGTTCCTTGTGAGGCTAACCGTACGGTGTTGAATCCGTTTTTGCGGTTGATTTCATCAATTGCTTTTGTCAGCATGGCCTGTCGTTTGCGGTCTATCGGGTCGAAAAGATCCTGTTGTATGGCTGTCCTCGGCACAATATTCCATAAAATAACACCGGCCTTTTTATAGGCAAAGGGCAGTCCGTTGTGACGATGCAGGTTCTTTTTCAATAGGTTGATAGCCGTTCCGACAATCTCAGCATTGGCTTGTGTAGGTACGGTAAGCGTGGTTGACACATGAATCATGTCACCCGGAACATCTTTTCTGAAACGACTGGTATAGGCAAAGACGGTAATGCTTTGGCAACAACATCTCTCTTTGCGAAGCTTCTGAGCACACATAGCCGCAAAATTGGCCACAGCCTCTTGCAAGATAACGGTGTCGGTAATGCCTTGATAGGCAAAGCTCCGGCTCGTACAGATGGATTTTTTCCACGGTAGTTCCTCTATATCAATACAACTCTTGCCATTCAGTTCCTTCCAAGTGCGTACGGTTGTCACATTGAATTTACTACGCACCCAACTTTCTTTCTTGGCTGCAAAGTCGGCTGCCGTGTGTATCCCATGATATTCAAGCTGACGGCGTATCTGTCGGCCGATACCCCACACATCGTCGATGCTGAATAGTTGTAAGGCTTTCTGGCGCTTTTCGTCCGTGTCGATGAGGCAGCAACGTTTGTAACCAGCATATTTTTTTGCAAATTTGCTGGCCATCTTCGCCAGCGTTTTGGTTGGCGCAATGCCCACAGAGATAGGTATACCGGTGGCTTTATAGACCCGGGCTGCCATTTGCTCTCCCTCCAGCTTCATGTTATTCCCGTGCTCATCACTTAACTCCAAGAAAGCCTCGTCGATGGAATACACCTGCAAGTTAGGCGTATACTGTGCCAATAGCGACATCACGCGTGACGACATCGACCCGTAGAGCGTGTAGTTGCTGCTGAAAACAGCCACCTTGTTCGCCTCAAGCATTGGCTTGGCCTGAAAAAAAGGCATGCCCATGGTGATGCCCAAAGCCTTGGCTTCTTCCGAGCGCGCAATAATACAACCGTCGTTGTTACTCAGTACCACGACGGGTTTCTCGCGTAAATCAGGACGGAACACCCTCTCACACGAGCAATAGAAGTTATTACAGTCAGCTATGCCGTAATACCGCATGAATCACGTAGGTTACTACACCCCAGATAATAAAGTTGTTCTCCTCGTTCACCAAGATTTTGGGATAATGCTCATTCCATGGCAGCAGCCAACCGTACTGTCCGCTTTTGTCCATGCGGAACTGTTTGATAGTGAAATCACCGTCAATAAATGCCACCACGATATCACCGTCTCTGGCCTCCAATGCCTTATCGACAATTGCCAGGTCGCCGTCCATAATGCCCGCATTGGTCATCGAGTCGCCCGATATGCGCACATAGAACGTGGCCTCACGGTTTTTGATGAGCACCTCGTTCAGGTCGATGTCCTCGCTCATATAGTCTTGTGCCGGTGACGGGAAACCAGCCTTCACGCTGGCGGTGGCCATCGGAATGGGAAGTCGCGAGCTGGTGTCGGCACGGTGAATGGTGAGTTTAATGTTGCTGCTCATGTGTGTATGCTGGTTTTGTTATCATGCAAAAATGATAACAGAATGGCAAGCGAAAAGCGAGAAGTGACATGTCACTTCTCGCTTTTCGCTTGTCACCTAAATTTTTAGAGGTTTGCCTCGCTCACATTAAATGTGGTGATACTCATGTCGCCTTTCTCGATGCCTAAGCTGAGCCAGCGCATGCGCTGGGCACTGGTGCCGTGGGTGAACGATTCAGGCTGGACATAGCCTTGTGATTTCTTCTGCAGATAATTGTCACCAATCTTCTGTGCACAGTCTACAGCTTCCTCGACATCACCCTCCTCCAAAGAGTTGTACTTCTGGTCATCGTAGTGTGCCCATACTCCTGCATAATAGTCGGCGAGCAACTCCAGACGTACGCTGATTTTATTGGCGTTCACCTTGTTGGTCTGATTCATCTGCTGATGAGCCTTACCAAGGATTCCCAACAGGTTCTCCACATGGTGGCCCACCTCATGTGCAATCACATATGCATAAGAGAAGTCTCCGCCTGCACCCAACTGCTGGCGCATGGTGGTGAAGAAACTCAGGTCGATGTAAAGTTTCTGGTCGCCAGAGCAATAGAATGGGCCTACTGCAGCCGAGGCGGTGCCGCAGGCACTGTTCACCTGACTGGTGAAGAGCACCAGAGTGGGTGGGGTATAGGTGCGTCCCATCTTACGGAACACCTCGGTCCACACGTCCTCCGTGCCAGCAAGAATCTGACGTGAGAACTTAGCCAGTTCTTCCTCTTCGGCCGTGAACTGCCGCTGACCTTCAACCTGCTCTTCCTGAACGCTGCCCAGTGCGCCTTGTTGTACCACATTGCCGATGACATCGCCTAGGTTGCCACCCGAAAGAAGAGTGAACAAGGCAATCATGATGATGCCACCAATGCCGCCAATACCGGCTTTTGCGCCAGTGCTCATGCCGCGGCGATCTTCTACATTGTTGCTTTCGCGTCTACCGTTTAATCTCATAGTTGTTTTGGTTTTTATTGTTTTGTGATTTAAGTGCTGTTTATTATCTAGATTTTCTAGATACTCTAGATATTCTAGTTTCTCCAGCTATGTTGCCTTTTTGCGACTTTTGTGCCCTCTTAGTCAATAAACCGACACGTTATCTCACCGTATTTGTCGATGCGGCGGTCACGCAGGAATGGCCACCAGCGGCGGACATTTTCGCTGTGTTGCAAGTCTATTTCCACCACCAGACTCTCTTCTTCGGTGTCGGAGGCCCGATAGATGAGCTCACCTTGTGGTCCGGCAATGAACGAACTGCCCCAGAACTGTATTCCGTTGGTCTGTCCACTGGGGTCTGGTTCATGGCCAACCCTGTTCACCGCAATCACAGGAAGACCATTGGCTACGGCATGTCCGCGCTGGACCGTTGTCCAAGCCTCACGCTGTCGTTGCTGCTCCTCGGGCGTATCGCTACTCTCATAGCCAATAGCCGTGGGGTAGATAAGCAACTCTGCGCCTTGAAGAGCCATCAAACGGGCAGCCTCAGGATACCATTGGTCCCAACAGACGAGCACGCCCAAACGTCCTACTGAGGTTTGAATGGGGTGGAACCCCAAATCGCCTGGTGTGAAATAGAACTTCTCGTAATAGGCGGGATCATCAGGAATATGCATTTTGCGATACTTGCCAGCGATGGTTCCGTCTCGCTCAATCACTACAGCAGTGTTGTGATACAGGCCAGGAGCGCGCCTTTCGAATAATGAAGTGACAATAACCACATTCAATTGCTTGGCCAATTCGCCGTAAAAACCTGTTGATGGACCCGGTATAGGCTCTGCTAAATCGAAGTTGTTTACGTCCTCAACCTGACAAAAGTAGAGCGAGTTGTGCAATTCTTGCAGCACTATCAACTCAGCTCCGCGCTTGGCCAAGTCGCTGATTCCTTCTGCCAGCCGCCGCAGATTGTCGGTTTTGTCGGCAGTGTTATGCAGTTGTAATAATCCTATCTTCATGTGAAACAGTTTCCTTTACTCTTTTGTTTCTATCCTCACAGCGGCATTTGCATGGTGCAGCAGTGGATGCTTCCGTGTTGGCGAATGATGCTTCGACTGTCGATCCCTACCATTTTGTGGTTTGGAAAAGCTTTCGCAATAATGCGGATAGCCTCTTGGTCGTTTGCCGGTTGTGCATAGGTAGGCACAAGTACTTTCTCGTTCGTTACGAGGAAATTGGCATATGTCGCAGGTAACCGCTCTCCATCCTCGTCGAAGATAGCCTCGGGCATGGGTAACCGAAGGAGGTCGTATGGCTTGTTGTCTGTTGTCCGCAGCCCGCGCAGTTGTTCCTCTAATGACTGGAAATCCTCGTATTGCTCATCCTCCGTTTCGTTGCACCCTATAAATAATAAGGTGTCGTCGGGTGCCAAACGCACAATAGTGTCGATATGTCCGTCAGTGTCGTCGCCGATGAGGCTGCCATGGTCGAGCCAGATGATGCGAGTGGCACGGAGATAGTCTTTCAGTCGTTGCTCAATCTGCTGTTGAGTGAGCGGTTGGTTGCGATGAGGCGCCAGCAGACACATGCTGGTTGTGAATACGGTCCCTTTACCGTTGCTCTCGATAGAGCCGCCCTCCAGCACGAAATCCAAATGGCCCTCGTATTCTCCCGAAACCCTGCCACTATCGTAAAGACTGCGGTTGATGGCATTGTCTTTGTCTGCCTCAAACTTATCGCCCCATCCGTTGAAACAGAAATCGAGCAGTTTTGTGGTAGCCGTTTTCGGCATTTCGTAAGTTGTTGGCGGGTAGTCTTGATTCACACAATCCCCATCACTCTTTACCTTCAATGTGATGAACCCGTGATCGCGTGCCCATGTATCGTTGGTAGGACACTCATGAAACACAATATTGGCCACCGATGCAGCAGGCAGTTCATTCTCCAGCAACTTCCTTACCTCTGCCGCACAGGGCGAGACGATGATAAGCTGTTCATGGTCGGCTATCTCGCGGGCCATCTCCACATATGTGGCAGTGATGTCTGTAAGCATCGGTGCCCAGTCGGTTCCGGCATGTGGCCACGTTAGTTGTATAGCACTTTGCGGCTCCCATTCGGCAGGTAATATGAAGTTGTTTATCTCCATTAATATTAATTAATGCGACAAAGATACAAAATAATTCATAAAAATGTGTATTTTTGCAATCAAAAATGTGAGTATTATGGTTTTGGAAATCAAGAACGGCAGTCTTAGCTTGGATGGAAACCTGCTTTTCGGCGACTTGAACTTCACAGTGAGAGGCGGCGAGATAGTCTGTCTGTGCGGTAATACGGGCTGCGGAAAGACCATGATAGCCAAATCCATCATAGGTTTATGTGCACTGGATAGTGGTTTTATAAGTATCGACGGAACGCTTGTCACGCCATCGTCGGCGCCCACTTTCCGCCGTATTACTGCCTATGTACCGCAAAACCTGAGTCATTTAGGAGCGTTGGCTCATCCTGAGGAATGTGAGATGCCCGAGCCAGAAAACTATACTGTGTTTGCTCCGAGTTTGTTGGCTGTGGAAAAGAACGCATCCACTCTTATTCCTCATCTCACCGAAAAGGAAACCGTTCAACTCATCAAACAGACCCTTACGGCTCACACAAAAAAGCAAATTGTCATTGCCGATGCCCCTACCGATGGTTTTTCGGACGAAGCGGCTAATGTGGTGGTTTCCCTTTTGCGGCAACAGGCCGAAGAAGGCAAGCCCGTTTTGGTGATAAGCAATGACTCTCGTGTGACAGTTAAGGCTGATAAACTGATTCATTTAACATAGCGAAAGGAACAACCCCCATGGATATTACCTATCTTAGCATCGTTTTATGTCTGTTGTTGATGGCCATTCCGGCTTGTATGCTGTATCTGTACGATGAGTCTCTGCTCATGAAAAGTGCTGGTGCTGTGTGCAGAATGCTGGTTCAGGTGGCTGCAGGCGGATTGATCACCTATTTTGTAATCATTCGGGATGACTACCGCATCAGTCTGTTATGGACTGTGTTGCTGGCAGCTTTGGCAGCTTTTGGGGCAGTCCGTAAGGGCCGTCTTCCGGTTGGTCAGTATGTGCCTGTCTTGTTGGGCATGTTGGTTTCGGTAATGTTGGTAGGCTTTTACTTGCTTATTGCCGTGGCGCGTGTGCCAAATGCGTTGCAAGCTAGTCTGCTACTGCCAGTGATGGCCGTTCTTATTGGCCATTCGGCAGGAGTGGAGGCACGTGGGGTGAATGCATGGTTGCAGGCACGTGTGGATTTCAAAGAACAGTATGATTACCACAGAGGCAATGGAGCAAGCAGGCTGAAAGCCCTTGAGCCTTGCATACGCCGTGCCTTGCAAAAGGGCATTGCTCCATCTTTGGCCAATATCAAGGCCATGGGGTTGTTTGCTTTACCACTGCTTTTCTGTGCCATGTTGTTGGCTGGAGCTGCTCCATTACAGGCATTGGCTTGGACTGTTTATCTCTGCATCGGCTGTCTGGCTGCATCAGTGTTGGCACTTGTCGTGACCCTATGGCTCAGCGACCGCCTGTCATCATCCTCAAATCAATCGTCGAAATGAGAGAAAAGATATCCTACTTCTTTGCTCTGCTGGTCGTTCTCACGCTCAGTTCGTGCTTTTATCGTGGCAACCATAAACCGCTGATTGGCGGTATCAGAGAGTACAGAGAAGCCCCGTTACCTACCGAAGATAACCCAAGAACAGTGCAGGAGGAATCTTCTACACCTTCTGTGGCCAAGCCATCATCATCCCGTACAGATACGTCATTATCAACAGAAACAGAGCGTTCTGCTTCGGGTGCTCAGCATGCAACTGCCCAGTATCTGGAAATTCCCGCTGCCATGAAGGGAGTGAGCGAGCAGATTCTCCACAGGAAAGGCTATACGACCTCTTATAATAAGAACAACCGTATTCCTAATTGGACGGCCTGGCACTTGCCTGGCAGCCATGCGACAGGTCCTTACAAGCGAAAAGGAGTGAGTTACAGAGAGGATGAGGACGTGCCTATACCGCGCGCTACAACCTTTGATTACCAGCAGTCGGGCTACGACCGCGGGCACATGTGTCCTGCAGGCGATAACAAATGGGATGCGCAGGCCATACAAGACTGCTTTCTGCTGACAAACATGTGTCCGCAGAATCATAATCTGAATGGTGGCGATTGGAACGAACTCGAGATGAAATGCCGCAAATGGGCAGTACAATATGGCGATGTATATATTGTCTGCGGTCCCATCCTTTATCGTCAGAAACACAAGACGATAGGGAAGGCAAAGATTGTTGTGCCAGAGGCTTTCTATAAAGTGGTATTGCGTATGAGTCCGGAGCCTGCAGCCATCGGCTTTATCTATAAGAACGAAGACGGCAACAGACCCATGGGCGATTATATCAATACTGTTCGTCAGGTAGAGCGCATTACGGGAATCGATTTCTTTCCCCAGCTTCCCGATGATATTGAAGAACGTGTTGAGAACGTAGCCAATCTGAGTGATTGGAAATAATCTTATCTGAAGCATGCTTAATTTCGCAGCCATTGATTTTGAAACAGCCAACAATCAGCCCACAAGCGTGTGTAGTGTGGGAGTTGTTATTGTGCGAAATGGGCAGATAACAGATACTTATTACTCACTCATACAGCCTGAGCCAAACTACTATCTTTATTGGAACACGCGTGTTCACGGATTGACGAGGGCCGACACCGAGGAGGCAAGAGTTTTTCCCGATGTATGGAAAGAGGTGGCTTCTAAGATTGAAGGACTGCCGCTCGTTGCTCATAATAAGGCTTTCGATGAGGGTTGTCTGAAAACTGTTTTCCGTTGTTATCAGATGGATTATCCTGACTATCAGTTCTTTTGTACGTGTCAGGCGGCTCGTCGTGCATTTCCGAACGCGCCCAATCACAAGTTAGATACTGTCGCTCGCCTCTGTGGTTACGAGTTGGAGAACCATCATCATGCACTTGCAGATGCTGAGGCTTGTGCTTGGATAGCTCGCAAGATTATTCCAGATGACACGGAATAATCGGTTGAGACTTATCCATACTGCAGAAAAGCCCCTGGGAAATTTGCATTTCACATTGATTTTTTGTATCTTTGCATCATGGTTTTCCATTCTTCTCTTTCTCTGGGAAACCGATTTTAATTGTCTATCACTAGGGCGAAAGCAATCTATCACTACAGTGAAAGCAATCTATCACTGGAGTGAGAGGATCCTACCACTGCAGTGATAGTCTCGATAAGATGCCTGTTTGTACCCAAAACAGGGCTCTGTTGTACCTCAATTCATGCTCGTTCGTACCCGAAAAGATGCTTGTGGGCATTTTGTTGCTGCTTACAGATGTACAGGAAGGTGTGGTTGTGTGCCCAAAGATGAAGGCTATTTGGGTGTGAGTAAGCAGGATAGATGCAATGAGGGCATAAAAAACAAGATGAAAAGTTCGTAATCTGACAGAATATTTGTATTTTTGCACTCATGATGAAGAAACTATTGCTTTTAATGATGGCACTCGGTGTGCTTACCGCATGCAAGAACGCCAACAACAACGGAACCGACAAGCAGGACACGATGCCGGAATCGTTTTATAGCTCGTATGAGAATAAGAGTCAGACTGTAGCTACAAACAGTGAGAACGCTTCGCTCAACACACGTCAGACGGCGCCCTCTAACCAGCAGGAAACTGGCAAACACCTCCAGCCATCGCCGAAGATGATGGAATTGCCGGCACCGTTGAACGACAGACCGGAAAAGATTCTACGCCGAAAAGGATACACAACTTCTTATAACTCTGCCACAAAAACACCGAACTGGGTTGCTTGGCATCTGACGAAGAGTCATACCTACGGACGCAATCAGCGCTCGAATGAAGTGTTCCATGAGGACGAGCAAGTGGCAGCACCGCGCGCGACCGACTGGGATTACTACAATTCGCGCTACGACCGCGGCCATATGTGCCCGGCTGGCGACAACAAATGGGATGAGCAAGCTATGAATCAGACATTCCTCTTCACCAATATTTGTCCGCAAAACCACGGATTGAACAAGTATGAGTGGAACGATTTGGAGATTCTCTGCCGTGACTGGGCGCGTGAGTATGGTGCCATCGATATTGTCTGTGGGCCAATTTATTACGGAAATGGTGAGCAGAAAACTGTAGGCAAGAACAAAGTTTGGGTGCCCGACGCGTTTTTCAAGGTGGTATTGTGCCGTCAAGGACAGCCTAAAGCCATCGGTTTCATCTATCGCAACGAGGGTAAGAAACAGCAGATGGCCGCGGCCGTGCATACAGTTGATGAGATTGAGCGCTTGACAGGTATCGATTTCTTCCCAGCCCTCTCTGATGATGTGGAGAATAGGGTAGAGGCCAAGGCTGATTTAGGCAAATGGTAATGGCCAACCCGTAAAAAAGCATAAAAAACTATACTTTCGGAGTCTGAGATTTCGGTACTTCGAAAAAAAGTGGTACCTTTGCACTCTAATTCATTTTTTAGCGTGAAAATAAAAGAGGTAATTGCTGCCCTTGAACGATTCGCGCCTCTGCCCTTGCAGGAAGGATTCGATAATGCCGGTCTGCAATTGGGACTGACAGAAGCGTGGGAGTGCTCAGGGGCATTATTGTGTCTGGACGTCACCGAGCGTGTCGTTGACGAAGCCATCGAGAAAGGTTGCAACTTGATAGTAAGCCATCACCCGCTGATTTTCCATAAGCTGTCGCATATTACTGGCGAGAACTTTGTGCAGCGTATTGTGATGAAAGCCATCGAGCAGCATGTGGCCATTGTTTCGATGCACACGAATATGGATAACGCGCGGGGTGGCGTGAATTTCAAGATTGCTGAGAAAATGAACCTGGTCGATGCAGACTTCTTTGGCGAGACGAAAACGGTTGATGGCGTCGATGGAGCGAGTGGTGTGATGGGTGTTTTGCCCGAGCCTATGTCGGCAGGTGATTTTATCGGCATGCTGAAGCGTGAGTTCCAGGTGGAGTGTGTGCAGGCAAATGAGTTGCTTCAGCGTCCTATCAGTAAGGTGGCCGTATGTGGAGGAGCGGGTTCCTTCTTGCTGGATGAGGCGGTGAAGGCCGGTGCAGACGCATTCGTGACGGGCGAGATGCATTATCATGAGTTCTTTGATCAGGAACAGAAGATTCAGATTTGCGTCATTGGACACTATCAAAGTGAGCAGTTCACAGGCGAGATTTTCCGTGAGATTATCGAGCGCGAATGCCCTGATGTGCGCTGTTGCATGACAGAGACATGCACAAATCCGATAGTTTACTTATAAATTGGATATATTAATCATTTTTAAATAGAGTATTATGGCAAAGAAAGATCCTACAGATTTATCAGTAGAGGAGAAGCTGAAAACGCTTTATCAGTTGCAGACAACGCTTTCTGGCATTGACGAGAAGCGTGCCCTGCGTGGTGAGTTGCCACTTGAGGTGCAGGACCTGGAAGACGAGATACAGGGTCTGACCACTCGTGTTGAGAAGATTAAGAACGAGATTCAGGATTTCCAGTCTGCTATCGTCATGAAGAAAGGCGATATCGAGAAGGCCAAAGCCAGTGTTGAGCGCTACAAGGCACAACTGGACGAGGTTAAAAACAATCGTGAATACGACACCCTGACCAAGGAGATCGAATTCCAGGAACTGGAGATAGAGCTTTGCAACAAGAAAATCCGCGAGGCTCAGGTGAAGGTCGAGGAAAGGACAAACGACTTGCAGCAAACCCAGACTCTGATTGAAGACCGCCAGCTTGCCCTGAACGACAAGAGAGGCGAGTTGGACGAGATTATGGATGAGACCCGTGCCGAAGAGGAAAAACTGAAAGAAAGAGCAAAAGAGCTGGAGCTTAAGATTGAGCCTCGTCTGCTGACTTCGTTCAAGCGAATCCGTAAGAATGCACGCAACGGTCTGGGTATTGTCTATGTGCAGCGTGATGCATGCGGTGGTTGCTTCAACAAGATTCCTCCACAGCGTCAATTGGATATTAAGATGCATAAAAAAGTCATTGTCTGCGAGTATTGCGGTCGTATTATGATTGATCCGGAACTGGCTGGCGTGAAACCCGATGCTCCTATCGAAGAGAAGCCAAAGCGCAAGCGTTCCATCCGTAAAAAGAAGGATGAAATGGACGATGTCGCTGAAGCATAGTTTTTTGACAAACGACTCGAAGATTTGATTATCATAAAAAAAAAGACGGATTCACAGTTGCGAATTCGTCTTTTTTTGTTTAAATTTGCCATCAAACAATCTATTATTCACATAAAAACGAAACAAACTATGAAAGATCTGAAGATGTACATCAACGGTAATTTCTGTGAAAGCCGTTCAGGAAAGTGGATTGACGTTTTGAATCCGTCAACAGAAGAAGTAATCAGCCGACAGCCAGAAGGTACTGTAGAGGACGTGAACGAGGCTCTTGATGCCGCACGTGCCGCTCAGAAGGCTTGGGCAAAGACTCCCGCCATCGAGCGTGCAGGATATCTGCTGAAAATTGCAGATGGAATCCGCCGTCGTCAGGAGGAATTCACAGAGATTATTATGCGCGAGCAGGGAAAGACCCGCAATTGGGCAAGCATAGAGGTGGGAGCTACCATCAGCTATTTCGAATATATGGCAACGTTTGCACGCCACATTGAGGGTGAGATCATTCCGAGCGACCGTCCCAATGAGACCATTCTTCTGACCAAGAAGCCTATTGGCGTAGTTGCCGGCATTTTGCCATGGAACTTCCCGTTCTTCCTGATTGCCCGTAAGGCAGGAGCAGCATTGATTGCTGGATGTACCATCGTGATCAAGCCTAGCCAGATTACTCCAGAGAACTGCACAGAGTTTGCAAAGGTAGTTGATGAGTGTGGTCTGCCCGCAGGTGTTATCAATATTGTGACCGGTCGAGGTAGCGTCATCGGTAATGAGATGGCAGGAAGCCCGAAGATTGACATCGTCAGCGTTACAGGTAGTGTTGGTGCAGGTGAGAGCATTATGGCTGCAGCATCGAAGAATATTACCAAGGTGAGCCTCGAATTGGGCGGAAAGGCTCCTGCAATCGTTTGCAAGGATGCCGATTTGGAGAAAGCCGCACAATGGATTGTGGACTCACGTATCGGTAATAATGGCCAGATTTGTAACAATGCAGAGCGCGTTTATGTTCAGAAAGAAGTGAAAGAGGCATTTACGAAGATATTGGTCGACAAGATGGCTGCCGTAAAGGTTGGTGATCCATGTGCCGATGAGAGTGTTGACATGGGCCCGTTGGTGGAGGCTCGTGCTTTGGAGAGCGTCACAGAGAAGGTTGAGCGCGCTATCAAGCAGGGTGCTAAGCTGCTTTGTGGTGGACATCGGGTAGGTGAGAAGGGCTATTTCTATGCAGCCACTGTACTCGACAACTGCACACAAGACATGGATATTATTCACGAGGAGACCTTCGGTCCGGTGATTCCGCTCGTTGAGTTCGAGACTATCGACCAAGTAATCGAAATGGCTAACGACTGTGAGTACGGTCTGGCATCGTCAATCTTCACGAAAGACCTGAATGTGGCTGTGAAAGCATGTCGCGAACTTGAGTTCGGTGAGACCTATATTAACCGCGAGCACTTTGAGGCTATTCAGGGATTCCACGCAGGTGTGAAGAAGAGTGGTATCGGTGGCGCTGACGGAAAGCACGGCGTTGAGGAGTATCTCGTAACGCATGTGACCTATCTCGACACTTATGATGAGTAAATGAGAATAGAAAAAGCAAGAAAAGAGAAAGCCGCGCAAATTGCGCGGCTTATTATGTTGGCTATGAGCCACGACTGTTGCCAGTTTTTTGCAGGTCCCGACCACACATTGGACGATTTTCAATGTATGATGACACGGCTTGTGGAACGTGATGACTCACAGTATAGTTACTTGAATACTGAGGTGGCACTGGCAGAAGATGGCGAGTTGATGGGCATTTGTGTGACCTACGACGGTGGTCAGTTGCATCGTTTGCGCAAGGCTTTTGTGAGTGCAGCACTTGAGGCTTTCGGTATTGACTACAGCAAAATGGACGACGAGACCCAGGCTGGTGAATTATATGTAGACAGCCTGGGCGTGGTTGAGAATTTTCGCAATCAGGGTGTGGCCACTGCTTTGCTGCGTAGTGCGGTTCAGAAAGCTGAGCAGATGCAGTTGCCAGCTGTGGGTCTTTTGGTCGATGCAGACAATCCTTGCGCTGAGCGTCTGTACCAAAACGTGGGCTTTGCGTATGTGAATGATGCAGTTTGGGGTGGCCATGTTATGCATCATCTACAGTTTAAAGTTATGGATTGACAGGCTCTGACTCAGCTGCCTTGCCGATGCTTTCTTCCTCTTCGAGTGTGGGATAGTTGATAAGATGATCTTGCAGATATATGTGGTTGAGCGTATACTCCAATGAGGCAAGTGTACGCTCACGTTTTTGTGGTTTGAGTTCACATTCCCATACGGTGATGCAATGCCATCCCATGTGGGCCAACTGGTGCTGCTCCTGGCGGTCGCGTTCAATGTTTCTTAGTATCTTTCTTGTCCAAAATGCCCGATTCGTTTTGGGAAGCCGGAAACAGTCGGAGTCTTTCAGCAGCGGTAAATGCTCGTCATTGTCCGTAAAGCCTTGATCGTAAATAATTTCTGTGTGATGTCCATGCCAAAAACATCCGTTTACAAAGACGCAAGTGCGGTATTTTCGCAGCACTAAATCAGGATGACCCGGCAGGCGGGGAGAGTTGAGCCGGTAGCGAAACCCACGGCTCCAAAGCCATCGGCGCACAACCATCTCCGGCTTCGTGTTTTTTGAACGAATTGAAGCCATATTAGCATGCCGTTGTTTTGGAGTGAGGGTATCCATGTGCTGTTATTGAAATGGAGCAATTTAGATATGAATGGCCGCTTATTTGATGCTTTATTTCTCCCACACAAACAGCCCTTCTGCTTCAGCCAACTGCCGGATAAACTGGAATAGGTGGGGTGTAGGATTGTAAAGCGTCATATAGATGTCATCTTGGTTGATTACAATCATGGAGTTTGTCTCAGGAATAAGGACATAGAGCATCTGAATCTCAGTATTCTGTGTTGACATGCAACTGGTAATCCGATTTTCCAATAGCTCTGGATCTGGATTGTTGAGACATTCTTCATTGTTGTTTTGGCAAACAAGATAGTCGTAATAGCAGTTTAATTTCAGCATTAAATGAACGAACTTCCGACATAAAAAGGACTTATTTGCAGGTTTTGAGAAATAATGCTCCACCTTGAAATACTGTCCTCCTTTGTTTGCTGGCACCTGACATGGAAGAATGTCGATGATGCAGTAAGGTCTTGTGAGTAGGTTCTCTATAGTGTCGGAATAGTTTTTGTCCATATAGCTGTCATATTTATAGGCTAAACTTGTTTGTTCTTCGGCAACGACAGATAGCTGAAAAACCGGTTTGGCCAGTAGTTCATTATCAGCTCATCTGGGAACTCAGTTTCCTCCAATAATGGTGTGATGCGGCTGTAGTCGGCAATTTGGAAGGAAATATGTGCGTCACTGCCTAAAATCAGTGGCGTTTCATATTGCTTGCATAGACGTAAAATCTCGCGGTTGTTGTCCCATGCTATCTTTTTTTTGCGTTCGGGGGCAAGCGAGTGATTGTTGATCTCCAAAAGCGTGTGCGACTCCTTGGCAGCAAGCACCAGTTGCTCGAAGTCGAGGTCGGCAGTGCCGTCTCCTGGATGGCTGATGATGTGTATTTTAGGATTTCTGATAACGTTTATTACCCCTTGCGTGTTCTCTTCCTTTGTACCACCTTTCCAACACTTAATATGAATGCCTGCAATTCCAATGTCAAGTCTGTCTAGGTACTCGTCATTAAGGTCGAGGTTGCCAAATGTATCGAGAATATTCACCTCACAGCCCATTAATATGTTTACACCATACATCTCGCGCGGCACCACAAACATGTTTTTGAAATAAAGTAGGGGACAAGTTCCCTCAATGCTCGGTCCGTGCTCAGTGATTCCTAAGTACTGAATGCCTTTATCTGCGGCAGCCCTGGCCATCTCTTGTAGACTGCTGTACGCATGCCCTGAGGCAACAGTGTGAGTATGTGCATCAATATATATCTTTTTCATGTCGATTTCTTTATTGCATTATATTATGTTTGCAGGAGTAGATATGATGTCTGCTGTTGCATGAATCCCATTCTAAATCATTCCCCGTACTATAGCCCCCGGGACTTATAAATGCGCTCTTTGGCTTCATTTATTTCCTGGAATTTTTTCTCAGCGGCCTTTTTAACATCTTCTCCGAGAGTTGCTACACGGTCAGGATGATGCTTTAGCGCCATTTTCCGGTAGGCAGCCTTCACCTCTTCGTCAGTAGCATTCTTGCTGATACCCAACACTTTGTAAGCTTCATCGAGGTTGCCTTTGGATGCATTACGTAGATGCAGCATAGAATCAAGGTCGGACTGCGATATCTGCATATATTGAGCGACCTCTTTCAGTGCGTTGATTTCTTCTGTGGCCACGTTCCCGTCGGCCTGAGCAATGAGTACAAGGAAATTTAGAAGTTGCAGGCGTTGGCTATAGTCCATGTTTTGGGCCATTTGCTGGCAACTCTGTCGGATAGTATTTTGAAAAGCATAGGGATTCTGTGCATTCTGACGCTTCTGTTCTTCGAAGAGTTTTCGCAAAATCTGCTCTCCTTCAACAGCTCCAGCCTCACCAAAATTAGTACGCAGGAACTGTCGCACATACTCCATCTCCGAGTGCATGATCTTGCCATCTGCACGGATAATATATGAGGCGAGGACAAGTAGGGAGAAGATAAATGAGTTACGCTGACCCTCATATTGCCGTTGCTGATACTCTTGAAATCGCCTATATTGCTCGTATCTTGAGCGTGAATCCTGACGATTGGTATGAGTTTGCTCGTAATTGTCTTCCCATTGGCGCGATTCAGGCGTGTTTACGACATCTATCATTGAGTCGAACAGAGAACCGAAAATCACTCCTGCCAGAGCACCAAGTGGTCCGCCAGTAATAAAACCTAAAAAACCTCCTATCAGTTTACCTGCTATTGCCATAATCAGAATGATTGTTTATATGCTAATATGCAAATGATATGCCAAACAAAACTTGTTAAATATTTTGATAATCAGGAATGTCCCCAAGAAATAAATATTTTTGATGGTCATAATCCATCTTGCAACAATAGTGCTGTATTCCGTTGCTCACCACCAGATAGTCCACATGAAGTAGGAGATTATAAACGCTTATTTGGTCGAAAACACGCTGGGTGAGAGTAACGTTAGGAGCTTTGTATTCGAGAATCATTCGCGGTTGCAACACATTATTATATAATACACTGTCGCAACGAAGCCGTTTGTCACCTACCTTGAACTCCACCTCATTGGCCATCAGCATCTGCGGATAACCTTTGTGCTCTATCAGATAGTGCACAAAGTGCTGTCGTACCCATTCCTCCGGTGTCAGAGCAACATACTTACGTCGCAGGACATCGAATATTTTCGGCCTTTCCGGCGTGCCAGAAAGTTTTATTTCGAAAGAAGGTAGGTTTAATCGATTCATTTTTGTATCTTTGCAATCAGATTGCAAAGATAATGCAAATTACCGGGAGAACAAAATGAAAGTATTCATTTTATTCTGGTATTTTGAGAGTTTTTGCTCGTTGACACATATTTAAAAATCATGGCTGAAAAGAAAACCGTCACTTTCGACAGTATCATGCGTGATCTGAAAGCGCGTCAATTCTCACCTATATATATATTGATGGGTGAGGAGGCATACTTTATAGACCAGATTTCTGACTATATAGCAGGTCATGTGCTGAGTCCGGAAGAATGTGACTTCAATCAGACGGTAGTCTTTGGCTCTGATACGAATGCAGCCCAGTTGGCTGATATGGCACGGCGTTATCCGATGATGGCAGAGTTTCAGGTTATCATCGTGAAGGAAGCGCAGAATATACGTAATTGGGATGCTTTAGAAAAGTATGTCGAAAAACCTGTGAAATCGACAATTCTAGTAATTTGCTATAAAAACGGCTCCATTGACAGGCGGAAAAAACTCATTTCGAAGGCTGAAATCGTAGGTGTTGTGTTCGAGAGTAAAAAGAAGCGTGATTATGAGCTGCCTGCCTTTATTGACAGCTATCTTAAAATGAGAGGTGCGACGATTGATAATAAATCAGCTCAAATGATAGCTGACCATATCGGTTCTGACTTGAGCAGACTTACAAGTGAGTTGGATAAGGTGCTGCTGTCACTTACAGAAAACGATAAGCGCGTTACACCTGAGGTGGTGGAAGAGCAGATAGGAGTGAGTAAGGATTTTAATGCTTATGAACTCAGAAATGCTATTATTAACCGCGATGTTTTCAAAGCAAATCAGATAATAAAATATTTTGACAATAATCCAAAGACCGGTTCTATCTATGCTCTTCTCCCGTTGCTCTTTAATTACTTCCAAAATTTGATGATCGCATATTATGCACCGAATAGAGGCAACGAAAATGAGCTTGCAAAATTCTTAGATTTGCGATCAAATTGGGGAGTGAAGGATTATATCGCAGGAATGAGAAACTATTCTGGAGTGAAAGTGATGCAGATAATTTCGAAAATGAGAGAGATCGATGCTAAAAGTAAGGGCCTGGATAACCCAAATACTGGTGCAGGAGAGCTTATGAAAGAGCTCATTTTCTTCATTCTGCATTAAAAAAATGCCTTTTTTCGACTTGTTTTTTTCTAGAATTCATCTTTTTTATAAGGGCTTATTTTTGCAGAAAAGTCCGTATATAAAGCTGTTTCCGTGTTTTCAGACCGCTCAAAACTCGCGTATTTTTGAGCTACTTAACCCTCGCTTGGAAAGATTCGAAATATGCTGATTTTTCGTTGTTCCGCTTGCTCCTGATTTTATCGTTCACATTTATTAATGTTCACAATATTAAATCCCATGATTTATATTAATAAAATTGACGGCTATTATCAAAAAGAGTAAAGATGTTTTATATAGAGACGAGCGGAATTTAGTTATATAAAATTTATATTTAAATAATTGAAAACTAATTTTGGAAGTTTATGCTAAATAAATATACACTTTTAGTTACAGTTGTGTAAGTATCTAAAACCCAATTAGTTATTATTAAATAATATAGTTTTCATAAGAAACTTATGATACTTTTTCAAGAAACATTGCATATGCTTCATCATTATCTGTTTGTTATTTGTAAATAACTAAATAATACCCAGTTAGTTTCCTCTTTGTTGTTCAAAATATACTTTGTAGCATATTTATACCAATGTTTTTGTTTTATAAAAATAAAATGCAAATACATAAAATCTACGTTTCGCATTCATGCTTTTGAATTATTAAATATAAACATTTAAATCATAAAATTTCTCTTTATTGTGTTGCATATTTTAATTTTTTGTTTTACCTTTGTAAAATCTTAGTAATACGTGGCTTTGGCCCTAAAAATTGTGGTAAGCATGGAATTTAAGGATAGAATCGAGCTTCTGATGAAGACCCAGCACATGAACAGACAAGTGTTCGGACAGCTTACGGGTATGTCGCAATCAACGTTGAGTAACATCTTCAATGGGAAGACCCAGCCCACCCTAAAGATAGTCTACGACATAAAGGACAAGATGCCTTCGGTAAATACCGATTGGCTGCTCTTTGGTGTAGGACGGATGTTTAATGACCGTCAGGATGATGCCGACCAAGCTCCTCAGTCTGAGACTGTTGAACCAGCACTCGATTTTTCGGCATCTAGTACCCCCCTACTTCAGTCCAACCAACCTATACAAAATCAGCATCGTGTAATTAATACACCCAATAATTATCTAAATTTGGATGCGAAATATTTTGACAAAATATGCAGGCAAATCACCGAGATTCGCATATTTTATGATGACCAGACTTGGGAGACTTTCGTTCCAAAGAAATAGCCATTGAAATTTGTTTTTCTGCATTCCGTCATTTGTGAATTACGGTTGGTTTAATGAAGTATATTCGTGTTTGTTTTATTTATTTGCCCTGAGGAAAACATAATTTCTTTTATCGTACTGGCACATAAATCATGATTTTTATGTAAATTTGCATCGTGATTAAAAGCTTCACGGTATTTTGTGAGTACTGCTCATGAAATCCAGAAAGTTACATAATGTGAAAAGAACCCATAAACTCGAATCGATGAAGAAACATATTCTAGATCTAACAGTCTCGTCGGTTGAGGCTATTCATGAGAAATATGTCTTGATTAAGCTGACACAGGATGAGCCTCTGCCTGCAATGATGCCTGGACAGTTTGTGGAAGTACGTGTCGATAATTCTCCCACTACTTTCCTGCGACGTCCCATTTCCATTAATTTTGTCGATGAGTCGACCAACGAACTGTGGCTGTTAGTGGCTGCAATTGGCGCCGGCACACGCCGGCTGGCTCGGTTGTGCAAAGGTGACAAGCTGAACTGTGTGCTGCCACTTGGAAATACATTCACAATGCCTGTGAGCAATAGCCAGAGAATCCTTTTGGTTGGTGGCGGCGTGGGCGTGGCTCCCTTGCTTTATTTCGGTAAGCGAATCTCTCAGATGGGTGCTGAGCCAACATTCCTATTGGGTGCCCGTTCGGCCAAGGATCTGCTTCTGCTGGATGAATTTAAGAAGTACGGGCGCGTATACGTGACCACTGAGGACGGTTCTGCCGGTGAGAAAGGCTTTGTCACCAACCATTCAATCCTTCAGCAAGAGCATTTCGACCAGATTTCCACTTGTGGTCCTAAGCCTATGATGATGGCAGTGGCAAGATATGCTCGGAAAGCCGACATTGACTGTGAGGTATCGTTGGAGAACAAGATGGCCTGTGGCTTGGGAGCCTGTCTGTGTTGTGTGGAGAATACGACCGAAGGCAATGTGTGTGTATGTACTGAAGGTCCAGTGTTAAATATTAAGAAGTTATTATGGCAATTCTAAATGTTAAAATAAATGACCTGGAGTTGAAGAATCCAGTAATGACCGCTTCGGGCACTTTCGGTTATGGATTGGAGTTTGCTGATTTTGTTCCGCTGGACCAGATTGGTGGCATCATCGTGAAAGGTACTACCCTTCATCCTCGCCAAGGTAACAACTATCCACGCATGGCGGAGACATCTGCGGGTATGCTCAACTGTGTGGGGCTGCAGAACAAAGGTGTCGATTATTTCTGCGAGCATATTTATCCGCAGATTCAAGGAATAGCGACCAATGTGATTGTCAATGTGAGTGGCTCTTCGCCCGACGATTACGCCGAGTGTGCAGCCCGTATTGACGCGCTGGAGCACATTCCTGCTATTGAACTCAACATCTCGTGCCCGAATGTAAAGCAGGGTGGTATGGCCTTTGGCGTAACCTGTGAGGGCGCTGCCAGTGTAGTAAGTGCGGTTCGCAAGCGTTATCATAAGACAATGATTGTGAAACTATCGCCCAACGTGACAAATATTGCTGATATAGCTCGGGCTGTGGAGGCCGAGGGGGCCGACAGCGTTTCGCTCATCAATACGCTCATGGGAATGGCTATTGACATCGAAAAGCGCAAGTCGCTGTTGAGCATTGGTACAGGCGGCCTGAGTGGTCCGGCGGTGAAGCCAGTTGCCCTGCGCATGGTGTGGCAGGTGGCCAAGGCTGTGAAGATTCCTGTGGTGGGACTCGGCGGCATTTGCACGGCTACCGATGCCATTGAGTTCCTCATGGCTGGTGCCACGGCTGTGGAGATAGGTACAGCTAATTTCCTTGATCCGGCCGTAACTATTAAGGTGCGCGACGGCATAGACGACTGGCTCGACCGTCATGGCTGCCATTCCGTTCAGGAGATTATTGGTACGCTTGACGCGTAACTGTTTGTTGACGAGAGAGTTCTTCGATGTTAAGAGACTTTTCAAATACATAAGCGAAAAAGCGCTAAGCAGGTTACCTGTTTGCGCAGGTACGATATCTTATAATACAATAGCATATGAGGTGTTTATTAATGTTAGCAGCGTTTCTGGCTGCATCAATGCCATCTGTGGCACAGCAAGTAAAGTATTCTGTCAAAGGCACATACTCGGGCAATGGTATGAAAATCTATCTGATTGACAAACTGACCGAGAAGAATATCGACAGCGTCGTCGTTGCAAAAGGCAAGTTCTCGTTCCGAGGAAAAGCCGAGAAAGATGCCTTAATGGCCGTTAAGGCAGAGAATCGGGAGTGGGTGATAGATTTCTTCAACGATGGATCGCCTGTTAAAGTCAATGTCAACGACAGTACGCTGAAAGGTTCTCCACTGAATGAGCGTCTGACAAAATACGAGGTTGAGCAGGATCTTCCAAGAAGGGCTTTCGGAGCTAAGGTTGCCTCGATGAGCCGGGAGGAATTGTTGGCCCATGAGGAAGAAATCATGAATGAGGTGAACAAGATGATTGACGGACAGGTTACTTATGCGAACAAGATTTTTAAGGAAGAGAGTAGTTCGCTGATTCCTTTGGCTTTCTCGCAATTGTATTTCTACGATAATGGAGTAGACGTTTACGACAAGTTGGTGAAAGATCAACTGGTATACTCCAACCATCCCTATCTGAAAAAGGCAAGAGACGAGGTGGCTGAAATGCTTCAGCCGAAGGACAACACGAAAACTGCTTTTATAGGCCAGCAGTTTACCGACTTGGAAATGGCAGATCCGGACGGTAAGATGCACAAAATCAGCGAGTTTGTAGGTGAAGGGAAATGGGTGCTCGTAGATTTCTGGGCATCGTGGTGCGGCCCTTGCCGGGCAGAAATGCCCAACGTGCTTGAGGCGTACAACAAGTACCATGCCAAAGGTCTCGAGGTAGTTGGTATTTCGTTTGACCAGAAGAAGGAAGCATGGGTAAAAGCTATCGAGCAAATCAAAATGCCGTGGATGCAGCTGTCTGATTTGAAAGGTTTTGAGTGTGCCGCCGCTCCGGTATATAAGATTGATGCGATCCCCGACAATATCCTCATTGATCCGCAAGGTAAGATTATCGGCCGCGCCCTTCGCAGTAAGATGCTGCATGCTCGTTTGCAGGAAATATTCGGAGAGTAAACTTGCAGCATAACATTGGATCATACATACCCATTTTTAAAGAATAGGGGGCTTTTAAAAGTATGTGACTGTGTTAGAAAGTTTATCTAAAAATGATAGCTTCCAAATTGTAAGTTAGCCCTGCTAAAAGAACAAGAAAAGAGCCACTTTTGTGCACTTCTCAGAGGGGCGAAGTGGCTTTTTCTTATAGTGTTGTTTCAAACTGTAAGTATTTTCTTCGGTGGAATTCCTGTTCCATTCATCTCTTTTCT